>Ga0065711_1033151_pt1 | contig 26013 bp, 12 predicted proteins | sample Hoacrofraction12_FD_59098 | JGI IMG/M metagenome (GOLD analysis project Ga0065711, IMG submission 59098) | Hoatzin crop microbial communities from Cojedes, Venezuela - Epithelial fraction 12 v2 (version 2) | ecosystem: Host-associated > Birds > Digestive system > Esophagus > Crop | place... | reverse complement strand
GGTCCTGTGCAGCCTGCTGTAGGTGACCCTGCTTCGGCAGGGGGGTTGGACTAGATGACCCACAGAGGTCCCTTCCAACCCGTACTATTCTGTGATTCTGTGATTCTGTGATTACCACGTGCTGCTCACAGTAAGAGTGCTTCTAGCCCCGAAGGCTGCAATGCCATGCCCTTTGAGAAGAGTTCTGATAAAGAGGGGTGTAACACCTGTGTCTGTGGTGCACAGGGAACCTCAAGGAGAGCACACTAAAAACTCTGAACCGCTTTCTAACACTAAAGAAGACATGGAGGTGTCAGAGCTTCCATACCTTTCCCCTAGATAAGGCTTGAGAAGTTATGGAAAAAACGAGTGTTAAATACATTGGTTAGATGCAATTATTTGGACCTCCAGCACCTACCTCTGCTTCCCTTGAGTGTTCCATTGATTCTAAAGTGAGCTCTCAAGGATAAAGTTCTATATGTCAAGAGTACATCCTGACCCTGCTGCGCCGCAATGACTAGTAACTACAGAATACTACACAATCAATGGACTAACAATTGCATTGCAAAAGAAAGTTTTGTCTGGATGATAAAACAGAACAGTCAAGTAACTCTCCAGGGAGCTCTGTTGGTCATAGTCTAATAAAACGGGAAAAGTCAGCTTCACCTTTTTTTCCTACTGCTCTGCAGTAGCCTTGCAGCAGAAATGGAAAGCAAAGACTCCAGTTCCTATCAGAAGCCAACCCTAACAGCAGTCCTGTAGCTGGCACCAGGCAGTTATTGGGCTACAGAATGTCAGCTGCAGCAGCTGGGCAGGAACTGGAGCATAAGACAACAGAGGATTGATGGTGGTGGAGGGCAGTTTGCTATCAACCACTACTGTAAGAGACACAAACTTTTTTTGATGGTAGTCATCAAAATCGAACAAAATGTCCCCCAAACCCCAGGCTTTTTTCCATAGGATGTGCAGGCAAACGATCTAGTCGCATGCCCAGTTGGTCACCTAATACGCTATAAGTGCATTTAATGCACAGTAAGTTTTAATTAGAATTTCGGCAGATGTGCACGTACCATTAAGAATGCATGCAGCAAAAGAGAAAAAAGAAAAGTGATTGCTTAGAAAGGGCAAAGCTAGTGCTGATTTTTCTCCTGGATCCGGTGTGCAGCCTGTGCACACCTTGTCTTAAATAGGAACCCTTCCAGGGAGGCTGTGAACTCACCGTATCTCTCCAGTGATAGATGCTTTCAGTGGTGAGAGAGAGAGTAGGGAAGGAGGGACAGAGTCAAACTGGAACTGCACTGCAGATTCCTTCATTCACTGTGGCACAGTGAAAATTGTTCCAGGGAGAAAATGATGAGGGCATAAAATGGAAAGTCATTCTGTGCAGGATTTCTGAGCTCGTGAATCTCCTAACCTCAGTTCTGCTTCATTCCCAAAATGAAATGAATCACCATGACAAAAATGGAATTAAATCTTCTCAGAGTATAGTCCTGCTACGCACAGTGAATCAATGTCCATTACACATGGCACTCCTTCCCTCTGATAGGGAATGGGTGCAATAGTGCTGACTGTCTCACAGAATAGCCATTTCCCACCACCTGGCAAATTCCCCACTGTATCACCGCAGCTCGAGTGGGCTCACCAGAGGTTTGAACTACTTCTCATTGCTGCGTGGAAACACAGTCAACTGCAAGTGACACTGAAGCCTTCCACTCACTACCTCCAGCTCAGAACTTCCATTTTCTCAGAAATTGTAATGTTCGCCTTCGGTGTAAAATTATTATTTTAATTTTTTACCAAATACAAGTACAAATCCCAGGACAATTGGGAAAATATTTTCAAGTGGAAGATGCCATTAAAAGGAATGTGCTGGTGAAAAACATTTCTTTTGTAAAATAATACTGTTCAGGATAAAGTATGCCAGCAAATTCTCCTTCTAACCTGACCACAGTTCCAGGGATCTGCAAACACGCCTGTCCTGGGCTGTTCTCTTGCAATGCTGCTGGACTGCAACATACTGACATCTACAACAGGTCAGCATTTTTTTAACATTCATTTACATAATAATTTTGCCATCATTTATATTTTTGCATGCAAATAAGTGGAGCAAATACACTAATGAGATTCAGTTCTGGATTAAATGCTTAAAATAAAACAAGACCCATCCACAAATTTCCCATCCTGCATTTTCTTGATATAAACATTCAAATTATGTGTGCACAGTTCACAATTACTTAATTGCTCATAACAAAATTTAAGTGTATATTTTGCAACTAGTCCTATATAGTAAGCATATAATTAAAGGCATAGTTGACAATCATTTGAAACTTGGAGTGAGGGAAAAATTGGTGGCATAGTGTTTGTATTGCAGTTTGACTCCATTTTAGAAGGAAACATTTCTAAACAATAGAGGACATATTTAAAATATTGTGGAGTTTAAGTTGCATGCTTTTACCATTGGTCATTGCTCTTTGCAAAAATGTTGTATTTTAAGTTTGGTTTCTTTTTCAAGTAACGAAATGGGTAATGTTACATATCGTATTGAGTTTGATATTTTTAGCACCCTGTACATTTTAAATGGATAAAGTCTTCTTTTAGCATACCTTTCTTTCTCCTGTCTACTTCATATTTGCCTACCAGCTGTTCGTCAACATTGCCAAAATACCTAGGTATCTTTCAGTGCTTTGAAGTGTTTAGTGATTTGGAGAACACTGCAATTTCTGCATCTACTTGGAGGCATTTGAAATAGACGACTTTTAGTAGTTGTGAAACTCAGTCATCTGAAGCGTGCTCATGGTTAGGAACACAAAGTAACAAGTCACTTAGCAAATTCAGAAAAAAATACCGTATCTGGCCACTTCGTGTTGGTACGAAGTACAATATGGTAAATAACACAGATTAAAAAGAGGAATTTGGAATGCAAAGAGACGGACTTCCAGGTTACAATGAAAATCTAAGGTATATCAATAGGATTTCAGCTTGGTGTCCCTCCACAATTCAGTGTTTTACCCTAGTTACGCAGCAGCAGTTTGGTTTCAGATGGGAAGGCTGTCAACATCATTCAAGTTTTTAAGCGGAAGGAGACTCAGATCTCAAAAGTGAGTCTCAGAACAGCCAAGATTCATCTGCTTTAGCACAGAAGTCCCTTTCAGCCTTCTGGTTTGAGCGCTTATAGTGTGCCACTATGCTGGGTAATGCACAATGTGATCACATTAGTTTCCATTTTGATTTTCACATGTTCACAATGATTATACTTGTTGATGAATTTTTAGACAGCTGAGTTTCACTATCATTAATATTTCTTGGAAAATAACATAATAATATATTATTTACTGTTCTACGGGTAGACATCACAGAATCACAGAATCACAGAATGTTAGGGGTTGGAAGGGACCTCTGTGGGTCACCCAGTCCAACCCCCCTGCCGAAGCAGGGTCACCTAGAGCAGGCTGCACAGGACCTTGTCCAGGCGAATCTTGAATATCTCCAGAGAAGGAGACTCCACAACTTCCCTGGGCAGCCTTTTCCAGTGCTCCGGCACCCTCAGAGTGACGTTCTTCCTCATGTTCAGATGGAACTTCCTATGCTTCAGTTTGTGCCCGTTGCCCATACTAGTCTGTTAGTTATGAAAAGTGAAACAATAATTCCACCTTTTTTATAAAATATTAATTTCAAAGAAGGCTTAACCGCAGAAGAACAACACCAGATTTCAAGTGAGAAAAAAAGATGTCTAACAAGTTGATAAGTACTTCTGAGCAATGAATTACTTTGGAGCAATGAATATTTTTGAAGTGTTGCAATCCATTCAAAATCTATTTGCAAACATGAATAAGCAAAACTCAAATATGTTCTTCAATAGAAATAATTTCTGAGTTCTCACAGTAACCATTTCAACATATAATAGGCAATCACACTTTTAACGTCAGTTTTTCTCATAAAGTATGTTGCTAATTGTGTTTCCATCCTGCTGAGCACAGTGAGCATAAGGTGAGCTCTTTTCATGTGTCCTGCAAATGGAATTTTCATAACTAGGGTAAAGCGTATACTTGTTGACAAAAGCAAAATAATTTTGCCTCTCTTGTTCTTTTTTGAGTAATGTCCTTCTTCAAAAGCGATCTTAGGAACTTCTTTAGGACTATACATAAAGAAGGTAATAGCACAGTTAAAGATATAACAACCCACTTTCAAATTCAAGTCACGATTTTAGAAAAATACAAGGAACATAACATTTTAACAATTTCTGATGAGTTAGTTGAATTACAATGACTGAAAGGGTTTAGATATGAATCTAAATTCAATTTTATCCAGTAATAATATTATGATTGTGACAATGGAGAATGTGCTAGACAATTCTATAATAAATTTTGAAATACGCCTTAAATTAATATTGAAAATTGTAGTTTCATTCAAACCCATTTCAGCCTCCTTGGTCAAAAATCATTATTTTCTTATTTCTATGATTTCTGTTTTGTGTTTTGACTGTCCCACCACAGACAAGGTAGAAGCCTTCAAAATTTGAACCTGAGGTTTGCTTAATTTTATTAAGCATAAAAGGAAAGTTACATTAGTTTAATTTTTTTGAAAGCTCATGTTTTATCTCTTATCAGAACAAGCTTTCCTGTCTGCAGAGATATTTCTAATACCTACCAACAACATGCAGATCCTCAGAGTTCATCTTCCCTTTGGGCCATGTTTGTATGTTTCTTGTTCATATCAGGAAAATATCAGAAAAATTCTGAGATCCCACATTTAATGAAAGAAAAGTTAGAAGTCTTTTTTTTCTGTTTTTAGATTAAAGTTTCTCAACATACAAACAAAACCAAATTAGTTTACTGAACTGTTCTGGTAGTCGTTGGATTTTGCATATGTTAGTAAATGTTCGTTAAACTCTTTTATAATACAGTGAAACACATTTGTGTAGAGGGTTGGAGGGATAATTACACACCTCAAATACAAACTGCAAACACAGTGGTAATTACTTGCCTTCACAGGTTTCCAGTCAGTGGTGGTGAGAGTATATATTTACCTGATAATGGTATGTTACCCAGGGCTTTATTGGCTAATGCAAGGCATGAGGAAGTTGCTGGGTGCTTTCTTGACCCCAGTTCACATCCTAACATTCTTAATAATAACCTATGCCAATCTTTTCAAAATGTGTATATGCTTTTGTGGATTGGGGGAGGAGTTTTGATGCCAAAGGACAAAGGGTTGTCCCTGGCATTTGTGCTAAAAATGAGTTTCACAGTTTCTTCTAATTATACAGTTTATCAAAAGCTATAGTTCCAGATATTAAAACCTGGCTTCACTTTCACACTAATGTCTTTCATCTCTGTTGCTGAATACAGCTTTCTTCTTTGACAAATGTAAATTCCAGATTAGGGTGTACATTCTTATCTGCACATGGGAAATTAGAATTCAGTGCAGTTTTCCAGTTTTTTGGAAGCCAGCGAGATCCCTGCTGAGTTGTGTGGGCTAAAGTGGCATATTTCGCCAATCAAAGGGAAATATAAAAGGCCGAACACACCAACACACTTTGATTCTTCCTGGCACAAGAGACTAATACTATTTGCAACACTTATTAGTGAATGTCCAAAGCACAGTCAGAAAGGTTTTTCCTCTTACATTTTAAAAACGAAGTTGAATTCTGTGTCCTTAAAAGTATACCAAGACAGAATTTGTCCAGTGAGTTTCTGAGAACACAGAGGTTCACACGTGAGTAGAGGGGGTGAAAAACAAGGTTCAGTTATGGAAAAAGTTTCCCAGTTACATTTTATTTAGGATACCATTAGGCTTGTGAGACACCCACAAAGAAGGTACATCCCAGGACCTTCGGGACATTTGCATGTGTCTGGAGTGGTAGCTACAAAGGTCTGAACAGTTACATTTAGGCAATGGATTTTAGCCCAAGGTGTTCCACCTGCTTAAACTACAGTGTAGGAAAAGATCATTTTTGAAGCCAAGAGCTGGCAGACCCTCATGCAACAGAAGCCACATTAAATATCCTACACCACGCACCTATTGCCATGTTAGCCTGGATTCAAGTTCACAATGTCCACCTGCTTTTTCTCATTCAGGATTGCCACTGGTGCAAACAGACAAGTTCCTCAGAAATCTGTGGACACTTCCCATTTGTTCCCGCTTCATGTTTGTCCCAGAATGATCCTTCTTGGACATACAGGCTATAGCTAGCAAACTGGATGTTTTCCCCAGACCATTCTTCACCAGTGAAGCTAGAGAACAGTCAGAGTCCTAAAGCCAGGTGGCCAAGAGTGGCCCATGTCCATACATTTAAATGTTCTCACTCTCCAGAAGCATGACTGGATCCAAGCTACCAAATGGCTATGGTGTCTGACCTGCGGTAACTCCCAGACTATGCCAGAAATTGTTTGAGGAGTTCCTAGGCAGTGAGGCCAAAAGCATGCTAAGGGGCCGTCTAAGCCCATTTGCAGCATGTGCAATCCTATTCCAGTGCCCAGGAAATCCTGGCTCAGGTTCCCTTCAATTTACTGGTACACAGAGAAGGTCACAGTTTCTGAAAGAGTTAATGACATTTACTATCCAGGCACAAATGGGCAGTTCATCTGCATCTAGTCAAACACATTAGACCTTTGTGGTCTGTAGGAAAGACTCATGTGGGCATCATTTTTGTTCTGGCCTCTTCTTCATAATACATCAGAGAGAGAATACCCTCTCCAAATCCTACTCTGAGAACCTGCAGCCATCAGAAATGTAGCAATAGGAGAATTCTTGCCAAGTTTTACTTGGACTGGGAGAATTTTTACTGACTATGGAAAGTCCAAGTGTCATACTGGGCGTGCTTAGGTTGGGCAGTTGAGCAAGCTGCATGAGGAATTGCTGGCACTGTGCTTTCCAATGGAAAGAAACAAAGAATTTCCCCTCCTGTGGCACTCAGGAACACACTAGCAGACTGCGTTGGGAGTCTGCCCCACATCCACACATCTTCCTCTCATCTTCTGTTCAAAAGACCTTGGGGAATTGAGCTCTGGCGTGCATGCAGGGAAGAGGGGCACCAGGAACAGCACAGCCTTTGGCACAGAGTGTTGCAGACTGCCATTTACGTCTAAAAGTTTTGTGCTCACAGCCGGCTGCTGTGAGCTTGAAGGACACATTGCTGATGCCTTTTTGCCAGAACCTCACAAGGCTAAAAGGATTTAGTAAGTACATATGGCTGGGCCACACCGATGACCCATCTGTTATGGCTGATGCAGAAAAGCAACCAAGTAATTTCAGGCGTGAAATGAGCAGTTACCTGCAAGTGCCAGGACAGCACTGAGAAACTGCTCTCCTCCCTTTCCTGTGGTGCATGGTCTTATGCCAAAGAAGAAAGATGTCCCAAAACCTGCCCTTCTGCTTCTTGCCATGTTCCCCCTGCATCTTGCAGCAAGAGGCAGCAAGTTCAGCACAGCAGCTGAGCAAGCCGTAGGTACCAGGCGCTGGTAAACCAGGGGCACCAGTAGCACAGGCAGGCTGGGACCAGCGTGGATGGACAGACAGCTGATGAGCCAAAGTTTGCTCCAGTCAAAGTGTAACATTCCCAGAATTAACTGAAGTCACAGGCAAGTACAAAAAGAGGTTCATAGAGATACAGCTGTGTGATCACAGCAAAGGTGACAATTTCTAGCTCCAGTAACATATTGATTCATGATTGAAGCTAATACAGCAGCAGGACCAAGGAAAATTAATTTTCAATATAGCAAAAGGCTATGATTTCCGAAGCAGCTAGATGTAAAATGAAAACTGATTAGTAGCTTGAAAGGAGTGGCTAAACGAGCTACTGGAAAAAATAATTGAACTGAGACTCAAGAAGTGCAGAAGTGCCAGCTCAGCTGAGAAGCTGCAGGATAGCTCAGAAGAGCAAAATGTATTTTAAACAAGCAAGGCAGACCAAAAGCATCCGAAAATCAGGCAGCATGCCAGCAGCAGCTTAATTACTGATATATTAGATCAGAGAGAGTTGTAGGAGAAGCACTACCTTACCAAGCATGCAGGAAAAGTAGGTGTGACCTGTCCTTACAGAGATACATGCTGAAAGTAGATGTGACCAACTCAGAACAGCTGTTGTGCAAGCACTGATGTGCCCTGGCCTGCTGACCCTCACCACTCGTTATTCTGTAGTTTGGCAAATAAGGTGACTAAGCAAAGACTAGAATGGCATGACTCAACAGTAGTTAAACAGAAAAAATACAAGGACAGAAAGCCTAGAAATTCCGTTTTAAAATGTGAACATATAGATCACAAAAAAGTCAGCCTTAAATAATGAAATATTCTATAATATAAGCTTCACTGCTGATATAATTATTACTTATGAAATCTTCCCATAAAAATAAGATATAAACCCTTGCGGTAGAGGAGGATTTGAGGAGTTATAACCAACTAAATTACTTTAGTCTCAGATTAAAATCTGAATTGTCTTCTAAATTCCTCAATCACTTTTTAACTCAGGGACCACTGGGGTGCCCACATAAAAGTTGTGTTCTGGTTTCTTTATGAGTCATTTTTAGACAATGTTAGATAAACAACTCACTGTATGTATAAAACAAGTAACATCAGCATTAACATAAGTATACAGAGAAGTGGAAGTCCATAGGAATAGAAAGTGTTAAAATCAAATTCTCAGTGAATTTGCAAGGTCAAATTCACTGACATGATAAAGTTTGGTATTTAGTAACTATTAGATCAGACAAAAAGAAGTTCTGATTTTTTCAGAACCCAGCACCAACTATTTTTAAATAACTATTCAACTGCAATAGCTTCATCTGAAACAGGTGCAGAAAAGTGACACTCTCTAGGAAAAGAGGCACAATATGCTGCAACTGGAAACATCCCCGAAGGGCAAAATGTTCCAGATAAAAGGGGAAATATTCTGTGACAACCTTTCAGAAGTGACATTACATCAATTCAACCTGCCTGTAGGTAACCACAAGCGGCGATGTTTCTGTGTGAATGCTTTGTTTCCCTGCTTCAGGACAGTTAAACCTAGGAAGTTGCTACAGCAACCAGCAATGTAGCCTTGAAACACAGACCGATCTTTCATAAAAATAGTATATTTAAGAACAGTAGGAATTTTTAGACCTCCTAGAGTGCTTTGGGAATACGAAATTATTTTTTTCCCTGACGAGAGTTCAATAGTATTAGAAGATGTACACAAGATGGAACTGAGATTAAGTGAATTGAGTAGATGAGGAAAGATTCCTACTATAATACCAGTTAATTTTAAGGCAGGTAAATTGAACTCAGTTATCACTTTTTGCTTAATTACAGTTCTCAAAGTGAAAAAAATATATATTCTCCTCAAACTGCAACAAAACTCCCACTGATGAAACAGGAGAAAAAAATATCAATTTAGAGGTAAAAAACCCTGAAGTTTATTATTATTATTATTATTATGTGCTATTTATTCAACAATTTCTAGTACTATTCGGTGCGGAAAAACGTAGTTGCATTTCAGAATCAGTTTGCGTCTTTGCTCTTTTCCCCACCTTTTCATCTATCTTCACTTTCAGTTCTCTCTCTGTCCATCTTTCTTTTTTTTTCATTCTACTTATTCTACCCATCTACCTAGCATCATTACAGTCTTCATTCCATGCTCTATCAAAATGATTTGGCTTTCACATAGTTATGTTTGAAGCAGTGGCACCTTAACCCACAGAATCCTCAAAAGAAAATTTCTTAATAAATTTTTGTGTGTGTTTCTGTGTGCCTGCACCAATAACTCAACAGAGGTTTAAGAGAACTATATTGTACAAAAGACCAGCATAGCTTATTCATAACCAAAGTAGTATTAACAGGACAAAACATCAGCAAAAATGGAAACCTTACCCATTTTCTTACAAAGGACCTTGTAATTTTCCCCTGTGTGTGCCTTTCTGTGCTCAGCCTAGGCTGATACATGCCCATCGCTGTGAGCTTGGGATGACCATTGAGATCCCAGATGATGGTTACCATGCAAACACAAATGTTCAAAAATTAGGTAGCAAATTTAAGTGCTATCAAAAATGCGGGCATCTGTGGAGACGTTACATACCGTAACAAGTCTGTACCATGTTTGCATTAAGCCGTCTTGCATTATGCCACTACCACGTGTCACTACTCAGTCAGAAAGACAAAGAAAGGTGTTGGAGATGGTTAGGGTAAAAGTCAATATCTGTCTGCAAGAAAGTCGGGTATCTACTCTGTTTCTTTTATGATGACCCAACAAGACGTTGTAGGAACATTCAACTTCTACCCCCAAAATGTTGCTTCATGTAAATACAGGCTTAAGGAGACCACATTGTACCGCTTCCACTTAGGTCACATTTGGAAATTTTTCTTCTTAGCCCTAAAGAGACGCATTGATTACTGCACAGTCTGAATGGGTATGTGGATCACAAAAAAATCCCTCAAGCAGGAGATGCATCTGATGCTATCTAATGGAAAAATTTTAAAGAAAATGTCAGCTTCCTGTGGAACAGACTCCTTAGAAGGTGATGTCTTCATGGGACTGCAAAGAGAACAATGAGTCTCTTGCCTCCAGCTAGCCACCTCATAACAAGATAGATGAGGGCAGCCAATCTTCATCGTTTTCTAAAAGTCCTCTGGGCTGGTAAAACAATTTGGCAGCTGCTATGAGGTTTGTCATGCCCAGGTTATGAGTATTCACAATGTGCTCACTGGATCACTCACCTCTTTAGTGAAGGATAGTTTTGCAGACTCATATTGTCTCTCTCTGATTGAGCTAATCTATAAATGTGGTCTTGGCCTTGCTGGACTTGTCAATGACACACTCGGACTCAGGCGCCAAGAGCCAAGGAGTTAACAAAGGGAGTAATTGACTTGCCCTTATCTTATCAGACAGAAGAAAAGGGGGATAGACCATCATTGTAAATCCACTAATCTCTGGGACATGATGGAGGCCACGAAGCCAGAGGTTGCTTAAGCATTTGGCCCCCTTGAGCACATACCAAGATGCCCACTCTGTAGGCATGTCAAACAGCCAAGTCCCTTTTGACTGACACAACATTCCATGCCAAGAGCCAATTGACACATAATAATTCACTTAGTCCCACCTCACCTAAAGATTTTCAAAGGTATAAAAACCAGCACTTGAAAAATTTCTTTTTGAAGAAGGAGCCAAGTGAGAACCTTACCTGACAGATTGGTCGATGGGCCTGAACCTCTCTTGCCCTCCAAGAAGGGACACTTTTTTTGGTAAGAGTCACGCCTCTGATTTTGTCAGACGTATCCCTGGGAACACATTGTTAACTAAAGCACTAAACTATTACCTTGAGCTCAACTTTCGTAGAAAGTGCATTTATCAATGGCAATACTGAATCTATGATACCTGTCGCTTGACTAAATTACCTCGTGTTTCAACTTTGTGGAACTGCTTCAGTGAAAGTCCTTGGAGGGGCTCTGACAGGCAAGTTGAATCTGATAAGTGGCTACACACTTAACCCTTTAGACATAAAACGTTGACCAAGTCTGCGACTAAGAGTAGATCCAGCTGCACCTAGACTCTTCTCTGAGAGAGAGTTTAGAACGTAAGGGGGTCTGCTCTGAACCTTGTGACTTGACGGGAGAGCTTTCCTTTTTCCGCTTATCAGATTTCTTTACGCCTTTTAACGCGACAGTAAATAGTGGTGGACTGTGCACTGAAAGTCTGCTTTGGCACTAGTTATATGATTCCTATTTTGTGGCCAGTCATTCCCTCAGTGATTAGCTGTTCATCCAACCATTCATCGAACTGGCACAAGCAATTGTTTCTGTTGCTGAAGGAGATCCTCTTGTGGTTACTAGGGCTAGTCTAACAGACAGATAATGGACAGGCAGAAGAATGAAAAGTGAAACATGAGATACCTCTGTATCCATGGATTCTGTCATTTTTAATCAGGTGTTCTCTGTCAGCAATACAGGAACGTGATAACCAGGCACAAGAGCCTTCCTCTCAATTTCCTATTGATCTGAAGTAATGGTAAATGTCAAACAGTGAATGTTTGTTGCTGGCTACAGTTTTATTAATAAATTCCAGCATATGGCAGAAGAAAAAGGTTGGTAACTGTGGTCTTGCTTGAAAAATTTCAGAACAGGCTTTTCTCCCTATATTTTTGTGTTGTGAAGCACTCCTTATGAAGACCTGGTCAAAGCACTCTGAGAGATAAAACTCTGAAACTGAGCTATTTCCAAACACCCGCTAGAAGGTGTGCATGAAAGGTGTGTGGCACAATGTACACAAATTTGCAGCTGCACATTACTCACAGAATTCACCCCAAGCTAAAAGTCAGGAGCTCATAATTAGCAGGCACAATGCTTGGACTTAAGCAGAGAAGTAATGAAACAATTTATAAAATGGTAGGAACATACAACCAAGGCCAAAAAAGTGTAACATATTTCTTCTAGAAATTAGAACACAAGGAGGGAAAAAAAGGGTAAACATAAGACTGGACAGCTACTGGAAACAGCCACATCTAAACAAGTAGGGATGCTAAAGGTCATTCTGAGTATGACATTTGGCTAAACTCAAAACAACGATAGTTGCGTAGCACTAATCATCACAGAACTTTTAGTCTATAAAAGGCTTTTCAAAATTTATTTCTATTGTTTAAACAGATTCATGTGTCAGCTTCGATCTTTCTAATACATCAATAATGCTTTGAAGGCTGTCGTTTTACAAACAGTGTTAAGGTCCTGTAAAGACCTTTTCTGTGATTGAGTTTACATATGAACAAATATGGTAAAGGTATCAAATTTGACAGCTTCAGAGGAAGGCTAGTATCCTACTGTGAATATTTTCCTAGAGGAAGCTTGGAGTTCTGAAGGACAAATAATTATTAATACAGGATTTATTTGAAAACATATTAGGCAAGTCAATCCAATACCAGGACGTAAAATCTGGATGCTATCTGCTACACAAGAAAGGTATGGAACTCCTGTAGGGTTAATAACATCTGACAGTTTCCTACAGGTCTCTCCAATATCCTACATCCTCTAAAATGGCACTGGACTCCTATTTTTAGGCCAACATTTCTTGATCAGACTCAGGTCTTTTCACATCTGTTCTCCCACTCTTTAAAATCCATTTCAAAGCAAAAGGTTTGCTTTAGTCCCAGGGTTTCCTATACTTTAATAGGCTTTCCCATTACACTGTAGAACAAAAGACACATAAAACAGAACAAAAATGAAAGTTTCCATGATCCCAGAAACTGGCCTCTCACTGATGATGCTCAAACAATGCTCAGCTTAGCATGTGTGACTCTGATCTGAAGGAGAGAGATCATTTGAGCAAATGCAGTGCAGCATGTAGTTTTAAAAGTTAAAAATCAACCTGCAAACTTTGTCAGTAAAGAAAAATTCCAAAATGGGATGGAGACACAGAATTTGCTTACTTATTTGTAGAGGTGACACAGAAAACCTATGATTCTCAACTGATCCCTTATGTGATAAGGCCAAGACATGGTGTACACAGGTAACAAAAAAGATACCATCTACCTGAGATGTGACAACTCAAGGTCCCTGTTCAATGAAGCCCCTAAACATCTATTTAACTAAAGTCCCATTGATCTCAATATCCTTTATGTTAAGCAGGTGGGTTAGTGCTTTGCTGATTCATCAGATGATAAAGTAATTTCAGTCAATACAAATGTTTTAGAGGAACAATTATAACTGTTTAGGCAGACAGGAGCAAAAGGAAAAAATGTAGCTAGAGCTAATGATCTAAAATAAAGCTAGACACATTTAAATAAGAAATACATTTTTAAATTGAGGGTCATTATGCACTGGCACCAGAATATCTGGCTTCTCCCTTTTCAAAGTCATCATGTCAAGACAGATGAAAATTAAATTCTATTTAATTTTACTTCATCTGTAATGCTGCTCACAGTCTCATAGGTCCTTCTGGTATTAAAATCTATACATTATAACCTTCGACATAGATGCATTACAAACTTATACACTAAAACGTCTGCATTATATCCCTTAATTCAAAGTTCATGGTTTAGTTCTGAAATCTTTGAAACAAATTGTCTTTTTTAAATATCACATTTCATTAAAAAGTTATTGATAAATACTTCATATTTCTCTTTAAAAAATTACATTGTTGCATTAAGTATTTAATTTAGCAATCTGTACTCAAAAAGATAGAGGCATATGAACTATTCAGAGAGTGTACAGAATCAGCAGAAATCCAAGTGTTTGCAAACACAAACTATGCAGTTCTGCCTGTAAGTGGTAAAAGGGTTAACTTACAGATCAGACACTTTACCTACCCCTTGCTCTGGAACAAACCGTAGTATTTTGCAACAGCATTTTGATTTAAGATTATTTGGGTTTCAGTATGTATCAGGCATTAGCAGTGTTGTAGCTGTGGCTACTAATACCAAATTGCTTTTCATTTATATAACTTCAGCTGGAATTATCTTACTATCAGTAGAAGTATCTTGGAAAGCTTGTACAGAATTTTATATTTCAAAAGCATTTGTGCAAATGGAAGTCCTCATTCTTCCTTCTATTGGTGTTGGATTGTCTCTGAAGACTTTAGAGTTTAAGGTTAGAAGACTATTCCATCCCTTTCCCCACATCGTAAATTCTTCACCCCTTTTTTTTGTAATCCATTATTCTGACATTACTCCAGAGGTATATTTTCCCTTAGCCGTGTTCCCAGAACTCATTTTGGTGCAGCAATAGCAGAAGCATATGCATGGAAATGAAGGTTTAGCGGTAGTCTCCTCCATAACCTGTACATGTAAAGAATACGGCATGCATAACCAGTTTTAGTCAGAAGTCAGTCCTACTTCTTTTAGTATTTGACTAATATTCTTGCATCGCACCTACCCAACACTAGGTATTGTGTTCATTGACAACACAATATGCAAATGCAAAAATCTTAATACCTACAAATAGATGTAAGTTCAAGTGACAAAAGGATGTGAGGATCTAAAATGCTGGAAGCTTCCCATTAGTGTGGGGTTTTTTTATGCAGAGTGGTAAAATAATGCCCAACTCTACAAAAACAGATAATGTCTCTAGAATGCCTGAACGCACCACAACAGAGAAAGTGACGGAGCAATGGGAAAAGTGAAAAACAGTTCAGAGAAGCAAAATAACAAACAAGCAATTAAATGAGCAGAAGTGAACAAAAAAAAAAAAAGAAAAAAAAGGAAATGTAAATTGCAGTGGTGTAGTTCGAAACTTTTAAAGTTAAATGCATTGCTAAATCAGGGGAAAGTCAAGGTTCAGCACAATGACAGCATTTATTTCTGAAAATATATTAGAGAGTATTATAATAATAACTACTTTGTCTTAGACTAGTGTTTCAATGATCCTTGTCATACTTCTATTTCAGTATCTTAAGACAGAAGGATTTGATAAAGAATGAGCTCAGTAATTGCTCTGGGTCTAAGATGCCTGAAAGATTTCTTTACTCAGTGCTGTACTTTCAACAGTCTTATTAGTAGAGGACATACTCTGCATTGCCCTCTCCCAAGGGTTCCTAAGTCTGGGAAACTGAGCAGCTTAAGAAGTGCAGTGCCCGAGATTTCTCAGTGTTATTTTCATCTACAAATGAATTTGTATTCTTTAACTGTATGTAGCAAATTCCTTGCAATGTTTTTTTTTTACTTATGTGCGCATCTTCATTGTACTGGTCTGAATGAATTTCTTCCATATCAACATTTAAAAATGTCGTGTGGACAGAGTCTGTCCTAGACAGAAACAAAGTATGTGGCTGCCTCTAATAGCAGACTGCTTGGAGAAAGCTTTTTCCTCATTACCCGGGCACTGGCTCTGCTCTGCCTCATGATTGCCCCCTCCCAGCTTCCCTAAACCATGCTGTCAACACAAATTTAATTTTGCTACCATTAGTGATGAGGACTAAAAAACCTTTTTTTGTCATCCTTGGGGTAACAAAAATTAATTTTTCTCACACTTCTAAGAAGCTTTGGGTCAGGTCTGCCTTACCATGCCTGCTTACAAACAGGAGCAAATAAGTTCCCAACACATATCTACTATTGCAAAACCTCCTTGTGGATTCACTCTTATCAACCCAATAAATACACGATCCAGGAATTCTTTCACAGAGTTTTCTCTACAGAGAAAGCTAGACTCTGTGCCAAACTATGGTATAGAATAATCTCTGATACCACTGAGAGAACAATAGAGATTACAGCCTTTATTTACTTTCCAATCGAGTTTTGAGGAGGAAAATGAGGGCTAACATCTTCAGAGCTTAAATTCCAGACCAAAATCGCTGAGCATTTTTCATAATTTTCAAGTGACATTAAGATTTTATTTTTCACTTTTTGAGATTCAAACTTGAATACGAATATTCTTAATTTTGTGATATTAATTTGTATTTTCCCTAGACCACAGAAGTAGAGGTCCTCCAAATTACTACTGCTATATTAATGCTTGTAAATGTACTTTATTGATAACTCCATTATTTTTTTCTAGATTTGATCACATTCAGATTATTCAGGATTAAGATAATAGTAACACTTCTCAAAAGTTTCATTATTTCTGATTCTTGAACATCTGGCAATAAAATGACTAAAAGCAAACAGGATTAGTTAGTGAGATTCCTCAGACATTAACATTTAAACAGAAGTGAAATCCAGTAAATGCAAATTTAAAAGACTGCTAGTACTTTGCAACCAAAATGAGCTTTTAACAGTAATAGTTAGTTATAGTGCCTGAAAATACCTTTTTTTCTGAGGTCCTCCATGAACTTTGGGGATTTTTACAGTAACAATTGTATGTTTTGAAATTCTGTCTTTGATGGAATGTGAAAAATCTACAGAAGCTGCAAATGAAAAACTGATTACTGTCCATCTGTACAAGAAACCAGAGGAGATTGATTGTAATTGTAGCGATTCCAAGCATAAAGTATCAAGAAAAATTCTTTCACTTAAACAGTTATTTTAAATCTTAGTTTTACTTCTCACTGCAAATATGCTAATATAATTATGTCATTATGTGGCATAGATTTATTCAAATTCTTAGCTTTTGTACAGTCTAATGATTGAAAATTATGAACAACTGAATAATAGACAACTGATCAATTTGTGATTTATGTCAAGTTTCCTCTGAAGTTGAACTTGGAACTACATTCTTACCCTGAAAAGTGTTTTTTCATTGATCAGAACAGATTTAGGACCGAAAGCCAATTTGCCAGCCGGGCATGAATTCCCCATAAGAAATGTAACAGATTTCCTCTGGTTTATTTGCATTTCAAGATTTCAAAGCTACAAGATCCCACCTCTCTTACATCATTTCCTTCAAATATTTGGAGATTTCTACCTTTCCAAGTCAGTTTGACACTTTCAAAGACCATTTAATTAAACTGAAATGCGGAAGAGTAACAGCTGCAAAAAAGAACGGTTGTCAACACCAAATATAACAGTTCAACAAGCTCTTCTTTTGACTCCTTGTTGGTTGTCACAATGACTAGTTCACACTTTAAAACACATTTTTACGCTTACAGTCAATTCTGAAACATTGAAGTCTGCATTGCCTTGATTCCTACACTCAACATTGACAACATACTTAGCTCATATTAGCTGGGATTGTGACATTCTCAGCGTTCACAGCTCAATACAACGCAGATCCTCTGCATGCTCCACATCCAAGCTTCTCTACCTGAAGATGAAGTCATCTGGAACTAGGCTTGGACCAGATGATTAGCCAGCATGGGGACAGTGTGGATGAACAGGGAGCCTGTGTTTGAGCCTTGGTTGCCTTTGCCACGAACATCAAATTTATAGCTCAGGCTTTTATCATAGCCACCTAATTACCATGGGCAGTTCACTTGCAACACAGATTTGTTATGCAATGAACAGCACGACACATGGGCTGGCTCTCTGCAGACTCCAGCTCAACGCTGAACACAGCTAGCTTCTTCCACTGCCAGCTGTGGCTGATGAACAGTTTTGCCATGTTTGCCCAGAGCAGAGCCCATGTCAATAAACCTCAAAGACCAATGCTGGCTCTGTGCTGTAGCATGGGATGTCTTCATGCTGTCCTCAGATCTGCTGGAGAAAACTGTGCACAGACAGGCCCATAGTGTCTCTGGAGAGAGCCAGCTCCCACCCTGCAAGGCCGGCACGGAGCTGAAGCTCGAGCATCAAGTACATCCAGGCTGCTCTGGGCAGAGCCGTGTGGCTCAGTCTGGGCCGCACACCACAGGCTTCAGCTTCCAGTGGGGTGTATTTGCTCGAACTCAGTGCCAGGCTTATGGTGGCTCCTTGTGTTTGTCTGAAGCATGATGCAGAGATGCCTGAGAGACTTTTCAGGGGCAGCTTGCAGGGCAGTGCAGTAACTCAGCCCACATGGCAGGTCTGCAGTGCAGCCCCACTATCTACGTCTTGCCATTACCCAGGGAATCCTAGCTCCCACAGAAGTGCGGAGCTGACTATTGCAGGAACAACAGGTGTTGGTGACTGAACTATCTAACTTCTGCTCATTATTTATATCATAGAATCATGTAGTCTAAGAGGGACCTCTGGATGGAGAGCACGCAGTCCAACTCCGTGCTCAAAGCAAGGCCAACCCCCAAACAGAACCCTGGGCAACCTGATCCAGCTGTATAGTTGGATCTACTTTCAAGTCACTCAATACACTTCCAGGTCTATTATCTTAAATTAAATAAGTAGAAATAGATTGTTTATTATTTCAGGATCCAGTCATCTTCGTGATTCAAAGCCTATCTATACAAATCTAAACAGATGATTCTTACCCTAAACTCACTGACTCCTTGCTATACCACTGGTGAGCTCTGTTAGAAACCTTCATGTGAAATTATCCATGGAGCAATATGCACTCTTCATAAGAATAAGACATCAAATCATTACAGAGTCACACAGGTTGCTGCAGCCTCCATATGCAGGCAGACACTGGCTTACATAGTTTCACATGCAGTGCTGTATGCAAGAATCAACATACATTGTACAAGCAGCAGTATCCATGAGATTACATGAATACATTTTTGAGGAGAATGAGGTAAGATATCTGGTAACACATAGACACAGAACAGAACGCAGCTCATCTGCACAAAAACAGCAACACAGAACAAAACATCAACTTGACAAAATGTTAAGTTTGAATGAATAGTGATTTGGCATTAGTGTTTTTTTTAAAGAATTGCTACCTACTAACATTGGGACAGTTAATGCAAGAGTTTCCAAAGTAGACTTGGTCCTGAGTTTCTGGACAATGCAAGCACATATGCAAACAAAATGTCTAGTGGATTCTGTCTTGCATGAAACCATATTCTTTTAGTTATTCATGCTAGCCCCAACATGACTCAGAAATCTGTGAGTTTTAGAAGAACCATTCCAGCCACAAATTTAGGAGACCAAACACCTTTCAGCTGAACTTCAGAAGGCTATGGCACTCTGTACAAATTTATCAGTCAATACAAGGAATACAGTGTTTGACACACAGAGAAAAGCGCACTACCTCTTCCTCTAGAAATTAAATGTTTGTGAGCTAGCAGAGAATGACACTACTTTTGCCCAGATTTGTTTGTACTAGGGTTGTCATTTCAGTTGTTCATTTCCTCCTTTAAAACAGATGCCAGTGTTTCTGAAAATCACACGGCGTCAGCCAACACCATGAGCACTGAAAACTCTGCAGCAATTTCCTTAGGGTTATCCTGTTAGTTGAATAAGGAGCAATTTCATTTCAAGACCAAATCGATCTGAAGAAATCAAGAATCATTTTCTTAGATGTTGTATGTCTTTGAAGTATGATTCTCTTCTCACAACAGAGGCACTTTCATAGACTGAAAGTATTGCTGGGCCTTCACTTTGCTTTAGGTAGCTGTCTCTATAAATGAGTGGTTTTCAGGGAATTAGTATGGAATATCACCCAATTTAGCCTGCTCCTAGTGACATGTAAGTACAGGTTGATCAATGACGCAGTAACACCTTTGGTAGTAGGGGTCCTTCCATGGCCGGAGGCTGCCCATGGGCTTACCAGTGGGGTTTAGTGCCTCAGCAGGCGGGTGACTGTCTGAGGCAGCCTCGCAAGCTGTCTGAAGGCACTCCAGTGTTTCCCTTGGGACCACTTTTTCAGAACAGTGTAGGTATACACAGCAAGTCATTGGAAAATTTTGTATGTTAATCTCCCGCCTTCGTAATGTGCTTGTAAGATAGGAGGTTTTAACCCTCTTTCTCATTCCTGTGTTCCGGGTAGTCCACGCACAGAAGAGCAGCTTATTCTCACTACCATCTGGCATAGTGGCTTGCTTAGCTTAAGTAACAGAGCTTCGTGTGTGGGCTTCAAGGTTCCTGGGTTCAGGCGCTGAAAGGCTTTTAGCAGAGAATTTTTCTAGTTGTGTTTTGGTTGGAGTCTGCTCAAGGGAAAACCAGAGATATTACTTTCAATGGCCTGTGAGTCAGACCTGCGCCTGAAATACAGGAAGTTTTAGCAGCAAACATGAAGTTCTGTTACTTGAGCACCTCAGCAGAAGACAATAAACTAAAGCACTACACTGCTGCCCTACCTGGACTAGCTACAAAGGGGTGGGACAACACCTACTTGACTGCTGCTTATTGCAACCCGCATTGAATGGAAAAGGGAGATGTGCAGTACAGCTGCAAAGCGGATGCTATAATATTTCATAGTGCTAAACTATAATTAAGTCAGGGCAGTGGGGAGAAATAAAATCTCACTTAGCACTTGATTTTTGCCCACCAGTAAAGCAGCAGCTGATTTTGCCAGAAAATTACTCAAGTATATGAATACTACAGCAGTGTTCAAAGAGAGTATGTTAAAGAAAACATAGCTACAGTGTATGGTGGGAAATACCACAGGAAGTGTAGAAATAAGCCGACAGGAAAAGATGAACATTCTTTGATTTTAGCTTTGATTTAGCTATGTCAGGTGCTGTTTAAACAGTAAACAAGATTTTCAAGTTCACCCCTTTTCAGTAGGTCATTAATATTGAAGACGAGAAATTTTTAATCCTGCATTTGAGTTCTGTTCAATATCTGAAACATCATAGACTTGATTCTTGACGGCTTTAAGAAGTATTACACTCACGTCATGTTGAATGAATTCAAAACTTTGGGCAAGAAAATTTATTCTTATTCTGCTGTTGGTCTAGTGACTTCCTCAATTATATTTTCCCACTGGGGCCAAACTCCAAATCCATCTCATTCTTCACCCTTCAGAATAGAAATTCATAACATAGGCCCACCTAAGGATTGTGTTCGGGCAGAAAGACATAAAATAAACCTAGTTCCTTTCATGTTCTCTGTCTCTAGTGCCTCTCTCAGATGTCATTCTTGAGACTTATCATACTTGTTTCCTCACCTTTCTTAGCAGTATCTTTATTTTGTAACAGTGATGCTAGCCTGGGATTAGGTTAGTACAGCCAGCAGACTTGTACTTCTCACTGTAGGTGCATCTCCAGTCCCTAGCAAAGAAGTTCTACTGGAAGAACTTAGCTTTCCTAGCATTCTTAAGTAGGCTATTGGAAAAAACCTTCAAACTACAAAGACCTACAGCAAGAACCTCTGCACCTTAAATCAGTATCTAAAATTAATGTCTAGAAACACTGACAAACAAAACCTGAGAAACAGAGGTTTAGGCCAATTAAGTAATTTTATGTTGTTACTGCAGACTTTGATTATTTTGTATAAAATAAGTTAAACTTGAATATAAAAAAACCCATTCAAATTCAAAAAAAATTTTTTCATTTTTTAAATCATTAAAACAAGGAGACAATCAACAATTTGCAAAAAAACAAAGTAAGAGAATGTCAGTGAGCAATTAATCTAAACCAAGCCCTTCCCCTGAAAAGTTTGTAGGTTCAACTAATTTACCTTTTCAACAGAAAGTCTTCAGCAAAAAATTTTCACAGTGGCTGTCCTTTGTATCTTTTTGTAAGTATCCCTGGTTTTCATGATTTCAAACAAGACATCGCTGACCTACTGGTCCATAATGAAGTTTAAAAGGAGAAAAAAATAGGGGTTTATTGCAAAAGTGCCTAGACACCCCAGTCCTGAACACAGCTCCAGCACCCTGGGCTACAGTGTTGTATTCACAAAGACATAGGATAAAACAATCTAGGCCAGGAAAACCTTGAAACCTAAACAAGAAGGTGGGACTGTGAAGAGGCAGTGCTATACGTGCTGGGCAAGGAACTAATGCACAGAGAGATTAAGGCCATTGTTCAGCAAAACCCTTAAGCGCATGTATGAGTAATCCCAGTCCTGTTCGAGATGGCATTACAGCCGAAAACAAAGTCTACAGCCCTGGTGACCAGTTCAAGGTCACCCAGTAAATCTGAGATAATTCTGGTATTTGGATTCAGGCGTCCTGCTTTCTACTGCCACGCCTTTAAAAACAAATCTAGGCTCCACTTTTTCGCTTGGGTTTATCACCATTGTGCTGTTTTTCTTTTTTTATAGATTTTAGATATGTACCCAGAATCTCAAACAATTACACATTTCAGTCTCCCTTCCAGTGTATCTGAAATCTAACTGACACGAATTATAGGACAAAGAGGGGACAAAATTAACAGGAAAATAACATAAGCACGGACAAGAGAACAAAATTTAGCTGAAATGTAGGTATGCACATAATGTTTCATAAAATTGTCATGACTCACTTTCTGTGAGGATCATCATATAAGGCAGCCGTCATAAGAAAGCAAAAAAAAAGGATAAATAAAGTTTTTTCTGAATGAATTTGGAAAGCTTCTTTCAGGAGAGCAGAATGTCAGAGTAGCGTGTCTTACAAATACAACCCTCAATAGAGAATTGTCAGGAGCTATGGGCCTGTTTTACAGACAACAAAAGTATCTTAAAGAATCAAAACCAGAACTTGCTATTAAGAAATGCACTTTGTTGTTAAGAGATGACTGCCTAAGTCTTACAAAGAGCAGAAAAATATAGTAGAGTTTAAACTGGACTTCATTAATTTATCTTACCTAAATTAGTTGTTTTCCAATTAAGATACATTGCAATGCCTTCATCTTGGTTACATCAGATAATTTTCCACTAACAAGCCCACACAAATTTAAGAGAAGTGGCTATTATGTACTCTGTTTCTGAACAGTTTTTAGGCCAGGAGCATGAAAGATAACAATTAGCCCAAGTAATGGTACAGTCCCAAGACTACTTCATCAAAATAGCCACAGGACAAGTAACACTGAATTTTATTGAAGTCATGTGGGAGGCTTCTTTTTTCTCTGCTCATCTCACCTCTTTTTCTTTCAGAGAAGAGAAGTTGTGCAGGAAGTTAAATTATTCCTCATCCTTTGTCACAACTGTTGAAGCAAAGTTTATATTCAATTGAACTAATAAAATAGGAGATAGAGATTTGATTATGAAGTGGAACTTGTTCAACTTCACTGCCAGGGTGACAATGAAGGAGAAAAAATTGTGAGAGAACTGGAGAAATAAGTACCAGTTACACAGGCTTTTCTGCAGAAGGAAATCAAGAACAACAAGAGCAGGTTTCCGTAAGCAGTTGTAGCTTTACTCAGCACAAGTTTATGTCTCCAAGAGAAGTAACATAAGCAGAAAAATTCCCCTTTTAGAATATGAAGTCTGTCATCTTTTTAACAACAGTGAATGAGCCATTTGGAAAGGCTGGTATGCACAGTGCCCTCAGTAGCCTGCAGAAAAGTCCTTCACCAACAAACACACATCGTGGTAAAAGCTCTCACTCTGACTAATTCAAAGTGCAAGGTTTCCCATTAGGCTTGCCCAAAAGTGCCTACAAACCATGTGATTAGTCCATTTGGGAGTCTGCCACCGAGCTTCATTTGTGCAAGCATACATTACAGAATTATTATTGACCCTTATGCATATTGTTTGACACCGTCCATTAGTAATGTTGTTGGACACTTCCCATTGTAACACCCTGTTTACTGGTTTTTTTAGGCTTGCAAAGCTAAATGGGCAGAAATTTTCCAGGCCAGATGTCTGCCTGACATCAAACTTTAATGGAAAAAATCCAGGAGTGTAGTTCAACTAGGAACCCAACCAGAAGAAAATACGTTTTTGTTTAAATACTAAATGCATTCATTCTTGTTTACAGAAGTTCTACTGGCCCCTGACTCTGCACAAGGACCATGACACTTGGCAGGGCTGAGTTTTTTCATCAAGAATGTGCCTTTTGCCACCCTGTTGAAAATCACCCCACATGGCTTTGGTCAAAGCTTTTGCAAAGTCAGGATTTGCATGGGTAAGTCCAACAGCAACTTGCTAACATTTCTGAGGTTTAAAAGCTGAAGTTTCTGAAGATCCGTCTTTACTAAGCGTGCATGAGCTTCGCGTTGCTCCCACTGCACCTGCTGCTGACCGAAGGGCACATGTAGTCCTCTCCCTTTCCCGTTCTGTTGCTAAGTGAAATGGCAGAAGCTAGAAAAAAAAGGTTTCCAAGCAGCAATAAAGCAGAGAAAAGGGAAAAAGGAAGAAAACCAAACAGAAACAGAGATCTTGACCGGAAAGTTATCTGAAAGGTCCTTGGAACTGTAAGAAAACTAGACCCTCTGTGTTCAGGCAAAGGAGACCTCATACTTTCTTTGAAAATGAACAAATCCACATCAAAAAGAGCTGAGACTTTTCACCCGAGCAGAAAAAAATCCCTGAATTTTAGCTAAACAGGAGTGAAAACAGGTAACAACTTTTGCTTCTGCAGAGGTTCCCTGCTTCATTTGAGTTTGATTTTCTGCAGGGTATATGCTCTAAATTTTTAATTTGGTTGGAAAGACATGGGTTGCTATTGATCACCAGCTTAATCAATTCACACAGTCTGAACGTCAGAGTTTGCAATACTGTCAGAATTTTAGGAAGCTTTATGACATTAATAATGCAGTTAATTAGAAAATATGGATATTACTGAGGCAATTGTCCATTCCTGTAGTTTTTCTTCTTGACATCCTAGTTTTGCTCTTTTACATGAAAATACTTTTATTTACAGAAGTAGATTTCTAGCATATCATAAATAACCATATTTAAATCCTACCATCATATGAGCAGCAGCTTCTCCTAAAAAGGCACGGGCTGTGGGATTTGAGTGCAAATCCAATTTACTTCAGTCTCCAGTGGCCACTGCTCATAAAACTGAACACAATTTGTTGCAATTGGCAACTTCTGCTGAAAAGAAACTTGCAAGTTCCTCAGTACAATAAAGTATACAGCTGCTCTCAAACTCTGCTTTCTGCAGTGGTGGGGGATGGAGAGAACAGTCATACACACTTTTCCAATTCTTTTTCCAGGATCTAGGCATATGTATATTATCTTTATTAAAGTTGACGGTGAAACACAGGGAATAGGAAAACCTCACTAGTTTCAGTGCAGTCTGACACCACAGTATTTAGGGTTTGTTTGAGAGCTCTGGAAGCTTTAAAATAAACACGCCATTGTTGTGGTAATGAGCAAATTGTGTTGGTTGAATATATCTGAAAAAGTGTTTGATGAACACTTGAAAAGGTCTATCCGATGTTAAGAAACAAAAATAGGAAAGGAGAAATTTTTGTCCACAAAGCAAAAAGATTTACAAAACTGTCTTACTCCAAAGATGACTGTAACCTAACTCAGCTATAGGTGATACTAAAGCAGTCGCATAAAATCCACATACATGCTTGTAAATAAAATGGGCTGGTGACCATCCTGTAGTGCTGAGGCCAACTGGCACAGCCCAGCTGGTACTCTCCAACTAAACCTTTCCCCAGCCTTGGTGTCAGGAAGCCTTCTAAACATGTTACTTCCAAAGGAGTTCTCAGGAATAATTTGCAGAGGAATAAACTAGCAAGTAAATTCCTCATTGTCTGCCATGGCTCCTTCTGAAAGAGCATAATAAAACTAACTACAACAGTGCACATAGGTTAGGATTTGTTAGCTGACTTGTAGCACTGTCTAACACGACCTCTCCATGCACAGACGTGAGTCCTCACGATATTTGCACAGCAAAGGTCCCTGCTAGGTTGGGACCTTTGAGTCCTTGCCAGTCTCCATTAATTGTGTAGATTTTCCCGGGAGGCAGCAGCACGAATAACTACTGCTTCCTTGAGGGAACGGGCGGGGG
>Ga0065711_1007869_pt1 | contig 26014 bp, 21 predicted proteins | sample Hoacrofraction12_FD_59098 | JGI IMG/M metagenome (GOLD analysis project Ga0065711, IMG submission 59098) | Hoatzin crop microbial communities from Cojedes, Venezuela - Epithelial fraction 12 v2 (version 2) | ecosystem: Host-associated > Birds > Digestive system > Esophagus > Crop | place... | reverse complement strand
GGGGGGGGGGAATAGATGAACTAAGAAGAGTATGAAGCAGAAATAATGAAGGATTCCAGCATCTCTGGGCAGCACTGCCAAGACCTCTACTAGGTTACTGAATCCTATCGTGGTATCTGCATTTCACAGAGGATTTTAAGACATTGGACAGAGTTTAAGTGAGTGTCACAAATGAATTCTCTGGCTTTAACAAAAAAAGCCCAGGCTTTCCGATGTGATGGGTAAGGAGGTCAGCATATTCAGCTCACTAAAAGGAAAGCATAGACATACCTTCATCACACTGTGTAGGTAATTGCACTTGAGGAAGATATACGTGAGGAGCTTTCCAATCTGGCTGACAAAGATCCAATGAATAAAAGTTGAAGCTAGGTAAATTCAGCCTTGAAATAAGGGAAAATTTCCCAGCAGTAATGAAAGACAGGAACAGCTTATCAGGGGAACTAGTGAAACCACCATCACTTGCAGCCTTTTAGACAAAGACAGATAGCTCTGAAGATACACCTTCAGACTAGTTTCAGACTAGATGATTACTGTTGTCCTTCCTAGCTCTGCAAGCTGTGAACCCTTAGTTCCCCTATGCACACCTTTATTTCCTCAGCCCTTGGTGAAGCAGGACTGCCTACACTGTACTCCACGTGCTTGCAGTGTTTCTGTGATGGCTCGATTACTGTTACATGGGTTATGACTGGCAGGGAGTTAGCATTGTGGGGCCACATTGGCCTCATGGTCAGGAAGAAGGGGTGATAGAGGGAAAGTGTTCCTTGCCAGAGAGGCTTCGGGTGGATGAACCATTTCTTCTTCTCAACAAGAAAAAGAAGATCTCTTTTTCTCTACACCTTGCTTGCTCGCACACATGCATCTATGTTGCAGTCCTAGAAACAGCTATGTGTAGCAACAGACTTCCCTCAGGAACTTTAAACAAGTTAGCCTGCCGTACATGGGCAGTCAGACTAAATGATTTTACAGTCCCTGAAGTTGTTTCTTTTTCTTGCATCACCCCAAGTAATTTTTTTCTTCCTTTCACAGGTCACTGGAGCCGAAGCATAAGAAGAGGGAAGAAAACGTACTCACTTGGAATGAGGTTTTCACCTGGTGTCTCCTGAGAGTAACAGAGTGAATGCAGTGACTTCCAGGCTACATGAAGGTAAGCAAGACAAGATGAAACCCTATCAGCTGAGCAACACTGCTTGTCTGTGAACTCCATCTTCCTCCCACTCTTCTGTCCTGTTGTGATACAGTCTGTCAGCCCTGACAATCAGCTAGGGTTTTGATAGCAGGTGTTTGAGAGATCCTGATCCATTCCCAAGGTAGGAATGAGCAATTGTCACAGCAGCAGGGTGGTCATTAGCAACTCTACTTTGGCAGATAAGCAAAAAAAAAAAAATAAAATAAAAAAAATTGCTATATGCAATCTGGGACAGGGCTTAAAAACAAACAAAAAAGCATCGAATGTAGCAGTGGAGAGTGTCCAACCCTTGTGAAGCTATGAAAGCTTTCCTTTACATGCAGCTCAAAACTATTTTGAAATGTTCCACTGCTTTCTTCAAACTCACCCATAGAACAGTTAGAAAGTGGAGCACATCACAGATATGGTCAGACCTGACCCCAAAATGCTTGAAGGGAGTCACACCAGCCAGCTTCCCTTGCTAAAAAGTCCAGAGGCACCACATCTTGTCTGGTCCCTCTGCCCATTCAGAGGCAGTGTCCTCCAGAAGAAACTGCACGCTGGAGGGCATTGCAGACACACAAACTCTGCTGTCCCACAGCAGGCACCAGTACCTCTGCCATTATCTAACACCTAAAGATGGTGTTTGAAATTAAAGGTATATAGCAGCCATACTTATAAATGCAATGCATGAGGCAGCAAAGAGTTTTGACCAGAAACATAAGTGCAAAAACCCAAGCTTCTTGTCTCTTGTCTCCAGTAAAAACCCACTCAGCAGCTGAAATTAGAAACATTAATCCCATGGCATTGCCCATAATTAAAGGTTCCATCTACCAGCAAACAGCTGCATAACTAGTGCTGGCTGAACCTCAGTGCTCTGAAATGGGATTAGGATGAAACAAAAGGAAAAGCAAGCATCGCAAGCATCAGTAGGACAAGTAATATCTCAGCGTGTCTCATCTTATATTGACCAAATAATAAAGCAGGTTTATTGGTGTTCTTCTGCAGTTCTTCCTTCTGAGAATTCATTATCAGCAGAAATAAGAGTATTACAAACAAAACAAAGGAATTCGGGACTAGAAGCATGCCAGCATCCTATTACTCAACGGTCTACGCTTAGATCCTGCACTGAGCATTTATTAACTCTCTTGCTATAACATTTCAGAAGCCTGAGCTTCCCACCAAAGTCTGTTTTGTTGACTTACCACCATAAGAGAACACTGTGCCTCAGACAGGCTATACAAATAGAGAATTATCCAAAGATATGGTGATCTCTCCTTGGGTGTCTTTAAAGAGTACATGTTATTTTTCTGGCTGAAAACTATTTGTAGATATGGACAAATGACAGGATAGCAACAAGAAAGAGTCATCCTGCTGGGAAGGTGCCATATGGTACACAAATCCCATCAAGAGGGTTTAATTGTTATTTTAAAGCCTACAGACAAGCAGGAGTAAAAGGGAGCCCAGTTCAGATATTCTCCAGATGCTGATTTTGCTCACAAGTTGGTCACACTGAGAACGCATTATTCATCCCTCCTCCTTCTGGCAACCATTAAATATGACTGAAAGAAAATGGAGGTAACTCCCAGTTACCTTCCCAGGAGTAAGCCAGTGCTGTGCGTTACCTCTCACCGAATCACTAGGCTCCTGCAGGGTTTACATGCTAGCAGCCAGTCCTGCCTCATTTTCACTGACAACTTAACTCAGAGAAGCTGGTTCATCTATCATGCAGTGATGGGATTTTCACAGGTTAAAATTTGTTTGGGTCTCTTTGCAGAAGTACCCCTGCCTTCCGACAGAGCCGTAAGACCAGGGCTGCAAACAGCATTACTATTCACACATCTGTTTCTTCCTTTTTCTTCTTTCTGTTTTTTGTCCAGCTGATAGAAAAGAAATGAACTGGGAAGTGTTTTTAGGCAAGGCGACTGTACTGTGGCTGAGGGGTAGTACTGGGGATGCAGAGCGGCAGTCTGCATTGGTTCCTCAGTTCCCAGATTGGGCTTTCTTCTCACTGTCATGTTGGAAGTAACACAGAAGAGGAGCTGGTGAAGTACTTCCTCCAGCAACCAAAAATGACACTGAGGTGACTTGTCAAACTTGAAGCAGTAGAAAAAATTGACCTCTGAAAAGGTATACCGGCTGTTCCATCAAGGGTATAACTGAAGACTCTTGTTTGATTTTATTAAATTGGCGTATGGAAATAGTACATAATTTAGAATCGCAGGCTTTCGTTAAAGCTCTGATTGCAAGGGTTTAAGCAGGTCTGAGGCCCAATTAAAAAAATTAAGTCCACAAAATTTAATCCATCTTTACCTTTTTGCTTCAATGTGACTCTTGTTAGCTCCCTAAAATTAGATTTTTAATCTCAGATTGGCATCCCATTCTCTGCCACTCAAGTATCACAAACAGTGAGAAGATTACGGCCACTTATGTAGTATCTATTTTCCTATAATCCTTTTAGCACCATAAATGCTAAATATAGCATCCAGTTTAAATTAGCTTTAACCTCAAGCTGACTCCAGTAAACTATGCAGGAACAGTCATTAAAAAAAAAAAAAGAAATAGAAATATTCCCACCCTTCAAAAAAAAAAAAAAGTGTTCAGTACAGACAAACTGATCACCTCAACAGTGGCAAATTCTCCAACAGAGAGAAACCTAAGACTCGCGAGCTATTAGTCTGCCACACGCAGGTAGATTGGTTACTGCACTCACCCTTACAGCCATCCCAAAAAGCATAACAAGAAACTGGGGCTGCTCACACCACTCCTTTATCCTGGCTATATTTCATAGAATCAGAGGATGGGTTGGAAGGGACCTTAAAGATCTTCTAGTTCCAATCCCCCTGCCATGGGCAGGGACACCTTCCGCTAGACCAGGTTGCTCAAAGCCCCACCCAACCTGGCCTTGAACACTTCCAGCGAGGGGGCATCCACAGCTTCTCTGGGCAACTTGTACCAGGGCCTCGCCACCCTCAGAGTAAAGAATTTGCAAATGGTTAACACTGAACACCAAAACACTTCTGCAAATCAAACTCCCACTAGTTTTTCCAGGACAGCCCTTTGTGAGACACCCATGAGACCTTCACAAGGAAACCTGATATATCCCTTAACTCAGGGAGGACCATCACTAGATCATCAGAAGTCACTCATGAGAAGAACTAAAACATGCTCAAAACCTAGAACAGCAATGACCTCAGTAAAATGACTGCAGGGAACCCTGCCTTTTGCTTGCCAGTCATTTCAGGAAGAAATGTGTCCTCAGCACCAAAGCAGGGGTCTCAAGAAGGCTGCTAGAGAGCAGAGGTCTCCCACATTCAGACAGGGATACCCACAGCTGGTCCCAGGGAGTCCGTGCCAGCTGCTGCTGACTGCAGCTGGCTTTACAGCTGGGGTACCCGCAGGCTGCCAGGGCCAGAGCTCGCTCCGTGGATTTTAACTCTGACAGTTATAGGCTGCATACTTACTCGTTAACCTACATGTTCTATTTCTGCCTCCACAACAGCTATTCTGGACCAGCTATGTTTTTCCATCAGCCAGTTGGCCTGAGGAGCGTAACAGCAAATCAGTGCAAATAACCCGACCATCCTGAAGTAAACAAACATCAGATGCAACACTCCTATAGCTAAAGGTTCACCTCAAAACTTAGTACCAGATTTAACAAGGCTGCAAGTTTCCCCATCTGTTACCTTTGCCCTTTTCAGGCACTACTTGGAGAGAAGGGAAGACCACCCTCTGCAAGCTTGGCATTTTCTCATACTCCAGGGAGAGAATGAGTGCCAAACCCTACCCCGGCCTGGGAAATGTCATAGAAATGCAAATTAAAATATATCTGATTGTGTCTGCCTGTCCATTTTGCTTCAGCTTGTTAGGAACAATGAAACAGATGCCTAAAGCTGAGCAGTAAAATGAGTACCCAGGAGCAATTCCCGCAGAGTTTTCCTCCTTCACTTGGAGGACTGCCACACACACAGATTGTGATATTCTCACATGTTCATTACTGAGATACACTCATCTGTTAACTACAGATCAGAAGGAGAGGATAGATAGAGCTGGTCAAAGTAGAAATAATGAATCAGAAAATGTTCTTGTGAACTGCCATGACTACTACCAAAACATTTTGTGAGCTTCTGTTTAAAAAGGTATGAAATCCCAGCAAAATAAATATATTGAAAAAAATGGTATAAGAGTTCTATATAAAAAGCAGAATAAAACTGACTGTGAGCATGAAATCCAGAGCCTGTAGTAACAAACATGACCCTCATGCTGCTTCCACAACATTGTTCCTTAAGAAGCATGAAATTTCTTTTATTTTACGGACAAGTTGCATAGTAGAAGAGTAAACAAAACATTTTCAGCTATTTCTGGACACAAAACCAAGAAGCAATAAGATAGTACTCAATACAGGAAATATCAGGAGGAAATATAAGCTCCAGATATCTGTTTTGAGCCTCCTGAAGCCAGACTGAGCATCTCATGGGCCCCAGCAAGCATATCGCTGCTTGAGGGGCACTTGGTCCCACTGAAACACAAGGAAAGCAGCAGCACCGTAGAGAGGAGAAAGGATACAAAGATGAAGGACAAGGACACAGGGGTAGAATCACAAATTTAGAGGAGAAATTTCTTCAGCTTCCCTATATTACCATTTGCAAACATATTCAATTCTTGGCTTCAGCAACCTCTTTGACTCAGATCGAATCCCCTACAGTAGGTGGTAGACAAATATCCCAAGCAAGTTTAGAAAAAGAAGTTATCTGGGTTTCATAAACTAGGCCCTTTTGAATAAAGTGGTTCTGTTTATGTTCATTCCACAGAATTTTTAAAACTTGCTCTCTGATACTTTTAAAGAGATTAGCAAGTTAAGCAATTATCTATGCTCTCATTTCCTCATGAAATACAGGTTAGTTTAATCTTCTTAGGCTCTGCAATGATACTATAGGGCATAGCTATAGCGCAAAATAACACATCACTCCAGATGAAAGAGGCTGCAAAGGTTCTGCTCTCTTCTTTATTTATTATTTTGAAAATAAAGAAAATTAAAAAAAGAAAAAAAAATTTTCATCATAACTACAGTTTCTGTAATTTGCTTCAGGGGCATCTAAAAGCAATTCTACTCACAAAAAGAAAAGAAAAAAAAAAAAGAGAAAGCCCAGTCTTTGAAATTGAAGGAAAGAGGTTGATATTATGCCAGCAAGGGCAATCCCTGCAATAGTGAAGGGTCAGCATGTGTTGTCCAGCTTAAGAAAACACCACAGACGTTACGTGTGTGACTGGCAGGGATCGCTGGCTGTAGCGGGTGAGTCCGAGGGGCAGTGGGTTGCAGGGGGCAGTTGTGATGACCGAGACATAGCGGGGACATCCCATGAACTGCGTCCTTGCCTACCCAGGGGAAGCCGTCAAGCTGGGCCAGTGTGTCGGCACACGCCGCTCCATGCTGGCTCCGTACTGTGCTTCCATGATATTGCAGCCTCTGAGGAAAACGACTCGTTGCTAGTTTATCACAGGCCACTACCAGCACAAGCATTTATGGGGGATACAGAAATAATTCACACTGACCAGAACCAGTGTGCAAATGAAAACTCTTCTCCCACCCAACTCCAATTCTCTTTATTCGATCCTGTGTTACCCTTACCAGAGAACATCGAAATGGCAAATTTAGGGACAAAATAAGTGCTCTTATGCTGAGTCCCGACAGCCAGGAAAGCTGCATCGGTGGTGCACACCTGAGGGTGCTCCATGGCATTTCCCATCACTGGGGCAGCCTAAGTGGGCCCCAAGGAAACCTCAATCAACCATTTGTTTCTGAGATAGTTCCTGTCATAAAAATTCTTCAAAAAGGGGATTGCAATGAGAAAAATATTTCTCTAATACTGTTCTAAAATTTTATGCTTAGCCAATGCCCAGGTACTTCCCAGCATCCTCAGCACTACCAGTCCCCTGACAAGAGTACTGGACTTCTTTGTTTTGTTTCTTTTAACTATGGAACGAATGGGGATAGACCAATTTCACACTAGCTTTCTCCTCATGTCCCCTCAAGACAGCACCGAAATCGAACTGATAGCATATTGCTTTTAATCGTACCAAAACAGCTTATCCACACCTTGAGGAGTATGTGACTTGACTCTCTGCAAGGGGCTGCTGGGTCCCGCTGCTGGCTCACAGCCTCATGTCTCTTCAGGCTGTCTTTTCTGGGCTGGCGAGGCACACTGCTGCTACAACCCACCATGAACAGCACAAACAGCACACACGCTGTTTGTCCAGAGTAATCATGTTGAACCTAATCCACTACCCCATAAGTGTTGCTGAGGAAGGAATCAGGGGCAGGAGCACACATGGCACAGGCCTAAGGATGTGCAGCTATTTGATCCAGAAATGGCCTCAAGTTGTGTCAGGGGAGGTTTAGATTGGGTATTAGGAAAAATTTCTTTACTGGAAGAGTGGTCAGGCATTGGAACAGGCTGCCCAGGGAGATGGTGAAGTCACCATGCCTGGAGGCATTCAAAAAACATGTAGGTATAGCACTTCAGGACATGGTTTAGCAGGCACGGTGGTGTTGGGTTAGTGGTTGGACTTGATGATCTTAGAGGTCTTTTCCAACCTTAATGATTCTATGATCCTGTGATCCACTCAGCCTGATCAACAGCAGTGCTGTGCCAGTGTCACAGCTGGGAAAAACGAAACAAAACAAAAAAAATCACTTGGCATTTCTCGGGTTCGCTTTTTCTGAAAAGCCAATATTCCCAACATATTATTGTTTCTCTCTCATGACAGTAAGAAGATTCAGAGCCACAACCTCCATCCACCCGACATGTTCGTAGAGCACTCCAGAGTGCATATTCAGACGTAACCTGCCAAAAGTGTTCGCAAGCCCTTTCCCACAGCCTGCCAGGACAGGCTGACCACACCTGGTGAAAGGATTTGGGACTAGTATCCACAAACCACGGCAGAGACAGATACTTCTCCCAGGGACTGCAGGGCACCTGGTCGCCCGTGCTGCTGTTTGTGATCAGTGTTGTTTATTTAGCACAACCGGCTGACCAGCATTGGCTAAGAACACCAGAAAAGCCCTTCTGCCCTACCATGGCATCTCTGGAGGGCGAGGACATTGACAGCTTCCCTTGCTGTTAGTTTTCCAGGCTGTCTCTTGCTCCAGAAGCGCACTCACGTAGGGAGGCAAGCCAAAGACACAGAGCTCTGCCCACCCAGCTATTCCCAGCTCCCAGGGTACCTTCCTTCCCTAGGAGCGAGCATTGTCCTCCCAGTCCTGGAGATACGCTAAATCTCTTAGAGACCTCTCTAACCAGGGGAATTACTTCCAAGAAATGATAAAATAAAATCATTTCCCCAATAGACTGTTTCTAGTAAGAGCAAAGTGCTGGAGAGAGAGCAGTCCCTGCATCACTTGCTGAGGGGAAGGATCCGGTGTCCTGAGCATCTGTTAGTCCATTTAACACAGTGACCTGTCTCCATTTACTGGATTGATTTGGCATATGAAAGTTTACTGAGTGTATTTAAACTAATGGCTGCTAAAGCAGCTTATGTGATTTTTTAATCTAGCTTTTCCATACAGTCATTTGTGGAATGACTGTTTGAAAGGGGAACAGACAAGAAACTGGGGCGAAACTTCCACTGACAGACACTGAAAATGGCATGATGTGGCCACGGCACGTGCAATTACACAGGTGGATTTGTGGCTCGCTCTTTACCGTTAGACTGCTTTCCCCACAGCCGAGAACTTCCACAGGCCACCTGAACAGAGGCACATGCATACTCCCTGGGAGAAGGACTCAGGCAAGCCCCATACAGGCTGCACTTTATGAAATTAATTTCATCCTCTGAATCAGAAAATAAACTCCCCCACCAGCCCCTTTCCGCAGGGGACATGTTCAGTCAAGGTGAGGGCCCCAGCCAGGTGGCTCATTCCCCTGTGCTGTCTCTCGAGAGTGTTGACTATAAGCGCTGAGGCAAAAGGAACATTGGTCACTGAAGGACAGTTTCCAGGGCCTGCTGCGGTGTGCAGAGAATGGCTCTAGTCACAGATTACCTGATTTACTAAGCAGGTGCAACATTCTGCCACTGTATGGTGGAAGTCTCTTCGTGCTATTTTCCCTTAGAGAAAATAATGTTGATCTCTTACAAAACACTAAGAACTGTCGATCTGTTAAATATATCTGTATCATACCATTTTCCTTTTCGAGGTATTCCACACCTTGCTACAGTAATTAAGCAGGCCACACCAAAAATCAAATCAGTGCAAATCATATTTACCCCCACCACATCACACAACTCATGTTGTTTCAGCATTCAATAGAAAAACCTAATCAAAGGACAGCAGACAGTCTTTGCAACAGTAGTCATTCGGCTTGCTTCTAATGCGTGGCACGTGACCACCTGATGACTTCCCCAGCCTGCACACTCACTGCCGACTCACCCACCCACGATGCTGCAGAACTGCAGACAGCACAGGACCACGTCCAGGCATCACACATAACCCATAACTGCCTCACAGGTCCTCTTCTAGGCATTGCCTCTGCTGTTTAAAATACGATCAATAAACTGACGTAGGGTTGATTTTAAAAATGAGCATTGTCTAAGCCTGCTGTTCTGGTACTGACATATCCCTGCCAACAATGATACAGACACTGCTTCGAAATCAGAGACAAAAAACCCACCAAGACATTCTCCTCTGAGGAGACTGGTGCTGCCCACGCCATCAAACTTCTTCACCTGCACATGGCCACACAGAGCCAGGGCTGCTCTCACAGACACAGATCCCCCGTGACTGTCCCACCGCACTCATGACAGCCAAGCAGCAGAGTATGAGAGGCCCTGCTCAGAACAGGGAGCTGGTGATCTGAGATATAAAGATAGGAAAATGAGCCAGGAAGAGGATACATAACACAAACACAATTATGGTTCCTGGGTAAGAAACATTGTCTTTAGTTTCCTGAAGAAAACCCTATTCCATCAGCGTGACTCCAGAGGTGAAGAGTCAGTTCCCATCACCCGTCACAGCAGGAAAAGAAAAAAATCACCTTTGGGTAATCTCATCCTGGGGATAATCAAGTTAGCCCAGCCTGGCAGATGCTGCAGATCTGAGAAGCAGGAGAAGCAGACGCGGAGTGGTATGGCCATCCCAGCTCTTTACAAAAGCCACCTTCACTCCCAGGTGGCTGGAGTCACACTCCGGGCACGGGTCTCCACTTCTCTGGGCATCCCACCTTCCCAGAGCAACCGCAGCACCTGACTGTTGATGCAGCTTCCAGAACTACAGAAGGAAATGGCATGATCTACTTAAACCACAAGATCCACCTGGCAGTGGACTCCCGAGTATCACACACCTCCCTGGTTGCCTGTGGACTTTAATCACTCAAGAAGTGCAATAACCTCCAAAACACAAACCCTGTCATGGCTTATCAGGGGCAGAAAACGACAGAGATGCATAAATAATGAGTAGTGCTTTCCACTCCTGCTTGGATCTGGTGTGGATCCTGGGAGTCAACTCATGCTCTCCGTTGGGTCAAGTGCAGAGAGCAGCTCTCTTCCTTGGCCACCGCCAGCTCAAAGCTATGCCACAAAGCCATCTCCAAACACACAGCATCAAATATTTGCTGACTAGATACTGGGACGCACAGCTGAGGGACCGAAGGGTCATTCAGTGCTGTGCCTCCTCTCAAAAATAACATCATGTGGAAGAAAGCTGCTGAATACAGATCATCAGTCCAAGACTGGTGGCACAGTGGCAGAAAGCCAGGTGATGAGAAGGGAAAGCCACAGGTCTCTGATAACTGTCTCTTCACTTCTAGAAATTGCTTTGATGAGGTCTTAGCAGGGGGTAGCTGCCATTTCCTTCAGTCAGCGTTGAAGCTTTAGGAGAGGCGTGGACTATTTCTGTTGGATTTTGAATTAGAGAAGCAGACTATACAATCACCTGCAGAAATCAGGGTGTCCTCCCTCAGCACCCATCCAGACTGTACGAAAAGGGAGATTGTACAAGTAAGAACAGAACAAAAGGGGTGTTGAAGTTCAAAGATGGCACCAGAAGGATGCCTGAAAACATAAAAAAATATTCTTTGGAAAAAGGCCAAGATGCAAAGGTGCGTCTCAGACTATAGCTACAAAATAGCTGAAAAGTCTAAAGCCCTGGCTGGCCCCTCCATTCAGCTACTGGTCTAAGGAGCCCAGCTCAGTTTCTGATTTATTTTAGCCTTACAGGACAGAGCTGGCTATAACTAGTCGGAGGGAGGGAGGGAGGTCCATCGTCCGGTCTCCTCAGGCCAACGGCCACTGGCAGCACACCTCACTGCAGCTTAATCTGCTCTAAGCAGCCCAGACAGAGCAGCTGCTGTTTGCTCTGTGCTCTTGCATAAACGCTGCAGATTTTACTGTGAAATCTGGATTTGACAAACTGGGAGTAAATAAATACAGCTGATGAAGAAACCCAAGCCTCTGAGCAGATTGCCCTTAATGGAAGCAAACTCTGCCAGAAAGAAATTTGTTTCTCTAAGAAACTTATATTTTTAAGATTCGAATATTTGTTCACTGTTCACCAAGCACCATTTGAACAACACTCATCTCCTACTTTGTGACACATCTTCACTGACATCTTCTTAATGAATTACCGATGTTATAATAGGAAGAAAAAAAAGTGTCATAACCAAATTGACATCTCCATTGATCATAAAACATAGCGTACCCATCCTCAGAGAGAAGAAACCTTTATGATGACCCTCATGAATGTTTAGATAATACAAAACTAGAACTTCATCACACAAAATTCCTGTTGAAGCCAATAACTTTAAGGAGGAAGAAGTTGCTAAATGTTCCATCAAGAACAAAGATACCAACATTTGTCAAGGAATGCACTACTTTGACAAAAATGCTGTCTTGCAATTCTTAACTCCTTTCAAATCATTCTACCACTGAATACATACCATTACCCTATACAGAATCTAATGAAAATATATAACCTTTATTAACAATTTTTCTAAACATATACAACTGCTGTCAGTCTCAGAGGCATGAAATGGGAGACCTGATGTTTCTGTACAGAGTTCGATGTCAGCCTACACCAGCCAAGAACAATCCTTGTTAAAGCAGCAAATCAGGGCTTATAGAGGTGAGTAATGGAGAATGAAGTCTGCATATTCAAGATGCAAGAGGAAATATTAAATAAGCGAGGTCTATCAGCCTGAAGGTGGAGTTAATTTCTTGGTATGCTCCAGTGACGGCGTTCCTTCTCACTTCAGAAAAGCAAGTCTTTCTTACTTTCAACAGGTGGCATCAGATCCTTGTGCTAAGGACTGAAAAAGCAGCGGGTGCTCCATAGCTCAAATACGAAAACAAAATATGTTTTCACCCCCAAAAAAGACACGCAGAAACGCTGTGCTGTCGGTAACAATGAAGTGCCATCTAGTAAACAGAAGCAATTTACAGCAAATAGAAGGAGCCCTGCTCCCTGCCAGGCTGCGTCTCCGCTAGCGACTGGCGTATGCTCAAAGTGAAGGGAAACTCCATCAAATAACGCTGCCCCAGCTGCTCAGCCCCTGCAGTCCCAGACCTCCCAGACGCTAGGCGCTGGGTAACCGGGGCCGGGCTCAGCAAGAAAAGGGCTTTTTCACCCCAAATCCGTAGTGCCCCGGCGCCCCCTGCTGGGCAGCCGAGCCCGGCCCGGTGCTCCATCCAGCTGCCAACCACTGGGCTCGTCCCGGCCGCCCGGGTCTTCTAACCCCAGCTAGCGACTCCGTTCTAGTCGCGGTCCCGACTGACTTCGTTGCGGCTAGTGACAACTTCTCACGTAGGATTAAAGAATGATAAGGGAAGCTGATGGCAATTCCTTGTTTTATGGTCACGTTCTTGCAAGGCCGCCCAATTCTTCGCTTTTTGTGAGGAAGACGACCTCTTGTGCCAAGCAGAAAGGCCATTTTAACACCAAATGAAACCCATAAGTAGCAACATAGCATTAGGTAACGGAGCAAAGGTCCTGTTTGCAGTAGGTGGCAAATGTTTGTCCTCCCAACGCACAGAAACCGCTGCGGCAGATTTTCCATAGCAGGGATGGCGAGCCCTCTTCTGTAACCTTGACTCTCGTGCTTTAAGGTCAGCAGCAGCAGACCGCAGTATTTTATTAGATTTATTCTTATCAGGAATTTTTATTAATTTAAATAGTAAGCCAAGGGAAGATATCCGTGCTATTTGGTAGAAAACGTGTTTAAATAACAGTATTCGAGAAAGCTACTGAAGAAGTTAGATATTTGGTTATTCCAGTTAATCAAATAAAGATAGCAAGAAGCCCATTTCTGAAGAGCATCTCTGCTGTTCTATTTAACACCAGAAGGTGGCAATAATTTGCCACAAATCTGCTCCAAGTGTCCTTAACTGTTTGTCTGCCAGAGCCTAGCAGGGTACTGTCCTGGGCACTTCACACAGCTACAAATTTGTCATCTGAGTTACCGCTTGGGTAAATCCCCTGGGATTAGAACAATGTAGCAAATAACTCGTGCTACACTGGCAACAAAAATGCTTTATTTCTTCCCTCCTATGTGTTCTCCCTGCTCAGTGGGCCTCTGGCATATCTGCCCTGGCTTTTCTGGAAGACCACTGAAGCTTCAGGACGCAGCAGGACCCCATGTCCCTCAGCGCATACAACACTGTCTCATGTCAGCAGTGGAGCAGAACCTCAAAAACTCCAGGGAGCTTCAGAGGAAAAGGTTCCCGTGATCCTTATCTCTCACATCATCTCCAGTGAAGAGGTCACACTATGGAAAGCGGGGGGTTGTCTGGACTCTCTGTTGGTTTCCAGCAAGTCCGAGGGCCATACTCCACCTTGCCTCTTCTACAGTGTCTCTGTGTAAGATCAGCGATGCATTTGGATTGATTGCCCAAGCAGAGGCTTCCCAGGTGTTACTGAGAGCGGAGTTATCTCAGTACCTGGCTCACAGCCTGGAGCCCTACCCAAGTGCAATGGGAAGCATCCTGGGGGCACAGGCCCATACTGAAAGCATCTCTCAGATGGCTGAAGTTTCAGAAAGAAAAACCCACGCATGCACACCTGTGCAATGACACGAGACTCAGAGCCCTTAAAGTTTCCTCCACATGGTTCAACCAAGCGGGAAGCTCAGTTCCCTCCTGTGCTGCCCCAGATGCGCAGTGCTCCCCTCGGTCCCGGGGCCGATATGCACTCCTGAGCAGTGGGACACCCTGGGGCAGGCACGGCTCCAGCTGCCGGCCACAGACACCAAAGAGCTGTCCTGTGGCATAAAACAACGAGGTTAAAGGGAAGCTGAGAATATCCTGGGAAGTCTGCTGTTACAGAGCAACACCCACCTCTGCACCGTGTGGGAAGTGAGCAGCAGGGTGTAAGAGCACCTCTAGAGACAGGCACAGCTTGCCTGGCTCCAAGGTGCCCCTCAGCGCAACAGGAAGATGTCCAAGCCGACTGCAGCAAGCGACGGGGCAGGCAGAGAAGGAGAGGCAGCGTCCTGCTCCCCTTGGCCTGCCACATCCCCGCACCATGCCACAGCCACCCCATCCTCTGTGAAGGAGCGGGCTTTGCTGCCGCTGGGCTAGCTGCAGTCAGACAGCTGGCAGCACGCAGACACCTGGTGCTCTGCCCACTAACCGTTCCTGGCTCAACACAGACTCCAGCATACTGCCAGAAGAGAACCTTAGAACAAAAAATACTTTTTTTTTTTATTAAAATAGCTCAACACTTCTTTAATTTTCCATTGTTAATCTCTCAGTCATTCTTTTTTAGTGAAGTCTTGTCCTATTTCACTCAAGTGTTACCCCGCCCCATCAGAAAGAACACATTTGGGAGAAGAAATTGCTATTTACTAAAAAAAATATAAAGTAAAAAAATAAGTACGCATCCAAAGTTGCAAAAATGGAAGGATCAACACTCAGGATATTTCGACCCTAATGCAGAATAAGGTGACAAGGTGAATACTGGGACTTCCTTCCTTCTGTGGTCATTTCCACACAAACACAAAAGGAGACTCCAGCAAGGAAGAATGCAGGTGTTGGAATTACTCTGCAGTTACACAGAATAAGCAGCGATTCTCTCCATAAGACTTGAGACGAGGACAAAGCTCATTTGTAGCTTTGCTTGGGAAAGAAATACAAAGAGAAATATAATATTTTTGTTCTGTCTTTCAGATAAATAACTTGGAGGTTTGAGTGTTTGGAGGTGTCTGTTTTGAAAAGAAGAAAGGGGCTCCAGGGATGGATATTTAAAGAAGAGATCAGCTTTGCCAACACCAATGTGGCAGCCCAGATGAGTATGTGCACGCAAAGCAGAAGGAGAGAAATAAAATTTGGGGCTGGAAGAAGCCTTACCATTTGGGTTGCCAGTCATCTGCATCAGCACAGCCTCCTGACAGCCCACAAATCTGCGTGTCCTTTGCCTGGAACTTGGTGGTAGAGGGGCAGAGAGGACAGACCGAGACCAGCTCTCAGCGTGACACTAGCTAGGTGTGGTCAGGAGCCATACCTGGACCCACCATACGAACACAGCAGCAGGCAGGCAGGGAGTGTTTATGTACAAACCCCGAGAAAACACGAGGCAGGGAAAGGTTTGGAGTGACCACGCAGTGGCAGGTAGCTCTGCTCTAAAGCCCAGCGAATCTCAGTTTGTAGCATGCGAAACTACCGCAAGATTGAGTGCTCAGAGAGACTGAGGGAAATGCAAACGGAGCCCCCGGAGGGGAACCATATTTCAGCAGGTCACGAGCAAGCCAATAATGATTTCTGCTTCATTTGTATGTGTGCTAAACATACCTGGCATTACTTCAGAGACTGGGGTCAAAAGTTCGACGATTATAGATCTTTGCTAAAGGCATTGCATTGTACTAGAAGATGCATCTGGATGGCTGCTAGGGGAGGGTCAGAGCTGGGTTTACAGGTTTGCACTAACCCTTACCCCTGCCCTGTCCTGGTAGGCTTTCCCAACCGAGATCCATTATATATGTAACTGGCACACTGAAAAACAGCTATGAAGCTTGTCTCAGATGCTACCTCACTGCCAGGATGCTTCAAAGCAGCAAGCAGGATACAGAGCGAGCAGGGCCAGCGTTCATTGTGCATCTTCCAATAGCCTTTCCACGATGCCAGTCTCCCAAGCCAGCAAGAGCCTTCCTTGGCTCCAGACCCTCTTCAGCACGTCCTCCAAAACCATATCTAAGTACAGCACACACCAAAATGAAATCATGCACATACGAGGGAAGAAGAAGGACAGACATATTCCCGATCAGCCATCACGGAAAGGTAGGTAATTACAGAAGGGGAAAGTAGAGCACTTTAAATTAGGTAGTGCCTAACACAGAGAGTGCAAATACTCCCACTTGCACTGTCAGCATACACGCTCTTGCTGTCTCCGCAGAGGTGCCTGCACTGCAGTTGAGGCCCCTGTACAGGTTTCAGCACGCACTGCTTTCTCACCACGCAGCAGGACACCTATTTTCCTGGTACAGACACAGCACCTGATCTTGAGGACACCCTTATGGGGCTTAGATGGGACCTAATGATCTGCTGCGAGTGAAAGCTCTGGGCCATCCTGACTGCCCAGGTGAAGCAGCAGCAGGTGCCTGTTCCCCACCCCAGGGCAGCTCTCAGCAAAGCTGAATCCTTCTGATCACCCCAGCCCCCAGAGCAGCACCAGCAGGCAGCCCCCTCGCAACCATTGCCACAGCCTCTCTGCAAACAGAGGGACCCTGCACTCTCAGCTGCTTCGCTGCTTGCCTCCCCGTAACGCAGCAGTGGCAAACCGAGCACCAGCACTAGCTGGTTTGCCTTGACCCAAAAGAAACACTTGGCAAACAAAGGGTCAGACAGCTGAAAACATAGTTTCTTGGCAGCACATTTTAACCTTGTCCTTTAGGCTTCAGTGGTCTGGTGGGCTCATGACACCAACCCTACACACTCCAAGCTACATGGTGGCATTCCCCCAGCACCTCCAAAGAGGTGGCCCTTACGTTGGCCCTTACAGCCTCAGCAGCGCTTGGCTGTTGCTGCTCAGAAATAAGCTGAAAAAAAGGTGACCTGTAAGCACAGGTTTCTCTGCCTGAAGATGATAACAGAGCTGCAGCAAAAAAGAGGGTCAAGTACACAACCACAGTGCTGGAAACATCCTTTCACACCAGCTGTTGATGTCTTGGCTCTCTTGCCTTTCTCCGAGACATACCCGTGCAACAGACTCTCACAGCTCGCTGAGTTTCAGCACACAGTTTGATTTTCTTTACATTGAAAGGACATATCTGTTGGCTCCAGTGGCATTACGCTGACTGCATTTTCCAGCTATAAGTAGCTTCACAGAAAAGAAATCTTCCAGGGAAACCTCAAGCAGACTTGAGGGAAATTGAGGACCAGAGGTTTTCATTAACTCGTACAGGGCTTGGCTAAACTGGATTCAGGTAACGAATGCTGGCTGGGGAAGACATGGGTTCACTTCTGAAGGACTCCTATGCAATTCTCTTGAACTTTAGTAGGAGCTTGCAATGCATGCTCTAAGGGTACAAGCCTGATAGACACACATTGTCAATTTAACTTTTAAAAAATGGGGAAAAAAAAAGGCTGAGGAAAACAAACTCATTTCTTTTTTAGAAACTCCCCTCCCTCCCCCTTTTGGTAATTAAATTCACCATAATGACCACTGCAATCTAAATTTAATAAGAAGCCTAAGTTTCTGTTTTCCATTGGTTGCCATTTGCACTGCTTGATTTAGGCAACTCACTAAAGCAGAAGAACGATATTGCAAGACAACCTTCTTGAGTCAGTGGGTAAAGGCAAAAGCTTACCTAGACAGTATTAAATCACTAAAATTGATTGCACCCTTAATGCCCATGCTCCAATTCCACTGGCAGAAAAAGTATGAGCTGGCTTATTTACACACACTAGCAAACTAATTCACACACAGCTGCTTTCCACCTTGGAGCAATAATAATTAATAATAAAAATAATTACACCTCATCAGCCCTCAAGCATTTGGAAGCCCCAGAGCCCCATCGCCAGGTCCCCTGAAAATGCATCAGCCTCCTCCTAAGGGAGACTGGGGCTTGTTTCCTGCAGGGACTGGCTGCCAGAACCATCACGGTGCCTGGCCGCCACACTCCAGCCAACAGGTTATTCCATAGTATCGACCCCCTCTGCTCTGGGTTAATTCTTTTAATTGTCTCGCCACATCTTTTCCCATTAGGCTGATGTAACTTGTTTAAGCATACACAGATTGATTTATAACAGCGCTGGGGATGTTAATCAGATGCCTGCTCTCCAGTTAACACACGCTCTGCAAGAGACTCAGGACAACAGTCTCTCATATGGAAGCTCCAGCCTTTTGCCTTGCAATCAAAGGCAGCCTCACAGCAAGAGCAGAATTACACCACACTAAGAATAGGCGCCTTCCACCGGCATTGCGGGTAAGGCAAGGTCATTGCCTCCTGCTCCCGATTCTCAAGTGCCATCTTCTTTAAAGATAGCTGCAATCAAGGAAAAGGAAAATCTCTTTAAAAGTTTCCTCTTATCAGAAGCCACTGAAATATGAAAACCTCATCAGGAGCTAAAGGGTTCCCTTCAAACGCGACTTCATTTGTCTCCATCTAAAGAGGCACTTCCCTTCACAGTGTTGTGTTCAACATCCTCTAGCTCACCGCTGCGTGTTCCCGCTTTTCGCTTTTAATGAATTGATGAGCATAGTGCAGAAGTCTGCACAGAACAGCCTTCTTTTCCATAGCTACTGTTTGGGTCATGCAATGCACAGAAGACACAATGTTCAGATACTACAGAGATAGCTGAAAACTGGAGTTCTCAACAGTACCAATAAAAAATTTAAAACTCTTCAGACAAAACAGGACACCCTATGGATCCAAGGTACTCCTCTTTCTACTGCTGCATTCAAAATTAAATCAAATAGATACACTCAGTAAGAACTAAGTTCATCTGCAGGTGCCACCATCTCACTGAAAGCCAAAGAAAACTTGCTCTCTAACTTTCTGCTGCTAGGAAAAAAAAAACAAATATACAAAAAAACAAATATACAAAAAACTCCCACACATCGGTTTGCCAAACTGCTAAAAAACCCCGAAGTTCTGATTCTGACTCTAACCTACATAACCAGATACTGTTTGGGATTACAACCAGGACACCAACAGTCCCATCATGTTTTGACAGCAAATCCCCTGCATTTTCCCACTCAGAAGAGGGCTCAGAACAGGAGGTCTCTCAGCTGATGCTCCCAGGAGCTCCTCCTGCTACCCAGCTGGTCCTGCCTTGGTCAGCATACGGACTTCATCTCCTCCAATCCACAAATCCTCCTGAGAGCTTTCAGTAGAATTTCTAAACACAGAGTTACTGGATGTGCTGACAAGTCACAGCACTTCTTAAGAAATTTATTCCACTCATGGTCTAGTCATCTCAGATGCAATGGGAGAAGGGGAGGAACTTACATAATAATTTACAAATAATTGTAGAAATTATCTCTTGAACTGAGTTCCAGACCCACCGCAGACCCTTTAAACACAGAAGAGGGGAAGCCAATTTAGATGCTGCCCCGTGGCCAAGCCCACGTCTCGCCCAGCAAGGGTCTCTGGAAGCATCAACCCCAGGAAAGATTTCCCAAAGCCCTGCGGTGGCATGAACATGCTGAGGATGAGACACAGGGAAGGAGAGGGGAAACCAGCACTGTCTCCACACACCCCCAGCCCAGGCAGGGAGGCAGGGGAGGTGGGCAGCCCCCAAACCCAGTCAGCGCATTCCAGGTTTCTGATGTCAGGCATCTCGGATTTACAGCAAGTTATTGGAGAACAACCTTCATGCCGAGAGCAACTCACAGCATTTTCAAACAAAAAAAGGGAGACAACTGTAAAAGTACCTTTAGATGATTCATGAACAAAGACACACAAAAAAAAAATTATCTAATGCATTATTAATTATGGATCATTATTCAGCTCTATTCAAAAATACCAGAGGCTGCTTTGATAGATCTAAAAGCACCAGCAGGAGCCACTGCCCTTTGTACCTTGCTAAGAGGAGCACCCAGCTGACAAGGGCCACATGGACCATATGCTGCTCTGAAGCAGCACTGACAACAGAGATCTCCACAGATACTTCCAGTGACAAAAAGCACCAAGAAATCACTACCTTCCCTCCTCTGCCCACAACCTGCCCCAGGCCCTCACTCCAACAGCAGCTTCGAACCAGCACTGGTTTGTCCCATCCCAAGACTGGCCTCACCTGTGACCAAAGCCCATCATCCATAGCAGGGTACAACACAGCCTTACATCCTCCTGAGGAACCAGCCCCAATGCCCCCCTACTGTCCCTTCCTAAATTTGTGTGGATACTAATCCTACACACCTGCAAGTACCTACAAGGTGGCTTCAATCTCCACTGATTTTATCTATGCTGCAAGAAGGAGCATTTTCTCCCCTTGTTCTCAAGTGTTTTCACTTTGAAATGCCACAGTTATTCAAAATGTTTCTGCAAAGGATGAAACCTACAGAAATGTCATTTCTTATGAATAAAAGAATGCAATGAGGAGATGGACAAGACCGGTGACAAATACTGCCACAGGCACACCTATCACTCCTGTAAGGTATGCGCACAAGTAAATATCTGAGACACTGAGTAATTATCTAGGTTTATCTTTTCTGACTTTCGTAAGTCATGTGGAAGAGTAGGACCTGCTACAACACTATGCTGTTTGTCTCCAGACACTAATGCCTACTTCATACTTTACTCAGAATTGTCTCCCTCGCAATAATTTTGTAGAAAGGCATTACAAAATTGCCAGATGCCACAGCTTTTCTTGACGGTGAAATCTCACTTCAACAGTATGAAGATACAAGCTGACTTGCATCCTGGCACGGGGATATGTCACATACAATATGTCCTGCAAACACGTTTTTAATTCTTTGCCAAGAGATTCGCCTCCCTATTGAAGTAAAACATTCACATTCGATTCATTCTGCTTGGGACAATGTCAATCACTTTACAGATTACCAAACCAAAGTACTTGACAGGTTATTTGAAATAGCCTTCTTCCGTAGCCAGCACGAGGAGAATGCGCAGCGTGATGGAAACCTACATTTAAACTGTCAGCAAATCAGATTGCCAATCTGATACGACTTTTAAAGCCACAGAAAGTATTTGTGAGTGTGTGGAAGATGTGTTTCCTGCTGTCTTAATTCTAAGAGGCTGTTTAGCAACGAGGAGATGATGAGAATTGATTCGCGCTACAGCAAAGCCCCGAAAGGTGAGCAGACAGGAGTGGCTAGTGGAGAAGCTCTTTAAGAATCAGTAGCGTCAGAACATTTCTTCAGTTCCTGCTCCCTGCAAAACTGGATGAAAAACGAGTGCATGTGTGAACTTGAGGGGGTTGAGAAAGGATAGATTCTGTATTTTTACGACTGAAAAGCTGAAAAACAGGGTAACTTTGGAAAAAAAGCAATATTTTTATGGTTGGTTGGAGAACATTTGGACAGGCTTCCTCAAAAGAGCAAAGACCGACCTGGTAGGACAGAAACGATGCTAAAGTCCTAGGACGAGAAGCAGCCATTGGGAGGAGCAGGATCTTCCCAGATCTTACAGCTGCTGCTTGCATTTCAAAGATGGACATCGTCTGTTGTCCTCATCTAGTCCGGGACTGACAGAGCAAATGTTCAAAGGCTGTAAAGAGACAAGGGTGATTTGAGGTGACAGACACAGTAGACACAGGCATAGCGGGAACAAAATAGGAAAAGAAATTTCAAACTGAACATCAGGAGACTACTCAAGCCATGAATTTTATTGGACAGCTAAGTATTCCAAGGGGGGGAGTGGAAACTCCGTTCACTCAGCCATTTACAAGTAGAGACATCACTTTATTGTAGAGAACACCCTGTACTTTCAGAGTTGGAAGACACACTATCTTTTAATAGCTCTTTTTTAACTCTGACTGCACATTACAACTAACAACACCACCATTGCTAAAGCTAACATAGCTTAGACACAAACCCTTGAATTACTTTCTCGCTTTGCTTTCTCATCTATTTTTCTGTGTCTTTCTAACCATTATTGCCAAAGAGTGAAAGAGCATGAAGTATGGACGCAAATAAAAAAAAAAAAAAAATATATTATTTACCATTCCTCAATAAATAAAAGAATTATGACAACCATTTTCAAAGAGCAGTTTTGCTTATTGAACACAGCTTTTACAGAAATGGACAGGCACACTTGCATGTACAGTCCCCATCCCTCATCACACACGTATCATGCATGAACCGTAGAATCACAGAACGCTTTGGGTCGGAAGGGATCTTTAGAGGTCATCTAGCCCAACCCCCCTGCAGTGAGCAGAAACATCTTCAACTGGATCAGGTTGCTCAGAGCCCCGTCCAGGTTGACCTTGAATGTTTCTAGAGACGGGGCATCTACCACCTCTCTGGGCAACCCGTTCCAGTGTTAAGAAGTCTCGACAGCGAACTACAACAGACGCGGTCTCCCCAGAAGGCCATGCCTGGTGGCTATTCCTGCTCACACCAGAAGCCCCCTTGGCTGAAGGCACAAAGGCTCTTCCAGCCAGTACTGCCCACCAGACCTGTCCTGCAGGAACCCAAAGCAGGACCAGGGCGCCCAGCCCTGCCTGGCTTCCCCGCCCTGGTGCCACCACGTGGCACCACCAGCCGTGGGATTTGCCAGCCCTTGCCAGGACTCTCTCTTTCCTCACTCTCTGAAGTTCCTACGTGTGCCTCTGTGTTCCTCTGCCGGCACCTGTGTGTCCGTCTGCCTTGGGAACAAAGATTTTGGTGCCCAGCAGGAAGGGCAGGAGGCTCAGCTACCACTGACGTACAGGAATATACCAACCACTAAGGCAAAATAGGCAATGTTTTCCCAATAATTCCACTCATGGAAATAATTTACTGGTTTCTGTTTGACAGCCCCACCTTTATGTGCACAAAAATGCTTCTGAAATTAACTTGTTGAAAACGGACTTTACCTTCTGTCTCCTCCCTTTTCCTCCACCACGCTTCCAAAAATGGTAACATACTAGGTGAGCCTCTCCTAGTCGGCAGGGTCAGATTAGTCTTCTAATCAGAAATTAAAATTAAAAAAGAAACGCATAATTAGTTAAGCTATAAGTGCTAAAAAGTATTGCCATACCCTTAAGAGGACATTAAGTACTCAGGCTATTAACAAAATTAATATTTTGCAGACATGAGGAACTCTAACTCTCTGACTCATTGTGTTTGGACTCGTCATATCAAAAAGGTTTTCGCCTGTGGAAGAAAGACTCCTAAGGACGCACGATTAACTGAAGCCCATTCCTGACAGCAGAGTGCATCACAGCAGTCGCTGCTTCTCTCTCTCTCTCTCTCTGTAAAATCACCCTGATACAGCATCAAAAGCAACTGTCATTCCAAAGAGCAAGGACTATCAATTCAGTAGCGCAGGCTGTACCCAAGTAATTTTTCACGTTTAACTACTCGGATATTTATTTTGATGTTTGGAGAGAAACCTTTCTCATTTGTCCAAAATTCCCAACGTAGGTAGGTCTTTCTTTTTCAGCTAAAGCAAGTGTTGGACGTGTGACCAGCTGGTCATACTAAACCCCACTTTCGCCTCGTGTTCAACTTGAAGTGGTGTCATCATCAGACGTGTAGGTTTATATGCTCATATGTGTGTTATACATTTTCTGTTGCTTCTGAAATCTTGAAGATCCCAAATGTAATTTCCCTTGCTGGGCCCTGGGCTTTTTCTGGACTCGGGAATAAATTCCTCTCTATGGCAAAACGGTCAGCATGAGCTGCATTTTCCTTCATACACAGCCTCTAGAACAAAGAAAGTGGTAAGAAGTCCTGGTGCAATCAACTCTGTTCTCTATACAGACCTAAAACCTTCTCCGTCTCCTTGACATTAACAGTGGCTTTCCAAAACCGCCATGTTCTGCACTGGAAGACGAATGAAGTACATCACCTCCTCCGCATTCCTCCACTCAAACCAAACAAGTGTCACATCTTCTGGGCTTTGAGATAAAAGTACAAAATTTTAAAAGTCGTCTCTTCTCACCCTGAAGTCCCTTCCCAAATACAATTACGAGTTTCTAAGCCAAACACCTGGGAGATATTTTTTTTTTTAGCTTTAATTTACCATGGGTCCATCAGCTTTGACCACATTTGAAGGTCCATTTTCTCCCCATTAGTTCTGTCTAGTCAAAGAAGCTCACGTAGCAATGACGCATCTCTTGCAGATAAGGGTATCCGCTGATTTGATTTACTAAGAAGGCTAAATTTATTATGCAACATTTTACAAGTATAATTCTGCTTTCCCTTGATGGTAATAAATTCGATATCAGCTCCCTTGAGACAAGAGAACCAGTCCCTTTATTATCCAGACATGACCCCCAGAGCCAGATTCCATTTTAGAGACGGGAAATGGCCATATCTCTGATTAAAAGGGAAACTTTAATAAAATAAAGTGCCTCATCAAGCAAGAGCCAAGATTCCAATACTCCTGACTGCAGCACAGCAACGATCCAAAGTCGTGTCTGCCCCCAACCCATTACCGCTCACTGCAAACGTGATCGCCATCCCAAAGAGGAGGTGCATCCTGCCGCGGTTCCCATATCGTCCTGGGAGCTGCTCCTCCCGTGCCCACGGTCCCTCGCAGAAACACATTCTTGGGCTGCTACCCCAGGGTCTGTTTGAGGCACCAGAGGAGGATGGGCTTTGCGGTTTTGAGGAATTTTTTTTCCCCCCGACTAAATCAATCTCGCAGTTGACCAGTAGCCTGAAACACGCAGCCAGACGCCGCAGCCTTGGCCTTCAGCTCAGCACCCTTCCAGCAACACTCCTCCATTCCTCAGGCGCTTGCCTTCTTACACTCTGAAATGACCTTTTGAAGCACTTTGCGTACTGGCTTATTTAGCACCTCGGGTCAAGAGCTGCGTCCCTGTCGCCAGTGGTGTACTCCTGCAGTTTTACGGCGGGATGGTAAATGAGTAACAAATAATGGTGATGATGACAATAGGGATGTCCAGGGCTACCGTTCTTTTAAGCGCACTTTAAGACTCCACTTCTGCGTAAGCACAATCGGATCTGTATGCAGCTCCACGCAGGGATCCGTCTTGTCGTCTTTCTGGCCATCTAGACAGCTTTCTTGCAACAGAGCAAGACACCACAACTGACAGATAAATCATCTCCCTTTCAGCCGCGGAAGCCCAGCTACGCAAGCAAATGAAGGCGCCCAAACCCCGCGTCTGCTCACTCGGCTGAGAGACCCAGCCATTTCACCCAGCCTTCTGCAGAGACCCTCCTCGGCTCAGACCACACGTCGTTCCCACCACGGGAGTAACGACGTCCGCCCCTGGTTTACACCAGGAGTACCTTGCTCATCCCGCAGCCCCTGTGCCCAGCCCAGGCCCCTGGCTCCGCAGGGCTCCCGGCTGCCAGACGCGGGGCCGTGCGCGACACCGCCGCGCTCCGAGATGATTTATTCCCCCCATGTCTGTCCGAGCGCCGCGCACACGAGCACCCACGCAGGACGAGGGTTTCGGTGCTGCTCTCGGCTGCCCGGTGCAGCTCCGGTGGCACCCGAGGTGGCGGGGGTGGGGGGCTGGGCACACCCTAGCCCCGTTCCCGGTCAGCCCCAGCTCCCGGTTAGCCATCGGGGGGGGCGAGCAGCGCCGGGCGGCGAAGCAGCCGGTGGGTCCGGGGGCGGCCGGAGAGGGGGCGGCTTTTCCCCGCGGCCCCGGCGCTGGGGGTCTTTGCCGGGCTCCGGACCGACCCTCCGGGGGGAGGGGGGAGGACACGGTCCCTCTGCCCGCAGCGCTGGCGGGAGCACGTCGGACCCGGCCGGCCGGGGGAACCGGAGCCGCTTCCCGGGC
>Ga0065711_1033150_pt1 | contig 26015 bp, 17 predicted proteins | sample Hoacrofraction12_FD_59098 | JGI IMG/M metagenome (GOLD analysis project Ga0065711, IMG submission 59098) | Hoatzin crop microbial communities from Cojedes, Venezuela - Epithelial fraction 12 v2 (version 2) | ecosystem: Host-associated > Birds > Digestive system > Esophagus > Crop | place... | reverse complement strand
GGGGGGGGGGGGGGGAAGGAGGAAAACCGGGTGACACGGAGCTGAACCCGAGATCTCCCACAGAAATAGGGAAAATGGGAAGGGACTGGCGCGTCGGTTCGCGGGCCGGGGAGGCACGGGGTGTCCCGCACAGACTGTCCCGCGGAGTTACCGAATCCCTCGCTCTGCAGCGCAGCGTGAAGAGGCGACGGCTGCCTCGGCGCGTTTGTGTCCGTGCTGCTCGTGTCGAAGGAGCGGTGCTGCAGAAGCGCGTGTCGGAATGCCGGGGGTTCAGTCAGGTCGTGCAGCGCCTTCACGGGGTCCACGAGCTTTTAGCTTCTGTCAGACAGTCGCTGGGTGGAATAACCAGCTTCAAAACCGTGCATAAAGAACGCCTGAAACAGAACAAACGCCGGGTGCTAACGGTTATCAGAGCTGGGGCTGTTGAGCCTGGAGAAGGGAAGGCTGCGGGGAGACCTGAGAACAGCTGCCAGTGCCTGAAGGGGCCTCTGGGAAAGATGGGGGAAATACTGTCAGCAGGGCTTGTTGCAACAGCACAAGGAGCCGTGGCTTTAAACTAAGGGACAGTAGATTTAGACTAGGTATAAGGAAGAAATTTTTTACCATGAGGATGGTGAAACACTGGCACAGGTCACCCAGAGAGGCGGTCGATGCCCCATGCCTGGAAACATTCAAGGCCAGGTTGGACAGGGCTCTGAGCAACCTGGTCTGGTTGAAGATGTCCCTGCCCACTGCAGGGGGGTTGGGCTAGATGGCCTCTAAAGGTCCCTTCCAACCCAAACCCTTCTGTGATTTCTACAAAGAAATAACGTTCCCAGAGCCAGGTTTCCGCACAGGCGCGTGCCGAGCTGGTGTGACACTTGTTGCCCTGGGTGGCAGGTACCAGTCGTCATGGACAGGGCTCACAAGGTTTCTTCGAATCGCATGCTCTGTTCTTCTGCTCTAAGCCAGGGCCAGCCTCGTTAGCTTTGCCACTGGTTTGTCAAAACTGGTTTTAAAACTCTCCAATGAAGGAGAGACCAGAATACCGATACTGCAGTCACCCGTAACCTGCAGGTGCAAAACGTTATCTCTCAGCGCTGTTACAGTTTTCTTCCCTTTAGGTATTAACCTGTTCTTAAAGGTAATGAAACTTGAGCTTTTTTTGCCCTGCTATTTGAAAATAATCTTCCCCTGTCCCCCTTCCAGACATCTTGGAGAAATAGGTTTATTAATTTAGGATGCTGCGGTTTCCTGTACGTAGAGGAAAACACGGTGCGTGTGCCCACACACACGAGAGTGGATGTAAGCTCACTTCACAGGGGTGAGTTTAAATACATAGGTATTCAATGTTTCAAACAGCAGTTACAGATTTTGTGAAACATTCAAGGTTCCTTTTTGGGACTACAGTAGTCTGGGAGTTCGTGAGCACAATTTCATTTATTTTTTTGTTTTAGTTTAAAAATAATTTGCATGTACCTGTTGATTTCCAATTCCCTTGCTGGATGGAATGCAAAAGAAGAAATCTCAAGAAAATAAAAGACTGCTCAGGGCATGGTTTGAGCCTTTAACACAGGCTTTGCAGTGGATTCTTCTTCAGTGAGGCGCAAATGCAGATGTGATTAATTTCCAGATATATATTGCTGATCCCATGAGCTGACTGATGTTAACTGCGTGGTGATTTCTGGATAGACTGTGCCACAGTAATCTGGTCCATGAGAAATAAATGCATAGGTAAGGTTGTGGCTGTGTAGCTGTAGGGGCAAATGTCACATCCGTACAAATACCTGAGGAGTTCTGGAGGATTCAAAAACATCACATTGGTTTATTCTTATGGCAGATACCCTCATGACAAAGGAAAACTGTTCCAAAGGTAGCATACCCAAAAAGGGTGTTTTGATCTTGGCTGCCACTGGAGGCAAGCAAATCCAAAACTTAGGTCTGCAGAAACCTGCTCTTTGCTGCCCAAACCCTGGCCGTGCTTGCTGGGATTCTCTGGAGCACAGTTTTAGCAGTGGAGGAAAAGACGCCCCAACAACCCTTCTGGTTCTCCTCTAGCAGAACAACCTTTTTTCTTGTTTTTTTCCATTGTGGCCTTGAATGCCATGACACGAAAACCTTGATGCTTATTTGGCGAAAGTTAATCATTAACGCTGGGTACAATAAATACAGACTGGCTGTGTTTATTAGTCCAAGAGCAGAGCACTCCATCCTTGCTCCAGCTGACTAGTTTACATTATACCAAGGAGCTGTTTAGTGCAGTATCCTTACAAGAAACTGGGCTGAGAGGTGTGAAGCGCCTTATTTTTAACCAAGGTAGCTTGGAATGGAAGTAAAACCAGGCCTTTACAAATGTTTATGGGTGTTACTGTGGTTAAATGTTGCGCTGTGGCTATTTGAAGTTGTTACAAAACCCAGAGGGCAGTATATCTGGGAACTCTGCATAGAACTCCCTCCCAGGCTCCTTGGTTTTGACCATTGACCCCTCTATGCCTTTAACTGGGGCATTGATATCCCGCTACCACTGGTTTCTTGATTAATTCAGACTGACTTTTCCTGAAATGTCTTGCAGCTGAAGGACCTGTGTTTTGTTCCGGCCATGATTTAAAGGAACTGTCAAGTGAAGATGATGTGAAGCATCATACCCAAATATTTGAAATATGTGCAGAGGTAAGCAGTTCTGCTCAAGTTGCCTGATATTAAGAGCAAGCAATGATACAGGTTTAAGGAGGGACAGCATTGCTTATCTGCTAGCTAAAGCACAGACTGTGGCCCCAGATCCCATGCTTTTTGTTGCTCTGCCATTTTAATACCTGATCCTGGTAAAATTATGTTATGTCCTCTACATGCAAATAAAAGTGCTAGCGTGCCGATGTGCATGTCCCCTACAACGGGTGCAGTCATGTCGTGTTCCTTGGTTTAGCCAGTGCTCCTTGCAGCTGAGTATTTGGGCAGTGTCTTTCCTGGATGTCTAGGGATAACGACCTTCGGATCACTTGTGAGCAAATGTTCTTTCCCAGCATCTAGTTAATAACTCAAGGCCAGCTTAAACATCGAGCAGACAATGTGACGGTAGGATCTGAACACACCTCTGAGTCGCTGGTTGCCCAGTCAGCAGACCATACAAGTTCTTGTTAAAGGCACAGACCTGGAGGTCGGGAAGTTAAAGGGAATCCTGGAGCCTTTGGAGAGAATGGCAAAACACCCGTTGATTGTAACAGCACTAGAATTTGACCCCATCTTGCTCAGCATGACCACAGAAAGTCATTTGAAACCTTTGGTTCTAGTTCCTCCAGTAATAATGATTTTTATACACCTTGTCAAGCCCATATTTAACAAATGCTGTAAAAGCCATGTATGAAAGTTACCACTGAAGGGCCTTCAGTTTAACATGAAGCAGTCATCCTGGCAGCTTTGCCTGGATTTCATCCTGGTAAGCTGATCACAGAGGTAAGCACGAATATGACTGAATGACAGGTTAGTCCCTTCCTCAGAAAGGAGCCAAGGTCCAATAGTCCAGCAGGCAATAGTTTAATATTAATTTTGCAGTTGCAGGACAGAATACCAGTACGTTGTCAGTGGAAAACCGAACCATGCAGCTCCTGGGTCACAGAATAGGAAAAATCAGGCCGAAAAAATGTGAAACTTATTCCGTATAGCATGAAATCAAGGGCTGGTAAATTTCTCACTTTAAGGACCAGAAGAATTTCAAGTGTCCTGTATGTATATCTAGCATTGTGGCTACATTCAGGATTAGTGAATAGTATAGCAAGCTTATCTTTCATTAATAAAGAGAAATAGCAGAAAACAACAGAATGTCAGCATTTAGAGTTAAAAACAAGCCTACCTTTCTCTGTGAGAATGGTGCCCTCCTGTACAGTAAGTTTAGTAAGGGAGCGTTATTACGAATAAAAATTGGTGTACCGATTTCAGAGGAATATTCCTGAGACCATGAAATTCAGAGGTAGGGAGATCCTCAAAACCCAGCTGGACACAGTCCTGGACAACCTGCTCTACCCGAGCCTGCTTGAGGGGGGGTTGGACTCGATGATCTCAAGAGATCACTGCCAACCTAAATGCTTCTGTGAAACTGGCAATGCAAGTTCAGGAAGAAATTAAATATGTGAGATGAAATGACACTTGAAGTGATCCCTTTTCCGATGTTGATGGTAGTGACGAGTGCCTTAAACTCTCTACCTGAGTAGCCTAAAGGGATTTAAGTTTCTTGTAAATCACAACTCGCTATTATCCTCATGAAGGAAGAAGGTCTTACTGTTAAATAATAATAGCATGTTACAGCCAAACAAAAATAGAGAAATTAATTTAATTTAGGATCCTAAATGAATTAGGATTCATTTTAGGATCCTAATGAATACCTAAAATTTAGTTGTCTAGTAGAATAACTGACTTTTGCTTCTTTTTTTGGTCAATAGAGAGGAAAGGGTACTTTTGAGGGCTTCCGAAACAGGATCGTGTCTTCCGAAATTTCAGTCAAGTAGAATGGATCCTACCCTAAGTGACATGCCTACAGCATTGTGGGCTGGGGGTTCCAGAGCACCGGATTGCTTTTCTGGACCCTTGGCTTCTACATCTGTCTACGACTGGTAATCTTTAGCAGATCATCTCAGCTGCTACACCTGTTTCCCCACGCATACAACAATGTTAGTAATACCATAGAATGCAGTATCCGAGAACTCGCCACATACAGTTTTGAGACAGCTGAGAATATTGCTTCTCCAGAGCTTTTCAAATACAAAACCATAAGTACCCAGGGGTTTTTCGGAGAAGCAGCTGACTTTGAATTTTTATACCCACAAGAGTACTCTGTAGTTGTTTGTCTGCACACATGCACGTGTTGTTACTCCTTTGTTGTCTGCTTCTCCAGATCCACTGAAAATTTGTTTTTAAACAAAGAAGAACAGAGACAAAGACTGATCAAACTGAAGATTAAATGTAGGTAATTTTACCTAAGCACCATAAAATTTGCTAGACTTTATCTGCTGGAGACATTGAAGTAGCAAATGAGAAGTTGTTATCTTGCTATACTGTGATGATAGGAGATTATTTTTTTTTTAATCCAGATAATGACTGTAATCATTTAACTAGTGTTTTCTGTCTTCAGGCATTAAAATTAGGTGAGTTTGTTGATTCCCACTGTGTGGAAGGAGAACCTGAGTTAGAAAAGTTAAGACAAATTCATCTTTCTCAACTTCAGCTATCTGAAGTTGGATGTCCAACCTTCAAGAATTACCAGAATGAGAGAGAGAATGAGTGTGTTTTCCCATCTTATGTCTAATGCAAGCAGGAAAAATTGCTTCCTGGCAGGTTAAGTCTCTCCCTGGAATGCAGAGTAAGCCCTGAAAGACATCCAATGATTGTGCTGGGTGAGATCAACCCAGGCTCGAGTCATGCAGACGTCAGCAATAGGCTGGTTTAGTTTCTTGGGACGGAGATTTTTATTCAGTCAGTTTTCCATTATGGGGCAAATGGAGGTGGGGATGGTGTGTCTCGGATACACACCTTCCCACAGCCAGGAGCAGCACACCTGCAGTGCAGAGGCACCCAGGCTGCACGCAGATCTGATAACAAGTGCTTCTACCTTTCATCCGTGTGTTTTCCATTTCCACTGGAGTTATGAGGACCAACTCATGCGACATGAACACAGCGGAGCAGCTACTGGAACAGCAGTGGTCTCGTACATTGAAAAAGGTTTTCAGAGAGCTGACTTCTTTTACTAAACTCCTTTTAATAAAGCTGAAAAATGCACACATCAGCTGTGTGAAGCAGTTGCAAGTTTTGGAACAGCCACTGCTCAAGGTTCAAGGACTAACTGACTGCTTTCTTCTGTGCACGCAGGTTATGACTTTAATCCAGAAACTTCCAGTACCAGTGATTGCCAAAGTAAATGGCTTGGCTACAGCAGCAGGCTGTCAGCTTGTGGCAAGCTGTGACATCGCAGTGGCGAGTGAGAAATCTCAATTTGCCACTCCTGGAGTAAACATCGGACTGTTTTGCTCCACACCAGGTGTGGCCTTGGGCAGATCTCTTCCAAGGAAGGTAGGCTTCCTTCCCAGATACTCTCTGTGATTTTGCGAGAAGTAGGTTCCCATGTTAGGCGTTTTAGTTCCATTGTCTAAACTTTATTTTCCTGCAGTACAGTATTCACAACACTTCATTGCAAAAGACGTCTTCATAACTCTGTAGACTGGGAAAAATAATAAAGGGATGAACTCCGTTTAGGGAAAGCTGCTTCCTACTGATGCGATTCCAACCAGCAGGAGCTCATGCCAGCAGCACACCAGCTCAGCGATCCCTTTCCTTTCCAACAGACAGCTCTCTGCTTCAGACAGCGATGTTCTCCCCTGATGAGGAAACCCCTGCAAGTTCAGGATATCAGTCCCACCGAGGTATCAGTTCTTGCCAGGCAGTGACATTTCACTGCCAGCATGATCTGCCTGGGTGTAGATCAACATGCTTTAAATAGCATCTAAAACCTTCCAGTACTTTTTTCCTGCTTTATTCCCTACTGATTGTGACTACGCATTGCTCACTGCATAAATAATAGTACAATCTGTAAAGCTTCCGTAACTGAGAAAAGAAATTTTAAGTTCTGATCCAGCTGGATTCGTGCGGACAGACCCTCCAAGCCCAGGTGTGCTCAGCTGAGATGCAGGGACCTAATGGCACAAGTCCAGTTGCTGGAGAAGAGCTTCAGCTTTAAATTTCCCGTCTGTAAGGCCATCCAGTTCAAATACAGTCTGTCTGTGGGGGGGTTTTGCCAAGTGTGCTAACAGTGTTTCTGAATCAGTATTTCTGGGGTTTATGATTACCTTTTTAAAATGTGTGGGATAAACTTTTCTCTGTGCCACTTCTCAAAGTAGCAAGAACATTCCCTACAGTTCTCAGGATTACTGATCTTACCTTTTATCAAAGGAAAAGCTGCCATTGTTTGTAGCGAAGATACTAATGAGGATAATCAGCTCCTGTGATTCAGGGCCTTGGTCAATTGCATCAGGAGTCATGGAAGAAAATTCTTGTTGATATATAACACTGAATAGTCACTGGGAATGTTTTAATTTGAAACCTCAAGTACAAGATGCCGGAAGGAGCAGGAGACTGAACTAGATGGGGCTGTAAGAAGGACATATTTAAAAACACCCTGACCAAACTTAAACTAAGACAGGTATTTTCAAATACTGCACATTGACATAGTAAGTCTTTATTTATTATTATATGCCCAGCTTAAAATACCAAGTTCAGTCATTTGACATCGTGGACCATCCTCATCTCTCTGAATTCTACTGCAATCACTAGAGATTGTGGGCTTTTGAAATGAAGCCCAGAGATGTCAGCCTAGGACAGCTGGAATCGGTGGGCAGGTCTGAAGGAAGGCCAGCTTTAGACCCAGTCCTTCTCTTTGCTGAAACCTCTTCACACCTCCTTGGCAGTCTGAGAGGCCAAAAGGTTTAAATCTTATGTTTGTCGAAAGAGTAACTTGTACCTGAAGGAGGAGGCTGAAATTTCTCGAACAAACCAAAGCAATAAGGCAGTTGAATTGACTTAATACACTATTTTTTCTTGTTCAGGTGGCGTTAGAGATGCTTTTCACGGGTGAACCTCTTTCTGCTCAAGAAGCATTAATGCATGGGCTTGTCAGCAAGGTGGTACCAGAAGACAAGCTGGAAGAAGAGACCATGAAAATCTGTCAGAAGATATGCAAAAGCAGCAAATCCATCCTGGCATTGGGGAAAGCCACCTTTTATCGACAGATGGCACAGGACCTCGATACTGCTTACAAAATGACTACGCAGGTCATGGTAGACAATTTGAGTTTGAGAGATGGGCAGGAAGGTATTGAAGCCTTTATTCAGAAACGTAAGCCTGTCTGGTCACACTCTCAGGATGAGAAGTGAATGTTCTTTCTGAGCTAACCTTAGCTGTGCTTTATGATTCTTCATGCAGTTGCCTTTGGGAACTATAGTTTTGTTCTTACTGAAAGTTAAATTTCTCTTCTTACATATGCCAAAGACACAAAACATTTATTCTAAGGGTATAATAAATGTTAAGAAAAACCAAACAAAATGGATTTTTTTCAGCAATTAATTTAATCTTTGGTTTTAGAAGGAACTCTGTGCTGCAAAAATCAGTTTAATAAAGTCCCAGGTAATCTAGGGAATCACAAAGACTGGGAGAGAGCTCAGAGCACCCTGTTCAGTACCTGTCACCATAGTTCTGGGTGAAAATTTCCATTTATTGTTATTAATAGAGAATTAGTGGGTTTAGACACATTCCAGAGATGATGGTAGCAATATCATGATGGATTCCAGTACTGTTTGTCATACCCTAGGTATTACTGGTTTGTCTCCCTCAGCAAACTCTGTTTTTCCACCATCAGGTCAAGCACTTGTCCCAGCTCGACGAGAATTTTGCGGTTGACTCCAGTGAGGCTGAGCATGGCTCGGCAGTGTTTAGTTTCACAGAGGGCACACTGCAAAAGCTGCTGCCTGTGGGTTTCAGCAGAGGCTCTCACCTGGCAGTGTTTTGACCCAACTGTAATTCTGAGGCTGTATGTTTTCAGTTTATCACAGGATTTTAGATGTGTTCGTTGGAAAGTCCATCCTTGTGCTCAAAGCTGGGCATTTGCTGACACTGGAGCCACGGATTTATGGTCTTGACAACCTCCAACAACAGGGATGCAGTTGCTCCTCTGGGTAGTCTGTCACAGTGCTGTGCAATGCTCCTGGTGAAAAAAAAAATCTTAATGTCCAGTCTGAGCCTTGAAGCAGCAGTTCTTTGGCCATTGCCCCTTGTTACGTTATCTGACGTTACTGAGAAAGCTTCAGCTCCGTTATCTTTGTAACTCTCTTCAAGCAGTCACAGGCTGCGGTTAGACCACACTTAGACTGCTCTGTGCCAGACTGAACAAGTCCAGCTTCCTCCACTCTCCTTGTAGATCATGTTCTCTAGGTAGCCAGCTCGGTAGCCCTCCAGTGAACTGGTTCCAGTTTCTCCACATCCCTTTTGTAGTGGCTGTGCCAAAACTGGACTGTATTGCAAGTATGGCCTCACCAGTGCTGAGCAGAGGAGAACAAAATATTCCCTCCATCTGGTGGCCCCTTTCAGCCAGTCAGCATTGCTCAGTATGCATTTTGTCATGTTTGTGATGGGAGTGCGCTGTTGGCTCGTGTTCAGCTGGGCTTCCACTGTAAGCCTGGTTTCAGCACGACTGCGGCTCTGCCAGTCAGCTCCTAGCCTCTGCTGGTGCTTGGGGTCATTGGTCCCCAGGTGCAGAACCTTGCATTTCTCCTTAGATTATGGTTTTTCTGGATCGAAGCTGGACCATTTTGGGTGTCAGGCACTCCCCCAATTTCACATCGTCTGCAGATTTCCCAAGGATGTATTATTGATGATGATACAGAATGATATGAGCCTCGGTGTCAATCCATGGTGATCAACATCAGATAGCCTCTCAGCAAGAACATTTTTCTGAAGTTCCACGTACCCAATTCATGAAGGCTCATCCATTTCATCCTTAAATAGGTGTCTGAGAAAGACCAGGTGAATCACCATATAGATAGGTCTTTTTTTCTTTGTTGACCATAAAAGTAGCATAAGGTGCTAAGCTGAGACTTAGATGTCTTAAGTTAGATGAATCCTGCCTACAGCTACTAGAATTCCAAACATAGAAGTATCACGAATCAAGAAGGACATTTTTAAGGTATGTTTGCTCCTGTGTCCTTAGTTCCCTGTCTGCATGAGTGTTAGTTCCTTCCTCAGTTCTCCTCTGGATTCAATCAGATACCCAGTAAAGTCCTGGGACAGTTCTCTCCAGGGGTCGATTACTCCTAGCCAGAATGGATGGGTCTACATGAGCTTTGGCTCACTGTGCCCTTCAGTGTCCTGATACTATCCTTGTAGGCCTTGCCTAACACTCCTGACCATCCTCAGCATCGTGCTAAAAACCACCCCGCTTGCAGGCCTGCCTGTTATTTCGGGCACTTTGAACTGAAAAACGGCTGCAATGAAAAGTCAGCACTTCTGTCTTTGGGCCATGAAGGCTCTGTATGGAGGTAGAGGAAGTCCAGGCCAAGTGCTATGCAGTGCCATTGCTGCAGGTCTACTTCAGGATGACCTAAATATGAGGGACACCTTGCAAAGGCCATTGTTGGTAGTGTCAGCCTTGTCATTGTCCTCCTGCTACGAGAATTGGTCTCATGGTTCGGTCAATCTGCCTCCCGCATGGTAGCAACGGGCTGTCCTGTCAGGTGCACTGCTGGGATCAAAGGGTTGAATGACGCTTCGCTGCCCGAGTACCAGAATCAAATTCTGTTATTCATTATACAGGAGCAAGACCTGGACAGTTTGGAGCAAAAATCAGCCTCTTTTCTTTCTAACTGGCCTACACATTTTAATTCAAAGTAGTGATACAAATACTTACACCATTTATACTTATACAGCCCCACAAAGCAATTCTCTCTTCTGTCTACAGTGCACACTCAGGATGAAAAGAAAGCAGTTTCCAGTTCTGCTGCTATTTTTATTTTGAGGAGTGGAAACGTAAGCTTGAATTCACCATTAAAAATAGTTTGTTTCTGTAGGAATCTTAAAATCGTGGACCATTGGAAAGTTGTTTTAAAAATATAAACTTTTAGTGTTACCACTAGGAAAGATGGGTAAGTTTTATATAAAGTCACATAGTTTATATAGGTTTGGAACTGTTATGAGCAGTTAAGAGGTAGAAGGGTTAAATCTGGAGCCAAATAACCTTCATCGTGTCCTTTTTAATGCAGTAAGATGCTTCATTTAGACTCTTCCCACGCGCTGCTCTAAAAGCATTAGGAAAGAGTAAATTGTTTTTAAAAATATTTATATTTAATGGCTATCTTGCAACTACTCAGCAAATCTCAGCTGGCTCTTTTGTTCCAAGCTTTTAGAAATAAGTACATTATCGGATTTTTGCAGAACAGTGCTCTTTCCAGCTAACTGCAGCAATAAAATGGTGTCGTTGGCCATCTTAAAACATGAGTGATAGTTTAGGGGAGCACATTCAGATATTTAGAAATTCTCCTTCTGCAATTGATTGCCATCTACCCAAGGCAGGATTTAATGTTATTATTAACTCCTGGTCATAATTTTTGAAGAAAAAAGGTATCTGCACTTTTAAAGAATATTTACTTCATTTGAAATAGTTATACTGCAATGGAATCAAATTCTGGTCATCTTATTCTTGCACATGGATTAATTGAATTTGAATGGCTTCGTAAGACACTAATATTACAAAGACATACAGGTATCCTTAGCGTAATTCACTGTGAGCAGACTGACATTCATGGAAGTGCTGTGTAAAGTTAAGAACAGGCATACTTTAGCAAGACAAAATGGTGATGGGAGGGAAAGTAAACGATCAAAAGTGGTGTTCTGGTTGTTTATAAGATAGGCAGAGGGTAGGAGTGGTACCTTATCCTTGGCTTTCCCTGTAAAAGACCAAACACCGCAATGCCTCGAGCTCCTTCACAGTTCAAATCCGTGGAAACTGAGGAAGCACAGCGCTCTGGATGACCGAGTTCCGATCCTCAAGAACACTGCTTTTCTAGCCTCAGGACCTGTTTCAGTCTAATTCACAGGTATGACAAATGTTTGTGTTGCAGTTTCAGATCTTGAAGAGAAAAATATTTGTAAGTATGTTTTACCTCAGTTTTCACAGTGTGTGTACTATTTTATGCAATAAAGTAATTGTGTAATTAATAATAATTGGTTCCAAAAATGGTGGTGTTTTTCTCCATTAAATGGAGTAAATGCTCCATCCAGGAGCATTTCCCTCTTGCTTGAACTGCTAGACAGAAAAGCTTCAGGTTTTAGAACATTCCTGAACTGGCTTTTGTGAGTTGTTAAAGCAACAAAATTTTTCATTTCTGACTTGTGTGAGATTTTTATTTTTGCCCACGTCTGCCTTTATTAACGGATTTACAGGCTATTCCTGGGAAACAGACTGGTTCCAGAATTGTTAATTAAGTTCTAGAGCCAAGAAACAGCAAACCCAATGATAGATTGGGAGTCTCACCGCTGTGGCTATCTGCTGCCTGAGGAGAGAGTTTGTCCCAAAATAGTAAGGAGTCCATCCCTTGTCACCCCATTCATTTTTATGAAAGAATCTGCTCTGCAGCAATGTCTGCCAGGTAATTAGCCTAGTTTCAAGTGACCTGAATAGCATGTGGCATACACTCAGCCTTCTCTGTAAACCAGGTACAACTCCATCTGCGTACATCCTCTAGGATACGGCGTCTCACTGCGGATGACAGAGAGGGACACATTTTCTGTTCGTATACACAGGAACAGCTGGAACGGAAACTGTCGAGCAAATGCAAGCAAGGAATTGCCAGTATGAATGTAATGAACTGTCCAGCCACGGACCTGACTCCATGAAGGCCTTTAGAAGAATGGCTTTGAGACTTTACCTGGAAATTTTTCGAAAAGATACGTAGGCAAAATCTGAAGGGTGTGAACATATTGTCACTTGTGATGTATCTTCAGGCTCCCCTCATGAACAAGGCACACAAACAAGCCGAGGTGCAGTGATAGGTAGGGTAACGCTGGGCACAAGGTTGTTCCTAATTCATGGAGCAGGCAACAATCTGCGTTACCACATCACGTAGGGGGTATATGCTGAAGATGGAGTTAAACAGAGGACTCTGATGATGGGCAAGGTATTTATACCTTCCGTGTTCCACAGAGCCAAAGAACAAAATGGGACTTTATATAAGCTTTTGTATAAACTTCATGGGGTTTTCTTAAGGCCACCCGAGTCAGAATTCAGCAGACTGGGTAAGAATTAGTTTTGCATTGGTTTGAAGAAATCACCTGTAGCTGTGGAGGGGAGAGCTTGAAAATATGGACTACAAAGGCACAAAAAGCTGCACGTAGTTAAAGTTAAAAATACAAGACTAACTTATAGGCAAAAGTCAGCATCATAGCTGACTTTTTACCATCTAGCTCATGATTTCTGAGCATTTGGATGGCAACACTGTGTCCTTCAGAGAATTGCCTCTGGGCAATGCCTGTATTGTCATTCCTGTAGTGCAGATGGGGAAGTTGAGGCCAACTGTGCTCTGCCTGAGGTCTCACGGTGAGCCGGCGGCACTGTAAGAGAGGCACCCAGAATGCCGACACCTGCTCCTTGTACGTCTTCAGCAACAAAGTCTTCAGTAAAATCAGCAGAATGCAGGATGACTGCATACCCTGAAGAGACTGCAGAGGCTTCTGAGCAGGAATTATGAGCTACTGCATCAAAGGCCCCATGCTTGACATTTATTGGCTTTTTGATGAATGTTGGGGTAATTTTACTGTCAACAGTTTCTCATTAGGGGCCTGGCAATGTTGTTTCTGACCATTATCTTGCTCAATATCACATTGGGTTGCTACAAAGAGCAGAGATTTTATGCAAAACCCATTTATCTCTGTAGCTGCAAAATTTTCTAATAATTCCACATTTAAATAATCTCATGGAAATGCTGGCTGCCTTCTCTAAGCAATAAGGAGAATAGACAAATGCTTAAATTTCCATGAAGACCTAAAGCTATAGGACAAATCTCATACTGCAATGAGTAGGATTCATTTGTCTTGATTTCACTGGCATTCCACCTCGATTATACTAATTCTGAATTTAGCCACTGCGAAACACGTCTCCATCCTGGTTTACACTCGCAAAGGAGAAAAAAAAAAACTATCAGCGCTACAACTTCCTCGCTCTTCCCTGTATGATGTACCATCTCCTAGCTGCTTGTTGTCAATGTTAGGAATTATTTTTGTCAAACCCATAGCTTTTGTAAAAAGAAAATAGTAGAACTGTACCCCTAATACCATTGTGTATTTGGAAAGGGAAAATCACTCATTAACCTTTGATGAGGCCAACTGTAGTAGTTTTCATGATATGACTTTTAAAATGCTAATACTTATTTTAAATATTTGTATCCTGGAGTCGTGATAACGGGAGCATCACAGGGTTATTGTATGTTTTATTGATTATGTTTGTTATAGAGAAGAAATTGAAATCAAAACCATACGATAAAATAACAACTTGAATTTGTACTATTAAAATTTAAGCCAGATTCATGGGTTTGATTCATGACTATTGTTCATAGCCACTTAATACAAGAGACTTCAATTTTCCCTCCTTAGGCAGGACAGTGTTTTCACCCTGCTGAAACCAAAACTTGTAATGCTGTGGAGTGAACTGAAACTAAGAAACATTCTGTAGCGTAGATCGAAACACAACCAACTCTTCAAACTAACTTTCACAGCAGTGCAAGTTAACCTGTTTGACTTACTATGGCTATGGGTATTGATCTCATCCACCAACGCTGCTGAAGGAAAGTCACCGCCCGGCAAAGCAGAACAGGTGTGGATGGCGACATCTTCGACTATCGGCAACTTGGCTCATTAGAGCTGTATGTCAGTGAGGTCTGATGTAATGGGTCATGTCTAGGAGAGCAGAAGCTCCAACTGTAGTCTGCTTTCTGAAGGAGTTTTTAAGGACAAATTCACTGCAATAAGCAAATGTTGACATTCAGCTGCTGATGACAGAGAAGGCGTGAGGTCTTCCAAAGTGGCACTCAGGTTTTGTTCCAGACCTGTTCTTCTATAAACAATTACCGTGGATGAAATCATTTTTGGAAGGATGAGCGATGTTTTCCCTGTCAACTCTGCCCTGTCATCATCAAGGATAATGTGATATATAGATACCTGCTAAGTCGTCTCCACTTCCTGGCCCAAAATCATTCTCAATGTAGACAGCGAGTGATGCTTCTGTAAAGAAACAATAAAGAAATAGTAAAACATATATAGAACACGGGGGAAAGGAGAAAGCAAATGGACACATGAGGTCATTCTCCTAATGTGGTCTTCACTCTAGATAAGAGTATTTTGTTTCTTGTACCTGATTCGTGAAATATACCATTCATGCCATTAAAACTTTATCATCTGTTGTTTAAGGGAGTTAATCCTATAACAAAAATCTCTATTCTGAATGTTAGGATATTGTATAAATCTACACATGGCAAATACATTTGAGTTAGTCTCCCTTCTCATTTGACACCTCACTAGATTAGGTCAAAAATATTGTAAAATTAGTGTGCTTTTTTCTTGCTTTTTTGTTTTTGAGTCCTTAGTATGAAGTCAGAACTATTATTCCAGTTTTTTCTCTCCCTCCTTGGGGGTTAATTTTTTTTTTTAAAATGAATGCTGACATTCTTATATAAGTACACAAATCTGGAACATTTTGCAAAATACCACATAACACATTTTAACAACTGGTAACACTGCCATAAATATGGGAGTGGGGGAAAGCATCAGGTTTTGATACAAAACCTGTAAGAAATGAAAGAGATGTGACAGATGAAAGAGCAGAGTAATGAGAGAATCTGGTTCTCTGACAGCAGGCCCTGCAGGAGAAATACTGAGGCGCTGCCCAGAGCACCCACGCAGAGGACTGGAAAACGGACTTAGTTTACCCCTTTTTCACTGGGGCCAGCAAGAATATTCATCCAAGGACAATCAGCCCCTTATTCATTAGCCTGAGGTTATTATTAATTATCAATATTATTACGTATCATTATTGTTGCTATTATCGTTGCTATAACCTACTTTGTACAGTGACACCACTACAGTTCAGAAATTTAAATTTTGATGCCTCCTCTCCATAGTTGGGCTTGGAAACCAGTCTTAATCACTGGAATCAGAAGCCTGTTCTGCTTGCGATGGGGAACAGCAAGGGCAGACTTTCATCCTTTTATATAGCCTGTGATAAAACACTTAATATTTACCATATACTCAGCATGGTAAAATGGACGTTGTTGAAGACAACGCTCCTTTCTGTTTGCTGTCTGTGGATATTGCTGTAAGCTGCTTCTTACAAGGTCTTTCTCCACGTAAGCATTCATTCAGAGCAGACAATCCAGGAATACTTCTATGGACAGACTGAAACCTTGATGAGGCACGGGATGGTTGAAATGCAACACCAACTCATTCAGCACTTACAACTACCAAACTAGCAAAATCCAAATGGTAAATTTACCACAGCAAAAGTCCTGGTAAAGAGCTCAGTAGCAGTTCATAGGCTAAAAAAAAACTGTTAAAAAGTCCTAGACCTTTCTGTCGCATTCATCACTATAATATGTAAATACATTCCTACGAGCCATTTGTTAGATAATTCTGAAATGTAAACAAGAGGAAAAAAGATTTGAAAGCCCTGGACCAAAAAAAAACCCAAAAAATCCTGGATTCACTTCCTGGCTCTTTCACAGAACTCCAGTGTGACCTTGGGCAAGCTGATAGGGGCAGAAAAGAAACATGACTGTCTAGTCCAGCTTCCTTCATCATAGGTCACTGCTGCTTGGCCCACTTAACTCCAATACAGCATTTGACTGAATTGCAACTTTGGTTAAGCTAAGGTGTTATCTAACCCAGTGAAGAAAAAAAAAAAAAGAAAAAAAAAGAAGATGCCAACAGTGTGAGCCATCCTCCTTGCAGTCAGAACTTGTGGCTTATTTCTGCTTTGAATTCATCTGACTACAGCTTCCAGGCAGGGTGATAGAGCTGCCTTTTTGTGGGCTCGGCTAGATCTTTCTGTATCTCAGCAATCTACATGTAAAATGGTGCTGATCGTTCTTTTTTATTCCGCTATCCTTTATCTGTCTGGTCTCTGTAGACCACAAGCTATCCAGAGGAAAACTGGCTTTCTCAGTGTGTGCACTCAGTGCCTTGCACAACAGCTTAGACTGGACTCGTCTTTGATGACGGATGGTTGATGTGTATTAGCTAAGCTACAACAGTGAGAAACACATTAAAAAATCAAGCAATAAACCTCAAAAATCTCTGTCTGAGGGAGGTTCCTTCAGTTTACTACAGATCCTCAGGAATCCTTGTTTGCAGTACAGCAGTAAATACATATTTTTTAAAATGATGGCACTATATGGCAAACTGTCAGCAGAGGGCAATAACAGCTCACGTCTTGAAGCAATTCCTGGTTAATGTGTTAGGCCAGTTCTGCCAGTGTTGTTTTTCCACTTCACTGCTCACTGGGAATGAGCTCCTGGTTGAAACGAGCAGCTCTCTGAACGACATGTGTGAGAAAGTACTTCTGGAAATCATAGCTCTAAATGCTCTTCTCTCCTACCTCCCCTGCAGCCCCTGTCTTTGCACCCCCACTGATTAGGTTGCAGGACCAGTTGCAATCCCATAGTCAAGACGGGCTGGCTGCTCAGTATCAATTTCTGGAAGATCTTTGCAAGCAAGAGGAGACCCTGTTCTGCTTTAAGAACTGCACCTGTGAGAAATACAAATGTGTTTAGGGACCTGGACCGTTCAGCAGAGCACGGTTTGGGAAAGCCTGGCTGTTCTGGCTTTCTAGAGAGTTTTAATTTTAGATCCAGATGAGTTTGTGTAGATTGGTAAGAGGTTCTGGAGGGAACAAGTGATTCACAAAGACCTTCAGGAGACTGGATCAGCAAGCCAGGCAGAAGAGGTGAATAGAGTGGGGCAATCATGCCTTCATGCCTCAGAGGTTCAGGAATAGGTCGCAATCCAGAGGATGGGTCTCCCAGCCAGAGGTCAGTGTCGCCTCTTTCACCCTTCGTAACAGGTGAACTAAGTGACGCCATCTCTTCTCTCCGTGACTCAGTTTCCCCACCTGGAAAGGAAATTGTAAAGTTCTCTGTGACACACTAAAAGCAGTGAATGATAAAAACTAATCAACTGTACTACTCACAGCTTCGTGATGAACTAATGCGCTTGTCACACTGCTGGCCCAGAGTCTGCTGGGTAGAGAAGAAAACTGCTGAAGGTGTTAGTCCAGATGGACTGTAAATGCCAAGGCACAGCAGGAACTGTTGAAAAGTAAAAATATTCTCTCAAGTCCTCTCCAGCAGGAACAATATTCCAATCGTAATGCAGATATCCTGCCAAGTCATTCCATCCCTCAGGGCAGGTGAACACTTTGCAATAGTCTGCAGTGGTAATCATTAGATATTGTAAATATTACAGAATACAAATGCCAGTGTCCCTGTATCTGAGCTTCAGCTTTATGTCTGGCTTCATGAAAAGTAAGAAATTATGACTACCCATAATGATACCATTTACAATATTTGGAATTTCAGGGAACACTGGTTATCAGCTGAATTAATTAATCCTCCCCCAATTCCCTTGCTTTGGAAGAAGGATGGGAAGGAATTATATTGTTCAAAGCCACCATAGTGAGGGAAGCCTGTATCTTCAAACATCAAAAGAGCCAGTATACGAGCCTGTGCTGCAGCTGCAGAGGAATTCAAATAAATAACATTCAGTGACCAGCTCTGGAATGCAGCTGAACCCAGCTAGGTCAACAAGCACACCGATAAGTGATAAGTGTGCAGGGTGACGAGAGGGGTCCAGCCCAGGCTAAACCTCCAGGAGCCCGTGGCGATGGGGTAGAGGTTATGTCAGCCGTGTGCCCGGCAGCTTCTGGACAACTCTCACCAGCAGACTGAGTGGAAGATGTAATTTAACTGCCTCACCAGTTTTCACTACGAAGGCTCCACTCAGACAAGAGTCATCCCTGTCAGTCGTGATTCAATGCCTTTTCCACTAGACATCCTTCGTTCCTGTTGTACAGTCGTGCTCCTACACAGCCGAGACCGAGGTGATCTGTGCCCTATGTTTCGTTTTCCTCTCTACCAGTTTTGATCCTTCTCTGACTCAGCGTGGAGGCTTAAACTGGTTCACGCAGAAGCCATTTCAGACTATGGCCATCTGTAATCACAGAAACTGAGCCACCGCCAGTAATAACACTAAAAGCAAGCAATTGAAACTTTGAAACAAAAAGCAAATGTTACCTCAGAGTGATAAGCAGCTGTAATAACGCATCTGGCAAGACAGTATTTTAAGCCAAAAATGTGCTAAAGAAGTATTTTTGCAATCTTTTTTGAAATCTTTTCTTCAAAGAGGCTAAAATGTTGGTTCTGGGAAAAAGGTACTGAACATCAGTTTTAAGCAAAGTTGGTTTTTTTTTTCTTAATTAAAACCTTCCATCTTAAAGGGTTTAAACAAAAGTTTATGAAAGCATGTCCATATAGATACAAAAACAACCCCATTCTTTTATGTGGACAGAGAGTTCCTGTTAAGGCGGTGGTTGCATAGAGGACACAAGAATAGCTGGTAACATAAGTATATACAGGATGCCATTAAGAAATCAGGTGGTGATGAGACTGCGCAGGACTGAATCACGATGGCCCGTGGCTGTCCCATGACAGCTCTTCCAGGAGGTGTCTCTAGAGCCATGAGTCAGATCACCGCCTCTGTGTCAATCCTTCTGCGGGAAACTCCCTACAGAAAACCTGGCAGGTATGTCCTTAAAGGCAAAGGAACCAGGGTCTTCCCATGCTTTAGCTCTTTCAACTGCAAGAACAGATCACAGAGGCAGCTTGGAGTGAGCACAGATAAAAGCAGCCTGAGAAGTCTCTACACTGGCACAGGCAGGAACCCGTTAGCGTTGTAAAGGCACAAAAGATGGCTGTGAGTCAGGTTTGTTCCTGTTGGTCCTTGAATTGATGTTGGCTCTGACGCTCTTCTGATCTTGAACATTCAGACCTAGAGGCCAGACTGTTTACTGCCTGAATTAAAATCCTGCCCCCAGTTACCCCAGGCAAGGTTAATGACTGTAATTTATTAAAAGGCCTACAATGATTTGTTAAATGATGTTGAAAATGGTAGTTTCATGACAACAAGTTACAAAGCGTCCCAACAAACAAAAGGTTTGCACCGTACTTCCTTTTAAATGGAACAGTCACAAGCCATGCATTTGTCACCTCTTTTGGGCCAAGAACAACGCATTAACGTGTGCCTACCATATACACAGAGGTGCCCTACACCATACCCTTTGCTGATGGGCCAGTTGCCACTGGGTGATGGCTTCCTTCCCTTCACTTGCACTCCGTGGACTTCACAGGAACGGCACTTACAGCACAGTCTGCGTGGAAAGCAACAAGTGAACTAGCTGTGAACTGCCTCTTCAGTTGTGAACCGCCTCTCTCATTGCCGCCTTCCTCTAGCAACGTGATCTCAGCAATGCAGCACCCTTCCTTATGAGAACCAGCAAAGTAACCACAGACATTACCTCCCAAGAGGCAGGGATGGCAAGAGAGGAGGGGTTAGTGCAGAGGTGACCTCACCTGTTCGGTTTGTGCTGATGTTATTCATAAAACACCTAATTAGCTATTAAAGAAAAACTCAGCATTAAAGACTGGCAATGTTACTTTGGTATTTAGCATTTACAAGGGACCCTGCATGGCTGGAACAAAAAAGCCTCCAGCATTCAAACCACTTTGTCCGGTTCCCAGGGTCATATTCTCTCACTAGCCTATTGCAAAGATCCTGATATCCAGTGTCTAGCGTTCAGCTGCCCAGCCAGAAATGATACCCAAGCCCAGAGCTAATTGTCTAAGTTCCTTCTCTAGCTGAGAGAAATCAATGCTTCAAAAGATCAAACCACCCGAAATGCTGGGAGGGGCAGAGATCCAGTGGCCAGCAGGGAACTGATGTCTGTGAACGCTTGATCTTCACCAGGGAACTCCTTGGGAGCTGGAGTCTGACACAGTGTCCTAAGCATAGAAATATTTTCAAGAGTAGAGCAGGGCCACTGTTTTCCTCTTGAAACCCACAGAAGATTTTAAAATAAACTTTTTTTAATGTATTTTTGCACCTATATATAGTGACTTTGCACTTATTTAAGGGCCTGAATATTGCTCTCATCTTTATATGAGCCTTTTTCGATACACTTGGTTTTTTTAGTCAGGAATGCCTCTCCCATTCCAGCTTTAGAGATGCACATGACAGCAGTGTCCTGACCTTAGAAACTGAGCTGTTAGCGCATGATCTGCTACTAACTGTCACACTACCTCTTCCACCTGTCTTTGCACAGCATCAAGAGGAGAAGGGGAAAAAAAAAAAGCAGTAACAAATGTGCTTTTATTCCTCACTTTTAAGGGTGAGATTTCCCTTTTATGGGGACATCTCTCAAATTATTTACTATCAGAGCCTGATACCTTTAATGGTACCTTCTTTTACCAAGAGAACAAATTATTCTGTAAAAAAGCCAGTTCTTTGCTCCTTGCCACCGCCAGCTGCAGGCAAGTACAAAATTACAAAGCACTCACTTAGATGAAGTGAATACTTCATTAAACAATTAAGCAATAAGGCAGAACAAAGACTGTGGTTTCCAGGCCTTGTTCTGTAATTGTATCCTACAGCATAAAGAGAACCAATGCTCAAGCATAGGGTTGCAATTTAGGCTAGGATTATCCTCTAATAGCCTTGGCCTGTGGGATTAGAGGATTGCCACGATGGGGAATCTTTTTTATCCATTGATAGCAATGTAAAATACATGATTTGTCCTTGAAGGTCTGGAGGCGAGGATTTCCATCCCTCTTTCCTCCTTTCATCTTCTTGCTGTAATGGCTTGATTCGAAGCTTTTATCTCTGCTTCCGCTTTCTGAACCATGAAGGTTATCCACCAGCCCAGCCTCTATGAAGGTACCGTACATAGAAACCCAGTTCATAAGTGAGTAAAATATCACTGAGTCTCCCCAAACACACTTTGAGCCTGAGTGACACTGAGTCTGGGCAATGTGTAATCCACAGTGGTGAACAAGGTGAAGTTTGTGCTGAAATTTTCTGTTTGCCTCACACAGCGTGTGCATCTGGTGAACTTTCAGGTCAAACTGGGAGGCACCTACAGAGATAAGGCAGATGCAGGTTTAGACGGCTGATAAGCAGAGACTGTTTAGATCACAGATGAAGTTTAAATGTCTAAAGTCCATCAACATTCCGCTACAGAGGTCTAAACCCCTTTCTTGATCTAGTAAAGGCCTGATTCAGCTCCTAATGAAATTACCAGGATTTGTTCCACTGACTTGAAGCTGACCCTGGATAGAGCCCACAGCCCTACCAGAATCCCCTTCCAGAACAGTTATAGAACATCCTGGATGTCAACGGCAAGTTCTTCTCTCAAACATGACATATAAGGAATCCCTCCATGCTGCTCTCTTTCTCCATAAACCACTCAGTTCTGCTGAAACAGAAAACACAGCTCAAATGCAAAATACAGCTCACTGTATGACAGGACACCCTGTCCTTGGGAAATGGAATTAAGATCACCCAGACTCATGTCATGGGCCAATGGAAGACCATTAGAAGAATTAACTTTCAGTCTGAACAGGAATCAAACCAGAAATTAAGAAAGAAATTAAGTAATTAAGAAATTAAGAAAGAAAGAGAACAAAAACCCCCCAAAACCATGAAGATCCACAGCAATTTAAAAATACAACTTTATTTCTAAGTATACTTATTTTATTCTCTTTTAGAATAAATAATTTTCTATATTTCTTTGATTATACTTGCTCTCCTCCCATTTTGAAATAGTATGATTAATATTTAATTCAATTCAGTGATATGTTTCTCCGTTCCCCACTGGGAAAGAAGTTGCATCCATTTCAAACTTGCTGACACTGGAAAATAACTAGCGGTCTATACTCGTTGGGATGCATGGGAGAACAAACTAGAATTAAATGTCAGAAAACATATGTTTTAAACAGTAGAAGCCAAGGAACAGCTATTAGGTATACTTTTCTACCGCATTAATGCTATAGGTGTTTGCTAAATTTGGGCCATTTTCAACCAGATGCTGCAAAACCAGCAAATGGCCATCCCACCCCCCCACTCAACAGACAAAACCTGGGAAAAAGGAAGTATTTGCTCTAAGAGTAGGGTCTGCTGAAGGAAAAGATGAAGGACTAGATCCAAAAAAAAGAATTTAGGAGCCAAAACTGGAATTTAAGTGCGACTCAGGTACTGAATGCAAAAAATACACCCCAGCTCCACTTTCTGTCCCCCCGGCTGAACTGCAGACAAACCCTGCGGACAGCACAACTCCTTAGGCAGCTTCTTACTCTGCAGAGTTCTCCTCATCCCTGAAAATCTCATCTCAGCAGTGAGGTGCACTAACATCAAAAATCAGGTGAGGAGAGAAATTAGGTCCAACTTACTAGACAACTCACTATTATGCCTACCAGGTTAGGCTGTGGAGCCACCAGCAAGGAAGAGGGACACAGCTTGATGGAGGGAGAAGGCAGTAGGAAGCCACAAAGGCAATATGGAGAATTCTGGGGAAAGAGGGTGGGTCAAGAAGCACTGGTGTGGTGAGGTTGATGGTGGAGGAGGCAGAAGGAATGGCTTGGGGACAGTGAGGTGGCCTCAGCAACACAGGAAGGAGATAGGGTACTGAAGAGAGAAGAGGGCAGGGGTGAATCTGGGGATCCAGAAGACCAAAGGGAGACTGTGAGGGCTGGCTGGAGAGAAGTTATTAACCACAGCTCTCTATGCCTCCAGCTCTGCTTCTGTACAGGCACAGGACAACACTGGCCACAGAAACTTCAGGGCTATTTCTGAATTAATTTAGAACATAACCTGGAAATTAGACATTCTTCTAGCTTAATCGCAAATTGGACTAAATGCTAAAGGCGTTCCTAGAGAGCGCCCAATAAATCTGACTGTATCTGCTCTCCACAGATCCTATCTGGGCCATTTTTTTACAGCAAGTGATGGTATCTCAAGTGCTTGTCTAGGAAGCGTCAGTCTAGCAGACTGAATTGTCTCTGAACCACCAGACTGTCCAAACTCACTTCTCACTTTCCACACGTGTACCCTGATCACCCAGGGGAGGAATGGAAGTTGCTCTCTGCAGCTCAGAGGATGGGATTTTAAACCTCCCATCTATTCTTATGAGAAAGTTAACATTTTTAGTTCTTCTGGAGCTTGGGTCACCATTTTTTGAGTTCCATATTCCTGTCCCTGTGGCAGCAGATCTGGTTTCAGAGGTTGCTATCTGTCTCCCTCAAACCAAAGTTCAGTTTTGTTCCATGACACTCTAACCAAATGCAACAGTATCTGGGTAAAAAAAAGATACAAGCTCCTTCCAAAAACGTTCACAGAATCATCGAACAGCCCAGGCTGGAAGAGACCTCAAAAGATCATCTCCAGCCTTTTGTGGGAAAGGAAGCCTAGAGGAGATTATCTAGCACCCTGTCCAGTCACATCTTGAAAACCTCCAGCAACGGGGACTCTACCATGTCCCTGGGGAGTTTTTCCAGTGAGTGATTGTTCTCACTGTAAAAAATGTCTTTCCTATACCAAGAAAAAACCTCTCCCCGTGCAACTTGTACCCATCACCCTTTGTCTTCTCCATTTGGCTCCTTGTGAAGATAGATCCTCTGCCCTCTTTATAGCTGCCCTTTAGGTACTGAAATACTGTGATGAGGTGTCCCCCCAATCCTTCTCTTCTCCAAGGAAAAAAGACCTAACTCCTTCAGTCTTTCCTCATAGCGCAGGTTCTCCAGCCCTTTGATCATCTTAGTGGCCCTCCTTTGGACCCTTTCCAGTCTGTCTGTGTCTCTCTTGAGTTGCAGATGCCAGAAACGGACACAGTGCTCTTAGGTGTGGCCTGACGAGCACTGAGTAGAGTGGGATGGTCGTGTCTCTGCTAGCGATGTCCCTGCGGGTGCAGCCCAGGATCCAATTTGCCTTCACTGCTGCACTGCAGACTCCCATTCAGCTTGTTGTCCACCAGGTCCCTCTCACAAGGCTGCTCCCCAGCCACACAGATCCTGGCCTGTATTGGGCTCTTGGGTTATGTTGTCTCAGGCGTAGGACCTTGCACTTTGTTAAACTTCACACAGTTCTTGCCAGCCCACTCTTCCCAGCCTGTCCAGGTGTCTCTGTAAGATGGCTCTCCCTTCTGACATGTCCACCTCAGCACCTGCTTTAGTGTCATCAGCAAACTCAGTGAGGGTGCCTTCAATCCCATCATCCAGCGTTGAACAGTGTGGGGCCCAGCATCGATCCCTGGGAGACCCCACTTGTGACAGACTGCCTGCCTGAGTAAAGACCTTCGATCATCACCCTCTGAGTGTGGCCCGTGAGCCACGTTCTTACACATCTTGCAGACCATCCATCCAATCCATATCTTCCAATTTTATCTTCTTCATTTTAATCTAGATCACTACACGCACCTGCCTGACAGCACCACAAAAGCCATTGAATTGGCACAAGAGAGGCAGCGGTGACATCTGGGCTGGGATGTCAGCCTGCTGCTGAGTCACAGACAAAACCCAAAGTTTTCACTGTAAGTTTACCTCACTGTTTGGAAATCCATTCTGCCAGCGAGGCACTGAAAAGCAAGGCGTGCTGTGATGCCAAAGCCTTTCATTGGCTCTAGATGTAAGTGCCACGCCAAAAAAAGGACATGGTCAATCATGAGGAAAAGTTGTATAAATGAGTCATGAAGCGTATCTCGTGCGGGATTACTGATTGTAAACAAGAATAACAGTGACTGTACGCCACTTGGTATTTGTACAGTACTTTGTACAAGCAGCCATGGTCTTGTCTTGAGGTTTCAGTGGCCACTCTTACACAAATAACAAATCATAATACCGTGTTTATCACAACAGTAAGTCAACTATAATGACCATAAACATAACTGAACCTTCACTTTAGCTAAACCCTTTTCTTTCGTGGTTGTCTTGTATCACAGTGCTCATTTATTCCCTGTTTTCTCTATCTGTTGCCTTACCTTCAAAATGTAAATAACCAGCTTTCTAAAACAGGGATTTTTCTGATTGCCTCACACAAGGGGGCTCTGAATTTTAACTGTGGATCTTTCTAAGCCTACTGAAATCAAAATGAAAAACAGACAGGTTTCCATCATTCTACATTTTCTTTCTGACTGCTCCATAGAATCACAGAATCACAGAATGGTAGGGGTTGGAAGGGACCTCTCTGTGGGTCATCTAGTCCAACCACCCTGCCGAAGCAGGGTCACCTACAGTAGGTTGTAGAGGACCTCGTCCAGGCGGGTCTTGAATATCTCCAGAGAAGGAGACTCCACAACCTCCCTGGGCAGCCTGTTCCAGTGCTCCGTCACCCTCAGAGGGAAGAAGTTCTTCCTCATGTTCAGA
>Ga0065711_1033149_pt1 | contig 26017 bp, 15 predicted proteins | sample Hoacrofraction12_FD_59098 | JGI IMG/M metagenome (GOLD analysis project Ga0065711, IMG submission 59098) | Hoatzin crop microbial communities from Cojedes, Venezuela - Epithelial fraction 12 v2 (version 2) | ecosystem: Host-associated > Birds > Digestive system > Esophagus > Crop | place... | reverse complement strand
GGCGGGGCCCGGAGCCGCTGCCGGGGCGCCGGCCGGGCCCGGGGGCCAGCGCTGCCCTTCCCCGAGAGGAGGGACGCGCGGACTCCTCATCGCGCTGCTCCCGAGTCTGTGAACCGAAGCAATCCGGCTTTCCTCCTTAAGGGGCTTCGAGTTCTACGGCTGAAAACTGAAATATTCAGAATAACCGTTAAGGACTGCGAATGGCAGCTCGCTGTTGTTTGAGATGATGTTTCGGGCTATCTTCTGGCGCCCTGAAGCCGAGCTCAGACTGCAGTCTGCGACTGCCCGAGCTGAAAACATGGCAGGATCCTTTGGCCCAGAACACCGTTCATGGCTGGATATCATCCAGTTCAGCCGCATCTGCTGTCTCCCATCTCATTCGGGGAATTCTCTTCCGCAGCTGACACTTTGTCTTTCATTCTCTCCTGGCATCAGTGCCTTTCCCACAGATCTACTGTGTGCTGCCACGGGATGTGCAGCTGGGTCGGGGCCATTGCAACTGTGTAAGAGACAAACACGAGAGCAGCCGCCTCCACTGCCCTTCTCCCCAGGGACACAGAAGTTTAGGACGGGAACACTTAACCTAGTCTTACAGCAATTCCTGTAAGGTCTTCTGTGCACACTCACAGATGGAAAATAACGGTGGTATCTTGAAACAGTCTTAAAAATTGCCTAAAATCGTGTTTGATGTGTGACTAGAGACTAAGACCAAAGCAGTCATTTCAGAAAGTAAATACCAACACTCTGCGAGAGGGAGACTTCTGGTAGCAGGGGGTTATTGCACCTTTTAAATCAAACTTAACTTTACAGGGCCGCTGCATTACATTCTATGCTTCTCTTTTTAGGCAGAGACAGGTACCTGCACGTGTTGATTATGGCTGCGATTTATCAAGCAGTGTTCAGACGAGCTTCCTCTCTTGTCTGCAGGTTGCACTCTACCTATGTTAGAAAAATGAGGTAAGTTCTCATCTGACTCTTGTGTGCAGTGAGGAGACCAGAGTCTGGCACTCATGTCCACCGTCACAAGCAGCCCTACCTCAGTCCAACCTGGCGGTTAATCTTCTAACAGTTCAGCAATAATCTAGCAATGCTGCGTGAGCTCTGTAAATGATAACAGCCACAATCTCTCCAGTCCCTTCACCGCTGATGAGAACTGGTTCTCTTGGGCTGAAGTCCTGTTAATGAATACCTACGCTTGCTGTCCTAGCTAAAGATTTCTTGAAATACAAGGCAGACTTGAAGTGGTGCTGCTCACCTTGTTTTAAATGCTAGTCTGAATGATGTTTTAAATGACAGTCTGAAAGAAGCACATCCTTTTTCCAATAATTTTTCCAGTAATTGCTTTTCCTAACCCAGGCCCCAGCCAGCTTGGTCTTTACCCCTCACGTCAGTGTGACAGGTAGAATGTACCCTGCGGTAAGGCACGTAGCCTGACAGGAAGCGTGCTCAACATCTGAAGCGCCCAGTAAACTTGCCAAACAGGACTTAGAGCCATCCAGACTGGGGGAATAAAGGGGAAGACGAAGGTTCCCTGCACACAAACGATCATGTCTATAAAGCAGACCTCTTGGATTAAGAGACTGATCTTCTCGGATGTCCTGGACTCAAGGCTACTTGTGTGGCAGCAGGAATTGCAATGTTTTTTGACACACGGCACCTTCACTAAAGGCTACAGCCCACCAAAGAGTAGACTCGGCTGTTGAAAACTCTAGAAGCATGTGGAATACATAAAATCTGTACTGTCCTTTCAACCTCCCTGCTCTGTGCAAAATAAACTTGTCCAAATAAGCATAGCACAGGTTATCTCAGCATGATCTTGAATTTGTCTTCCCAATTCTTTTCTTACTGCAGATACTTAAATGAACTAAAGGAAGATGATAGCCTTTGTAGACAAGCCCAGACCTCAGGAACTTTCTACCTCTTTCACAATCTCTCCCCCTTCCTGCAGAAAGTTGGGAAGAAATATTTGGTACCACAGCTTAGTGCAGCAGGTAAGCAGGTGTCAGGAGAGAAATGTCCCCTGGATCACACAGCTCAGATGATACACAGTCATTTGCAATAAGCAGCCCCTTACATGGGGGTTGAAAATCTACCAAGCTGTACAGGAACATCCTGCTATATGCAGCACGCTATTTGTTAACAACCAAAGACTATTCAGAGTTTAAAACCGTGGCATACAGACACAAGCTCATGCTCTTCACACAGAGATGGTATCAACATATACCTGATCGCTTTTGAGATGATCAGTTTTAAACATTTGTGAGCACGCCTTTTGAAGAGAAAGGGCTGGCAAGAAAACAAGCAAGGTCTAACAGACAAAGGTTACTGGTGTGATGGAGGAAACATTTTCTTTGAGAGAAAGGTATTGGCTGGTGTAGGACAGAAACAGAGTGGACAGCTGCTCCCCAAGCACGAAAACATTCGCATCTGTAGCTCGACACGGTCAAAACTTCCAACAGCTAGGAGGAAAGCCAGACTTTTGGTCTCCACCTGGGTGGGACCACTTGCCTGGTCCCCTCTCTCACATAAGCACTCTGCCTTGAGCCAAGATTGCATGCGCCTTGAAGATCCAGAGAGAGCATCATGGTTGTATGAATTTGCTTTCATCACAGCTTTTTCTTCCCCTTTCCCCTGCTGTTTAGAGATGAAAAGGATCCTGGAGAAATTCAAAGAGACTGAACAGTGGATAGAGAAGTCGGTGCTGATCAGTTGTTCAGAGGAACACGTACCACAGTTTGCCCTGGATTTAGGTTGGGATGACTCCTCTTCCGTCTGTGTCAGCATCACGTTTGATGCACTGAGATGAAGATGCTGCCTCGGCAGCATCCCTAGTCCTTGCTGGGTGAACGCTTGCTGCCAAAGAGGGCTCGGCTGAGTCTCTGTAGGAGCTGTTGTGAGCATGACGGGTCAGAGCCATAGAACTGCACTGCTGTTCTGCACGTGTGTTTGTAAAGGTGGGCTCTTGGCAGGTCACTTAACATTTGGGAATGGTACCACTGATCTGATGTTGCTTCCATGGGAACTTCCAGAAATTGTATACCGGAACAACAAAGGGCATAAAGTTGGGATAATAACTGCAATTTATCAGATCAAAGATTTTGTTGTTGTTTTTTTAAACAGGAGCCTTGGATAAATCAGTCATTGAGTCTGAACTTGAGGGATCGTTTACTGACATACGAAAGGCTCTCTTCGTAGTGGATAAGAAAGATTGTCCTTTGCTGGCTTCGGTATTGTACAGTATTTTTTACTTCAAGAAGCTGCGATTTCTATCAGCCCTGCTCCTTGTCTCCAATATTGTTTTATGATTTAATACGTGTTGTGGAAGTACCTAAGGTACACTTTCAGTGACAAAACACACAATAAATTACAGCAGCTTTCCCAAATTTGTGATCCCAAAAGCAAGCTACAATGGAAAAAGAAACAGACAAGTGGCTTAACACCAGCCATGGTAATTAGCCATTTAGCATCAACCTGCTGTAAGTCCAGTGTGAAACATGCTGATCTTATCAGTAGACACAGCAATCCCAGTTTGTCCTCAGTTTAACAACTATCAGGCACTAGTTTTCTGTAATCTTCTAGGCAAACTGAATTTCGTGAACGAACTTCTAGATCTTCTCTCAGAGCCACTCTTGTAAAAATACTCACTTATAAGCTGTTACTCTGCAGATGCCCTACGTTTGGAAGCCCAAAGAGAAGACCTGTGTCTGAAAATCAACTGTCCTGACCCATAAGTACAAATAGCTCATTTGTTTTCCTGATCTATAATGTTTGTGGTCCTTGGGCTATTTTTCAAGAAGCTATTCCAGGTTGGAGACTCCTTGGAATAGTTCATTTCCCATTACTACTCTAATTATATCCCAGTAAAGAACAACTCTTCCCCACCTCCCCCAAACATGCTCAAATTTGGATGCTAAAGCAAGAACCACGTAACACACACTGCAGAATCTGCCATTTTTCAAAGCAGTACTCGTACTTGATTCACCTTTCTGAGGCTTCAAGTTTATGCACATGACTGCATCCTGACGAGAAGACAGCAAAGTACCATTCAGGGAGACTGCTCTGAATCATCTCTTTCCTTCAGGTATAAATAAGACTTGTGTTTCTCTCTTGGTGTTCCCAGGCCAAGTCCTTGCTCCGGTGGCACGATTCCCACCAGTACTGTAGCAAAACTGGACAGCCCACTCAGAAAAACGTAGCTGGCAGCAAGCGTGTCTGCCATGCCAGTGGAATAACTTACTATCCACAGGTGAGCACCTGAGCAGGAAAGGTAAGCAACACAGGGTCTCTGTGGCGACAAGCCAATGCTGCTGGGTCGCACGGAGAGGAACCTGTAAAAGGCAGGAGCGCTGTGCATGTAGCTGGGTACTTTTCCCTCAACCAGCTAGGAAAAGCAACAATTTGCACTTACTCCTTTGGTCTGAACTCCTTGCTTTGCTTTTTGCTGTATTTGCTAGATGTCTCCAGTGGTCATCATCCTGGTGTCTGATGGGAGCCGGTGCCTCCTCGCACGACAGCCCTCATTTCCCCAGGGGATGTACACTGCTCTGTCAGGCTTCTGTGACATGGGTAAGGTGGTCTCTGATCCAGCACGGTGGCCTTGGATGTGCAGGGAGCGGGGGGCAGAACAGTGGGATATCAACCAAACTCCTGTTCACAGAGGAGGATGGACACATAGGTGGTATCGGGGAAAAAACCTACTAGATCTAAACAGTGTTGCCATTCAGAGTCCAAAATAGCTGTTATGTCTGAAGAGAACGGGAATTATGGGTGTGTATCAGTTGCTCTAGTCCCTGATAATAAACACAAGTGTAAGACTCCCCAGGTTAGAACCCCGGATAATTTTTTAGTCTGTTTTGTGTCTAGTGCTGTCTGGCTCAGAAGAAAAACTACAGACCTCTTGTTACAGGAGGGAAAATGGCTTAAAAAGGGAAATGACAAAGAGAGGCAGCATTGTTATGTCCGCTAGTTGTATACAGACAGAGCCAAAAATGGCTCTGATGCCTCTGTTTAAAGGAGGTAAGCATTGTTGATGAATTTAATTGAGCATCCTGCTGACAAGTGTTCCCAGGTCAGCATAGTCAGAGCTCCTGTGTGTGCATGAGTGGTCAGGGCTGGAACACCTCAGAAATGAGTGTGCCTACATGTTCTTTGCCACGGTTTGCTGCCCTGAGGCCAGGCTGTCCTTACCTAACTCTGGTTGCTTCTAGGTGAAAACGTGGAGGAGACAGTCCAGCGAGAGGTGGCAGAAGAAGTGGGCCTGGAGGTGGAGTCACTGTGGTACTCGGCTTCTCAGCATTGGCCCTTTCCCAGCAGCTGCTTAATAATAGCTTTTCACGCCTTGGTGAGAGCACAGCAGGCTGAGGTGAGCAGACTCAGGTTCCCTCTAGGCATTTCACTGCCTGCCTTGCGTTGCAAAATCTCTTTCAGTCCACAGGCTTTAGTCTGGAGAGCATCAGATCCTCTCTAAATGCAGTTTTCCATCGGCTTTCTCTACAAGCAAAGAACAAAATTAAAAATATTTGTATCTTCTGTTGCAACATGGCAGATTATGCACAGGTCACTGTATACATACAAGCCCAGAGTCCAACACCGCTATATTGTATCCTCTAAACTTTGCAGAGAAGGTACTTTCTAGTATTAATATATTTGCCATAGAACATGCAGATTCTGCTGTGTTAATTAATGTGCTCAGCCACTGGTACTTTGCAGGCCAGTGCCATGATGGAATAGGGCTACCTGATCTGTGGCTTCCCTAAGGAAACCAAGACAACAAAGCACGGGTGGATAGTAATGTCCTTTCCTGTACTGGCATCAACATTTAATTCAGGCATGGATAAAGCACCCTGGGCATTCTAGCATAGGATCTTTGCAGGTGTAAGAACAAAAAAGGTACTGCTGCCCACATTTAAATCTGATTTAAGGTACTGGTACTCTCTGAATTCTTTCCAGATCAGTATGAACAGCCTGGAGCTAGAGGAAGCCCGTTGGTTTGGCCTGGAGGAAGTCGTGGAGGGTCTCAAGAGAGAGCCCAGATCTGCAAAGCAAGACGATGGTAGTTTTTTACCCTGGTTCCCTCCCAAACAGGCCATTGCTCACCAGCTGATTTGTGAGTGGGTTAAGCAACAGACTTCCCAGCCGGCTTAGGCATGACTTCATCAAGTCTGCAATTCCACCAGAACTACAAAAGCTCGATACAAAAGCTTCCAAAGTTACTGAAGGCAAAGTCTGTGTTACAGTGAGGATAGCACCAGACTGATGGCAGTTTTACACTCAGATACATAGACCTACAAAGACATTTCTGAACTGATCATCCTCAGACAATTCCACGTACAGTGGATCACCTTTGAGATCCCACGACTTGCAGTAAATGTACAATAAAATCCTTAGTTCCAAAGCATCAAATTTGTTGTGACCAGCTGCTGCTGTTGCCCAGCAAGCAACAGAACAGTGAGCCCCTGGCACTATGTCCCATTTGCCTCCATTTCATCCATCTTGGATCAATATCAATGCGCACTTTTTCCAGAAAAAAGTAAAGAGACAGTGGCACCTTTCAGTGTTCACATTTATATGGATCTGGAAGAACAATCAAAAAGAGACCTTTCCCATTCCATCTTCCCATTTCATATAAAACACCCTAATTTTGTTTTTTTGCAAATGTTAAGTGGACTCCTACTTTGTTGAGATATCTGAGCAACTAAAAATATCTCTAGAGACACCATTTTCCCCACTAGTAAGACAGTGTTACTTCCATCCTAAGGAAGAGAGAACAGAGCTGTCTGGTGGTAGAGAGTGGAAGAGCAGAACTTACATATATTAGAACCACCCAGATAATGCAAAGGTGAGAGGAACTGCTGCAAGAAAGGACTGCGCTTCCGACAGAGCAAAATCCTGAAAGGCACAATGCCTCTTACCCCCGTGCCAAAGCCTGTGGCTTGCCTGGAGAGCTGGTCTCGTTTTACTGATGGAATGGTATCTCTTCTCTGGAGGGATAGTGACAAAGACAGTCTGGACAAGGAAAGCTTAGTAAAAGAGATGGAAGGATGTCTGATCTGCTGCTGATTCATGCTGACAGTCATTTCTGCCTACTTGGTCAGAGTTCAAATGCCAAGACTGCAAAGCCACCAGTACAGATACTCGAAGGGGGAACAGGAATGTATCACTGACTGCCACCATTAGGATTCATTGCAGGTGGAAGACCTTTTGAGCAGTGGTAAAAATCGGGAGTCATGACACCTGAGCATTAAGTAAAAAGAAGGCTTTCTCACATTGTTAAGACATGCTTTGTTTCCTCAGAGTTAATTTTACTTTAGGAGGTTGGGAGGGGATTCTTTCAGGCCACAGTGGCATGTGCAAACACCTTTCCCAGCCTCACTGACTCTCAGTCAATAAAACCCACGTGCCAGAGCACAGTCTTTCATGTTTATGAACTCGTTCAGTCAGTCATTCTGGCACGAATGTACTCTGGTACAGCCAAGGGCATTACTTCCTTCCCTCCAGCCCAGCCAGACGCACCACAGGAGCCCACACACCACTGAACTTCACTGCAACGCTCCTGCATCCAGTTTCCTTTGAAACATGTCTTGCTGCCTCTCTTCATAGTAGTTCCTCCTGCTTTCTCTCCCATCACACCACTTTAATTCTCCAGCATTTATCTGTTCCTCTGTCATCTCTGGAATCTGCCATCTTCATTTTCAGCCTCACTCCTTTCTTCTCCTTCTCTGCAGTAGAAGATATTGAGGAGTTAGATACCCGACAGCAAGATAATCCCACTTCTCATCGTCCCTCCTACCTCTCCTTAATGCCTTCCCAGCTCACCCTTACATAGCTCATTAACGTGCCCCGAGCTTGCTTCCAGTGTACAAAATCCAGCTCGAGGTACTTAGTACTTTTTAATATCTGTACATGATCTGTTCTCCCAGTGGTAAAAAAGTAAAAGCAGCAAAAAAAGTAGTACCTGTGAGCGAAAGGAGGAACGGCTGTGTGACTCCTGCAGTAATCTGAGCTTTGTGTGTTTTGTTTTTGTACTTTCACAGTACATATTTGCAGTTTGTCTTTGTCAAACCAGCTGCAGCGTGATCAGATTCAACATCAGACAAAATTCACCTGTGTTTGGGAAACACTGGGTTACTCTGCTTATTAAATGATGGTTTTTAAACATCCACGTGCAGGCTATCAGTGAACTCTAACAGAAAGCAAGAACTGACTGACACCAGCTCCTTCAGAACCGTCCCTTCTGCATTGCTGATACAGACCCATCTTGGTAGGGTGTCCCTTTGGGGTGATGTGGGCACCACCAAGATTTGGAGACACAGCATAAAGCAGGCTGGTCGCAGGAGATATGATCATTACTGCTGCCTGTTGCTCGATGCTGGTGGGCCAGAAACTGCCCAGGCTGAGGCTGCTAGATACTCGCAGACTTCAGGACAACTCTAAGTTACAGTCTACCTCATGCTCTTTTTCAGATTTCATCAGTTACCACCTGTTTCCTACAAGATAAAATTTAAGAGGAAAAGCAAAGCTGTTTTTTAATTTGTTTGCTTCTGTAACTCTCCTTTTAAAACACAGTTTTAAATGTCTGCATGTCCCTTTTAATTATCAATTAGAAAAAAGCCTTTTGCGTCTACTCAAATACTTTTTTCTGGTAGAGCAAGAACAAATCCAAAGCAGTATTCCCATCACATCTTTTAAAAGTCCTCAAACTTGAAACCATTTAAAAAAAATCCTTAATCCATACTCTTTTGACTTCGGTATGAAGCCATAATCGTGGCCTCTGTTCCTGATGTTATAAAAGCAGGAATCATTACAGGCAATACACTGCTATGAACAGGACAGAAAAACGAGATGAAAGAGACATTGTTCTCACTTGCATGCGCCTCAGAAATCTGGCTGAAGCCTGAGTAATACTCACTGCAGTCAAGACAGAACATGCTGCCTAAAGGCAGGTGGCCTGGAAAAAGAAACAAGCAATTCCTGACAGATGCTTCTTCAACAAAACACAGCAGGGCTTTTCCATATAAAAGATATCAAGCAGGCAAAAGGCATGTAGCAACATATTTCTCTCAAAAACACATCTGTTAAATGAATCCTCGTTGAGGACATGTGGCTTGTAGAAATCACTGAAACTCCACTGTTTTCAGAGACTGCAAGTGCTTGGGACTTACAGCAAGTAAGTCTGTACCGAAAAGCAGTCAGCCTGTGGCATTACCACCCAGTTGTTTACAAGTATTACCACTCAGCAGGATACATGGGCAGCTATAAAATAATAGCATTCATTTGAATAAAATATTGAATATTGAAATAGCTTTTTGGAGAGCAATGCAGGCAGGTTCAGAGCAGCATTCCACCTACCTACCAAAAGCAGCAGGGCATGAAAGTTACATTTATCTCCAAGAGGTGCCAGCAGAGGATTAAAGCAACCAAACCACTTGACACAACTTGTCTGACTGAGAGAGCACAGAAAAATCTTACCTGGAAATGGTGTGGATTGAGAATTCACTTAGCACGTGTTCTCCCATCACCCTGGGCTGGTCACATTTTCCTACCCAAAGGGGTACTCTTCTATTGTGAATGGCGGAAAGTCTGCATTACAGGTCAAGGCGGAAGCTCTTATATCAATAAATTACTTCACCTTAAAACATGCTCTGAGATGTGGTGGGCACATGCTGAATCTGATGTCTAGCCTGAGAGGACATGAGCACTTAGTAGAACACCCTGGCAACCTGACCGTGTTAAAGTCATTTTTCAGATAATCATTTTTCAAGAAACCACAAGCAGTTCAACTCTGGCAGCTGCAAGGGACAGGTTGTCAGAACAACTTGTAATTACACAAGTACAATTCCTGTGCTTCAGTCTGAAGCACTGCTGAAATGAACTCAGCAGCCCCAGCCTTCAACTCCCATTTAAAACTTGTTCACTCTTCAACTTAGCAACAGATGGCAAGCAGCTGTATAAGGGAAAAAAAATATCACCCGATGTCATTCATGCAACAATGCATACACCTGGGAATGAATGAGCACCACCAAAACTACTTCTGTTAAAGAAAAGAGGCCAGGTTGCCAATCTGGAAATGGTGTGACTTGCATTTTTTTTAAGAGCTGTCAGTGGTATTTTGTAGACAATCGGGTGCACTCACTCAGTGATGTCCGAAATCATCACTACTCAAAGCAACTGAAGCTGGCATCAACTGTCACAAACATGAGAAAGATCACAGGAGCAGAAACACAAAGCCTCCCTGGCTCCCTCCTGTGGAGAGCAGTATTGGCACAGGAACAGAAAACGCCAGTACAACATCCTTCTCCACTGGGCCCTCTGCTCAACTGTACGCAGCATCTCTTTATATACAGTGCTCCACAAAACTTCACATCTAAAGAAAATACAGCTACAGAGGGACATACCAGAAGTTAGGAGGCAAGGCAAGAAAGAGATTTTTCGATAAGATTTGAAGTGATTGGCAGAAAATAGTGATACACAGTAAGGTTGTTCTAATGGCAGAAAGTGCAAAGGCAGCCCTGTTTCTATTAGTAGAAATGTTGCAAAGGCATCCAAAAGATTTACTAGTATATTAATAGAAGCAGAAAAATAAGAAAGATGAGGTTTGGGTAGGGACAGAAACAAATTCACACATCATTTTGATTAATAAGTCTGAGAATCTCAACGAGATCTTTCAAGGAATGGGAAGCTGAAAATTCTTAACTTGACACTAAGCTGGAGACTGCAGTCAGGGTACTAAATAAATGTGTGTTGGACTAAGACAAACGCAGCTATGCAGCTTCACCTATGAAACATTGTTGATTAATTTAACAGCAACACAGCAAAAGCAAATAGATACTGCACAAAATTCAGTAACTGTGATCAGTCTTTGCAACAAAAACCTGGGAAGTTTTTATTAGTGAAAGAAAATACGTCTACAGTCACAAGGGGTACATAGTAATGATCTGAGGAAATACGATAGTTAAATGTGGCTGTGGTCAGTATGCAGCATGGAGAATGCCTAGATAAACTAGATTATATTCCAGCACTGTAACTGTATGGCCTTATAACTGCAGGTAAGGTTAATGGCCCTCACCAATTAAAAAAAAGAGTCTGAACTAATTTAGATGAAAATCACTGCAGTCATTGGATATTATTACTCCTTTTTCCCCTCAAATTACAGTCTACTGGAAATACCTCATTTTCTGCCCCCTACCTGCAACAGTAGTCAAGTCACATACATATTTTTTTCTGAATAAACTGAGCTTTACCTTCACAGTAGCTTTGCTCTTCACTGCCCATCCTTGCATGCTTGCAAAATTGTGAATATCCACCTGAGAGTGTTGACCCACTTAAGTATAGGCTCTATTCCAAACAGCAATCCACACTTTACACAAGAGTAACACAAAACGTGATATTCTTCTGCCTCCGTTAATTACTCCAATTATTAGCTACCATTTCACACCAGAAACCTGTGAGCTGTTCATGACACCGCTTTCCATGTCACTGCACTCCACAAGACAGTTTCCTAGGCTGGAAGCATAGCCAGCACATATTCCTAAACCTGCCTGCTGTTCTGTCCTATTTCAACAGGACAGGTCATTATGTATGTTACTGTGAGAATTCAAACACAAGATAAACTGAATCATGACCACAACAGCAATCTCAGTTATTTGCCCTGAAAGCACAGTTTTGCTGTTGAATTAATTATCCACTATTGGCACTTGGAATCTGTAGTAGACCTTCTCCATCCTCATGAGGTGGTAATCAGGTTCCTCCGCTGGTGGCTGAGGAACACACTTGATGCACATCAACTAAGGTGATGTCTAGGCTTCACATCCCTGACTTTACATATTCTTGAGCAACCCACTTCTTTTTTTAATAGCTCTGTATTCTGCTGTGAACCCCAAGTGCCCTCCATGGTGATATTTTCTTAGCAGAATAAACAAAGTTGGAAAAAGAAATAAATTTCCATCTCAGACCTGCCAGAACAGATGCTCTTGTGTTCCATTCCAAACACGTAAATGGCAAGTGGGAGGGCAGCTGTTGCTGCAGCTTTCACAGCATCCCAAGGGATCCTGAGGTGGTACAAAGGGCCTGCCCTGGCTCCTGCTGCTATTAAAAACAACATCCAGCTTCTCATATGAAAGTCACATAAGTAGCTACAGCAGAAGCTGTGCAAACATTCATAAAAAACGCTTTTCCACCACTGCAACTAACATATGCCCTGGAGATAACCGTGACTCCTACACTGCAGTGTTAGAAAGAAAAGGCAGGAGGTAAATGTCATGCAGGGAGGTGATCTTTCATGGCAACAGAGGAGGCTGACATCCACTTACACAGGAAGGATGCTAAAAACAGTTTATTTGCAGGAGATCGATGTAAACACAGGGACCTCAAACAGCAGGTTGTATCACTGACCCCAAACTGCACTTGAACACAGCTAGCTGTAGTTAAATACCATTCCTCCTGAGCCACACCTCCTCCCCACTGACCAGACAGGAGTTAGATTCCTGCTGAAAGCACTGCTACCCTGTGGGCTCCCAACTTCTGAGAAGAACTGCACGCCCTCCATTAACAGAGCAAATAAAGACTCTCTTTCTTAGGCTCCTTGCTATTCCATAAAGCTGGCATGGGGAAAGAGCGGCAACAGCCAAACTGCCCACATGTTTAGAAGAGTTTTAACAAGTTAAAGGCCTCTGCTGTCCCCTGGGATTAGTTTCAATCTCATACATGGAAGATGAAAGATCCATTATTTGTTTTCTTGCTTGAAACATACTAGTCAACAACTATGCCATTCAGATCTACAGGGGTCAAGCCACAAACAAGAACACTACATTTCTGGGAAGGGGCAGAAGTTCAGGACAGGATGATCAAGGCTGTACAAAAGGCAGATGCTCAAGTGAGCAAAGCGAGTAATTGTGTTGGAATGCAGTTCTAGTTAAACTAATTTAGAACATAATGGAAGATACTGCACTTCTCTTCCCTATTTAATTCTATCGGGCTTCCTTTACTAAAAATACTCTTTCAAAATTAAAACCAGAAACTCCTCATATGTTACTTCAAAGCAGTGGGAGAGGCAGCATGGAAATGCTTATTCTTCGATGGCAAATTCTCTTGTGAGCAATTCCAGAGTCCTGAAGGTCTCCACTGTGAAGCTGCTAAACAAATGTAAATAGTTGGAATAAGTACAGCCCCACAGAAATAACAGTCCAATTGACGGAAAAGTAAGATTATCCTAGAAGCAAGATCAGCTGAAGTCCTTCCAAAAGAGCAGCTTTGTTCTGAACATTAGCTTAGAAGTCTTCTTCACATACTATATTACAAGAGCCCTTTGATCTATTTTGACCTTTTATATAGTACAGGCCACATGAGAGTTTAAATGTGATCATGTTCTTGAAACTGAATTTTTTTTTGAAGTATCTAAACTTGATCTAACTACTCATCAGTGGAGAATTTTATGTAGCTTCAGTGTTAATTACCTTCCCTGTTAAAACACAAATCCTTTTTAAGGTTCAAGTACATCTATTTTCCACCACTAACTGCTGGTTATACTTGTCTGCTAGATTCAAGAACTCGTTACCCCAATTTTTCCAGTGCAGATGTGTCTAACTCAACCCCATTCCACCTCACCTCTCTGCAGTCCAAACTTCTCGAAATTCAGCGGCATCTTTATACTTCCAGTTCTTGTGGTGCATCTCTAATCCCTGCCCAACTTGCCAGTACTGTCCCTAAACTGCTGAGAAAGTAACTTACACAACATTGACATAGCCATCATACCTTTCATCCACATTCATTCCACGCATGCACATACAGAATCCCCAATACTTAGGATATTGTACAGGAGCATTTTACTAGCTATTTGTCATTTGCAAAAACAAACAAAAATTTGGAAAAAAACCCCACCCAAACAAATCACAAGCATAGATCATACGGAAGTTAGCAAGTAAGCATTCCTTGTATGTTGTCAAGGTCTCACGAATTTCAATGAAACTATGCCAAATGTGTGACTTTCAAATAGTTTTCTGTGCATTGGTCAAACTCAGTTGGCATGGCAGTCAGATACTGCAAGTCATCATCCAACAAGCGTCCGAGTCCTACCTGGAAACAACTTTTGCTACATTCTGCTTTGCCAGTTAAAATAATGCCAACACTTAACATGCAAAAAAATTAAAACAAAGACTTCAACTAAATGGATTCCAAACCTTAAGACTAATAATAACATCAATAATAATAAAGATGATGATGCAGTCCTTTAAAAGCAATTAAGTATGCCTTCAGGATCAATCAGGCTTTTGCATCATTGAACACTATTTTTCTGAGTATGTTTTAAAAAAAACCCAAACAAAATCCGAAAACTCAAACTATGAGCTTCTCTTCTACCAGTTAAGACATGACTAATTGTTGTGTGGAAGAAGAAATAAAGACTCACAGAAGCCGACTCAGATCTGGCAGGACTGCGTTTTTGCTCTCTGTATATCAAGAATTTCTATGTATTTTATTTCAAATGTATCTTGTTAAAACTAAGTCTTCATATCTAGAATAGATTTTTCATTCCATCTGAAAGCAACACGCTGAAGGCCTTCTAGCTACAATTTCAATGAAAAACAAAACTAAACTCTTCAGACTGGGCTCATATACTGCTACCGCTGGCACGATACCAACATTCAGCAATAGTGGAATTAAAAAAATGCCCAATTATGAAAATGCTTTAACTCCAAGAACTTCTGATATTGCACTGAAGAACTTATGCCTGCCTTCAGAGAAAAAAACCCACATCTCCAGTAATCAAGCTGTATTTCTGCTTTTATTTAAATAAATTCAAAAAATACTTATATCCAATATTTACATGTTCAATCCAATTACTCTTCAAATCCTTCTGGTTAATAAAGGACAGATTTTTACAATAATTATCAGAAGTTCTTACAATGAAGCACTGTACTTTTGGAAGAGTGATTAAGTGTCTCCTGAATATTTAACTAGTGTTCCCAAACCCACAAGAGAACACTGTTCCTGCAATATGGTATTCCTCCATCTCCCCCTGAAGGCAAGAGCATTGTCAGAACATGAACTGCTTTCCAGATATTGAAACCACTCAGTAAAGGGTAAAAGGACATTTTAGAAATACGGCAAATTGGATCAATTTCAAAAATTGAAGAGAGGTTTTATAACAGAACTTTTCATGTCACAACATCACTTTTCAGTTTTCTGAAAACATGTTAGCACTGGAAAAATCCAATTTGTATCCAAGACAGTACCCAAATAGACAGCTTTTGCAGGTAAATTCACTTTGCATCTTTAAAGTAGCACATAACTAATGCATAAAATGCTTTAAATTCAAACCTTATGTCTCTTCTTCCAAATACTGCTGGCCTTTCTGTGCTTCATTTCTTAATCAACCATGTCTTCCGAATTAAGACAGTCCTTTATTCTGTTGCTCCCTTATTAGAGCCAATATGATCTGCATTTTCAGGTAAATACACTCCCATGCTCTGTAAAATGTTAGAGGTGGGTCCTGCCAGTCCAGACTGAGCACTATAGGATTCAAGCAGGTTAGCTACTAGGTTCATATCCACATCAACTGGTGTTAGCTCAGTATCTTCAGCTCCAGAATTAGGGCCAGCATTTTGAGACGTATTTGCATTAACAGAACTTGCCTATAGGAAGTATAAAGAGAAAGTTTTATCAAATTGTATCAACGGGTTTAAAAGCAAAAAAAAGACAAACCACAAGAGAAAAGAAACAAGGAAACAGTTCTGCAGCCAAAATTCAGTACGTTCCACACTGTCTTGGCTTTCGTTACCAAATGCTCACACCAGTTAAAAATCATCACTTTCCATTACACAGATTAAGTTCCAAGAGAAGGACAGAGAGGGTTGCTGAGTCCTGGCCCAGTTTCCTATGGGAGTAATCTGCTACAGGGCCTCAAGAAGTCAAGCTGCAGATGCCTGCCTTGCTACTAAAACAGGGAAATGAAACCAAGTCTTGGAAATGATGCGAAAGTTAAAGCTGAGCTAAGGTGTTTGGGTTTTTTTTCCAAAAAAATATACCATGGTGCAACTGCAGCACATTTTGCTTGCAGGTGGGATTTTTCTTTTTTTTAATAACTAGTTAGCACATGATCAGAAGGCAGAAGTTTTTGATCATGTTACTCAGAATGACCATTTTTAGCCTATTTCCTCTTTCCTACTAAAGCTCTCAAAACTATTATGCTACAAACTACAACTGAAGTCATACTTACCCCTTTCTTTTGGGTGGTGAAACTTTTACCAACATTGGTATGTGCCAGTTCACGGTCCATCTCATTCATATAGGACTTGAGACTGCCTATAAGCTCATTAGGCGATAGCTTCTGATCTTGCCTTTGATTTTCGGCATCTAAGTCATCATCATCCTCATCTGAGAAATCAAACTCCTCCTCTTCATCCAAATCATCAGAATCCAGCTCTTCCGAGTCTGCCCCTATGTATTATTTTTTGTCAGTACAGTTAGCAAACAAATCAGCACAATGCCCATGGGTGATCAGAAAACCCAGGGAAGCCAAATAACCATGAGATATTCTGACAAAAGAAACAAAGAAGCAATCTCACCTAAAATTCTGTCTAACGCTTTTGTAAAAGAATCTACATCAAAGGTAACAGGGGATTCATCAGGTGACCTGAAATATAAAAACATTATTAAATAAATAAAGCTTTTATGCTTGCATAAGCCTGACACAGGTATAAACCATATGGCATACTGATTTCTCTCAAGCCTAGATTAAAGTTGGGACATTTGAACTGATGGTCTTGGAAGCACTTAAAAGCCTGAGGCCTGTATGAACTAGAAATGAGACAGCAAGTGGAAGAGCTCCTGGCACGAAGGAGAAAAGAAAACCAACAACTTCAATTGTTTGTCATGCTCAAACAAAAATTGTACTGAAGGCAACCAAAATAAGCATGTCTGAATCATTCTGGAACAAAGCGGCGGTGGTATGCCTCAGACAAAGATTTAGAAAGCTAAGAATCTCTGAGGTCTCCTGCCTAGGAAGAACACTAAAGGTTTCATTCTGGTCTCTCGTAAGGCTCAGTGGTTTGCCTTATTTTTGTTGTTTTTTCTGTTTTTTTAAGTAACTGAAAAAATCTACATTATAACTCAGACACTGACACTAACACTAATTACAAAGCATCAAACAGTTAAGAACATAAATTGAGTAGACCCTTATACACTTGATATAGCTTACATAGCATTATTTTCTCAATATTAAGGCTATGAGAAAGAACCTGGACGATATGCTACTATGTAACACTGTTTTCAAAATGAAGACCTGGCCCCACGACAGTCACACACACTTTCCCAAGTACAACAGTTCATCTAGTGGCATTCTGCTGTTGTCTAAATAGTTAAGTATTTTCAGTTAGCAGTTATCTTCCACTGTTGGGAACAATGACAGGGATCCACAGTGATTATTTTCTCCTGCTTCTAGGTGTACAGTATGTGCTTCAGTAGTGCAAAACCAGGCCCAGTATACTCCAAATACTAATCTACAGGAAATCTTAATAGAGCTGTACCACAAAAATCAACAGTTTTCATTCACAGCAACAGATTCCCTCAACTTAAGTTTCATTTTCATTTCTGCACAGCCTCATCAGAAGCATCTTAGCGGTCTGAATAGTTTGTCCTTCATGGTAGAAAAATTTCAGCACAAATGAACTTGAGATGTATGTTTTAATAATAGTGCTAAGAACTACGGTAACAAACAACAGTAAGCCTTCAACTCAAAAGGGTTAAAAAAAAAATTTAAACACCACAACCAAACTAAGTAAGAGTGCTGGAAAACAGCACAACGTCCAGCATTTTTATCTGCACCATTGTCAGAGTGATCATGAAGTTGGTTTAAAAGCAACTACATATTCGCTACTAACATGGGTTAGTTTCAGGCCTCTGTGAAGTAGAACACTTCCAAACTTTGATTCTCTGCATACAGAATCAACCAAGGGGCTGCAGCAGAATGAAAACACATTCTACACCAGACGCCAAACTTAAAAATACTACTACCATGGCATTTCTGCTCCTTCATGCGTTGAGACTTTGGATACAAAAGCCTTCACACTTTCAGCAACTGCTTCCAAGTCATATTTCTGCTCTTCCTCATCTGAGGCAGGAAGGGACTCACTTCTTGCCTCCTTCAGCATCTGATCTAGATCATCTGGTGTAATCTCCAGCCAACTGTCATCTGAAAAAGTATAGGACATACTTGTTATTCTGCACATCTGTTAGCCCACAAGGCCCAATCCAGACAGTTGAGAGTACTGCTAGCATTTTGTAGCTTATTTTTGCACTATTAAGTTTTCATGCTCATACTAGATAACACGGGGTATAAGGCAGTGAGAGACTGAGAAGAAGAGTTCAGGTATCATTTCAGTACTTTAAAACTTCACTTTATGTGCAGCCTCAAACCAGCAGGTATTGTTCTAGTCACCGACAATTCTTCTGCCACTAAATGAAGGAAGAAAAAGCTTACACTATAACGGGAGAGCCAATCCAATCTTCAGCTGTGATCATTAATACTGAATGTTGGATTTCTGTGCTATTGCATCATTCAGAAATACAGACGTGACCTGTACTGCACACTGGCAACAACTACATTTCTGTCAAACAAGTGGAAAAAACCCCTATTACATAAACGTAATGCTGGTCTTATATTGGCCATCAGAGTAGATCAGATAGTAATTAACTTTGTATGGTCAGTACTGGAATTGATTTATTATTATAAAATGTTTAAATACTTTGTTTGGTAGACAGTTGACACAAAGTACTTGATCTGGTGTAAGTGTGAATGGTGTTCCTGATCTAGCGGCATCAAACCAGAAACCGGACTGCGTATCTTGCCAGTTTACAGCCCCAAGCTTTCTGGCTTATACAAATTAACTGGTTGCCTCAATCTTAAGTGACGACTCATGAATAACATCTCTAGCAGTCACAGGATAGGAGACAAACTAAGTAGACAGAGAGACTGGTACAGTGCTGTGAACATTCACCATCTCCCCCCACAAATAATCATTTGTGATAGGAAGAGTCCACTCCCTCAGCCAGCTCACCATCCTCTGGAGGAAGACAAGCTGCTTCTCTCTCAAATTCCTTCAAATCAATGGTGGTTGTCTGTAGCAATGTCAAGATTTCATCACCTGGGCTCAATTCAACAGAGCTAGAAGAAAAAAAAAAAAAAAATCAATTTACTGAGATGGACTTTCACTAGCATTACAATGTCAACGGCATCACACACTCTACATGCAGGTTTTCACTCAAATTCCTCATTATTTCTTCTGTACAAATATGTCAAAAAGACAAGTGAAATCTAGGGAAGTACCAAAATACTACACAGATAGTACTTGCCAAAACAAGACCTAGTCAATTACTGCAATTCCTTGTTGATGGCTCCAAAGCGCATTTCTCATGTTTCCTTTGTTCTCTGTATTTTTGTCTTGGTATTAGGATTGCCAGATCCCAAACAGCACAGACTGGAACTTCAAGCAACTAATAGCCAAGATATTACGAGCTGGCAAACCCTCAGATATTTTTGTAATGACTTATTTTTTGGATTTGATCTTTTGGAGAAAGCTACAGCCAGCTGCCTGTCTTGAGTAAAGGAGACAGATTACTCCATATTTATTATTCACTGGGATTGCTTTTCAATGAAACTTTTAAACACTTTCTATAGCCAACAAACCAAATGATGCTTTTCAGTCACCTCTTAACCCACTTGGAATAGCTTAGCATTTTACAAAACCAATCTAAATAGTTACTCAAGCAATAACTTCTACTAGTAGAGAGTATTCTAGAGGAACTAGAGAGGGACTTTTTACAAGGGCACGTAGGGATAGGACAAGGGGCAACAGCCTTAAACTGAAAGACGGTAGGTTTAGATTAGATACAAGGAAGAAAGTCTTTACGATGAGGGTGGTGAGGCACTGGCACAGGTTGCCCAGAGAAGCTGTGGCTGCCTCCTCCCTGGCAGTGTTCAAGCCCAGGTTGGATGGGGCTCTGAGCAATGTGGTCTAGTGGAAGGGGGTTGGAACTAGAAGATCTTGAAGGTCCCTTCCAACCCAAACCATTCTGTGGTTCTCTATGAATTAATGTCTGTATGACCGAGCCACAGCACCTTGTTAAGTGTATAATGGATAAAAGGGTTCACGTTTTTTGTAAAAAGTGTTAAAAAAGCTTACAGACTTGTAGGTACACACTGTGTATGTTTACTCCTGAATTTCAAGTAGTTCTTACCTTTCTGGCTTGGCAACAGATTGCTCGAAGTAATCTTCTGCCATATGCAACAGTTCCATATACTTAGCAGATCCCTCCATTTCTCCCTATTTAATACAAGTCACAAATATGAATCTAAACAATTCTCCCTCTCCTCCCTTTTCACAGTCAGGCTGCATAACAATGACTAAATGTCACACAAATTTAATGCTGAGAAAATCTAAACAAGTAATACTGACTTGCAGTATATACTTGGAACAGAGCACAGTGAATGGGCATAAGGTGCTTTCACAGTTAGGTACGAATTAAAGACTTATGCTGCAATATCATACGGTGTACACTAAAAACAATCAAAGACAATACTACGATTCCCACAACAGGGTGGATTTACTGTGCCCAGGTTAGAACTGTACAGGAATTTTGAATAAATCTCTTGGTGTTTGGGAATTACCCACAGAAGTGGCATTGCAGTACTGTGAAAATATTCCCCTCTTCCTATTTTAACTTCAGCATTTTGATAGAGTTGCCCAACTTTATAACGTTCAAATAAGTAGTCAAAGGCATCATTAAAAAACAACCAAAACCCAAAACCCACACAAACAAAACATACACTTACAAGGGCCCAGATGGGTCCATGGATGTTCAGTATAGATCTTTAAGAATATTTAATTCTAGAGGCATGTAAATGAAATGTGAAACAGTGAAAAAAGTTATACCGACATACAACCATATTGTTGTTGTCCATCCTTTATTCAAGTGTATTTACCCTTTCTTTAGATGAATAAATTTATCCCCAAATCCCGCTTTTTCCTTTTTAATTCCCCAAAGAAATTAACTAATTTCAAAGCAGAATAAACTGCACATGCCTCCTTTAAAGACATTAATTGATTTCCTATAGGCAGAAGCATTAGATTTCTTGCCCTGCTGTAATTACTTACACAAGTTCAAGAGATAAAACATGTTTTTCCTGGAATGTTTAAAAGACACACACAACGTCACCTTAAAATAATGCTTTTCCTTCAGGCTGCTGAGGAATCTCTCCCACAGGGGACTGCGTAACACATTTCTCTTGGAATCAGGAGATACTTCACTGCACTTGGAGCACAAAATTTCAAAGCCATGAGCCTGTACAAGAGATGCAACAACAAGAGTTTCTCCAGATGTGACAAATTTAAGTGCACCTTTAGACAACTGCACAAATAACTCACTATCATCAAGCTCCCGATGCTGCCATTTGGGAAGGTGCCAAACCCAATTATGCATAAGGTAGCAGCATCTTGCTTTGGAAGGTGGAATCTGTCTTGCTACAACAATACTGAATCGTTCTGACTTTGCGAAGTTTGTCTACATGGGCAGAGCAACCTAGAAGACAGATCTACAGTGCACAGGCTACTCCTCACATATGCACGAAGACTTTACCTGTATTCATAATCTATGGAAGTACAAGAGTGCTCTATCCTGTAAAAGAAAACTCCCATGATACTGTACTTCCAGAAAAATGGTAACTGCGAATTTGCTCACATTTTTCTCTACAAGCAGGCAACTTACAAGCAAAGAGTCATTTCTTGGACACACGTAAACAAGCAAACTAAAGACTGAGTACAAAATGCGTAAAAAATAATTACCAGTTTCATGCCCAGTTCATAGGCTTTGTATTGTGGGTGAGATGGGAGGGGTAGTGTGTATCCACTGCGTCTGTCCGGAAGAAACTTCTGCTGCACCAGTTGTGCATACAAACACTTTGTGAAAGTAACCTGAAAAAGCCAGAGCAAAAGAAAAACACTCATTGCAGTGTGACTGTGTTGTGTATGGGCACCAATTTGCCACCAGTCTCCTCTAAATTTTGTTTTAGAACACCCATATTACAGACAATACCCGAGACAGAATTCAAAATATATCTTAGATACATTTGCCTAAGATATGTTGCTTTTCAGATCTTACAGAGTATTCCAAGCTGACATCTGTAAATAAACTAAATACATTAAAAAAAATCCTCAGTATTCATGTCAACAGGGTATATTTTGAAAAAAAATGTTAAGGGCTCTTTTTAATTAACAAAACCAAAGCTGAGATTTCAAAAACAATCTACACATCTACAATTTGACTCCAAGGCTTATTTTCAGGAGTCTAGGGGTATAAGTCTGTAATGCAAATATATCAGATACAACACTGCTTGGACAATGCTCAAACAGCTTTCACAGAGCTGCGTAAGTACAGCTGAGAAGGTGAAAAGCCTGGGAACAAACAGCAAGGCATATTGAGCAGCAACTGTTTATGTTGGCTGGCAGTGCTGTCAAACTGCTCTGACCACAGAATTAGATCAATTTACTCAGCAAGCATTTCAGCAGGACTACTAGCAGTAATCTCTGATTTCAGCAACACTTATATCATGATTAGCCATTTGAAAGTTTAGCCCTGTCAATCTGAAGGCAGAAAAGCTATTAACATAATGAACTGGAAATTCATGTCTAGCGTCAAAAGAAAAAAAAAATCAGAACACATGCCATTTTAAAAATTAAATCCACATAGTTAGATCACTTGACCACAGAACCTCTGTCAAGTTACAGAATGTAATTAAGTGACACGGTGCATTAGAAGGATCACTTACTACAGTCATCACACGCTCGTCTGGAGGGAAAGTTTGAAAAGAGCGACATGCTCGTAAATCTACAGGATCTCGCAGGTAAAAGGCCTGGACTGCTGCAGCCACCAATGAAGGGCGCTGCCTCAGCACTGCCACAATACCTGCTGGAAGGTAGCAGTGGGCTCGGTGGAACGAGGCCTGAATTTTCTCAGGATACCTGCAACATACAATAGCAACATTGTGTAGTAAGAGTATTGCAAGCCCAAACCACTCCTTTTTAATTATTATCCCCATTTTCACTTTAGTATTAATCTATATTATGGGCCAAGTGCCAGAAGATTATTCTAAACTAAAGTTAAAATGCAGCTAATCCAACACCTGGAATGTCTGTTTATATATGTGTATACGTATATACAAGGCTAATAAATAAAAAGGCATATATAAAAGGCTAATAAAAATTTAATCCCCGCATTGGTGAATTGCCTCACTGTGAACTTGACTAACGTGTCCAGCTATACAGCATCCTTCACTGGACTGAGTGTAGAATTCATCTGGCTCATGCTGTCAGATCCTTGCAAAAGAGAATGTACGGTGCCGAACACACCAGTGACAAGCTGACGCTCTGAAAAGCATGCTGGCTCTACATTTTAGTTCGCAACCTCTCTCTCGCCCTGCAAAGGGCTCCTAAAGGCTCACAGAACTTTCAGATTTTTCAGTACAAGAAGAATATGAAGGAAGAATAACTCTTGTCATTGTCAGGTGTGGCATCACAGCAGTGTATGACTTTCTGAGCCCCCAGACAACACACAGCCTACAGTGAATTGGTTCCCCTCTTTAGAAGAATGCCATAGAAAAACTTGCAGCTGATGGTTTCTGAAAAGAAAGCAACTTTATCACATCTAACAGGAAAATGACCAAATACAAGCAAGCATCCCAGACAGTCCAGAATCAAAACTTGCTGTTGCAGAAGACCAAAATAAAACACCCACATACCCACTGATGCGTTTATACACTGCTGTTCTGATGGGTTCTGCAGCCAGGAACTCCGCTGAACGGGCCGATAACAGCGCTAACGCCTGCGAGATTGTTGGACTAGCAGCAGAGAGGTCGCATTCCTGCTCGTGAGCCTCTGACAGCGGAATGATGTGCAGTTCTCCTTTGTAAAAGAACACCTGGCAGATAGGAACATTCTCATCAGATGGGATAAGAACAGTCACACACTAAGCAACACAAAATTTCATTTCATAGATGAATGTATTTGTTCACCAACAGAAATAATAATGGAAACAGCTAGGGTTTTTTTTGTTGTACAGGGGATAAGGTAAATACAGATGCCAGACATCATGGTCCAACCAGTAAATAAAAAAACCCAATTTTAATCACAAGAAGTTTGGTCAAATGTACCTTGTTTTCTTAATAATAGTAGTATCAAAAGTTTATCTTCAACTAGAGAAAAATCATTATTTCATGGGCTACAGGTGATCTCTGTTGGTTCCTGATCCTAAGAAAAAACCTGAATGTAACATTATCAACTCCCTCATTCCATCCACTCCCTCAAACAGACAGAAAATATGGTGCTGATAGTCCAGATACAGGTTTGCAATTAATTTTTGTGTTGTGTTCTGCCCCTTTTCTTTTTAAGAGTCTTGTGGTAGGGAAAAAAAACCCCAAACAAATCTTTGCTAATGAAAAAGATATTTCCATTTAAATCCATTGCCAAGAAACTCAGTGACGTAAATACCAGCAACCACCCACAGCGAGGTGATCCGGCTGAAGACTCTGGGTCAAGGAGTCTGCTCATTAATTTAACTATGGCAGAGCCAGTCCATCTCCCTGTAGAGCCAGCAACGCTCCAGTCCTGGGCAGTCCCCAGTCTGAGGGCAGCAAACCCTCATGCCTGAGCACTTGTGAATACGGCAGAAAAAAAAATCTAAGTGGCTATAGCACAGCTAGAAAGCTCCAGTGGATCCAAGAGTGCTGCTGAGGAGAGCAATATGGTATGTTTGTATTACGCTGTCAAATACATTCCATAGTTCCCATGTTATCCAAGCTTTCCTTGCACTCCAATAACCTAGAAAATGGAAAGATGGCCAAACTTACTGATTCTACAGATCAATCAAGAGCACGACAGCTTCACTGCCTTCACATGTGCCACCATGAGTAGCAAGTTTTAAGAAGTTTAGTCAGCTCTCCGTTAGGGAACAACCCTTGAAGAATGATTTTTGTGCAACAGTCAGATGTAGCTGAACAACATAGACTCATGGCCTAGCAGGCCGGTCTGTAGTCTCCATGTGAATGTTATGCCATTAGTATAAGAGCATATTAGTGTAAGAACTTTCTCTTTCTTCCTTCCATCAACAAACCAATTCTAGAACCACCACTTGATACCTGTAACAATTTCCCTACAGCAGTTTCTCAGGACACACTCACTCTACATAGCATTCCGCAAGAGCACGCAGAGCAGAAGGGAGTATCAGAGGCTTCCAATGGTTAAGTCTCCCATTCAACATCCACAGCAAGCATAAAGAAGCTCATTAAAACCAGAATGAAAACAGACTGTGCTGAAAATAAACATGCTGTTAATTAAAACCAGTCTTGAGCCCTGACCAGAAGTTTCTTCACTAGTAAGGGACAGACAGCGCCTGGGATTTTCAGCGACAGACCACTTGGCTAGGTAGACAGACGTGCAAGAGAGAACTCCAGCTGATAAGTCAAGGGCCGCTGGGAGCCACGCGCCCACGGGTATGGAGCTTTACTCACCCTGTTGTCACTGTTCTCAGGATTCAGCCACTTTGGGAGAAAATCCGCTGCTTCTATCAAGAGAAACTCCCCATCGCTGTCATCGATCCTGGCCAAGAAGAAATCGGTTTCTTACTAGGGCAATCCTTGCACTGCACAGTAACACAGGCTTCTAAAGGCACGTCCGCATTTTTTTTTTTTCTTTAACAGTAAAGACAGGGCCTTCCGCCAGCCCCCGTCAGGGAAGGCGCTGCCCTGTCGCACCCCGCCCCAGCCGCGGGCACCTCAGCGCTACCGCTACCTGGCCGCCAGCCCCGGGAACTCCCGAGTGATCTCCCGCACCAGGTAGACGATGAACCACTCGTCCTCCACGTTGTCCCCGAACAGCGTGCTGCCGCCGATGTGCGCCGGCGTCTCGCCTGGCCGGGGGCACAGAAAGGAGGGACGGCTCAGCGGCCCGCGGGGCTCCCCCCCCCCACGCCGTTC
>Ga0065711_1033148_pt1 | contig 26017 bp, 28 predicted proteins | sample Hoacrofraction12_FD_59098 | JGI IMG/M metagenome (GOLD analysis project Ga0065711, IMG submission 59098) | Hoatzin crop microbial communities from Cojedes, Venezuela - Epithelial fraction 12 v2 (version 2) | ecosystem: Host-associated > Birds > Digestive system > Esophagus > Crop | place... | reverse complement strand
GGGGAAGGACACATTTGGTTTCCCCATCTGAGTGCTCTAACTGGCTCTAACTGACTGTCCGAGGAAAGCAGCACGGGACATTTCACCAGGCTGCTGAGGCCACCTCGCCCCTAGGGAGGAGCACATGCAGTGAGCAGCTGGGCTCCGGGGAGACAGGAGCTCTCCACCCCAAGGGCAAGGGGCAGCTTGGGGGGGCCAGGAGGGGACAACACACAGGAAGCTACAGCTGCCAGCCTCCCTCGGTGACAGAGTCCCCAGCTACGTGCTCCGCTGCCTGCCGGTGCACGGGACAGGACCCTACCCTCCACCCTGCCTGGAGATGGATGCATTGAAAGGTAACGCGTTTGACAGAGCCCCAGTTCCACCACAGCATCTCCAAGAAAAAAAAAAAAAAAGCAGAAAGCAAAGGGAAAGGGTTTGTCATTGCGAACATCCTCCCCAAGGCCTGATCACCCCCGGATAGTAATGAAGTGCAATAACCAGTAGTGGATGAGCAAATCAACACAGCTCTGCAATAAGCCAGCATGCGAATTCACACAGCAAAGCCTGCTGATAAAAATGCCATTAACCCCCAAAGCATTCACTCCCTGGCTACCAAGTCACACATAATGCGTTCGCTTGGGGTATTTATTTCCCCCCAGAGCAATGACAGTGACCTGAGACTGGATGCAGTCTTCAGAGCAACCAGGGCACTGCACGATGCTCCTATGGCTCAGCACAGTTGGGCAAAGGGGGGGTTTCCCTTCTCCAAACACATCTCAGCCCCCCAAAAGCCCAGCAGGACTCCACAACCACAGATGTAACAATTTATGAGTACTGGAGTATGAAACAATAGTCATCAAACACATCACGTGCGTGCATGCGCCAGGTGGTGACCCTGGGGGCTCCACGGGGAGCAAGCCACTGACTGCCCCAGCCCAGGCTAGCACCATCCTCCTCGCTCTCCCTGCCTGGGGGCTGCAGCCGGGCTCTCTGTCACCTGCTGCTTCAGACAACACGCTCTTCATTACGGAGGGAGGATGTAGCACTGTGCAGCCTTCCCCCAGTCTCTTTCAGCGTTTCTTTACCCTAACAGCTGGGTCTAATGCAGGATGGCTCATTTTCCTCAGCCATCCAACCACCTCCTCTTTCAGTGGCTCTCAGAGGCTGTGTATCAGCACTGGTGACCTATCACTATTTCACACCACAATCAAATCCATGAAGCAATTCTACACACACCCAGAAAAGACAGAAAATAGCTTTGCTGCTCATTAGTTCACCTATAAGCCAGAAAGCCAAGCCACACCAATAAAATTTGCAGGCAAAACAGACAGAATGCTGTTTCACTAACGAGCATCCAGCATCCTGCCCTGCAGCAAGGCAAGCTACAGGACCCGTCCAGGGCTGAGCAGAGGGTGAAATCCAGGCAAGCCACAAGCCCAGAGGCACCCAGACAGCCAACTTTCACCTCTGCTCATCCCCAGCCCTGCACACAGCTCACTACAGAAATCCCGGAGTCTGAGAAGCAGAGCCGGGGCCAGACCGAACAGCAGCTGTGGCACAGGGGGACCTACACAAGGACGTGACCTGGCCATGCCTGTGCTTCTGGGAGCACTGCCAGCCAGGACGGGACACGCTGGCAGCCAGAGCCAGGCTAAGAGCTGGCAGGAGCAGAGATGCTGTTAACCAGAAGCTTTACAGCAAACTGATCTTTGCTAAAGCAAACCTACGATTTTTAACATGCCAGTTAAAAACTGACCAGCAACAGTGTGAGAGAAAAACATTGTCCTTACAGGAGGACCCATTTATTACAGCTGTAAACTTTTACAACAATCTTATCTCACAGTTGTACCAGGATAAGTTGCAATGCATTATTAAGTTGTGCAATTACAATTTTACAGGTGTATGGATTGATTTAATGAAGGCATATCCCCTGGGAACCCAGGGATGCTTGTTAGTGCCCGTCTCAGTCCGACTTGCAGCCCAGAGCCGACCGAGGCACAGAGGGACACTTCACAGTTCAAGCACTCTGGTGGGAGCAGCTCCAGCAGGAGCCATGGAAAGGCTTTGGCTTTCCTCCAGTTGTCGTCTTACTTTATTTCAGCATGCTTCCTGATGTTGGCATTAGAGGCAAAAATCAACAGTGTAAACTTGCCAAAGCTATCAGCACCACCACGGCTCCCAGCAGCTGCCAGAAGCCGTGGGAGGCAGGGGGAGCACCCCGGGGCAGGGCCGGGTGCTGGCAGTGCTGCCAAGGCAGTCGCATCCCACCCACTCGCAGCCTCCATCACCCTCCAATGCTGCAGCTTCTCCCTAGGAAGGTACAACCTCCAAAAGCCCCCAGGTACTGCTCCACTTCAGGGTGCACACGTACATCTGGAGCAGGAAAGCTTCACAACCACACCATGGAATGAGGCCATGTTCCCCCTTAGCTGCCTTCTACCCCTCTGCTCCTCGCCCAGCTCACCACGATGAGCCAAGGGAGCAAGAACAGCCAGCACTCCCATGGGATGCCCATCACCCCACAGCAGACATCCCTTCCAAGAGCACTGGCTGCTCTCCACAGACCGCGAAGGTGAGCAGAGCAGCTGCCTCCCGAACCACCGTACACAAAGGCAGTGCACACCCACCCTGCACTGCCAGGACACGCTCCGCGTTCCCTGGAAAATGGAGGGGAGGGTAAAACCCAGCCCTCGCCCCTCCTGCACACACATTAAGCTACATGTAGGCAGTGTAATAGCACCCAGGAGGGGTAATTACTAGGATACCTGTCCCAGTTAATTATTACCCAGCTAGCTATCTACATTTCTGTACAGGGATAGCCTTGTTCAAATTCAGGGAAGGAGGCAAAAGTGGTACAAGCACTTTTATACTTGCTGACCCACAAGCAGCATGCCCAGCAGACCCAGCTCATCCCAGCCCCACCAAGGGCAGGGCAGGTCTCCTGCCCTGAGGGGAAGCAGGGCACAGAGGGGTGACATGATCTGCCCAGTCAAGCAAGGGCATCCTGCCTCTCTCAGATGCCCTATCCATAGAGGGTCACCAGCTCCAGCCATACTGTGGAGAGGCCAGACCAGTCTGCTGGTTTTGAGCCCTAGTGCTTCCAGGCTTTCTTTGCCACCAACAGCTCATTTCTCCCAGCACAGCCTTCACCTTTTCTGAAGGGCACTCACCTGCTCCTCTTCTCTTTGAAGCCCACATCAGTGTGTTGCAGAGCCAAGCTGCACAAGTGCCATGCTGGGCACCGAGGCTGATGCCCAGCTCAGCAGGGAGGACACGCTGCCCAACGACGTGCCAGCAGCAGGGCAGACAGCTCCAGGATCACAGACCTCACTGGCACTCAGGGGATGCAGAGCCAGCTTGCAGGCATGGAGCGGGCAGGGCTGGCTTTGACATCCCCAGTTCTGCAAACTTAACAGCACATCCCTGATAGAAGAAGAGGTTTCAGCTTGCAGACCAAAGACCCTTCAAATCTAAAAGCTGTTTCGAAGGGATGTACAAGGCACAACACCACAGCTCCAAACACATTTCAGAACAACCCACCTATCTAAGGAGTTCCTACTAGATTTCACACCACCACTGAAGCATACCTAGAAAGCCAACAGTCAAAAGAAGTTGAAAACCTTTTTCGGATCATTAAAGGAAGGAAAAGGAGATAAAGAAGCCAAGATAACACCAAGAGCATGTTCTGTGAGCCTCAAGCCAGCCTCAAAATTAAGTCCCGAGGTAAGAAGAGCAAATTAATTATTTTACCTCACTAAAAAGCTTTTCCTTTACTCATGACATGAGCGTTTGTGTTCAGGACTGGGTACATTCAAGGGAAATGGTCTTCAATGCAGTTAGTGTAGTACTGGGGGAGGTTGGAAGAAAAAAAAAAAGACAAAAAGGCAAGCCCATCACAAACCTTTCCTCCATGGCATCATGTTTCTGCATGGTTGCTCATAATTTAAGATGGAGAGTTTCTCCAGGACAGAAAGCAGGTTCACACACGTTTTTCTTTGAGAGCGGCAGTCCCTGGGACCCTGTGGAACACGGGCTCCCCAGCAGCAGCCTGCCAGCACCCAAGCCCAGAGGCCCCGGGCAAGAGTGTAAGCGTCACTGCTTAGGGAAGAGTCTTTTAAGCAAGTTTATTATAAATGCATCCAGGAATCACTCTGCCTGGAGGGTAAACACGGTCCGGTGACCTTACTGAGTCACTGCCTGCTGACTCATTCACTGGCAACTTGGGCAGCAGTTGGCTGAGTCGTAGGCAAGGAGATGTCATGGTGACACAGCCTCACAATGACTCTTCACTAACACAGGAGTCCTGCAGGATCTCCAGGACAGCAGGGGCTTTTTGTAACATCCGTCACCCCCCTCTGCTCTTCTGCACCCTCTCCCACCTCCTCACGCCATCATCACACAGGAAGATGACTTCAGATGCTTTGTGACAAAAATGGCTCCCAGCAGAAGCGGGTGACCATTCAACATACCAAGGAAGCAAGTGGGGAGGAGCAAAATGCTGCAATGCCACCCAAAGGAGCAAACCCAGAGCTGAAACAGCATCCAGCCCCCAGGCACCACCCCTCTGACCCTGCTGCACAGCTGCCCTGGCTCCAGCTACCACCCAAAGCCCATCTACTTCCAGGGCACACACTAGTACCTGCACTGGGCTCTTCCTGGCAGAAATTCAGCCTTCTGCAATTGCTGCCTCGTCCCCGAGAGAAGGGACAAGGGACATCAGGCTCCGCCAGCACCGCCATCCCACCCACACCCCCTCGCAAACACAAAGATCTCGTCACAGGAACCATGTGAAAGGGTTGGTGTCAGTGCTTGCTTTTGGAGAAACACACAGAGGGTCAAAGCTCCAATATTAGAGCAGAGAGGATGACGGGGAAGAGGGAAGGAACCAGAAGAGAACCACATAAATAGCAGCATTGTCCTCACTCGGTTTCACAGGGCATCAGATGTCAAATAACATCTTTCACTCAAGAGCTGAAGCCTCTAATTGATTCCCATCTGACAGTTTCTTATCCAGCAGTTGTTATCTATCCAAACAAGCTGAGTAAATATGCTTTGCTACCATTAAAGCTGGCAACAAATCATTGGCTTGAAACAAAACCAGTGTAAACAGCATCATTCCTCCTAGGCCGGAAAATCTCCTTCTGTAGCCCTGACCTCCTCCCTCTGCTGCACTTCAGTGCTTCGCCAACTCTGGTCCTGGCATGAGGTAAAGACCTACATGCTGAGGACCACCAGCAGCCCCCATGGCTTTGGGAAGAGAAGTCACACTCTGGAGGGTTTGGGCTCTCAAAGCACCTTTGCACACCTTGAGTGAAACCTGCTGCAGCCCAGCACATTAATAACCAGAGACAGCCAATCTACAGCCTACAACCAAGAGTCCTTACATGAGGCAAAACCTAGTCTGAGTAGAGAAAGCTTAGCCTGGCACTGCCCAGACACATCTTACAGTTGGGCAGAGTTCAAGGAAGACTGTGAGAGTTCCTGCTCTGAGCACATTTGTCCTGACCTCTGGGGTATCCCCTAGCAGACTTCTGCACCCTATGCAGACCACACCTGGCTTTTCTGCTGTTCTGCCCCGACCCTCTCCAAAGAGGCTGTTTAGGGAGAACACAAGAATCTGGGCACCCCATGGTCCGTTTCCTTGGACTCTCCCAGCATCCACAACTACAGGACAAGGTATGTCAGTGGGTGTATCCTGACAAGTCCTTTCTGGATCCATCTATAGACCTGCTGGCCAAGAATCTGCCCAGTGCCTTTCAAACAAGCCATCTGCCTCCACAACCTACTGCAGCACCAAGCTCCAGGCATTTGCTACCTGCTCAGTGAAGCGGCGCCTTCTTTCATCTTCTTTCAATTTACTACCCGCTAGTTTCACTGCCATCTTCTAGGTTTAGTATTGAGACGTGGTGAGCAACAGTTGCACCTCCATCTGACCCACCACCTTCATGATTTTGTAAGCCTAGATCAGATCACTGTTCATTTCTGTTTTCAGATCACTGATGGAGCCCCCAAACCAGCCCATAGGTGGCCCCACCACTGACTTCTCCATGCTTAACAATCCAAATGTGACCATGCAGCCTACCGTTTGCCTTCCATCACGCAATCTCCTTTCCAATATCTAGAAGACCCTTCTTCCAGTCCCTGAGCACCATCAATAAGAAACTGTCAAGCTGAACCACACAGAGGTTCATTCAACATTCAAGGTCAGGTTGGACAGGGCTTTGAACAACCTAGTGTAGTTGAAGATGTCTCTGCTCACTGCAGGGGTTTGGGCTAGATGACCTCTAAAGGTCGCTTCTGACCCAAAGCACTGATTCTAAGATAGGGGCACCAAGCACACAGGACTGAGGGTGCTGCTCCCTCAAGAGTGTTGCACCACCAGCCAATGTGAGCATCTCTCCAGATGGATCCCACCACCCAGCCAGCACCCAGACCCATCAGCGCACACCACACTCCACGAGAAAGCTGGCTGGTGGAGCTCGAGGGAGGGATGCACACATGTGTACCTCCTGTGTGTCCAGCTGCTGGCCAGATCGGAGGCTCTCGGTTCTTCTGTCCAAAGAGCACAGCATCCTTCAGTGCAAAGGTCCCAGCTCACACTTCTGCTGCTGTGACAGACAGCACAACCGCAGTTCGGGCAAACTGCCATTACCCATCCGAACACGAGATCCACGTGGCAAACAAAAACAAACACTTTGCCACAGATTGTGCTGGAGTATCACTACGGCAGCGGCTTCACCAGAAGGCTTTGCTTAAACACTCTGTGATCCCAGAGTAAGCTATGTCTTTGCTTCTCGACATTTGCAAAACCCCAAAGCACTCAGCTTGGAAGAAACCCAAAGCAAAAAGAAAAAAAAAAAAATATTGACATTTTTCAAAGATAATTGTTGAGAGCTAGCGAGACCTTGCAGTTTTATGAAGGTCCCACTCAAAGCACATATTGCTTTTTAAACCCAGACAAGAGCAACTGCCGAAACGGCAGTCTTGTATCCATCTCAGCGCAATGATCAGCAACCTCCAGTGAGGAGGAGGGAGAAGCATGCGAGGGTGAGGATGTAAACATAGCATAGATGCTGCTACAAGGGCCAAAGGCCCTAGCTTAACACATGCCTGTCAAGGGACATGTCTGAAAACTTACTGAGGAAGCACAAGTATAAACTTCTACCTGAACCCTGTTTCAGGAAGTTTCATAAACGCTGCCTTCAGTGCTGACATTTGAAATTGTCCTAAACAAAGCTGAAAACACTCATTACTTGCATGATCCCAGAGCCCACTGAAGCAGCACAGAGGAGCCCCAGCATGAGCCCAATGGGTAGGGATGGCTCTAACCAACAGGACGAGCAGGATCATTGACGATGCACACAGAGGATCTGTTTTCTTCCCAAATCCATCAGCAGATGTTGACATAACCCTGCTCAGGGCATCCCTAGATGGTGCCAGACCCACAACCTCAGCAAAGCCTCATGAGGCAGGGCCACAGCCACCACTCTGAAGGTGGCCACTAAGGCCACCCTGCAAGGATTGCACCCAGCCCCCAGCTTTGCTTAGGGCTGCAGTGCTTTATCACTTGGAAATGCTGTCATCATTTCAAGGGAAACAGAGGAAAAATATAATTACGTATTTCTGTTTACAAGTGAATTTCCAAGCCCTCCCAGAAAACATTTCTTGGGAACATTTCTGTAAGCATAGCTTGGCTGGAAAACCTTGTTACACTTGGGCTCCATCTCAGAGGTTACGACAAATCCATCTCACATCATTTACAGTGAACTTGGAACAAGTGACAGCTCAGGGCTCAGCTGAGAGCTGAGAATAGGCAACTCGAAAGCAGGCACGTCCTCAGATACACTCAGCTGATCACAGACTACTGGTTTTGCACATCCTGAGCTCGTCTATGTACACACATGGCACGTACTCCCACTCTACTCGCAAAACCCACTGAAGTCTTTGGCAAGACATCCCCTCCACCCCCTAACTTTGCTGTCACTGGATTTGGCCCCAAGTAATCCCTCTGATTATGCCAAGCCAAGTTATTCACGTAAGCCCTTTTCCCAGGACCAGATCTGTTACAGTTGTCACTTCTGCAGGAGGATTTCTAGTTGTGCTTTAATTTTAATGTCTCAGCAAAAAGGAAACTTTATGATCCTTTAAAGCTGTAATCTTCCCTGTACTGGGTATGAAGGCTATGCTTCATGTTTGCAATATGAGTGGAGGTAAGATTTACAATGTCCTTAAACTGTACACATTCCTGCTTTTAAATGTCTGGATTTTGTAAACGATGCAGCACACGACTGCACACCACGCTGCCATCCCTCAGCAACCCTCACAGCTTGCCTCAGCTGTTGGAAATGTCCCATCTTGCCCCATCTGCTTGGTGTAACATACTGGGTTTGCACAGCAAGGTTTTGGTGGCGGGGGGCCTACACGGTGACTTCTGTATGAAGCTGCTGGAAGCTTCCCCCATGTCTGACAGGGCCAGTGCCGGCCGGCTCCCAGACAGACCCACCACTGGCCAAGGCTGAGCCCACCAGCAACGGTGGTAGTGCCTCTGGGATAATGTATTTAAGAAGGAAAAAAGACCTGCAATAACGACATTTGCAGCTGGAGGAAGGAGTGAGAATACATGACAGAAACAACTCTGCAGACCCCAAGGTCAGTGCAGCAGGAGGGGAGGAGATGCTCCAGGTGCCAGAGCAGAGGTTGCCCTGCAGCCCGTGGAGCAGACCATGGTGAGGCAGGCTGTCCCCTGCAGCCCATGGAGGCCCACGGTGGAGCAGATCTCTACCCACAGCCCAGGGAGGACCCCACGCCAGAGCAGGGGGATGTCCAAAGGAGGCTGTGACCCCATGGGGAGCTTGCACTGGAGCAGGCTCCTGCCAGGACTTGTGGCCCCGTGGAGAGACGAGCCCACGCTGGAGCAGGTTTGCTGGCAGGGCTTGTGGCCCCGTAGGGGACCCACGCTGGAGGACCCTGTTCCTGAAGGATGGCACCCGGTGGGAAGGACCCACCCTGGGGCAGTTCATGGAGAACTGCAGCCTATGGGAAGAATCCATGCTGAAGCAGTTCATGGAGAACTGTCTCCCATAGGAGGAACCCCACACTGGAGCAGGGGAAGAATATGAGTCGTCCTCCCCCTGAGAAGGAAGGTGCTCCAAGGGGAGTGGAAGCAGCACCCTTGCACCCACCACATACCAGCACCTCACCCTCCCCTCCAGCCAACAGACTGCTGTCAGGCATAGGGCTTTCTCTAATGCTTTCCATGACCAAGAAGAAAATCTGTCTTCCAAATATCTCACACCACCCCTACCCTTGAGAAAGACATACTCCTCCACCTCGTCACTCCACCTCTTTACATCGAAAGCATGCTTAACTCCTCAGTATTTCTACATACCATTTCTGTATACACTCTTACCAGTGTATACAGAACCCGTGTTCTACAGGTGTCCTGTCCCAAGGGATGGTTCAGATGGACAGAAATCCCTGCACTAGGTCCCAAAGCACTTGGCCGAGCTGCTGGGATTTTACTAGACTCCACACGTGGCTGCAGTATCAGCCCCTGGACAAGCGGTTCAGAGACAGTCGTATGCGTCTGCCTGCACCACGGGCAGATACCAGCATCGTGCAGACTGCAAGACAGCCACAAGCATGAGGCACAGGACTGGCAGAGGTGACAAAGCCCTTCAATTCCCTGGCTGTGAAAGGCCAGCCTTGTGTCTCTGCCAAGCACTTCAAAATCTGAACCTGAAAAGCAGAGCAAGAAAGGACAACAAGCAGCACGAAGCCTCAAGTTTCACAGACCTCTCCTCTAAGGGAACTGCAAATATTTGTAGTGTTTTATCCAATATGCCTCCATATTTGCCCAATGTCTAAAGACAGATGAATAGGTCACGTACACTGAAGATATAGAGATTTCATACGACTTCAGCTATACCACCACTGAGGCACTGTTGCCACATTGGAAAAACACAGCACCAGCAGGCACACAGGGACCCAGACATTCGGTGCCACAGCAGGCTCCTGTGCCCATTTGGTTGCCATCCCCTTGCCAGCCCCAGAGATGGATGCTCAGATCATGTGCAACAGTTTGTCCACGTCAACGACGACTGTCCTCGCAGCCCAGCAGAAGCCACCCCACAGGACTGAGCCAGCACGGGCAAGGCAACTGCCAGAGGTGAGTGCTAGCACTTTTGGGAGGTGAGGTTTGGAGCAAGTACCTCCAGAGCTTCCTCCAAAGCCTCCCCAGATGCCAGACCATGGGGCACTTCTGAGCTCTTTGTACTGAATGGCAACACAACAGGCTATGACCCTTATGTTAAGTTTATACAGCAGCACCCCAGAGCCAGTCCTGTATCTCCACACAGACAGGCAATCCATCACCAACAGCAAAATCTACTGCGTCTACATGCTCTTTTTCTCCAAGAAATGCTCATGACTGATCCCAGTTAGCTCCGGCTCCCTCTACCCTACAGCCTGTTTTCAGCCACTGTTTTAAAAGGGCAAGCAATGCAGAAACAAGTGTGCACTAAAGCTCAGGTAGTCCCCCACCCTGCAAGGGTAAAGGAAAGCCCCTCTGGCTTGCTGGAGCGGGCTCGGCATAGCAGAGTGCTTTCTCCAGACCCAGCCACCTCGCCCTCCTGCCCCAGCCCCAAAACAGGCAGGCAAGGCCAATGCCAGCTAAACCATGGCCAGAAACTGTGTGCCACCACTCCACGGGGTAGCCCGCACTGGGAGATGGCCACTGCTCCAAAGCATCACCATTACAGAGTTTCAAACTGCATTCTCTGTTCTCCTGGACACACTGGGGCCCCCAAAACTGCCCAACAGCGTCACACCAGCACCAGGACTGGGTAACATGCCCAACTCACCTAGGGCACTCTGCCAAAGAAGAGATGCTATGGCAGCCCCGTTCAACATCTCTTCCCTGCTCCTGCAAGATGTCCCCTGTGCTCTCCCCCTGCCACACAGGCAGCAGCCATGACTGCTAACTCAGAGACATTAACTGCAACAAAATAAAGAGCAAGACCACTGCTAGGAACTGCTGCCCACCCTTTTGCTTCCTCCTCCAAATCCCAGTCGCTTGGTTTGAGAAAACAACAAGCTCACCCTTCAGGCCTGCTCTTCTCCCCCAACAAACTTGTTCCTCCCAGATAGAAACCCACCACCCCAAAGCAACCCAACTGCCAGACAGGTGCAGAAAACAGAGCAACCTCAAGCCAAAGCAAACGGCAGCCGCAAGCAAAATAGCACAGCACTCATCTTCAAAGTCGAAAGTCTGTTTTGGGACAAGCGATTTCCTCCCCGAGCTGGAGATGCCACAGCCAGCATTCAAGGACCAGCCCTGAGGAGCTGCAAACCAGAGCCAGCACACAGAGGGGCTCGAGCAGGGAAGGGAAAAGCCAGACCTCACCCCTGCTTCTCCAGAAACGCTGGTCTGCTGGATGTCGACTGCGGTGAAGCCCCAGCCAGTCCCCGCGCTGCAAGATACGGAGCTGGGAACAGCGTGTCCAAAGCTTCCCACCAGCAGCAGAGCAGGGGGCCATCGACACAGACCCAGGAGGGCTGGCTTGGATCTGCATCCAGAGACACCCGTGGGTCCCCATGGCTTGGGAGCATGGAAGAAAAGGAAGCTGGGAGGAAGAAAACAGCCATTCTTGGAAGATTTGGCTTCAGCTGAAGCCAGCCTCGCAAGGTCAATGCTCTGGCAGGGACTGGGAAACTTCTGAGATTATGTCTGCTATTTTAATTTTAAAATGTTGCTGGAATGGCTCAAACGGCTTGTCCAACACTATCCCCTGCAGAAGGGCAGGTTAGCATGCTGCACCCCAAATAAGTCCCAAACCAGGCCCTCACTCCCCTGACTTTGGCACACAAACAGCAGGAACTTGCTGCACGTGGGAACGCGCATTTTCGTGCAAAGGCCACATTGGAGTTTCAGTCCTCTCTGGCTTGGTAAACCAAACAGGAGCACGACCTGCTGGTGCTCACCTGGGTATTGCAACAGGGAAAGTCACACAGCAAAAGATGACTGTCCAGAAAAGATAAAGCTATGTTCAAAACACACGACTGCAAACCAAAGTTACCACTTCCAAAAGAAAGCAAAAAGCCACAGGATGGGTTTTACCCCCAAAACTTATGCCAAGATGAGATAATGTACCATATTCTCTTAAGCCTCTGGATCCTGCTACAGCACCCCGCTTGCAGGGGGCATCAGCAGCGGCAGAGACGGCCCCACAGCGCACACCCGCACCATGGAGACAAAATGATCTTTACCACAGTTGTGGTTCAAGGTGCATTTAGCATGTTTTTATCATATTATGTATTTTTGTCCAATTCATTTCACTAAAAAGGGAGAAGAGTTGGAAAGATATACTTAAGCTGCAGAAGGAAGAGTTGTTAAAAAAGAAAAGATCAAAGGTCTGTTATTTAAAATTAATTAATTCAAACCTGAACTATTAACATAAATTAAAAATTCAAACCACTTATATGGCTACATTTCTTTCCAAGTAATTTCCAAGAACCTCTAGTGCTGCAAGATAAGTTAATCGCACGTTCCATTAATTTGCAGCATGCACAGTGGAGGTTAACCTCCACTTAATTAGAACTAATTTTAATTTTGCAGGAATAAGGCAAGCACACTTTATAAGAAATCCTCTTGACATTATACCTCACAGGGAGGGAACAGTAGCTCTTTATGCTGCCTCTTCCCCTTTCCCTACACACGCATCCTCTCCCTGCAGCCCCTCTCACAGCCTCAGCTGGAAGAGCAGAGGCGTTTCACAGGGGACCACAGCCGCCGAGGAAACAGTGGCAACAGAAAGAAGCAGCACACGACTTCACTGCTGCAGCATTCCTGCTCAGGGCAAGAGGCAAACCCAGACGCCAGAGCTGCCGGAGAAAGGGCTGCAGAGAGCTGACGGACCAGATGCACATTGTGCCCCGGTTTGCCTGCAAAGTACTGCAGGAAAACTAGTGCTGAACCATGCTGGAGTTGCACCACGTGTGCAAGATGCGAGCTAGAGAGGACACAATGTGGAAAGGACCAGGCTTGGGACAGCCTTTCCCCAGCAGCCTGCGGAGCAGGGAGAAGCCTCGCTGCCCTCCTCCCTCCCACCCGAGGAGGCCTCGAGCCAAACCTGCATCCACTGGAGCTCCTGTGGCTCCGAGGGCAGCCAGGTCCGGTCGCAGCGTGACTCCTCAGCTGTTTACACACACATCCTTCCAGATCAGCCATTCACCCTTTCAGCAGCTTGACGCTACCAGAGCACATGGCTGCCTGGTCCCTATTAAATCCCCGCCAAGCCAGCTTTGCCGCTAAGTCCTCATCCACCAAACCAGCCCCGGCCAGGAGCCAAGGACCCGAGTCGGAGCCTGGGAAGGATCCTGGCGCCTTCGTGCACCACCAGCTTTGCCACCAGGCATGCTCGAGCCTTCCCTCACGTCCTGCCATCAGCTCTGCCTCTTCCTCAGCCTGGCCCGGTTTCCAAAACAGTCTCACACACACTTTTGCTTTAACCTATGCAAAAAAACATGCTACAGGGCAGCCTCCAGCTCCATTAACCCAAATTGATGCAAACCATAATTCAAAGCAAGTTAAAGACATCCACCCTACATTTTTTTTAAATTACCCTAAGCCAGTTTAAAGACTCCAATCCCCGTCCTGCCCAGAGCTCCTCTCCAAGCAGAAGGCTTTGCTGCAGGGTCACAGGGGGCTGCACTTCCACTGCCCCGGACTGTGTCACCCCCGGTCCAGCAAAGCATGCGTCCCCAGGAGCCGCAGGGGCACCCACACCTGCCTTTCCCGGGACTAACCAGGGGCCCTGCTGCCCCCACCCAAAATCACGCCCAAACCACCAGCTCAGCCTGCATTCACAGGGCACAGCTGAAGTTACGCTCACACCCAGTGCAGGGGAAGGACTGGTTCTCAGCGACATGGAGATCCCTCTCTGCTGATGGCTCTGCTAAACACCGACCATCTCGTGCGCAGGACAGCTCAGCCATCACACAGCAGGCTGCAAGCCCAGGGTCAGTGCCCTACACACAACCTCGACATGTTCATTTGCCTTCTTACTACCTTTAATCTGAACTTGCCCCATCCCCACCGGCACCACTAACAGCACGTCCTGCCACCGCCAAGCAAGTAAACTGGTGACTTCATCACAGCTTCCTTCACCTAAATTGTCTCGGGAGACCCTACTGCTGCTTTCCAGCGGGCGCAGCATCCTCCAAGCCCAGCTGCACGGCCCCCGCTTCCTTCCTCTCCACAGTCCTCTGGTTTGCATCCACCACTTCAAGCCTGGGGCAGTTTTAACCTCAAACTCTCCCCCACTAATATTGGCTCCACAGCGATGCCTGCACGCTTCGGAACAAACAAAACCAGTAAGCAACCAGTACACCTCCCTGCGGTCCTCCTCTCCAGTGCTTCCACACGCAGCAAGAAGTTTCCAGCGGCTCTTCAGCGTCGGTGGGACTGAGCAAAAAGAACAGGCAGGGCAGGCACCAGCACCAGCCCAGGCTCAAGCCCAGGGACGGGCAGCAGCAGCATCACCACTCTCTGCTCCAGGATCAGGAACTTCCCAGCGCATCAGGCAGAGGCACATTTGCACCCAAGCCCCCCTTGTCCACAGCACACAACAAACATGGGACAGAATCAGCACGTTGGGGTGGCAACACACAGCCAGCTAGGGAAGGAAAACACCTGCAACATCTACAAAAACCCTGGAATATTTTGGAAAGAGATACTCTGAAAGCTTCTATTATAATTTTCAGTGAGGCATAGCAAAAAGGTGCTTGAAATAATTTTATTTCAAGCTTTTTGAAGGACCAGATTGCCCAGCTTTCTCCAGTAGAAGCTTCTAGTAAAAGACACATTCCTCAGCAAGCAGGCTGGTAGCACTTTCCTGAGGCTTCCTCTGACCCTGGCCAGGGCTCAGCAAGTACAACTAAAGCAAATATATTTTGAACAAAATTAGCCCTTAGGCTCATCTGGTAGCTTTCACCAGGCCTGCTTTCCCAGCCCAGAGCTAATCCATCATGAAAGCATCACCACCAATTTTGAGGGGCTTTGGCTCAGTCCATGAATTTTAACACACATCTGCCCCCTCGCACAGGCCAGCACTGCAGGCCAAAATTCTTCTTCAGACAGAGCTTTTATCCTCAAAATGTCCCCCAAGTTTCAGCCAGGCTGCTCTTTGAGCCGGCACATTTCACTCAAGAAGATGCATTCCCACATCTCCCCGCTGCTGAATCTTGCTTTGCCGCTGTTGGTTTGGGAGCCGTACGCACAGACGGCTGCATGGCACAGACAGATAGGCAGGGCTGAGCGCGCCGAGAGCCGGACGCTCGGCAGCAACAGCGAGGCAATGGGCACGCACTCGGGATGCTCCTTAAGAGTGGAAGGGGGACAGTTTCAATCAACCCAATACAAGATGGCCCACAGACCACAGCATCAGGCACAGTGTTTGTTGTTTTGTTGTTTTTTTTCATTGTTAGGTTTTGTAAGCTATAACAGCTCTATTTTCCCTTAATTGGTGCAATTGTTTTTAACCCTGCTCGTGGAGCCACGTTGCTATGGTTACCCCGCACAAGCCTCAGCCAGCGAGGTGTATTTTTAGAATTGCTAAAATACACGTCTCTAACAGAGCTTTTCTGTACAGAGCTCTCCTTGTTCTATGACACAGGAATTAAGGGCATTCAATTGAATTAAAACGTGGGAAATTCAAAACCAATTAAAGCGGAGGCCTATGGTGCAGCTGGAGGGCGGCTCGAATCCCCATGGTCCAGGATGCTGTGGGGGGATGTGGCCTTCCCCCACTGCCCGGAGGCAGGTCCAGGGCACGGCTGAGGCTACAGCCTCACCAGGACCACAGGATGTGGCACAACAGCTGAGATGACCAAGTGCTGCAACGGATGGACATGAGCTCTGTGGGACAGTGAGGAGGAGGAGTTGCTTGGAGTGCCTGGGGTTGTGCCTTAGGACAGCTGATGAGCCAGTTGAGAGCTTAAGTCTCAGGGTTGGGGGACAGATCAACACAGGTGACATTGTTGTGGGTGTCTGCAAGAGACCACCTGATCAGGACAAAGCAGATGAGACCTTCAGACAACTGGAAGAAGCCTCCCAGATCCCAGCCCTCATAGCAGACTCGAGCAACCCCAATATCTGCTGGAGGAACACCACAGCAGGGCTGAAGCAAGCCAGGTGATTTCTGGAGAGCACTGATGGCAGCTTCCTGACACAGGAGACAAGGGGCCAGTGAAAAGAGACACTCCAGTACGCACAAACAAGGAAGAACTAGTTAGGGATGTGAAGATCATAAGCAGCCTTGGCTGCAATGGCCATGAGATGGTAGAGTTCAGGATTCCAAGAAGAATGAATAGGACAACAAGCCTGCAGACCACAGCCAGGACTCCAGGAGAGCAGACACTGGCCTGTTCAGGGACCTGCGTGGAGGAACCCCCTGGAACACAATCCTGTAGAGAACAGCAGTCCAGGATACCCAGCTGATTGTCATGGATCATGCTCTCCAAGCTCAAGAACAATCCATCTCCACTTCCTGGAAATCAAGCAGTCGTGGCAGGGGGCCTGCACAGATGAGCAAGGAGCTCCTCACTTATCTCAGACATTAAAAAGAAGTACACAAAGGGCAGGAGCAAGGGCATGTGACCCAGGAGGAACAGCAAGGCATTCAGTCTGTCCCAGAGGGTTGTGCTGCCATTCAGAAGACTCTTGACAGGCTGGTGAAGTGGGCCAGCAGGAATCTCATAAAGCCCATCAAGGAGAAATATCAAGTCCTGCAGCTGCCGCTTCCCTGCACCCACACCAGTGCTTCTGAGCCCAGGGACTAGACCACCAATACCACCACCTTACATCACCAGTATGCAGCTTTTTCTCTGTTCTGCATCTTGAATTGATTCACCAGAGGAGAGCCAGAACAAAGGTATGGGAAGAAGCAGGAGGGTTACCACAGATCAGCAATCACAGCCTCAGTCTGTTGGTCTGGAGCTTTCCCAACACAGCCAAGCAGCAGCAGAGGAGCAGGTCCATGCAGCAGTCAAACCTCCAGAGCCAGATTTGCAACCTACAGACATGGCATCAGCTACACAAACTTGTAATCAAGTATTTCCTCCCACCGGTTCTTATTTAGGGAGAATTCCATTAGATTGTCACCTCCAACACCCCACGCAGGTGGGGGGGGGAGTACTGGTGGAGCAGTAGACCCAGCAAGCCCCCTGTGTACTCTGGACAAATGATACTTCACTGTTCATGACCAGTTAGACAGGCAAACCTGATTGCAGCCCTCAAAGTGCCTCAGTTCCAACACACCTGGCACCTCTCCAAGAGAGAGACACTAGTCAATATCAATTCCCTCCATTTCAGGGGAAAAAAATACATCTGAACAGAGCCAGAAGGAAATACTAGGAAGGAAATGGAAAGTATAGCAAGAATTAACAATATTTTAGCTGAAGTCAGCAAGTGGACTAAGGGGAGGGAAAGCTGGGGGCTCCAGCACGAACTCATTGTTTAGCAGAAAGTCTCACAGAGAAGGACAACTTCAGTGCAAGCTGCTGAGCTGCGTGCACTCAAAGAGCCTGACCCAGGTTCTTGTGAGGACTCATCAAGTAGAAGGGAGAGCACAAAGAACTGGAGACCACAGGGCCAGCAAGAGCCATTCCCCACACCGACTCTGTGGTGCTGCAGTTCTGCTCTTCCTCTACCCTGCTCCAGAGGAGCTGCCAGGCGGATGCTGGAGAAGAACCACTCACCTCCGGCACATACATGTGGGATAGTCAACTTCGGCCTGAATTTTGATCAGAAGCTACACTCCAACTCTGTTTACAGGTATGAATCTACTGAGGGAGACCGAGGGCATGGTAGGTCCTGTGGTCTCACAGCCCACCCCGTGTTCCCCTGAGCAAGGCACAGGAAAAGGTGCCTGCTGCTGCCCCTCACCACAGCTCTTCCCTTGCTGTGCAGCAGCTGAATATGCAGAAGGCACATGCACCACCATCACACCTGTAAGAAAAAGCACGGCCTGCTGACAATCATTTCTCCTGAGCCAGGTCAGCACCACAGCAGCAGCGCTCAGCACCCAGTCCTCTCACGCTGTACTCAGCCCTGCCCATCCACCCTGGCCACCACAGGCTGCCTTTTCAGGAACACACTGCTGACATCGGGGCCGGGGGGCAGGGAACAAACACACAAAGAAAAGATACTAGAGGCTCAAATACCTAGGAGGACATTTTCTGTTTTAGAGAGCAGATGTATTTGACAGCCCCTGGGGTCTTGACAATTTACATAGATTAAAAACGGAAGAGTTCGGAGAGACACCTAGCATGCTGCACGTCAAATGGGATCGCAAAAGTGAGAACAGCATCAGAGTCCAAAGATGTTCCTGCTGCTAATGCTTCTCTGAACACTCCTAAGGACAGTTCTTTACAGAATAGCCATGCTATGGACCATGATCATTCCTGGTTGAAGCTGGGTTCCGCCAGCTTCACTCCAGGTGCACTGCGCATCTGGAAAGATGCCTTCCCAAAATAATCTGCACAATTCATTTCAGAGTTGGAGAAGTCTGCCAGCAGCTATATTCACGCTGTCCCATCTCTTTCATAAGGACATGAGTAATTATTGAGCACGCTAGCTACTAAAACTGATTAGAGCAAAACAAACTAATTTTATTACAAGGCAATGATCTGACCTCGTTAACAATGTAACTCAGTAACAATATTTTTCTCTTACACAGTGATGTTTTTCATTAGATCTCAAGCTGTTTTATAAAGGAGCTCAGTACATTCCTGTGAACCCATTTTGCATAGCAGGAAACTCAAGCCAGCAGCCGCATATCCAAGAGCACTTTTGCCCGACAAGCAATCTGCATCCGATGCTGTAAGCAAGCATGGAAAAACACCACCCAGCCCGGCCAGAAACAATAGCCCCAGGTGCCGGTGTGTGGAGCAGCCTCCCCCCATGCCTCTTCAAAGCAGGCACCAGGACAAACAGGTATGCCTCAGCCAAGGCAGTTCCCTGCCAGACCTGCAGAGCATGTTTCCTCCTCCTTAAGTCACAATTCCAAGTCTCATCTCTTCTTTCTGAATGAAGAGAGCAACTTTGGACATCCAGACTCACTGTAAAGCCTCACAGCAGTTAGATTTTGCCATTCTATGAAATTTCACATCATGGTTATTAACCCCAAGAAACACTCCATGGAGGCGACCAGCAGGTTGCTGGAGCTTTCGCACACTTCCCCTCTTTTAAGCGTCATCAGCCACAAAGTAAACCTACCAGCTGCCCTTGAGTCAGTCCGCTCTTACATGAGGGAGCGGCACACTGGCAAGGATCCTTCCTAATTACTTCCATGAAGAGCCACCTCCCCAGATTATGTTTTCCTCTTTGGGAGGATTAGCACATTTAACATGGTAATCTCACCTCTGCTACAGCGTAATGCGCAGACACCGCCAGGAGTCCCAAACAGGGGTACACCCACGTTCACTCAGCACATACCAGCTTCAGAGCCTGAGGAACAAGCCACTCCAGCAAGGACGTCTTCTCACGCCTGGGAAGGAGAAGATACAGTCTGTCAGGTATTGAAGACGAAGCAGAGGGAAGACTCTGCTGAATGACACCCTAAGGGTTGGGACATGAATCCTGCTGCTCAGCGGGGAGAGGGGTTGAGACCCCAGTGGGTAGCAGCAGGCAGACTGGGAAGCAGGCTGCGGCACAGGGGGGTTTAAACACTCCTCGCTCAGCATCATCTGCAGCCAGTGTCTGATTTAACCCACCCGGCATCACCAAGTCATCTGTTCACGGGGACGCACACCACCACCTATGCCACAGTCACAACACAGCTCGCACTTCAAGGCCAAGTAGAGGTTTTCCTCTGCACTTTCAGCAGTATGGACAAAAAGACCTCAAGATACCGCTGCCACGTAACACACACACACACCATCCACCACCTTTCCCTCTGCCCGGCAGCCAAAAGCCTCCCAGCACTTGCTAATCACTAACTAACAATGTCTTACAGCTCTGCTCCTGGGGACCTGGGAAAAACAGTTCTCCCCATCTCATAGATGAGGAAAAACCAGCACAAAAGGAGACGACTGTTTGTGGTCCCCAAAGGCTACAGGCATGTCTGGAGCTCAGTGACTCCAGGCAGATCGCTGGCCACCTGCAAACACACATGGCATTGCAGGGTTGCATCTAGTAGGGCAGACTGCATGCCTGCATCTGCTCCAAAGGGGATTTTTCGTGTGCCTGAGCCTTGCAGTCCCCATCAAAGTCTGACACACAGGTTAATGAGCAGCACTGATATACTCAAAAAAATGCATTTAAGGAAGCTAATAATCCAGTTTCCCCTCTGTACTTCACTGTTAGAAAGGGATGTGTTTGCAGTAAAATTGCAGAGAAAAGAAGAGGTCCGATCTAAGAAGCTCGAGCACAGCCAGAGGGCAACAGCCCTCTTCCCATTTTAATGGAACACCAATATACGGTAGAGGGGAACTTGCAAGGGAAAGCAGCAGAACTAACATCTGAGGGACTTCTGGGGTCTCTTGTCCATATGTGTACATTCTTAGCATTCTACAAAACACTAAATGCAAGACAGGCAGCTGCCATGTCGGACTCTTACCACTTGCAGGGTCACACTTGTGGGCAGCTCTCCTGGCATCACTTTGGATGCTCTGAGAGGCAGAGTCATCCTCTACCCCAGCTGAGTCCGCAGCACTGCACAAACACTAAGCAACTGGAGATGATGCTCTCCCCAGATACCTCCTGTAAAAAAAAAAAAAAAGAGCAAAAACTGGGTTTTATACTGCGTACATTACATCACACATCCACAAAATCAGCCTGGATACTGGCACCACAATGACTTGCTTGCACAGGGTGTTCACCTGGGTGCCCTGTAACCCACAGCAGCTGCAGGAGGAATGGGACAAGTCCTTAGGATGACAGGCAGGTTCCTGCCTCTCATTTGGGAGAGGACTTACAAATGCTAACCCCAAAGCACCCAGAACAGGGACAGCACAGACACTACAACCCCAGGAAGCTAAAGGAACAGTAAGGGAAGAGATGACAGCTCAGTGACAGCTACATCAATGCACAAAGAGCAATGCTGCATCTGCCAGCACGCTGTTCAGCACAGCAGGACCAGACCCCAGCAGCCAGTCGCCACTGCCAGTGGAAGATCAGAGGAGCCCAGGGACCAAGGGGCTCAGGACCAAGCAGACCCCAGCCTCCATCATTTTAGCATTCCATTTTTCTTCTGAAGCTACTTCTCGGTGACTACCAAAATGCTTCTTTAAGTCTGAAGGCCCTTGTGCCTTGGTGTCTCTTCGTGAGCTTCACAGCCATCAATATAAAACAATCCTACTAAATTCTCCCAGTTCCCCTTTTCAACTCCACTCTCATGCAGATGCAGACTCTCTGAAGCAGAGGATCTCAGCCCAGGACCCAAGCCTTATTCCACACTAAATAAGCTCTGCCAGACATCCAAAAAAAAAGATCATGTCAGTCATTCTGCTCCAGAGCTAGAACTCACTGCTTCTCAGCACGGAAAACTACATTTCCTACATGTAGCTAATGCATAAAAAGCTTTCAAAGGTCAAAAAAATGAAGCCATCAATTTATCACAAAAAGTAACTTCCTATTAAAGTTTTTGAAAGCTTGGGCTGTCTAGTGCGAACACTCCACCTAGAGCAAGCTGTGCCAGACCCATTCACCCAGGACTGCGAGCGACTCTCAGCATCACCACTGCAGCCTGACTCAGCTGCTGCCATGTCTGGTACCACCGAATGTCAGCCATCGCTTCAGAGGGGACCCAACCACAAGACCATGGGTGGTACAATCCCCCCTGCCTGTGCCGGGGATCTTGGCAGAGCAGACGCTCACTCCCCAGAGAGGGGGTGCCTGTGCTCTTGCTCTGTCTTTCCTACAGGCACCATCCCGGAGCAAGGTCACCCACGGGGTGATCCCAGCCGGTCACATCCTGTCCCCTGCCCTCAGTGACACCAGGTAGCTGAGCAAAGCACAGCCTGAATGGCATCCGAGCACCAGCATGCACTGCCAACCCTACCTTCAGGGAGGGAGAGGAGCAGCAAGCAAGTCAGACAGCCCCAGCCGCAGATGCCCCTCTCCCATGCCACCCAGGAGCCAAAGAGGAGCAGAGATCACAGTAACTGGTTCCACCTGATCAACAGCATCCAGCCCAGCCTGTCACTCTGCCCCAGACAATGCTGTCCCCCAGCTCTGTGCTCATCCTCCAGCTACATGGCCTTTCTTGCATCCCCAGAAAAACAAGCAGGGCCCTGGCTCTCAGAGGGAGGCCACGATTTGGCCCATGTGCTCTCATTCTGATCCGAGACACATATAACTCTGTGGTTTTGAGACAACCACATAAAAATAGTGAGAGGGTCCAGCAGCATTTGCTGAGCAGACAGACATGGGGATGCAGGAAAGCAGCAGTCCCAGGGCAGCAGGGTCGTGGGGCTGCCCAGGGCCAGGAGCCACAGGGGCTGACACTCGTCCCTTCCTGCTCTAGGGCCTATAGCCCCCAGCAAACAGGGTGTAGCATCTTACACAGCCTCAGCAGAATACAGCATCACTCACTTGCCACAGTTGACCACAAAGATGTCGTTTCACATCTCAACATAAAAGCAAGGAGAGTCTTGAAACAAGTCAGAAGGGAAGGGTAAGAACAGCCTGGAGGGGATGCAGGCTGTAAGGAGGAGAAACTCCACCCCAAGCCAAGCACAGCCCTGGCCCTCGCAACCGCAGACACTGAGTTTGGCCCAGGGCTGGTGAAGCAGCCAACACACCATTTCTGCTTCTGGGAGAGACACAAGCCCCCACAAGCAGCAGCTGCAGCTGTGCCCCCAGCACTGCGGCAGCCAGCAAGCAGCCAGGCACTGCCAGCGGTGCACCAAAGGGCATCCTGTGCCCTCGCCAGCTCCTGCTGCCGGGAGCCAGGGTGGACGGGGCTCTTGGTTATGCTTTGGCTCAGCTCCCTGCCACAAGCGACATCCCCTGCAGTTGTATTTCCAAGCGCTGCCCGGGTCTCCCCAGCCACGCCACGCTGCTACCGGCTCCAGACAGAGTCCGTCCACCGCTCGGAGGGTAGCGGAGCAGTGCGGGCTGCCAGCCCCTACCTCTGCCCCACACTGCTCCCCCTGCAACACCCAACATCACGATGCTGCGAAGTGGAGGGCAGTAAGTGAATCACTGTGGTTGAGCTCTGTGCAAATGACAATCGTTTGCCCTCTTATAAAAACTAAATCCATAAAGCTAACAAAAAGAGTGTTTGCTCTCAACTTATAATTAACTGAGGTAAAGGGCTGATAATTAAAAGACCCATTGCCATACTGACTGCCACACTGAGCATAACATCTTGCCCTTTTCTGACCACTGATTTAATTATCCTGTAGGAACACACAAAACATCGTCACCGAATTCTCATCTAAATGAACATCAAAATGCAACTTGCTCCCCACTAACACAGAATCATAGAATGGTTTGGGCTGGAAGGGACCTTATAGATGACCCAGTTCCAACCCCCCTGCCATGGACAAGAACACCTTCCACCAGCCCAGGGTGCTCAAAGCCCCGTCCAACCCGGCCTTGAACACTACCAGGGATGGAGCAGCCAGAGCTTCTCCGAGCAACCTATGCCTCACCACCCTCATAGTGAAGAATTTCTTTCTTGTATCTACTCTAAATCTACCTTCTTTCAGTTTAAAACCACTACCCCTTGTCCTATCACTACATATCCTTGTAAAAAGTCCCTCTCCAGCTTTCTTGTAAGTCCCCTTTAAGTACTAGAAGGCTGCAATAAGGTCTTTCCGGAGCCTTCTCTTCTCCAGGCTGAACAGTCCCCCAAAATCAAAAACATCACGGCAGATGTCACTTGAGAAATTTATGATAGCTCCTCACACTGTACAGGGCAGGAGATGCTGCAGCCCAAAAGAAGCTGTTCTCCTGGAAGACAACAAGATTACACACCTTTCCTTGCAGAAGCTCTAGCCCTTCTGCAGCGTGGAGCAACCTCACCAAAAGCATTTGGATCCCCTACACCTCCAGCCCCCTGTCCCTGCACTGGAGACCATCCGAGACTAGACATGGCTCCAGTGTGCAAACACAAACAGACTGTAGGTGCTCTGGGTCTGGGAAGCACTGGGAACAATTGTTATTACCATCAAAATAGGTGTGGATTTTTGATTAGCAGAAGGGGAGAAGGAAAGACATAAGCTAATTCATGCAACTATTCTGAGAAATATCAAGTTCTCATAACTTCAGATAAGAAAAGTAACTTTAAAAAAAATATATCAACAAAGACCATCTTTGGTGGGGTGAAAGCTACAAAGGTCAACTTTCAGGTCCCAGGGACAGGCGGGGATAAGAAATTTCCCACCTAACAGCACTACCTTTTAGGGAAGAAAAACAGCTACTCGGCAAGTTCCAAACTCCTCAAAATGCAGGACAACTTCCAGGGACTATGTGGGAGTTCTCAGTACCGCAATAAAATTAATTCAGGTAAGTAAAGCAAAACAGCTGCACTCTAGAGGATGACACCATCAGGGGAAGCCCAGGTTTAAGATGAACAAAGCAACTTTCCTTGGATTTAATTATTTCTAGGGTTACTGTTTGACAGGTAAAATATTTACAATAAAGGAAGACAAATAGCTCCCTCCCTATTTTACTGCTATAATTATCAGTTGAGAGCAAGAAAAAGTACCCGTAGGGAAAAGATAGTGAGGATAGGCGAGCTGCTCCAAGCACCACACTCTGCATTCCCTTTTGAAGGGGAACAGAGAGGAAAGCTGAGCATGAGATGGACACAAACCGGTCCTTCACTTGCACGCTTCTCAGCAAGGCAAGCATGCATCCAGCCAGCCCAAGGGCCAGCCAGCCCCAGGTTACTCATCCCCACGTTTAAGCATCATGCTCACTCCTGGCCTAAAGGAATCAATGTCCAGCACTCACCACCTCTGCCCGTTTTCTTTAAAAAGACATATAACTTCTCGCTCTTATTCAAGAACAAGCTTTTTAAGAAGCACATCTAGACATACTGTATTCTTCGGAGAGCTATTTCTGCTGGTTTGGCTGGCTGAATTTCAATGCCACCTGTATGAGACCTTTTCTTGTTCCCCCATCCTCAGATAAACCTGAGGAAATCCAACTTTCAGAACCAGAAGAGGAAAATCATCTCCAGGGGGACAAAGCAGAGCTCAGAGCTGCTCCACACTGTGATGACCCACGGCTGCAGGAGCCAGGACTCCCTCCCCAGGACACCAGCTGGCAGGCTGGGAAGAAAACAGCGTGCTGCTACCATCGTGGCCTCACTGGATCTCATATTTTCTACTGAAACACCCACAAAAATATAAGAAAAAAAAGCCCTAGCGATAGAGTTAACCTGTCAGACGAGGAAGCCTCAGGGCTCACAGCAATGCGCCGGGATTACTGCAGGACCCGCTGAACGCAGCATTCAAAAGAGCAAGTCTCCTCCAAAACCAAGGCAGCCACCGAGAGAAAGGTATCGCCTGCAGAAGTGAAGACCCGGTGAGAAAAGAAGGCGCCGGCGCCCGCCCCTCACCGCGCTCCCTGGGCAGCACCGCCCGGCCCGCTCTTCCCAGCCCAAAGCACTGAAATCGAACAGCAAAACAGCATTGCAAGAGCATGAAGTAATCCCACCCCTGCAGTTAGTGTTTTCCTATCCAATTAGCTACTCCAAGTGTAAGGGGAAAACGGGAAGGAGGGAAAAGAAAAGAAAAAAAAAAAAAGAAAAAAAAAAAAGGCGTGCTGCAAAGCCAAGAGATGTTTTGTAACTCCCGGGCTCCTGCAGCACAGCCCTGCGCTCCCACCGGCCACGGGCGAGGTGCAGGGAACCCCCGGGGAAGGGGGGAGACAGAGAGAAGGGGGGAGAAAGAGAGAAGGGGGGGGGCTCCCCACCGCAGCCCGCTCACTTGCTCCGCCGTCCCTCGGGCCCTTCCCGCGGCGCGGCCGGCCCAGACGCCGCGGGATGCAGCCGGGAAGCCCCGGCGCGGCCCCGCTCCC
>Ga0065711_1033144_pt1 | contig 26017 bp, 32 predicted proteins | sample Hoacrofraction12_FD_59098 | JGI IMG/M metagenome (GOLD analysis project Ga0065711, IMG submission 59098) | Hoatzin crop microbial communities from Cojedes, Venezuela - Epithelial fraction 12 v2 (version 2) | ecosystem: Host-associated > Birds > Digestive system > Esophagus > Crop | place... | reverse complement strand
CACCTGCCAGCCCGCCCCTCCGCCCGCCCGGCGTCTCGACTGGCTGGCGCCGCCGCCGCTCAACGTCCCGCCCGCCTCAAAACCCGCCCCAACGGCGCTGCCCTTCGTGGAGCGCTGTTATTGGTTGATGGAGCTGTAGGAAGTGTTGGGCGATTGGGTGGTTGAGGGGAAGGCCGTTGAAATGTGGGCGGAGACCCAACGGATCTCCGGCCTGGGGCGCTGCGGTGGCTGAGGGGGGCCCGGCCGCCGCTGCCGCAGGCCCTGAGGCGAGGCCCTGGCGGCCGGGCTGGCTTCACCCGGAGGGGCCTGGGTCCGGCCGTGCAGCTGGGGGGGCTGGGGCCTGTCCCGCTGCCTGAGCACCGTGATAGCGAACAGCGGGGGCACCCTGGCGCCTGGCCCCTCCGTCCTCCGCGACGTAGAAAGGGTTTCCACGTTTCCCTGCCTGTTCGGAAAATTCAGCGGATCTGCTATTTCTCGCCCAATGGCAAGCTGAAATTTTAAGAAAACCCAAAAACCTGACCCCCGCTGCAGTGCATTCAGAACAGGGCAGTGCTGCTCAGGCAGCCCCTTGATTAAAGGCCTGGTGTGATACCAGGTGCTTGAAGCCGTGCCACGTTTCCAATGTTAACGTTGTGTACTTCTGTAAAGGTGAAATCGCGTATAAAAGCTCAACGAGTACAGAAACACAGGGAAATGCAGAAATGACAGTCCCTGCCGCGCTGACTGGGAAGGAGGGGCCAGAGGAGGTAACTGGTTTGCATGGGAGCATGCGAGTAGCTGTCGGAGCAAGGCTGAACTTGAGGAGTCCCCGTCTGCTGCTGCCATGCGGACAGCAGCGTGGGATGGCAAAGAGCAAGGCCCCGCAGTGAGAAAAGCAGGCTCCTCTCACCCTATCAGTAACCGCTGCTAACTTGTGTCTGAGCTGGTCCAGCGGAGTTAAATGGAAAGCTCTATCTGAACTGCCCAGTGTAGAGCCAGCTCCTTTGCGGTCTGTGGGCTGCAGCCTGCGCTAGCAGATAGGAGGTATTCTGTGGGAATACCAAAGTCAATAGTGCTAGGAGGAAAGAAGAGGGTTTTGTTGGGTTTTATTAAGCATAAATCTGTTTTGAGTTGATGCAATGAGTCAGCAACATAAGCCTCCCCACAGAGAAAATTCCACCGCGTTAGGACAATGCAAGCAGGGCCCCGGCGTTCAGAAATAAGGCTCAGCATAAATGAAATCAGCAAATCCTTGTTTACACTGAAGTTTGGAATCAAACGCTCACATTTTTCCAGAAAGCTGCCAAGCTGGCTCCTAAACCTCCCTGTTGACTGAGCTACACCCAGAGACTGAACAGAAGAAGCGGGCAGGCGGGCGGGCAGCGGAACAGCCACAAACAGCAGGCAGCACAGGAGATACCAACTGCTTTAAACCGGATACTAAAAACACCACGGAGGAATACTTTAAAGGGCAGCAAAGCAGTATAATTTAGCAGGCTCCCTCCCCAGTCTAGGCAAAATACATTTTTCCACCAACTATCTTTCAAACCTCTCATTGGAAACAGGTTATTAACTCCAACATAACTCGCAGGACAGCGCGATACTACTGCTTGCAATCACACTGGCACTGGGAAGTCAAATATACACAGGCATGCCTCACACATGCTCCCCCTCTCTCTCCCGCCCTTTCCCAAAAAAGACGGCATTCCTTCCTTTCACAACCTGCTGAATCATGGCACAGGCAGGCAGCCCTGAAACCCGCTCCTGCCCGTGCTGCTTTGTCATAGAGGCGAACAGAACAGCGTAAGTTTAAAAAAAAAAAAAAACATGCTGCTAAAAGCATACCCCATGCTGTGATTTTCGAGATGTTTGCATTTAGATAAAAGGAATACAAAATCAACACAAGAGAGATAGGTAATTCAGAAAGAAAAAAAAACCCCAAACAACAGGGATAAAGGGAGCAGAAGAAACGTGTACAGAGATTTAACTGCTTTGGCAGCTGAGAAAGTGATATTTTCAGACCAGACTATGGAGTGCCAGGGCAAGGGCGATGAAAGAAAGAGGGATGGCAGATACCGCATGGCAAACGTGACATTGTCAAAGAAAAACATGTAGATGTGTTGAGGCTTTGCCGCAGGAGGTTTGCCTCGTTCCACTGATAAACACTTGAGGAGCGCGCTGTTCTCTGATTTTGGCAGTAAATTTGGAAAGGCGGAAAATGAACAGCGTGGCAAGGCTGGCAGAGCCTAAGCACGAAGAGCTCAGAGGTGAGAGGCAATCCTCAGCTTAGAAGTGAACCACAGCTTTGAATGATTGTATTTTTGGGAACTTTTCTTGCCCTGAGTGTTAGCAGACAGAGAAACCTCCCACGCATTCAGCTGGTACTTTCCATGCTTAATTCCCTCTAACCTCGATCTCCGAAGAATTCCTCCTTCCTTAATCCCTGCAGGGCATTGCCACATCGCTAGCGCTCTCCTTGCATTTCTAGCATTAGTTGTAGATCTTTTCAGACTCATTCTCCTCTGGAAAACTGGCAAGAAGTGAGTGGAAAATCAGGCAGGTCAGAGTTGCAGGATGTTAGTGACACCACACTGACAGATAGCAGGCAGTCAAGGCAGATGACCAGCGGGAGAACGCTGACTTTTGCTCTTTCAAACTTTGGACTGCAGGAGGGGAGACAAGCTCACATCTCTGTACGGGGCAATGTCCATGTGCCCTGGTACGCTTTTCATGGAAAATGCATTTCTTTACAATGACATCTCTGGAGAGCGCGCTTGAGAAAAGGACGGGAGAAGATACACTGACATAATCAAAATGGGGAGGGGGTGAAGTGTCTAGAGGAAATAATAAAGTCCTGCTGTTTTCAAAGCTAATAAACATGAATATAAGAAGTGTTATAAATTAACTGTAGTAAGAGGAAGCAGGTAAGTAGAAAAAGGAAAAAGCGACAGAGAACTAGAAGCAGAGCACTAGCAGCTGGATGGTGCTGAAGTGGAAGAAGAGAACCCGTCCACCTGGCACCATTTGCACAAGCTGGGAAGCGCCCCTGGGAACGGGAACGTTACGGAAAACCTGTGGGACCCACAAGCTCAGAGTTAGCCAAGACAAAACAACAGGTGCGAGTTTGGTCTGGACGTACGGTAGGAAAATCCTGGTGGTTTCCCTGGGTTGTATGCAGCTTTTGTGGCTCCCTCATGCCTTGCACCAGTTTGCTGGGGCACCATTTGGTTCCCACTGTGCCCCTTTCCACCAGTGCTTTCACAGACCAGATGCAGGTTTGCTTGAGAGTGGCCTTCAAACATCCCCAGAATCGTGTCCACCCTGAGGGTGTCACACTTGAGGCATTTTTATCTGAGCATGGCTGCAACACGCGCAACAGGAATTGGCCGTCAGATGCCTTCTGGTGCCTTGAGGGTTGTGCTGTTGTTCCCTCACGAGGGAAGCACAGATTACCCTTCGGATGGAAACAGAACATCCCCCGACCAGCTACAGCCTGCCAGCAGCAGCAACAGGCTGCCACCACCTCAGTGGCCTGAGTGCATCAGCGATGCCCACAACTTTTTGCGGAGGACAAACCGCTCGCTCCACACAGCTCGCTGGGAGCCAGGGCACACAGAGGGGGTGTGAGTGTTCTTGGCAACAAGGCTGAAAGAGAACGCTGTGCCGAAACAGAAAGTCTTTCCGCTTTAGCTCACGCGTTTCAGATAGCCGGGGCCGACAGTGACTGACAATAGCTGCTCTGCCCCAGCTGCTCGCGGCTCCGTGCTAACTCATCTGCGACCGCTGCCCGTACAGCAGCACACAACTTCCCCTGCGAGGCGGCACTGCCTTGCATGTGGGCGGCCGGGCGGCTGTCTGGCTCGGGGCTTGTTGGTCATTTGTTTGTTTGGAAGCAGTTGTTTTGCCAAGGAAACTTTGGTTAGTTTGTTTTGAAGAACAAAAAAACATTTTCAGTTCTCAATGGTCAAGTTTCCAAATGTCGTAAGTTTTGACAGACTGACTGAGTGGATTAATGGCAACTGAAGTTCCATTCAAATGTAGAATATCCCAGGGAGAAAGGAAGGAGGTAAATGGGTTTGTTATTTAGCGGATAGAGGGGCAGGACAACGTCCAGACTGGCTCCACGAAGCAAGGAAGGCAGGAAACCTCTTCTTCTCCCATGTCAACATGTGATTGCCTCAGGGCAGCAAGGTCCCATGGCCAGGATTATCGAGGAGCCCCCACCCACACCCTGCTCACCCCTTGGCTCCAGGGGACGCAAGTGCCTCCAGCCCTGCGTGAGAAGCCAGGCATCTGGGGCCAAATGCAGCCCTGGGGTAACCGGGCTGGCTTCAGCCCAGTGCTCCTTGGCGGCTGCCTGCCTTCCCTGCCGTGGCCTCTTCTGAAACAACAGGCAAAAATCGTGGTGGAGCAGCTGCATTCCTGACATGCTGTGTAAACAGCACAAGGCCACCTCGCACCCCCGGCCCGTCCTAATCCCAACTTGCTGAAGTCAATAAACGGGGAATTAGCAGCACTTAACTCAGTGACCTCTCCGGATGCGCCACTCTTCCCCTCACAACTGTCAGCTCCTGGAGCTAAAGAGGCTGGATCACAGGAGACAAATATTTCAGTCATTTTGGTGGGTGTTTGTCTGTGTCTGACCAAAAAACCCTCATCACTCTCTTCTTTTAAGGAAGACAGAAACCCAGATGTGGTTGGTACTCTGCATGCTGGCTTTTGAGCCTTATTCTTTTACACTTCTCTACTGCTTTCAATTAAATCTTGCATGTAGTTTCACACGGAGCCCATTTCTCTTTATATCACCAGCATGCTGCCCTCCGTGTCACTTCCTCCTTCACGCTTGCATGGCTGCGCCGTGGCTGGAGCTGGGCTCCTGTCCCAGCTGAAAGCAAATTGACTAAAAGGCACATGGTTTGATTTGAGCTGGACTAGCAAGACTGGCCTTTTCTGAAGCACAGACGTGTAGGTATGCTTGAACACCTTGTGAAATTGAAGCTCTAAGACCCAGTGTAATTGCTGATGAAGGCAAATTTGTGCTGAAATACTCCACTGTCAATCAGCATGGCCAAGGTGGGGCATTCGTCCTATTCAGTTGCCCTTGCTATGGAGCATCATCTTCTGGTAGATGGCCCAGGTGGAAAACTGAGCTTGGCAACCTCTTAAATTGCCACCAAGAGCTCTGTAAGTCAGTAATGTGCAGCAAGGACTTGCTTCTGAGAAACAACCCTCCCATGGAAAAACTCTTCCTAGAAACAGCTCCTTCCCCACCATGTGTGAGATGCGAGGAGGGGCGCATGCCCACAGGGAGGGTCTGCAGCCAACCAACAAGGCTTTCGTGTGCACTCACTGTATCCCTCACACCCACTCGGTCATAGGCTGGAGCTGCAGGGCAGAGTGACTGCACATTTAGCTCCCCCTCCAAAAACAACAGTAGTGCTGGAGAATCCCTGCTTGGGGTGGTGGTCTGTGCCAGGGGTGGTCCATGCCTGTGCTCACCCCAGGAAGGTTTCAGCAGATGGAGGGCAAGGTAAGTCTGTGCATGCTGAGGATTTATGTCCATTTCTCAGTCAGAATGTAAATTTATCATTAATCGGGTGAAAATATTTGCCTATAAATGGAAATTACTTAAGAGCCATTTCCTGATGCCAGCTTCTAACTAATCTGACAAACCCACCGGAGTCCCTACAGAAGCTGCCGGTCACCAGCAGCTCCGGTCCTCGCACCTACCCTGGCCTGGCCGATGCTGCTCCTTCCCAGCTGCCTTACCAGGGCGTTTCAGATCCCCGAACCACGCATGGTGTCTGCGTTTCCTTCGACAGCTTGGGGTGTTTCCTTGACCTAACCGTGCCTGGCAGGAAGGTGACCTGTGCAGCCATGGAGATGTTCTGCCCCAAGGAGCGGCTGAAGATCCCCAACATGTTCATCCCAGGCTGGGATCCCTCGCTTCGCAGAGAGGACGTCGCTTGCTGCGCCCGGGGGACTGCAACGCTCCCAGCTAAAGCATCACCAACGTATTTGCTGCCCCATGGCTGATTCTGCATCCCGGCTCCTGGAGACCACCCCCACCTTCCCATTCTGGTGGTTTTGTTTTCCTGTCATGTAGAGCTATTACTCAGAAGAAAGGCTGATGCATATTTATTTCCCAAAGGAAATGATAACCAGACTCTCTTTGTGAGCTGCAGTCTCCTGTGCTTTCCCAAGGACAGCAAAGCGGGCTGAGCGAGAGGACTGCGACCAGGCGCAGCGGAGGGAGAGGCTCCTTCTGCTGTTTCTCCCAAGGGAAGGTCCTGCCAAACACCCACCGCTCGCATCTGCAGCTCCCCGCTGCCTTCTGGTGGCAAAAATGCATCAAAATCTCCCTCCCAGCCCGGGCCTCTCCTCCCAGGCCGGTGCCAAACACTTGTGCTGGGTGGGCGGTTTGGGCCCCATCTCACACCCTCCCCGGCATCGCCTGGCCCTCCCCTCCCTGCAGAGCTGCTCTGAATTTCCTCCTCTTTTCTGCAGAAAAAGGCTCCATTCTGTGCCAGAAAGGAAGGTGGGCAATAAGCAAACCCCGTGTTTCTAAGGGTCCGACTCTGCCTCCGGGGATGAGACGTGTCCTGGTAGATGACGAGTTGACCATGAGCCAGCAGTGTGCCCTGGGTGCCAAGAAGGCCAGTGGTCTGCTGGGGTCCATCAAGAGGAGTGTGGCCAGCAGGTCGAGGGAGGTTCTCCTTCCCCTCTGCTCTGCCCTAGTGAGGCCCCATCAGGAGCACTGTGTCCAGTTCTGGGCTCCCCAGTTCAAGAGAGACGAGGAGCTACTGGAGAGAGTCCAGCGGAGGGCTATAAGGATGAGGAGGGGACTGGAGCATCTCTCCTAGGAGGAAAGGCTGAGGGAGCTGGGCTTGTTCAGCCTGGAGAAGAGAAGGCTGAGAGGGGACCTTAGAAATGCCTATAAATATCTGCAGGGTGGGTATCAGGAGGACAGGGCCAGACTCTTTCCAGTGGTGCCCAGAGACAGGACAAGGGGCAACAGGCACAAACTGAAGCAGAGGAAGTTCCAGCTGAACACGAGGAAGAACTTCTTCCCTCTGAGGGTGACAGAGCCCTGGAACAGGCTGCCCAGAGAGGTTGTGGAGTCTCCTTCTCTGGAGGTATTCAAACCCCACCTGGACAAGGTCCTGTGCAGCCTGCTCTGGGTGACCCTGCTTGGGCAGGGGGTTTGGACTAGAAGACCCACAGAGGTCCCTTCCAAGCCCTGCCATGCTGGGATTCTGTGATTCTGTGCAGGCACCCCCGAGGCTCCCTCTTGCTCCAGCAGCCCAGCGTTAGCTGGTTGGGAATGGTGAATGGATTTCCATCCCCAGCTGCCAGGAGCAAAGTAGCCAGGAGTGAAGGGTTTATAGTATCTGCTGCTGCTTGTGTTTGTGATAGTGCTGTCCTAGGAAAGGATTAGCTGCTGGGTCCGGAGGTGGTCCCGCACCCGGCCTCTGACATCCATCAGGAACAAAGGGTGAGCTAAGGACTTTGTCACCGCTGGAGCGACTGGCTGCCAAGCTGCGCCATAGCGAGGGACAGCAGCGAAGTCAGCACAGATGCGGCAGCAGGACGAAGAAGAGGACCATGGCCAGCCCCTCCTCCCAGCCCATTGCGTGGAGTTGCGTGCAGTGAAGGCAACCTCGGCAGGTCTGAGCTGGTGCTCTGCCAGTTTTCTGTGGGAATATGCTGGGTTTTCTTGCATTGCTGAGGCTGAGAAGACCAAGATAACGTTGTGGTGCTGTGCACTCCATCCCTCATTTAAATAGTTGCAGAGGAAAATTTCATTCAGATATTCTTGTCAGTCTGAATTCTTGCCCGAAAGCAGCAGGTAATGGGCAAAAGGTGTGCGCTGTGGAGAGATACTGAAGGTTTCTTTCATGAGAATATCTGTGTTTATATTGTACCTGAGCCAGCTTCTCCCAGGAGCTCCCTGAAGTGTAGGGTGAACCTGAGAGACAGCCTGTGGTGTCCATATGATATCTGTGGACATCTGAAAACCCTTTGGATGGGAAGCCAAGGCTGTCCATGTCACTGGCAGGTGCCCGTGGGAGGTCTTGCAGCCCTCCCCAGCGCCGGCCTGAGGGCTCTAATTTGGAGCTGCTTCTGCGTGACAAAGAGGGGACAAGGGACCTGATGATGATGTCTCTCCTAGCATCACCATCTAACATTCCTGCCCATCCTGACTCAGACCAAGGCGATAGTAGAGCCTGTCCTCTAAGCTCAGCTACTGAGTTTGGGTCTTGCTGCCACTGCTGTTTGATTACAGGGAAATGAGAGGAAATGATGCTTGGTGTTACTTCAGAAACCAAAGAATGTTTTTTAAGGCAAATCTAGGCAAGAGCGTGTCAACCAAAGAAGGTGTAAATGAGAATCTGGAATCCAATGGGTTTTCTTCTGGTTCGGAGCAAGGAGAATGATAAGCTTGGCCCTAAGGCCGTGATGTTCTTGCTGTTGTTTACTGTCTTGTGCTTAAGATTCACCCCAGTTTTCAGTGAAGCCATCTGAAAAGCTGGAAATTGTTAAAAAACCCTAAATGTGGCTGTTCTAATGATGTTTCCAGGGAAAATGGTGAGTCATGGATTGAAAAGCAGCACTGTGGCTGTGTGCATGTGCAACAAGCGGTGCAGTATTCTCTGTCAAGTTAGGAGATGCAGAAACTTTCTAATGTAGAAATCCAAGACAGTGTGGAGGTGGGGATTTATTTCAGAACTGGCTGGCTATTGAAAAATCAAACAGATGTTGGGGGATGAGGATATTCCTTTGATATTTGGGCTGATAGGAAAATGGATGTAGTCTAGAGTCAGTCACGGAAAATGTCTGCTTGGCACAAGAGTGAAAGGAATAGTTAAGGTTACACAAGTGAAACATGACAACCTTTGCTCTCATTTTCAAGTCAGACAGCGTAGAGTTGTTAGATCTTATCACTCAAGACTTGAATTAATCATGGGGTGAGTATTACAACTGAAAGAAATACATCAAATTATAAAGGCAAGCTGCTACCAAGCTCAATGGAAACGTGAAAGAATGAGGAGGAATGAAGGGATAGATCTGATTAAGACTAATAAAGTATCAGCTGCACCTCAGGGAATGTTGCTGTTCTCAGATAAATTCCAGAGTCAAAAATCTGTTGCTTTAGTTTTCCATTAAGAAACCAGGCTAGGTAAGAGCTTGAATTCTTTAACCCTGCCGAGATGAACAGGCTTGCAGCTGAGCTGCGCCCTCATTTGCCTTCATAGAAACTGTGGATTATAACTATCCAGTGAGTATCAAACAAGCTCACTATCTTGGTTTTACATTTCAAATTCATTCCTTCCATTTTCTCTAAACGTTTCCCCCATTAGACTCCCCTTTTTGCAAGTGTCTATATGTGGAACTGGAATCCGTCGCTGCCTTACTTTATAAAAGCACATCATTAGCTTCCTTTGCTGTGTGGAGATGGCTATGTCTGAGGCTTTGTCCTGTGAACAGGTACATTTTTGATCTGTCCATCAACTCAGTAACAAGGCTCTTTCATTTTATTCCCGCTGGACAATCCCTATGCAAAATATGAGTGGACTGAGCTGCAAGCTTTCTGTAATCCTAGGTAGGTTTTTTTTAGAGGTTTTTTCTGATACCATTTTACAAGGCAGCAAAAAGTATCAGAGATCCTCCTCCTTTTATGAATATAAAGATGTAGATCTGAGGCAAACTCAGAAAAATTCCCAAATTAAATTTAACATGAAACCTGTTTCTAACTGTTTACTGATTTTTTTTAACTGGTTACTAAACTAGGGTCTGCTTTACAGCTCTTCGTAGATTTATATATATACACACACATGAATATATGTGTTAAAAATCTGTATCTATATGTATAATAAAAATCTGTATGTGATAAAAAATCTATATATATATTCCTGGTTAAGAAACCCTATATTTAGGGTTAAGAAGATCAGTGGTAAAATAAATGTTAAATACTGAAAGGATTGATCGTTAGAGGACTTTGGGAGGAATTTGAAACTCATTTTCACTGGAGTAAAAAAAATGTGTTCTGCAGATGGCAGCTGACCCTGTTAATCTCTTGTAAATATTGAATCTCTGGAAATTATGGGTGAAGATTTTTCTGTTTGCTTTAGTAATAACCGAAACACTGGTCCCTGTGAAGTCCCGTACCAACAGACTGGATTGTGTATTCCTGAACAGCCACATCCTGCTTTGACAGAAGTTAAAAATTATAGAAACTAGTAATGTCCTAACAAAACCTTCTGCAAAAGCTTGCATTAAGGATAACTCTGTAAGGACCTTATCATCTGCTTGACATCCATCCTGCCATTTATCAGGCAAAATACAAGACATTTCTTTGCAGCATCGTCTGTTGGCATTTCTTAATGGAAACGCTGAGGCTGATCCTTAAAGTTAGCGTACAATAAATGCCCTTGTAGGCATACACTTTTCCAAGAGGAGGTTCAAGCTGAAGTCCCAGTTCTCTTGCCCCTCTTTCCTGCTACGGGTAGCTAGCTCAGAAGGGATTTTGCTTGCTTGGTTGGCTGTAGCCAGTGCCAGAAGCTCTCTGGTTCCTTCATAACTATCACTTCTAGTCTTGCCTACACCAGAAAGTCTGGCAGATAGGCAGTTATAAACAGCAAGCAATTACTGGTTTGGTGACGTCAATGAATTAAAATCCTATTTGGCCGCTTTGGCCCAGGCAGTGTCTTCGTAGCACTGGATTATATCAGCAAATGATGGGCAGTTGTACGGGTTATAGCTAATTCTCTTTCTGTGGCACGTGGCTTAGTGAAATATCTTTTAAACAGATTGTGAGACACCAGTGCTCCTCTTGGGCAATTCTGGCAGGAATTTGAGCTCTCTTAAATCCCTTGCTTGTATAATCTACTTGTATTTTTGATTTCTAGTGGTGTCATTCCTGCTGCCAAAAGCTAAGTTGTCACACAGATAGCAGAGCTCTTTTGTCCACTCAAAGGGCAAGGCAAATTATTCTTTGGTACTTGCAGAACTATAGCAACGGCCAAAAATTTAAGAGGGGTGTTCAGGAGGAGAAGACCAAGACAGACAGTGAATAAAGTGCACAAGCCATTACATGTAATCACTGAAACTGTACAGGGCATAGCATCCATTTGGCATCTCTGCAGGTGCTAAACAAATTGCGATGTAAAACTGCAATGACCAGCACTAGTGTCAGGGCTTTCAAATACCAAAGACCAAGCTCCTGTGTGCTGTGTTCAACTCTGCTTTGGCACGCCAGACCCGACAAAAGCCTCTCCTGATCACGCAGAGGTAGGGGATGAACACTGTCCTGCAGGCAGCAGCCTGCGTAGCCAGGAGGCATCAAGCACCGACTTGGGCATTGAGAATTTTCTTACTGGAAGTGGCTACTGTCAAGACATGCAAAGTTATTAGGCAGCATCCCAGTCCTGTGGAGTGCGGAGCAGGTAGATGGATGCTGGAAAATTGGTTTCCTTCAGCGTGATGCAACGGGCAGTGGGCTCCACATCCCAGCACCGTCCATCTTATTGCTGTCACAGCACAAACCAAAAAAAGTAGGTCTACATGGTTTGCAGACAATGTATTGAAAGTGTGATGGCTTGTGAGGTATTTGTATCACTAAGAAAGGAAGTTTTCCTTAAAACAAACATTGACTGCACCTCCCTGAAAGAGGGCAGTGGAACTACATCAGGAAACTGGAAGCAGTGGAATACTTCTTGTGGAAGGGCTACAACAAATGCTCAGATTATGGCAGGTTCTCTTTGCCTTCTGCCCCAGCAAAGCTCCAGGGTACAGGTAGTACAGCTCTAACAAGGAGCCCACTAACTGCCTGGTGTCACTCAATGCAGCCTCTTCTTGTCAGAGCACTTACAGACACCATCCATCCCGCCTACGGGATTTGGGAGGCAGGGAGTCTGCAAAGTAACGTTATTTCCATTGCCATTTCAGTTTCCCAGCGGTTAAAAGCAAGCGTGTGCAGGCAAGTTTAGTATTTAGCACTGATTCTGGTTGTTCTATGCTTTTGCACAATTGCATCATGCAACCATTTCACACCCTAAAAATAAACCCATCTGGTTTTAAAGCAATTCCTTTGTCCCAGGATGGGATTGATCACCACTGAGAGGCATTTTCTCGCCTTTTGCAAAAGCTCCCTGTTCTTGATGAGCTTATCAGCTGCTTCTGAAAGGCCTCTGGGAAGAGCAAGATTTTCTAACTTAGAGCCTCTGTCTGTCTGTCTGTCTGGCTTCCCATGACACATCCCCTACCTGCCTGCCTCTGTGGGCCAGCACCCCTGTAGCTGGAGAGGCTGAAGTTGCTCAGAAGGTGCTGGAAGAAGAGCAATGCCAGGATGGGAGCCTGGTCCCAGCAGCACCTCTGGGACAGCTCTTGGCCCAGCTTTACAAGCCAGGAGCGGGGACAGAAAGGGAAAATCTCAGAAGCAGCCTCCAATTCTGGTACCTTAAATGATGGCCCCCAACTTGAGACGCTGGGGGTCAGAGCTGTCTGCCCTTTCTGGTGGACAGCAGAGCTGGGTCAGTCTTCATGCAGTGGCTGGGCTCCACATGAGGCCGGCAGAGTCACGCTCCCATGGCACCTCTCCCTGGGGACCGTCCCCAGCCCCACTCTCCCCGCGGCTGCAACAGCACGCCCAGGTCAGCTCGACCTCAGCCAGGCTCTGACACACGAAGGTCACAAGAAGTAACAGCCCGTAACCAGAAACCCATCCGATTCCAGACTTGCTCCCGTGACCCGTGGCTGCCTGGTCCTGTGTGAGCAGGAGACGCGGAGACCGGCTCTGCTTAACTTCTCCTTCGGAGACTGCGGAAGGGACAGAGCCCTTTGCGTCCCGCTGGGCTCAGCTGTTTGTGTGACCCGGGCAGACTCTCCGCACTCCTCACGCTGCACTTGCAGCCTCGCAGCTGCAGCACGGTGTGTGTGCCCCTCGCTGGCAGCATCCCACCCAGCACTTGGGCTCCCTCCCCTGCCCAGCTGCCCCGTCCCCTCGGGCACATGGCTCAGGGCATCTTCTGAGGGCACGAGAGTGGAAGAGTTCAAAGAACAACAGTCCAAATGATGACTGGCTCTCATCCGCAGCATCTGCCTTTGGTTCCTTCCAAAGACACATTTCAAAACCTTTTAACACCGCTGATGTCAGAGGAGCTTTACAGAAACATCCGTCTGCCTCCCAACGCATCCGACTGTGCTGCCCCAGCAGCTTCTGCCCTTGCATGGGTTCCTCTGCTGGCCTTGTCCCGTGCCAAGAGTTGGAGACTCTGTGGTCTCATCCTCTGTGTTCATCCGGCTCAGCCGCAGCCCAGGGGGATGGACGAGGTGTCACGGGGCAGGATGCTCAGCGGGATGCGGGTCCCACCAGGCACAGTCCCGCAGCACCAACAGAGCAGAGCAGCTCCGGTGAGGGTGATGGGGACAGACACAGCCCAGAGACAGCCACACCAGCCCATCGTGATGAGTGACATCTGAGGAAGCCAAGCTCAGGGCCAAGGCGAATGGCCAGACATAGGTGGCCATGGCAAAAACCGAGTGCAAGAGCTTGAGGTTAAATGCAGCTCCCAACTGAACCAGGGAGCCCCACAGAAGTTTTTTTGCAGCTCACACATCTTCCCAGCAGTGTGGTCCCCGCTTACAGAGCTGGCCTTGAGTGTGGGCAGCCCAGCCAGCATCTCCGTCCATATCACGCTCGGCCTTCCATAGATCTCCCCACAGAGAACCTCCCTTGTCCCCCTAAAACTCCTCCTTTCCCCTAACCCTGTGTGGGAGAGGACTTTGGTGTGAAAAGCCACCGTCACGGCAAAGAGACTGCTGCCCTCCTGACTGGCCCATCCCTGCAGGTACGACCCTACCCAGCAACACCTTTCCAGTTCAGGCAACCTCCCCCCTCTCTTTCCCCGTGCCTGGCAATCCAAGGGCCTCTGCTTCGCAGGAAACCTATGACGAATGCCAATCTCCTCCCTAAAAAAGATCTCCTTAGAGCTGCCCTCGCTCAGCACTTCTCCGATGCCCTGCCCAGCTCTATCTCATGACCGCGTAGGGCTGGCTGGTATTCGGCTTTCCGGCCCAAGCGAGATAGAAAAAATAAATAGCTCTATTTCTTCAGCCCTATCATTTAGGAAAAGGAAAGCTGCACACCATGACCACTCTTCAGCCTTTGATGTATTTTAATGTGCCCTGTAGCCTTGCAATTTTTTCCCCACATCATTACAGGATAATAGTAAGTGTGTGTTAACATAAGAGCTACCAAAGATGTTTGAAAGACTGGTTTGTCCCTCTGCAAAGGGAAATCCTCACCCTCCCTGCCATATGCACTTATCGCTTCAGAGTTTCATTCATCTTCGAGCTAGCCAGAAGTGCAGCTGCCTTTCTGGTGTTGTTCTTTTTTGTTTATTTGCTATTTCTGACATTGGCTGAAAAGAGAGTAGGAAAATTGCCAAAACACATGGAAAGGAGTTTCCTCATCTGACAATAACACAAGACAAGGCAGGACAAAGGAATTTAATTTGCCCGTTTTAATATTTTTAACAGATGTTGACGGTAAAAGAATGGGTATTACTCATTTGCATCTATCAGTGCCTTTTGATGATGGGTTAAGGGAAGAATTTTGGCATTGCTTTTACACTGATGTGCCCTCTAGTCAGATTTAATATGCAAGCTCACCAAGCTTTAAAAAACATTGTCCAAATTATCCCCAACTAAATGAGTATCCTATACTCATTTATGTGCTGTATGTATTAGGTACTTTCCTATACTCATGTATGTACTTTCCCAAAGCCTCAGCTTTCCATCTCGCTTTTTAGAAAGTGGCTTTGAATGTTTTCCCCATTTTATCTTTGAAGTGAAGTCCTTCACTTTTGCTGAGATGAGAAGCACTGTCACTTGGTCCTGCCCCGTGCTGTGGCATTCAAGCAGAGGGTTAAAGCAGCCCAGAAGAGGTTGGTTTGGCTCTTAGACATTTTGCTGTAACTAATTATTTTAGAACATTTACGTGACCTCTTTGATATGCCACAGATCCGGAAATCTCAGGAATATCTGTCTGAAATCCGTCTAGATCAACAGGCTAGTGCACCTCCCCAGCATACGCTGTTTGTACTCCAAGGGATGGACGCACGATGCCAGCGTGGATGCTGTGTGCAAACCCCCCACCTGCTAGTTTACTTTCTGAGAGGAGGAGCCTCCGTATAGAGGCACATTTCAGGAAGACATGGTAATTCTTGTCATGCAAAGTTTTTATGGTTGTTGTAAAATGCAGAGCCCAGGACACATTTCAAAACACTCAGGAGATCGGAGCCAGCTCTCGCCTTGCTGGGAGCCTGGTGGGAAGCGCCAAGCAGGACTTGCCTGCAGCTGTCCCTGCTGCCGAGGAACAGCCGCATGGGGCCAGCTCCGTCTTCGTCAGGGATGAAATCGTGACTTGGCCTCTTCTTGCCGTGTTTTCAGCTTGTCCTTCATCTTACAGATGGAAAATCCAACAGTTCCAGGAAGATCTCAGCACATGTTGGTCTGAGTTACCCGAAGGCTTGGCAGGTGTGGGAGGTCAGGAAGGCATGTCGCTGGCCCCACCAGCCCAGCCCAGGGACCTCTCTGCTGAACAGACAGAGGTGCTCGGGCCTGAGCTCTCCTTCATTCTCTTGAACTAGAAAACCTCTTTTGTTTTTGTTTTTGTTTTTTTTTTCTGTGTGGCTTTTAATTATTTTGAACGGAAAAACCCTTCTTTTTTTCCCATGTGGCTGTTAGAATGACACTGTTCCTGCAAGCAGTTCCGCGGTTGTGGGTTTGGATGTGCTCAGTGGCTGAAAAAGAATTCGAAGGGAAGAGAAGCACAAGCACCAACAAGATTAGAAAATACTTCAATATTTTCACAATACAATTGGAAGGACGAGGTGCCTCCTTGCTTCATACCTGAAGGGTAAGTTCCTCAGCTGCAAAATGTTCCCTCTTCTACTCACAGAAAGCTCTCGGTGGATTGTCCTCTCATGAGGTACATTTCTAGGGGTGTGTTGCTGCCTGTAACGGTGCTGGACTCGGTGCTGCTGGATTCTCCTTGCCCTGCTGCTCCTGGGAACTAATAAATACTGCAGACTCTGCGGCTGCTTAAAACTCCTCCAAGCCTTTTATATTGCTCATTGTTCTTCTCAAGATTATTTTTAATCCCGATTGGCAACCGAGCTCAGGGTGCAGCCCTGCGGTGGTAATTAGGAGGCAGAAAGGATTAACGGCTGCAGGAAGAGGTGGAGAAGTGGCCGTGGGCACGGAGAAGTACCTCCAGCGATGACTCAGTGGGAGGTGTGACGTGTTTGGACCGTGCCAGGTCCAGCTGCCCTGTGATGCAGGGCCACATTCGCATGGAAAGCAGAGTACACTCCGGGGAGTGGGAGAAGGGGACAGCGTTTCCTTAGTTCCCGCTCAGCAAATCCATCCCGAGGTGAGCCTGGGACTGCAGGACTTGTCTTTGCTTAGGAAGAAATTCAGCCGTGTCAGCCTCGCAGGGTGAGGTTTTGCAATATGCTTATTTCAGTGTGGGCTGATGATGACAGCGGTGACGTCTTGTCCCCGTTTTCCCACCGCAGCTGCCTCTCCTGCCCCCCTCCTCCTGCCGAGCCCGGGGATGTGGTGGCCGTGCAGCCAGTCGGGCTCGCCGAGCTGCCTGCAAGCAGGTCTCCCTTTGCCTGCGGACCGGAGAGCTTTCTGCTCCGTCAGCGGTGTGATCCGAGTCACCATGCGGCTGCACAGTCGTTAGGTCAGATGCAAACGGCAGGAAGGTGTCAGAGGTCGGGGCAGTGACGGGACCGTGTCTGCCAGCCGGAGCCTGCTGTGGCATCCCCTACACAGGGAGGCTGGTGGCCATTGTGGTCCGCAGGATGCTGAGGCTGTCTGCCGGTGACAGTCCCATCATCGAGGGGCAACTGGAGCCAGGAGGAGGGTACTGGTGTCTGCTCCTTCCAAACTCCAAGTGAGAATGGAAAATAAGACGAGTTCTGATGGTGACAAAATAGGACAAGAAAAACATCGTGCCCTTCAGGAGGCAAAGACAGCTTGAAAAATTATGCTTATGGGGGAGGGAGAAGGAGCGGCGAGACATCTGTGCTTGTTTATTCATTCATGTTTCTACTAGTCTTTATTATATTTAGACTACGCTAGATGATACTAGAAATATTTTGCATCTAATGATGATCTGGGAAGCAAGGGTGCTCTGTGGCAGCCTTTACAGCTCCTCCTGGCCCAGGTTTCCTTACACATATTTGACACTTTGGATGCAGGTTACACTGCACTGTCATCCGACAGGGGTGTAAGCTCGGATCCTTTTCGGTTGGTTGTTTTGCTTTGTGTTTGCTAGCAGGCTGTAATCAGACAGGAGCAGAGGGAAATCAAATGTCATTAAGCACTGCGAGACCTCTGCCCTTTTTGAGCTGACACAGGGAAGTCCTTCATTTCTTTGACAGCTAAATGGGAGAAAACAAAACACAATGTTCCTTGTATTTCTAAACAGTCCCTGGAATGAAAAACGATCAATTCTGAGATGAAGGAATTAATTTTAGAGCTGGTGCCTGAAAAATGGTGGCGTCTGTGTTTGATACTTGAAGAGATACTAAGCTGGGACATTGTTATAGCCTCGTCGGTTGCCATACAGAGATGCAGAAAACTGGAACCACGTATTGCTTCATAGCAAGTCTATCAAGGACATCAGGCATACAATGTAATGTCTGTAAACTGCTTTCATCTTATTTTCTATAATAGTGATGTTTAACAATCACTTTGTCTTAACCCGCTTTCCTTTTCCCCTAGTCCGAAGTGAAAATTCTTCGAGTGAAGGGAGAGGAAGGAAACAAAGCCAGCAGTTTCAGCAGCTCGCAGCCGTGCCAGCTTTGTGCTGTTAGACAGGAATTAGCCGAGTGGGTCTCTCCTGACATGTGAAAACATCATTTTGCTTTTGTTATATCCTGGTGAATTCCACAGGTTTTTACTCACACAAAACTCTCTCTGGTGTTTACGACAAGAGTTAATTTGGCTGAGGATTAATCAGAAGCCTTAAATGCACAGCTCCCAACCTTTCCAGTGTTAGGTACAGCTCTGGAACCCTCTCGGTGTCTGACATCCATTCTGCAGGACCCATCCCCAGATAAAGTATCACCGTGCAAGACCAATCTGTACCTTTTACGCTTTGTCACATCCTGTCCTACCGTTGCAGCGGGTTTTTCACTCGTGGTCTGTATTGGATGCTGTCTCAGTGTTGTGGCCGTAAGTCGTGCTCTGTGCCTCACACACGCTTTCCAGAGCCTGTGCATGCAACGCTGCGCACCATGAAACGCTGCCTGTCCTGGTGCTCGAGGGCTGCAGAGCAGCCCAAGCGGGGCTGCAGTTTCTCATGCGTCATCAGCAAGAGGGATGTGCCTCGGCCTTTGTTAGAAGTGTTTTTAAACCAGATGCCCCAGGGGGAGTGGACTGCTGGGCTGTTGAACTTTGGCTCCCCAGTTCAGCTCACAGTTGCCCTCTCTTATCTTTCATGTGTTTGCTGTCTTCTGGCTTTTCCACTTCTTCAGAACTTATTCCTGGAAAAGGGAGGGTAGGAACGGAAATACTCCATTAGACCTCTCTCTGCTGATTCACATTTCCATGGGGCACATGACCGGGCAAGCCAGATTCCTCCTGTTTTTAAGCACCACATACAAATCTCCGCTCCTGAATTACAGAAAACCTATGCTGCCAGCTACCACTGCTGACTGCCACATCAGCAAGGACTAAACCTGGCCAGAGGAGCTGCTGATCAAGAAATCAGATTTTCTAGGGTCTGGAAGAGTCAATATGTTGGATCAGATTCATCTGCTGGCTGCTGTGACAGTCCTGGGAGTCCTGGAGCAAGGTAGGGACCATCGGATGCAGATGCCCAAATATTTGCTGGATCAATCTGCTGTACCTCCACTGATTTCCTTTCACTTTCATATTTCACTGGCACTTCCCCGCTTTTCAGACAGTGGGCTGGTAATCTTGTCTAGGTTTAGAGAAGTATTCAACAAAATGAGTGCCTGGGAAGCCCTTCCTCTGAACTGGCCTACCTTCTCAGATCAGAAATTCCTTGGTAGGTCTTCTCCTCTGCAAAAGTGTAGGATTTCTTCCTTTGAAAATTTGGCTTACAGCAGTTTCTGAGGTTCATGTAGACGTTAGCAAGCAAAGAGCACTGTGGTGTGGAAAGGTGGAAGAACGGGCTGTGGTGTGTCACACAGAACATCTCCCAGACGTGGTTCCACACTGCATGATGATTTAATTCAGTGTCTGGGTGGCTTATCTGTGGTATCAGTTCTCTCCCTACTCACTTGGAAAGGGAAAAAAGTAAAGATTGAAAAAACCTTAAAACTGGCTGTAACAAAGCGCATCTGAACTGTGTAGCAGTTTCGATAGATGATAGACGATTTGTTAATTACACAAGAGAGAAAGCAGACATCTGCCGGTGGTATGTGACTGCATACTCCTCGCTTCGCTGTTGCACTGGGTCAATCCTTTTCCTTGTCTGAAACTTAATCTGGGATTTTCATCCAGCTTTCTCTGTGATGTGGAGGTGCAATGTTAGGAGACCGCAGAACTTCTTGCCCTTACTTCTGGCAATCTCCTGGCCCCACTGTGCCTAGCTGAGGACTGACCACTGCTACTGTTCTCTCTTTTGCTGCAGCCTACTTCTTCCTCCAGGTGATCTATGCCAGGAGGACGTTTGGCATTTCTCCTCCAAAGACCTCAGGCCCACCTGAATTTGAGAGGATCTTTCGAGCACAGTAAGAAACTCCTCTTACAGGATGCTTTCCAGATCTCATGTCTAATGGCACTGCCCCTCCCCTGCTTTGCCATGTATTTCTCAGGACTGTAATTCAGCAGTTGCTCACCTCCCTCAGTGTTAAGTTAATGGGCTTAAGAGTCAGGACTGAGACTGCATTGGCTCATGAGTCCTAAACACACTAGCCATTACTGATAGAAACCCCACAGAAATCTCTGCTGTAGAGTGCAGGGCTGCTAAAGACATAGAATCATAGAATGGTTTGGGTTGGAAGGGACCTTTAGAGGTCATCTAGTCCAACCCCCCTGCAGTGAGCAGGGACATCTTCAACCAGACCAGGTTGCTCAAAGCGCTGTCCAACCTGGCCTTGAATGTTTCCAGGGACAGGGCCTCCACTACCTCTCTGGGCAATCTGTCCCAGTGCTTCACCACCCTTATGGTAAAAAATTTATTCCTTGTATTTAGTCTAAATCTACCCTCCCTTAGTTTAAAGCCATTGCCCCTTGTTCTATCTCAACAAGCCCTGCTGAAAATATTTTCCCCATCTTTCCTATAGGCCCCTTCAGGTACTGAAAGGTTGCTATAAGGTCTCCCCGCAGCCTTCTCTTCTCCAGAGAAGAACATAGTTGTGGGTGCCTGAGTCTTAGGCTGGTTTTAGCCCAGCTCTGTCAAAGCCTCAAGCAGCTTCAGCCCTGCTCTGAACCCCACTTGCTGGGAAGTACAAGCTCCCAGAGAGATCTCAGCTGAGGCTGGTATGGGGACAGCCACAACCCAGCATCTCTGCTGTCACTTCCGTGGTAGGGCTGTAGCGGGGAGGGAAGCAGAGAGGGAGGAAGCCTCCACTTTTGCTGTAGCTGAGCACTGAAAAAGAAGCAACTGGGCAGCAGCAGGAGGATCCCCTCAGCCATCGCCTTCTCTGCTCCTTCGCCAGCCTAGACTTGGCCTTGTTCAGCATCTCTCGGTCCTGCTTCTTTGTGTTTGGGGGGGACAGGGCACGGTGTACAAACGATCCAAACAGCTAAGCGCTCCCTCCCACCCCTGCGCGAAGCTGCTCTGGCCTTATCTGCTTAAGGCGCACGTCATCCTCAAGTATCTGCAGCCTGCTGAGCCAGACCTTCCTTGTGGCTTTGGGCTTCGGGGCTTTTACAGCAGAGTTTAAGCTGTGGCACTCGGGAAGGGGCAGTGGGGGTGGTTCGTGGAGCCTTTCTGTGCGCGGTCTGACCTGGGCATCTTTTACTTAATTTCTTGTGCCCTGGAGACTCCGTTCCTTCCACTGTTTAATTCCTGTGAATAAAGGTGGGATGAGAACTGCAGGGAAAGGTGCAAGCCTGGAGGTTTTTATGGTGACATCAGCTCTGAAAAGCCACAGCCTCCAGACTCTGGAAACTGCTCGGGGAAGCAAAGAAGGAACATCTTGTTTATGACCTTCCTCTTTCCTGCCAGGGTGAACTCCTCTGAGTATTTTCCTATTTTCCTGGCACTTCTATGGCAGGCTGGACTCTTCTTCCATCAAGGTGAGAACTGCCTGTTACCTGGTTTGTCACTGGATATGTTCCCCTGAGTGCTGGCTCAGTCCTCAGGTTCTGCTCATCTTCTGAACAATAAATTAGCCAGTAATTCTGTCTCTGCTGGGAGGGTAGAGCCAGAGGACACAGAGCCTCTATTCCTCCACTTTGGGCTACCTGCTCAGCTTAAAGTAGCTCTAAAAAGCCTTGGAGATGGTCACTGTGATCTCTCTCAACTGCAGGTCTGGCTGCAGCCTTGGGTCTGCTCTATCTCTATGCCCGCTACTGCTACTTTACGGGATATCGGGCATCGTCCTCAGAAAGGTAATCGCCTCGGCCAGCCTGGGGTACATGGTAACCCCCAGGGGTTTGCATTTGGGACCATAATGTGCTTCGGGAAGCTGGGGACTCCCTCTGGCTGCTTCGAGGTCCCTGCATGACTCAGCCTTGCCGAGCTCTCCCCGGGACATAATGTGGACATGGGTACAGGGCTGGGGCCAGAGACACAGGTACGGGGCAGGGCAGAGCTGCCCCGAGGCCTCGGGGTGGGTGTGTGGTCCCTCCATGCAGGGGACAGGGGACAGCCAGGGGCTGCCTCTCCACCCCACTTCTCTGGGGAGGAAGGGACCGTTCCCGGGTGAAGGCAGCGATGCTGGGTCTCAGCCGGCTCCCTCTCCTCCCCCAGGCTCACCCCGATATACACGAGCACCGGAGTTCTCTGGATTCTCATTGCAGCATCAGCCTTGGGCATCTTGCATTTCTTCCTCTCTCACTATGTGGGGCTGAACGTCCTCCAGCTTCTCACAGCGTGACCCGCTCCTCTGTCCCTCATCCGTGTCCTTGCCCTTGAGTCCTGCTCCCTCCCACCCATGGTAACAGACTGGATGTACCTAATACAGCACAAGCGACAAATCCACCCTCACCTGAGCACCTCCCTCCCCGCTGCCCAGCACCGGCACGAACTGCTGAGCTCTTCAGGAGATACTTTTGCCCCCAAGGCACTCTTCATGCCAAGCGCTCCACATCTGGCAGCTCCATCATGCCTGATGCGGAAACAACAACGCTCCAAAACAAGGGGAATTTTAGGAAAAGCGGACACAGAAAAGCAAACTCATCTCAGCCTGAGCTTCCCAGAAAGCTGCCCCAGGGAATCACCACGGGCACCTTCCTCCAGCAGCTCTGCCTTCAGCCCAGCCACCGGAACGTGGGTTCCTGCCAGTTTGCCAAGGCCCACACCTAAGAAAGGTATTTGTTTGAAACCAGATGTGGGCTGAGGCATAACAAAAGAGGTGAGGCATTAACAGGAGTCATCAACGTGTTGTGTGAAAGTCTGTTAGTGCCCTTGTAATGGTTATTAGCCATAGCCCATGGGCGATACTGTAAATCCGACTGCACAAACTCATAACCACCGCTGCATGTATCACTTTCAATACTGCTGAGTGACAACATGCACAAAGAAAAAAGGCACTGAGCTCGCTGCACTGGGTGTCTCCCTGTGGGTCTGCAATTAGCAGAGAACAAAACCAGGAGTATCTGAACGCAAGGCATCTGCCTTGGTTTCCCCGTGGTGCGGGGAACTTAGGTCCCGGCAGAGGAGAGCTCTGAGGAGGGAGAAGCTGATTTTCAGAGGTGCTGAGCTCCCAGATTTGAGGCTGAGCTGCTCAGCACCAAGGAGTGGTCCCCGCTGGGTGCTTTGCCCGGTGCTCGGGTCCCCCTCCGAGCTTGGCTCCCCTGGGGCAGGAAGGGCTGGATTTTCACGGGAGCTCAGGGTTCACAGCGCTGATGCTTTTGGCCACCGGTCCGCTCGTGTTGGCGACACAGCTCAGAAGACACCAGCAGTGCTCTGAGCCATCATCACAGGGGGACTTCACGCCGAACCCGGACAGCGAAAATAACGGCATTAACATGCTGCCAGTCTAATCACATTTTAAAGCCCGCCATCCTCCACTCCCTTCCCCTGTAGTTTGCATATCTAGACTGTAAGAACACAAGGCAGGGGTTTTTTTGGAAGAAATTATTAATTTTTCACATTGTTTCATTTCCTTCCTTGCATTTTAAATTGGCTTATCCAGCAAAGCCCCCAGTCCATTTCCCTTTCGGGCTCTCCTGCCTTGGAGTCATGCTGCCGTGTTGAAGTTGGCAAACACTGCAGGGGAAGGCTTCAATCCAAACAAAAACAACCATACAGCACTTGCCTCTGCAAAGTTTTCAGTGCAGTGGGGCCCCATCCTCACCAGAACCCCCAAGTGTCACAGCAAGACAAACAACAACAAAACAATTTTTTTTCTAGAAGCTTTGGTAATACACTTTGGAAAAGGCTGAGCATTGTTTAACCCTGGCTGTGCCTTAGCAAGGCCAGGGAGGAGGAGGCATGCCACCTGCCCCCACTGAGATTTTACTTAGCCTTTACATTAATACGTCCCACCATCTCCTGAAGTTCACTCTCCGTCCTTACCTTTTTGCCAGCATAACCACTCACCTCGCAGAGGGTGAATACAGAAGGACCAGCCCCAGCTGCCAGTGCAGGTCCTGGCTCCGTGTCAAAACCCCGCTGTCTCAGGTTAGTCCAAGCATGTGCTCACCAGTTCTGCAGACACAACCTCCATCTTTTACCCTGCAACCAGTTTTCTAACCTTGCCGTGTCGGCCCAGAGCCATTACCCACCTCAGCCCGGCTTGTCTCAGCTCTGTGTGTGACAGGGCTGCAGAATGACTCAGAGAAGGGAAGTTAATGATTCAGCAGTGAGGCTGTGGCAAGCCGGCTTCTCCCGCTGGACACACAAGAAGACCATTAAAAATCTTGGTGCAGGACAGCCAGGCTCTGGCCCCGGCTGCCTGCTGTCGCTAGCTCTGCCACGGAGAAACCACACGGCACATCATCCCCTTCATACAATCGTCAGAGGGGTCGTTTCAGGTGCCTCTCGCAGCAGGAAAGCTCCTCCTCTCCACCCAGGGATGCTGTCATTACTCTGAACTGTCATCAAAGGAAATCACGTTGCACCGTACCACAGTTCAGCAATGCAACCGATGGTTGCAGGATTAACCCAACTCCAAATGCTGCTGCCGCACAGCGTGTTGCACTGGTGCTGCATGAAACCACTTTGCCCACTTGCATCTGCTGCAGAGGTGCTGAGGAGCCAGGTTTGGACTGGCAGGGTGTGTGCTGGGCGGGACAGGGTCCACTCGTGCCCCTCCAAGGTTACGCAGCTCCGGGGTGACCACCTAGCTGGTGGGCAGAGCATCCCGGGAGTCCCAGTTTGACGGCAGTCCAACCGCCCAGCAGCACTGGTGCTGCTGCACGGCCGATCGCAGAACCACAACTTCCACTGCCGGGGGGGGTGAGGTTCCTCGTCGCTGCTGCCGTCCCCGCTGCCCCCTCCCCGACTCCTGCACTCACAGGAGCCATGATGGGTGCTGACCCTCCATGCTGGTTTTGGCTGGGGTGGAGGTAATTTTCTTCACAGTAGCTGGTATGGGGCCGTGTTTTGGATTTGTGCTGAAACCAGGGTTGGTAACACAGGGCTGGTTGAGCTGCTGCTGAGCGGTGCTTACACAGAGCCAAGGCCTTCCCTGCTCCTCACCCGCCGGCGAGCGGGCTGGGGGTGCGCGGGAAGCCGGGACCCCCGCTGCCCCCAGGGACCCGCCATGCCGCACGGCGTCGTGCTCAGCGCACCGAGCTGGAGGAAGAAGAAGGAAGGGGGGCACGTGTGGAGCGGTGGCGTTTGCCTTCCCAAGTCACCGTTAGGTGTGACGGAGCCCGGCTCTCCTGGGGACGGCTGAGCACCTGCCTGCCCACGGGAAGGGGGGAATGAATCCCTTCTTTTGCTTTGCTTGCGTGCGCGGCTTTTGCTTTACCTATTAAACTGTCTTTACCTCAGCCCACAAGTCTTCTCGCTTCTACCCTTCGATGCTTTCCCCCGTCCCAGCGCGGGGTCCGGTGCTTGGCTGCCGGCTGGGGTCGGCCCACGAAGCCACCTCAGCTCCCCCCCCTCAGCGGAGCCGCCTGAGGGAGCAGCCCCGGCAGGGGGCGCTGGAGCCGCGCGGCTGGGACCGGCGGAACCGGGGGGACCTCGCGGGGGGAGCGGCGGGTCCCGGCCCGGCAGCCTGCGGCGGAGGCGGCGGTCACTGCACCCCCGAGGCGGCCCGGGCAAACCCTCCTGCTCCGGGCAGGCCCCGGCATCTGGGGGAGCGGGGGGGGGCCCCGGAGCCTCGCCGAAATCCGCTGGAGCCGGCTTAGGACGGGCATGAGAACCCCCTGCGAGCGCTGTGCGGGGTCCCCGGGCTCCCGCCCGCCTCCTCCCCTCACGGCGGCCGGATGTTTGGAAGCAGCGTGCCCTGGGTGCCAAGGCCAGGGGTCTCCTGGGTCCATCAAGAGGAGCGTGGCCAGCAGGTCGAGGGAGGTTCTTCTCCCCCTCTGCTCTGCCCTGGTGAGGCCTCATCTGGAGCACTGTGTCCAGTTCTGGGCTCCCCAGTTCAAGAAAGATGAGGAGCTACTGGAGAGAGTCCAGTGGAGGGCTCCGAGGATGATGAGGGGATTGGAGCATCTCTCCTAGGAGGAAAGGCTGAGGGAGCTGGGCTTGTTCAGCCTGGAGAAGAGAAGGCTGAGAGGGGACCTTAGAAATGCTTATAAATATCTCAAGGGTGGGTGTCAGGACGGGGCCAGACTCTTTCCAGTGGTGCCCAGCGACAGGACAAGGGGCAACAGGCACAAACTGAAGCAGAGGAAGTTCCAGCTGAACACGAGGAAGAACTTCTTC
>Ga0065711_1033146_pt1 | contig 26018 bp, 11 predicted proteins | sample Hoacrofraction12_FD_59098 | JGI IMG/M metagenome (GOLD analysis project Ga0065711, IMG submission 59098) | Hoatzin crop microbial communities from Cojedes, Venezuela - Epithelial fraction 12 v2 (version 2) | ecosystem: Host-associated > Birds > Digestive system > Esophagus > Crop | place... | reverse complement strand
CCCATTGCCCCTTGTCCTGTCGCTGGGCACCACTGAAAAGAGCTTGGCCCCATCCTCCTGACACCCACCCTTGAGATATTTATAAGCATTTATTAGGTCCCCTCGCAGCCTTCTCTTCTTCAGGCTGAAAATATATATGTGTGTACATGTGTCTATGTACCTGCATATATATGCACTTACATACTATATGTCAAATAAATTATGCATTTTCTTTATTTAAAAAAAAAAAATCTATGTATTGTGGGGGCACCTTTCCGTTTCTTCCACTGTTTTCTAAACTAGCCAAGATCTTCACTTTAAAGGACCCTCATGAGCACTCTGCAAGCTCTATTGGAGGACTTGAGAACATAATGAAACTTGGTCAAGTTTCTGACTACATTGTTCCCACGCATCATGACAGTCTGCTCAGTATCCTCTCTACTGTTGCACTGAGATGTGATTTACTAGGTTCATGGCAGAGATTGTAAGGTTTCCTGCTTAATGTACACTTGTATACATCCTATGTATTACGCATGTTCTTGAGATGTGGCATATGTCAGCATTATGCGTTCAGCGTGTCCAGAATTTATTCAGCGTATGACTGACCAGCATGATCCTTACTAAGAATCCCACCATGACAGAGAAAATCCAGGAGAGAAACAATGTATGTAATCAAAGGGAGGGGGAGTGAAAATGACAGTACAGAAGTTAAATGGAGGATGATACAGAAAGGGCAGAGTAGGAAAGGCAAAGCAGGACAAGAGAAAAGAGGGACTCAAAAACCAAGACATGATGGAGTCAATATAAAAAGACAGGAGAACAAGCACAAAGAAAGGGAGAAATTCATATTCCTAGGTAGCTTTGCAAATCTACATATCACAACTGTTGCAACAATATATATCAGTAAACAGGTTTTAGATAAACCAGTGGTTTGTTTGTGGAGACACTATATTAATTATATGTCAGGAGCAGATGAGGAGATGCATCCTACTCTATTCCACTCCAGCTCCAATTTCCCCTCCATTTCTGTGTGATGTATTCATTATGCTGCTAAACCTACTACTCTCAAATGTTCTCAACTTTTTCCTCAAAAGTCTTTCTGATGCGACGGGCTGCCATCTGCAGTCCTGTTACATCACTGCTCCATGAATAGAAAACTAGTGAAAAACTTGTGCAGGACTAAGAGGAGCGATTCAGTTCTAGAGAGAATCTCTGAACCTGTATAAGTGTCAAATAATTTTTTAAGTATAAATCCTTCCTTATACATAAAAGTAGAACTGTTAAAAAAGCCCTAAGACAGGGAGCACAAAAGGCATTGTACAAACCACTGAATACAGAGACAACTCTTCAGCCTTGACTACTCACCATCTAGAAGTATGACAAGGCGCAATTGGTAGATTTAGGTATTTGTATTGGCACCAGTTGCTGAAGTACCAGCGAAAGGGTTGTTAACCAAAACCACAACAGGAAAGCAGTCTCTTGATTTCTTTTTACTTTGCTTAAAGCAGTTGAGATTAATATCATTTTACAAGTATATTTTCTTCTAGATAAATTAGAATGCATCTCTTCCCCACACACACACGCACCTTATTTTTCTAGAATACTGTTTTAGGGAACTTTTACCCCAAACAGCACTACCACTTCTTACCTTAGTTTCCATAAAGGTTGATACACATAACAATTCAAATCAAAGGTGTTATTTAAAAAAAAAATTATCCTTTAAAAAAATAACATTGTCAAATTATGCCATTTCCATTACAAAAAAAAAAAAAATCACAGATTTTTAACATGAATTAAAAACTTAAGAGTTCACGAAGTTACTCAGTTTTCTTGAAAACATATCTTGAAACATATCACAGCACTTTCCTAGTGCATTTAAAACTCCAGATGGTGCAGATCTGCTAAAGCTGACCTATTTTCTGCAAAGTCAAGTCACATTCCAGTAAACTTCTGAGAGAATTTCAGACTCTCACTGTAGATTTGAGTATACTGATTCAACAGCTTCGTAACTTACCTGTTTGCAATTCTTTCTCCACCCAGGTTTTCTGAACAGCTTTGAGGAGTTACAAGCAGAGGAGTGTGGTATTCTGAATGGATGTGAAAATGGCCGATGTGTAAGAGTCCAGGAAGGCTACACCTGTGACTGCTTTGACGGTTATCACCTGGACATGGCCAAAATGACTTGTGTTGGTGAGGAGAGACTATTACTTCATATTCTTCTGTTTGTCAGACAGCTTAGTCACTTGACCTAAGGAGGGGCTGGAACAAAGGGCTTAGAGAAGATCACCTGAATTGTATGAAATTGTATGCCAACCTTGGTTTATTGCAAAGGCCAGTAAATATTGTTACAGAAATAACTATGTTGGTGTTCCTCAATTCATCTTGGTCACTACAGCTGTGTTCAGTTAAGAGCCTAGAAATGAACAGACACACATTTGTGTAATGAAGCTTAAACTTGTGTCAATAATTTAACACTAATATATGGAACACATGTTTTTAAAAGGCTTCAGTGAGCTAAGAGGATGGAACTAGGTCCAGAGTAGAAGAGTAATTTTAGGAGCAGACTTTTAGAGTGGTTGAATCACCTAAATATGCAGATAACCACTTTGTGGGGTTTAGCCCCTGCTTCTCACCAATTTCAACAGTCAGACCCAACTATTCCTCTCGCTCTCAAACTAGTAAATCTGCACAACTACTAGCCAGGACATCTAATGACTACGTCTTCAATTAAAACAACAAAACATGGGAACGTCAAGTGTCAGTGAGAAGATGAAACAAACCAACACCCCTCGGTGTAGAAGCCATGCGTGGGTATTTCGGTTTAAGGTCCGTTCTAATCTTGCTTAGCATTACGCTTTGTAACCCACGGCTGAGGTCTCCCAGCTGTATCATGATAAGCTACCTACATGCCTTGTAACCTTTAGGACTAAATGGCAAGCTGGCCTCCTTAGCGAGGAAAGATGTAGCTCCTGTGTATTTCGGGCCAATGCTGCACAATACTGAGCGCAGGTAGTTTGCTGTTCACAACTATTTAGTTGACAACACCAACAGCTCCTAAAGTATTTGATTTTTTAAAATACAGGTATTATACTAATAACTTGGAGCTTCTTTCTTACAAGCCCCTTTTCAGTCATCAGATAACCTCTAAGTGGTTATTAATTTTTTGTTTTGCAGCTTAGGCTGAATTTGGACTTGGTAATCTAACAGTTTAAGGCCATTTAATACACTATTGATTTCCTATGATAACTTCTGCCTTTTCCCAACTCATCTGTTACAGCTTTTGACCCAGCCTAATTCTACCTGATCTGAACTGAAAATGAAGTTCGCAGTGTGTTCACACAGCATGTTATGCTCCTGACAATGATGGAAATAAATGAGTTTACCTACACACCAGACTTAAGTACATGTCTTTTTATGTCACCTTTTGCAGATGTGAATGAGTGCAACGAGCTGAACAACAGGATGTCTCTCTGCAAGAATGCCAAGTGCATTAACACAGAAGGTTCGTACAAGTGTTTGTGTCTCCCAGGGTACGTACCTTCAGACAAACCAAACTACTGCACACCACTGAACTCAGAACTAGACAGTGAACTGGAGTAGAGGAAAATCTCCACATCCTAAGCCCATATACTCTGCACTGTATAAAGAAAAGGAAGAAAAGTATTTAACTTGAGAAGAGAAGGCACCGGAGTAGCAAACGTAAGGGGAGAAAAGCATTAAAATGTGTCAAAGGTGAGACATGATGGGCTGATTGTATATCAGCTTCACTGAAGTGACAGACCAAATGGACACATTACTCTGTATGAAAGAAATGATCAAGTATATAGTGTGTTCATAAGAAAAAAAAAATCTTTGAAAATAAGCAAAAACAGTGCTGTTACTTTAAACAGAAGAGCTTTGGTGTTTTGGTTGTTTTTTTTTTACTATTGCTTGATTAATTTGGCATTTAAATAGTGATGGAAATATATTACTATGTCATTTTTTGATTGTTCAGTTCCTTGCCTACTGTTTCTTTTCAGATCTTTTTTCTGATCAGTACAAATTCTATGATACAGATATTCTTAGGCCATTTTATAAGAACTGTTACACAGGGTAATGCTCCTCCTTCTCTGGAACATTGGTCAGTGACTTGTTTTTAATTTGCTAGTTGTCTGCCCTGTGGAGCAGGCACCATTTGTTTTCAAATGTTTATATACCTTGGCGAAAAGTCCTTATATTCATTTTGTATTCTGTATGGTTGTTACTGCACTTAAAGTCTTTAGAACCTTTCTTGCCAAGTTCAAAGCTGCTAGTGGACAACATTGGATTCCTTTTGTACATTAAAACAAAAGATTTTAGCTCATGTCTGTATTGTAATGTGTAAATTGAACACAAGAGAGATCTTGTATGATTACCCTAACATATTAAAGCTGTATATTAAAACACAATAAAATTACCTTTTTTTTTAGAAAAAAGCTGTTTACTAATTGTAGGCATTTTTTTTTTCTTTTATTGGTGTTTATGTTATAAGAATCAACCCCTCAGGTGTTTACAGTACTAGAATTAACTTACATTACAATAGTTGTAGGGAGTTGTCTGGCTGGTTTTTCCTTCTCATGCTGTTTTAATAAGACCAGAATCTGAAATAGTTGATGCCTGAACTTAGGCTTCCAGAGGGAAGATTTCAAACACAGACCTACAGAAACTGTTTGACTTGGAAGCTGACTCCCATGGAATTTTTCTTCTTTCTTGGTTTAGGCGTGTTTCCCACTAAATCCGCAAAGAAGGCTCTTCAGTATGATGGCCCAGTTTTCAGAAAATACTGAAGAGAAGGGGGAGAATTTCCTTTTCTTGATGAACTGTACCTTCCCATCAGCTCTATTTTTCAGTGGAAGGAGAGAAAGATTAGGAGACTGACAGATGTTTCACTTTGACATTCTCCAGAGTGAGAGAGTTTGCTTTGGAAATCCCGAAACGGGTCCTTTTGATATTTTCCAAATGAAACATTTTTGCTGTGTCTTTTAGACCTGCCCTGTATTAAAAGGAAAGGGATAACATTAGACTTTAAAAAATTGGGTCAAATTGAGTCCAATTGTCCAAAAATTAGATATTTTCCAACATTTAGGTCAGCCACTGAACCAAAAATATCAGAAGTTGTATTCGTTTCAGTACTGCGCATTCAGTCGATCTCATTAAAGCCCATGTGCCTGTTTACGTGCAGAAGCATCTGTCTTTCCCAGGGCCCCTCCCCTCTCTCTGCTGGAATTTGACACTAGAACCAGTGAAGATATTGTACGTTTACGATCTGGTGGTATCTTAAAATGCAAGAAAAAGTGCTGAATAAAACTGTGAGGGGAAGGGTCTTTAAGGAAAAGACTCTGTAAAGTGCCCAACTCCCTTGACTTTTCTAGAATTAAGCAAGGGGGAGGGGCCTTTTGCTTAGTCAAAGGAGGTAGATTACAAACACTACAGCTGGTCTATAATTAAAAAAGATAATAATTAATTCTTGCTTACTTGCTGTGGTTGAGGAGGAAGGAAGGTCTGGCCTTACTAGGGAGCTCCGTAACTAATGAGCTCTTAGTTGTCCTGCTTAAGGTTAATCCTACGATCTTAAAAAACAAAGTCACAGTTACAACCTTTCATTGCATTCAAGATGAACTCTGGTTTGCTTTCAGCTGTCATGCAAATTCATAGACAAGACAGTGCTCCCCCCACTCCCACCTCCAGACGGCCTCCTCCTGCTTCAGAAACTGGCGGTGTTCACCTCTGAAAGACAGCGTAGGCCCCAAAGCTGCCATTGCAATCAGCACCACAGCCTCAGATTTTTGGCATCCCAGTACTCCTTCAATTCTTCCCCAGCTAGGAGTTAAAATGGCAGTACAAGTCTCCGCTTTTCCTGGGAGTACACCAGTATGATAGCTGAGGAAATAACACTCAAACTTCAGAACCCTTAGAAGTCTTCGCTCGGGGGCAAGCACTGCACTGAACATGTAATTCTGAGCCACAAGATTGGCTCCGTGCTGATTTATTACATCTTTTTAAAACAACAAGTTTAGAATAGCCTGGGACTTTGCCATTCTCAGACAACATACACTCTGACCTCCTTACTTTGCGTTATTTCAGACAAAAAACCCAACCCAAACGCAAGCTGTTCCATGAGCAACAAATGAAGACCAAATTCCTATAACCTTTGCTTGTAACCCTCTCCTCAGCAGACTAACTCCATCTAGTTCCATCTCCTTGTATCTCTGCCACTCTCAACAAACACAGGCAGCATCTGCCTACAGCTGTGGGTGCCAGGACAGGGTGACAGATGCACATGCATTGACACAACTGCTGCCAAACCAGATGTTGTCCACGCTCTCAGCAGGGAGAGTTAGTTGGGTCGCTTGTCTCTAGCTGTTTATCAAACTTCACAGACCTCAGGCCTTTTCATCTCGTTTGCCTTGCACACATAGTTGAAGTTGGTCATGGGATTAAAAGCTACCAGTAGGTTCAGAGAGATGGCATGCACTGGCTCTGGTTCCACAGGAAAAAACCACCCAGCAAACCTGAGCCTAAGCAGCCTCTTAGCCTATCGATTTCTGTTACCAGCAATTCACAAAAGAGGTTTTGGTGCGTCCAGCCACTTTCCACCTCCCCTGACCAATTCAAGAGGGCAGCAGTTGACCCAAGCCCTGAACGAAGCTTGAAAACATTCTTCTGGTTCAATAGCCACGTCCTTATCACAGCCGCGCTCTTCTATTACAGATATTGTATAAGCAAGCAACTTAGTTTGTGCATGCTTCTGCCTTTCCCTTTTGCCTCTTCTTACCTCTGATATGCCTTAAAACACACACAGGGAGCCAAAAGCAGACCAAACAGCCTAAACTCCACTTGCATCCCAGTGCTTAGCATTCCACATTGCCTGGCTCCAGGCCTCCACAAACGCTTTAACAAAGGAACCACAATTGAAGGAATTCGGTGAAATTCAGCCCATCTGACCTCAGCCTCTGGAGCCCACCTACTTTGCCCCAGTGCAGCAAGACTGTTTCTGTCGTTTCACCTGAAAAGCTGCAGGGCTTAGGAATACAATTTTGATTCATAGTTAAACAAACATTTTCTTAACATCATTAAGACGAGGGATTGGACACCATGGATGTAGCCATTTACTTGTTACAAGAGCTGCGGTTTAGGTGAGAGCACTCAAAATACAGAAACCACCACATACAATTCCATGATTCAAGTTTCTGAGTGCAGCAGAGTCTGGAACCGATTACAATTTATACCAAATGGCACCAATACTTTTTACATCCATATGGACCCTTTAAAAAAAGAAAAAAAAGAATTCATCCCTTTTCAGCCAGCCATTTCCTTGCTACAAAAAATAAAATTGCTGACATGGTAGAACTGAATTCTGCTAGTTCCCTGAAAATGCTGCTGCGTTAATGAGAATGAAGTTACTGCAGAACTAGATTTACACACATTTTAGCTAGAAAGACATTTGATATGAACAGACACTTTCGTGTTGGGATGCTATTCAGTGAAAAATTAGCAAATGTTAAAACTATTCAAAGTGAGCACTAACATTCCTTGGGAAAAAGCAGTCACAGCTGGACAGATCATTTCAATCCAAGAGACAAAACTGGCAGTCATGACAAATATTCAGCTAGTCAGTGGCAACTGACACACTCAGATAAATTCCTAAGAGAAGTCCTAAACCTCTAAAAGCACCAGAGTGGCTGTCATGACCTATTAGCTCGCAGTGATGGTTTGAATCTGAGTTTTTCAGCAGAGGGGCTCCTGGCTTTGACACTCTTTCCTAAGTTCTCAAAAGGAAAGGTGACAGACCCTGTTAGTGTGTCACGGGCCTGATCTGGCCAGCAATTGAACTGCAGTGCTTTCCTTCAAAGTCCACAGCAGACTTAAAAACCACACCTCTGCCTCTAGAAGAGGCTACAGTATTGTTCTTTTAATAATGCCATCCACTTCGAAGAGTAGTTTGTACTTGCTGGGGACTCTGCTAACACCAAGCAGGCCAAGGGAGCTTTTAAGGAGCCATTCAAGCAAAGAAGAGGTGAATTGCTGTGTGTCACAGAGGCTACTGCTCACTTCTGAGATCTGATTATTTGGTATTTACACAGCTTTTTCTATCAGAAGACCTGACATTTACCTAGGGAAGCTAGGCGATGTGTCCAAAAGAGAAGCAGAATAACTAAGAATGAGTGAATGAGGAAAAGCAGCCATTTGCTGAAGGCTTCCCAGTGAGTGACAACGTCAGCTTGTGAGAGAGTAACAGCGTTCGAGAGAATGCCAAGGACTGGGCTACAGTCACCGCATTCACCTGCAGGAATAACCTCACACAGCAGAAGAACTGGAAAATCTGGACCCTTCTGGGGCACCACCTCCACAGCTGGCGCAGGCTGTGTTTGCACACCAAGCTGTGAAAGATACTGAACCCCAACACCACACCACCCCCACCAACATTTACCATTTGAGCACTCAGGTACCAAAAAGAGAACATGTGTTGAAACAGACTTATCCTGTAATGACCTGCATCAATAAATGATTTTACTATCTGGTGGGGAAAGAATGACATAAACCGAAGAAATGCAGGATGTCAGCCATGTCAGCTTTCCTTCAAGACCACTGAATCACCAGATCTGTATTTTGACCCAGAGACTCCCAATGGAAGTCTTCAGGCTGCATGTTCTGTCCCAGCTGTGTCTGGGGCCTGTGATTGCTCTGCTCGTCTCACTCTCAAGCTGTAGGGCTGGGAAGATACCTCTGTGCCTCAGCAACTGAGCAGCCTCGCAGAACTTTGAAGTTTGCCCTGCCCCAAGCAAGAGCTTGCACTAGGGGGCCTCCAGAGGTCTTGTCCAAGCTATATTTTTCCATGAGAGGAGACTGTGACCTGACACAGCAGCCTCTGTTCCCTGTCCTTCCTTATGTGAAACAGGGAACCTGACAGAAGGGATGTGACCCCCTTCTTCTCCCATACCTGAGCACATGCCAGGAGTGTGCCTTTCACTTTGGAGAAAACAGAACACCGATCTGCTCAGCCCATCTCAGAAGAATTCCATCCAGAAGGAGCATTATGCACAATGTGCACTGTTGATAGTTCTTGAAGAGTTAAGTGGCAACCTCAGGTAGAAGGGAAGTTCTGCAGTAATGTTTTTGTCCTGACAAATTTGTTTCTTTCTACACTGACTTTCTCTTCCCCTCAAGTCATGCTTTGCCACACACTGGTTTCCATTAACTCTGAATCAAGGGGGATGGAGACGGTACTGCTAGCCAGCATGGAAAATTTCTACGTGACAATTTCAGCATCACCTCCAACCCCTATCTACTCACACTGCCAGGATCCATTCTGCACTGGATTTTTCCAAAGCACTCCATATTGATTTAGCTCTCCTCCCCCTGAAACCTGTGGCACCTCTATGGATTCCACTGGGACCAGACCAAAGGCTGTGCCAAGCTCTTTTCAAAAAATCCCACCATGTGTGTTTAATGAGGAATGTCTCTGGCAGAAAAGTTTCAAGTACAGCTAAGCAGATTTTTTTTTCTTTCACATTAAAAGTTTAATTTCTGCCACTTCTCATTCCGGAGGTAACTGCCCAGAGGGGTGGGGTAGGACCTGTTCCAAAATCCCCAGCAGGATATAGTCTGTTTCTACCTAAAACAATTAAACTTTCCTGTCATCTAAATGGTCCCTGTCACTTTGTGAGTGGGCACCATTCTCAGGATCCACACCTCCCCCTCCTGCTGCAGGCAGCCATCGAGCTCAGCTCCGGCCATAGGGGCATTCCCCATCTTCTATTCCATTCGATACCCTTTTCCAGGGCCAGTCCTCACTGCAGTCCTGCTTCTGCTTTTCGCCTCCAGCACACCTGTCATTTGCTCATGACCCAAAGCCTCAGCATCCCGTGCACCCATTCCTTCCTGTTCATTGGCACTGGACTCCACAAAGTAGTTTTCAATCTCTAAATACAGATTTGGCATGCAGTGAAACTGATAGCTACTATCCGGTACTTAGAAAAATCTTCCACTGATCATATTCGTCACAGCAATCTCTCAGTCACAGAAATAAAAGACACCATCACCAAGTCAACTTTGTATTCTTCACAGAGCTACCCAGAGAGATGTGAAGTGTGCATTTTCCTTCTCTTACCATAAGCCAGAAATTTCAAGCATGCTTTTAGCAATTAATGTATACTTCTTTGGCCTGCAGCTCAAACTGAGCTGAATAGCAAACATGGAATAAGGAAGTTTCAAAAATAAAACAGGAAAGGGAAATCCTTTGATTTTCACAACAGTGAACTGAATGAACATGGAATTTTCATTCATGTTTGCTCATGCTTAGATGTAATTTTTTTTCCAAAAACTAAAGAAAAATAGAGAATTATTATTTTTAAATTCCCTTAAGCTGAAAAGAAAAAAAAAGTAATTACATTGACTATATTACTCATTGCAATGTTAGGTCATTTCAGTACACTGAATATAAAACAAAGCAGATGATAGGGTGCTTTTGAGGGTTTCACTACTGACTGAAACAATACATAGTGCATCCAGACATATACATTAATTTCACATCTGGTAATAGTTCTGTTATTGGGTTACTCCACCAGAAAGCAGCAATAACTATTTTTAGCTAAGCTGGCCCTTACTTCATCCAGTAAAATTTGGTTTATATTTGAGTATTTGCTAAAAACATTACATCTACCACATACTAGACCTAACAAAACACTTGCAAATGTGTACCACAAGCAAGAGCTCCTTGCACAAGGTCTACCAGTCTCCAGGGCAGACCAAACAAAAAAATCTCTACAGCACCTCGCTCTCATCATGATTCTCTTACACTTCTAATGTCTCTGTTTCAGTTCTCTGCAATTTCCACTCTCTGTATAAGCGCAATTGACAGTATCTGCTAATATCACATATTAACATTTTCCCACCTAACTTTCATGCAACTCCACTGACTTCAGTGACCCACACGGGGAGTTACTGTGCTCCCCATACATACAGAACCACAGCAAACTTCTAACACTTCAAAATTTTAAAAAGTAAAACAATTAAAAACTGTGAGGAATGAAGTGTTTAAAACCTTTTGAAAGAGATCTAGCAACACTGGAGAACTTTGCTAATTATAAACTTTTTTTTATGTTTCAAAACAAGTAGCATTGCACTGAACCCTCCCAAATCCCCTGTTGGCAACATGAAACATGAATTAAAATGTACTTGTAATTAAAGGGCAAACAGTAAGAGTCAAACCAAACTTTTGAAACTCTGGGGTTTTGGGTTTAAGTTACCTTTGTGCAAAGCATTTTATTGTAGGATCATATATGGGATTAAGTATCAGTAGTTTGCAAAATTTATTAATTTTATAATTAATAAATGTTAATAAAAGTTAATAGAATTCTCCCATTGCACCACCAGCAGAAGATATTAATCCAGCACCAGCTATTCAAAAACCAGACAGAAATATAAGCAAATATAATAAAGACTTGGAGATACAGTAGGAGAGATTAAGTCCTTATAATTTTGGGGGGCTGAAAACTGCAGAAAGAGCTCCGGGGAAGCCTGCCATTCAAGGGTTTTAACAGCAAAGATACTTTTTCTCCTTCCTTTGACACTAGAGGTCAGCGCAGCATTTGAAGTGCCACACTGGCCACGTTTAAGGACTGATCAGAAAATCACCAGCGCTTAGAGGGAAACAGTCGTCTTAAGAAACAGCTCCAAGAAGACAGAATCTGTGTTTCTTCAATGGGAGAAATGCGAAATGTGAAGCCTCAGAAAAAGAAGAACGCGGCAGCAACTGAAAAGCCTGAACCCAAAATCAGAGTAAAAGCATACTCTAAGTTTAAATGTTCCGGCAGAGCAACTAGAGTCTAACAACGGCTATTTTTAACACACCCACTAGCCTAAAGTAAAAGTTGTCACCTAAAATGCCCAGCTGACTAACACTCCAAGGACTCTTCCTGGTGCATGAGAAATAAACTACTGAATCTCCCGGCACAACAAAATTCCTACCCCAGGCTGTAAGCAGCTGGTCTAGCTCATGTAAAGCTAGCGCATACATGCAGGTCAAGGAGACAGGGAAAGCATTAACCACACTGGAACAATTCCTAGGAATGCAGGGGGGAAAAAAAACAACACAGAAACAGACACTCATCTCCCCAATGCAACAAAACAGATATCCACTGTGTGATCCTCGTCCCTTTGAAGTCACTGGCAAAACCTCGTGGTTAGGGAATCTCACAGTGTACGTTGCTATTCCTGTCCCCTGAGGCCTCTCAAAGGCCTGATTTTACTGTCAGCGAGGAAGTGACACGCTATCACAGCACCTGACAGGAACCCTGAAGGAGCAACTCTTCCTTTTAGAAGTAGAGATTGCGGCAGTCAACTGCTCTCAAGACAGGTGCAGGCAACAGAGATTTGGCACTGAAGAGATGTCACCTTGCAGCAAGGCACATCAGTCACCTCCCCTTCCATATATCAGAAAAGGGATCCGTGTTCCAGTGTGATTTATGGTGTTCAATTCACTGCTCCAGGAGAAGAGCACGTTTGTTAGTATGACCCAGACTCCAACAGAGGACTGTGTAGCTATACCCCAAAAAGCCGTTTAGTACAGACTGCCCTACCTCAAATGGCAGCAAAGTGGCTTGGACTGTGTCTGCAACAAGCTGACACAACAGCATTTAGCACAACTTAACCTGCCTCCCATGTTCTGGCAGATACAGGAAAGCAACATCTTGAAATTCAGAAATGTTTGGTCAGCAAATGGAAGCCCCTTGGAACAGTGGCAAAGGAAACTACAGGACAACAAATTCACAGTGATACATGGAGAAAGTCACTCATCTTGGTCAATGAATTACAGCAAGGGGAAACTAGCGTAAATGAGACTAATTCCGTCAGCCTAGCAAAAAGCAGATGGATTTTAGCCATTTTTAAATATTTTCTTTCCTAAGCTACAGGTGGCTACAAGGGATAAGTAAAATGGTGTGTACCCCTCTTCTAGCAACTCTGAAAAATTTAACAGATTCCTGTAGGGAAATCTTTTTGCTAGAGATGCATTACATGTAAAACACATTATTGCTCTTTTATTAGTACATTATACACAAAGGAGGAAACAATTTGTCACTGCTATATGTTTTCTCACTTTTTTCCTTGGAAACTTCAATTCTAAAAAGACACACATTAAAATAAAAACAAGAGTAGTAAAGTGGCCTTTGGAGATCAAACATTTAAAGGCTGAAGTACAGGACTGGGATGCCTGAGGTCTTCTACCCATTACCAACACCTTTGAGCCATAGCGCATGGAAGTGAAACATGGGCACCTTGTTGTGCCAAGCGCTGTAAGAAAGCCTTTCTTTCAACAGAAGTAGAAAATGAGGAAATAAGATGGATAGAGGTAGAAGGAAATAATGAGATAATGCTAGTAATAGTGAGAGCAGCTGCCCACCCTGTACGAATAAGGATGCAATCAGGAATGCAGACTTCTGACGTGGCATCCTGAGCAGCCAGGAGAGCAAAGAATCCACCCACAAAGATGGGCAGCAGAAGAAGAACTTGCGGGAGATAATTTCTGACAGTTCAAGAAAGCGTTGAAATTTTAAGTAGCCCCTTTTACCTCCCTGGAACAAAACACCACCTGCCGCCCTGCAGCAACACTGTTGGACATTTTTGGAGGAAGGTGGGACAAAGAAGAGTTTTGCAGAACAGTGAGGTAGTGTTGCAGTTGTTTATAGCAGCTTCTCACAAGTCTGTGAGAAAACACAAGGATGCTGGCATGAAAATTTTACAAGTGGGAACGTAAGATAAAAGAGTGAGCTGGCTGTAAGCAAAGATCAACTCTGCTAGATTAAATTATGCACACCCTAAGCAGAAGTAGAAAGCAAAGAACCTTGAACACAAAGATGTGACTGAAAAGGGAATAGGAGACAAGTAAAATACAAGGGAAGGAAAAGATGAAAAGCAGAAACAACCAACAGAATAAGCTTTCCAGATAAAAGTGTTACTTCCTGTGAGACCTTTGGCAAGTTACTCTATTTCCTCATCAATACCATGGAAAAAATGTTTCCTGTTATCTCCACCTCCCTAAAACTCCTGGTATGTGTACAGAAATCAGTCACAGGGAAGATATGGCGATGTACAGAAGACTTGGACTGTAAGAACTTCAACATTTTGTAAATGAAGCTTTAGCTTTAATCTTCAACTACTATGCTGCCATCAGGGTTAATGCACGTTCTTTGTTTAAGCTACAGAGAAAAAATACACATTGTGATTTGGCAAGAAAGAAGGTGAAAAACAAATTAGATTTCTATTCATGTTCTGCCTTCATTGCCACACAACCAATCTAAAAGACACACAGATAGTTTATGGCATGAGTGATTACAGACCACAACCGCGCTAACCTCATGAAGCCACAAACACACAGGGTAGACAACCAGCACATTATCTTCTACATGTATGTTGACTCACAGCTTGAGTTTGACCTGCAGTTTTCCCTGACTTCTTTTATTAAGATAGCAATGAACTGTTCTTCAGCTTGCCCCATAGCTGCAAGGGGCAGATTTGTTGGGATATTTCCGTGTTTTGATGATTTGCTTGAGTGGCAGAGGGGAGGAAAACAATGCATTTTCTATGCAGTGAACATAAGCTACAATTAGAAAGGCCCTTAAACTCACAGCTCCTCAGCTGCTATAAACTGGCACAGATCCATTAAAACCTATTGGCCAGATTCCCCAGACAGCTCAAATCAGTGTTGCTCCACTGAAGTTGATGAAGCAACACCAATTTTAGAAGCTTGGGATCTGGCCCACAGCCTGCACTGCAGTCCAGAAAGACCATCTGTGTTTAACAGGATCAGAAATCAAAAGCAAAGTCTGTGTCCTCATAATTTACTCAGTACTACTAGGACAAGTGATTTCCATGGTGTTAAGTCAGGTAGACTAAACAAGAGCTATACGAGATAAAAAAACCATTTATTGTTTCTTCCTCAGTATAGCTTTACCAGGGAAAGTTATGTAATTTCTTGCAATATATTATAACATATTATATGAGGCAATGAAACGTGACAGCAAGAAGACCACTGAGGAAAGAAGAGGGGCAGGAATAACACTATAAAGAATTCAAGCTATTTAATGAATTATGGGCATGACAAACTAGAGTGCGCTGCCCTGCTAATGCTGACTTTATGTCAAACCCATTCCCACTGATGTCAGTGGAAAGAGTAGCGTAAGACAATGCTGCTTAGCAGCACAAGGGAAGGGCAGCATAAAAGCAGAGGAGAAGCCTCAGGTAGTTCAGCTTTTTATTTTGGAATTTGCTCTGAAAAGCCTGCATATTCAAATTTCATGGGAATTTGGATACCACTTTTACCATTCAACTTACGAAAAGCCAGATGCAGAGCTAGAACTAACTCAGTAATCAGCACTGGCGGGGGGACACACTGTATCAAAGCATCTAGATTCATGTTTTGTGACTCATTGGTAGAAATCAAAATTATTTCTGCAAAGCCTCTTTGAGGTGTCCAGCAAAAAGCAGTGGTTTTGTCATGCTGCCATGGGATAGCTCACTCTAAGTTTTCTGTGGTGAAGAATTCACAATTCTCTTTACACAAACAAGCTGTGCACAGGAACTCACTGAAAAGAAAGAGTTTTCTTACATCCTTCACACATGCATACACGCATACATTTTCAGGGCACAGAGTGTAAATGAACTGTTAAGACTAGATGCTTTGAATTCCAGGGGACCAAAAACATCCCCACGAGTTCTGGGCACCACAGTGTTACTCTGCATCTGCTCATGCAGCCATTGTTTGTCCTAGAGGTTAATGCATAAGACAGGGTAAAAATGGGGCTGTCAGAGAAAACACATCTCTTCTGCTTTGACATCATAGAAAAATTTAACTGCACCTTACAAGCACCTGCCCTCAGCAACTCTTTTTCACCCTGCTCCTAGCTCTCTTGTGGCTCTACCAGCTGCCTGATCGATTCCCAAAGGAAACTATAAAGTGGAAACTCTGATGACCTCTCTCAAGATGGAGTTTTGCCTCAAGACTGCAAGGGTAAAGGAGGAGTGAAAAAGTTTGCACACTGGGTGAGAATTTCTTCCAGTTTGCAAAGTTGGAATGACAGCGCGGAGAAATCCTGCTTTAACCTTGTATTCTGTTTTTAATGTTCGGAGATGTTTTGAATGACATTGAGAAAAGATGTGTGTGTTTGAAAGAAAGGCTACCAGCAAAATCAGTACACTCAGGCTCCAGCAGCCAGGCTCCACCGGCACTGTGCTGACACAAGGCAAGCAGCTATTCAACACTAAAGCCTCTCTCGGGCTCTGGCAGTGCTTGGTGCTAACTGCACCACAGTGCACAGAGAATGTGTGATGCAAAGTCAAGTCTGTAACCACTAGCAATTCATCGAGCAGATTTAAGATTTAAAGTAAACTACATTTGAATAAAGGTATGCACAAGTGAAATACTGCTAAGCAGCTTTACATTTCAGTGCTGTTACACTGTGGCGATCAACTTTGTGAAACACGGTTAATTAGGCCTATTCCACAGCTGTTCTGCAATAATGAATTCAATCACCTTTTACACATTGCAAGTCCTTCAGCCTTGGTCTAAGGTCTGAAAAAGCCAGAAAAGACTGCAGCTTGCTTTCAGTCATCTCCATGACAGAATCTTCTCAGCTAAAACTGGTCCCATGCTTCAGCTGAAGTCAGTATTTGATTGACTGTTCACTACAAAGAATTATATTCCTCATCAAATGTGTAGTACATGATCTGCACAGAGCGACATCTTCCTAAGACTTTAAACCTGCCTGCTAATTACCAATATTAACACAAGAAAAAAATATCATCAATATTGTAACTTTCAGGTCCTTCTATAAATTAAATTATTGATTTTGAGAGGAGTTTCACTGGAAGCACTCCATTTTGCTTTAACTTTATAAAAAGTACTTTCAAGGAAAACCTTGGTCTTGAATTATTATTAATTTTCAAGAAATTAGCAAAAATGTTGATTCACCCACCACTTGTATGTCTCTTCTTTTTTCATGAACAATCACATTCTTCTCATGAGAAACAGGATCTTTGCAAAATTCTCAACAAGGCAAGCACTTTCATGAAGATGCTCTTGATTTTTATATGAACTGCTCTGGCATCATCTAGTCTACCTAAAGCTAACACAGATTTGCAAATTCATACATAAAACACCATATTACCTAACAGTCCTGATCATTGCCTACATAATTGGGGTTGGACTAGATGACCTTTAAAAGTCCCTTCCAACCCAAATAATACTACGATTCTATAACATGACTGAAACAAAAGGTTTAAAGTTTTCCAAATTCCTCAGATGCCACAGGTCCTTAACTCTCACCACTTTCAGCAGGACTTGTATATGTCTCTTTCACATACAAATCTTAAACAGAAGAAAAATTATTTGTCCACATAGCAACATCTATCTTTTAAGTCTTTCCCTTCCCACTACAATAATCACCAATCCCAAACTATGCATTACAGTCTTAACTATTCAATAAGCACGCTGCTATTCTAACATGAAACTACCACTGTAAAGACCAGCAGAAAGCTTTTTTACAGAAATTTACCTTGTTTGTATAAATTCAAGGAAAGGCGTGTACCTCAGACAGCAGAAAAAGTGGAAATAGGGAGAAGAGATAAAAAGTCAGGTAAGTACACTACTATATTATCATCTTAATTGAGTATAATGTGAAAAAGGTTAATTTCTTTTCTTTTTTTCTTTTTTTTTTTAAGCTTAACAGGGTCTTGGAAGCTTGGTGTGTATTTTTAAAACGCCTAAGTTGAAAATAATTAAAATTTGAAAGCTTCTGATCAAAAAACTGACCCAAAGCCCGTCAAAATAATTCACTCTAAGTCATAAAACATATTTGATGATTTTGACATAGCTGTTATTAAAGAGCTATAGCTGCACAGCCATCCTCCTTGAAGACATTCAAGATAATTCTGTTTCCCTGTGTGTAAATGTATTTAGTTTGCTTAAATGCTTTCAACCTCTTAGTCTCTGGCTTGAGGCTGCATGGTGTTCCACTGAGGAAGAAAGCACTCAGATAAAATGATGTTTCATAGACTTTAAACATCATTCTTAAGCATGCAAGTTCTGGACATCCTATAATATATTTTGCCATCCCAAATCATGTTAGCCATCTTCGTCCTCTTTTCTAAGCCAAAGAAAATCTTTGTTCCAACTTTCCAGTCTCAAACAATTTCAAAGATTTAATCAAAATTAAATACTTAAAGGAAGTGATAATTACTCAAGAGACTAAGGTCAAAAGGCCTAGTGCTACTGTGTCTCCTCATTTTTCTGTAGAGTACAAAAGATGACATCCCAGCATGTTTTTGAACAAGTGTGTTCCTCACACAAGGGAACTGTGTCTGCAGAGCAATCTTTTACTTCTATTGGTGGGGGAGGGCAAAAAACCCTAAGATCTTTCCTTTGTTTAAATGCATTTCCTGCCCTCCTTACTGCTATAGACTCTGTTGTGGCAGGCCTATTTATAGTCCAAAGAAAGGAAAAAGCACCACTGGAGGCAGGAAAACTAAGTTGGGAAAGAATAGAAGGAAGTGTGGCTGCCATTTAGCCAAACAATCTAGAACTAATTGAGCTCAAAAGAGCCCCAGCCTCAGTGAAGCTGCTGAGAGAGAACAGAGCACAATCCTGCTTCTCTCTCTAGGGCCCTGCCAGGGCTCCTGAGCGTGAGAGTCATGGACAGGACACCGCTGGGCAGCAAATAATCTCAGCTTCTCAACACTGTCAGAAGAAATCTTTCAAAAAAGGAGTGTGCTGAAAGTTAGATACCTATCAAATTCAGGTAAGTGTCTCCTTCTGGCATTTCTGCTTGCTGCATTCTCCATGTCTTTTCAGATGTGGCCAGACTGGTAAAGGAAAACAGAATGAGCTTTGGAAGCAACTGTATCTGATTTTTAGATAAACGTTTGGCAGGATGTCTGAATTCAGTTATCGATTCTTCAGAACTTTCCTTAATCAAAAGAAGCCTTTGCTCTATATCCATAAGATAACTTTGCTGTTTTCCTCACCTGTGCCATCTTCATCTTACAATCTGCGACTCAGTACTAAAGAAATGTTTATTGTAACTATAGGCCCGAAAGAAGAATAATGAAGTCAACTCTGCATTAGGCTAAATATATAAATTTAGAGACAGAGAGGGAGGGAGAAAAATATGTAATATATATTTAAACAAGATGTGTTTATTTAGACTACATAAGCATATCAAAATGTATATAGTTTATAATTAAAGTTTTGTGCGAATTTAGTCTTATACTCTTCAGGTATATTTGAAGGTAGGAAGTTAGCCAAAATTAAAGCACCTGAAAGTTTCTATAGTTTTAGTTTATAGTTTTAGGGTTTTTTGGTTTTAGGTAGGTTTTTTTTAGTTTCAATAGCTTTAGTTTATAGTTATTATTATGGCAGGTAATTTGTGTGTGTGTGTGTGTGTGTGTGTGTGTGCACATACATAAAAATACACTATATATAGATATCAATATATATTATTCATTGTGGGTTTGCATTGCAATACCATGTAGTTGCCATTCTGAGGTCTAATTTAAACTGACAGTACAATGCGAGTGGAAATTTTTAATCTGCTTATTTTCAGATACTGTACACAGAGTTATACTGTCATGACTGCATGTGTAAAAATCTCCATTTTAAGACATACCAGTGTTCCAACATGTCCTTTGCTCTCCTGACAAACAAAGGAAATGCTGTTGTGATTTGAAGGCAGGGGGATAGAAGCTGTAGAATACTAGATTCAGGATTTCGTCATGTGATTTTCATCTTTGAACGATCTATGAGAGTAACCTTTGTATCAGTCTCACTTGTGTTAACAAATTACCTCTATACATATGCTATTCAGATTATTCATTTGTTATTCAGATGTTCCTTAGGATTAGTGGTTTATTGTAAAATGTTGTTGGTGAGTAAAAAGGAAGTGTGATGTGTTATTATTCTACTGTATCCCCATAGGATGCTATTATGTTTAGAGTCTGTTATGGTGAAGATAGCAAGGCAGGATGTCACACATGTAGGTGAAAAGCTGCGACAGGACAACTGTAAACAGCAGCAGTCAGCTGAAAAGCTGATCTAGGGAGGTGCCAAGCAGCAAATCCAATGAAGCAGATGTTAGCCAACACTCATAGCAAGGATAGGGCTTTTCTTTGTCTGATTTCAAAGTACTCAGTTACTTACAGTAATTCTCATTTCCAAGAGGTTACAACCCTAGCCTTGTGAAGAATAAAGCATCTGTAATGGGAGTAAAAATAGAAGCTTCTACAGATATTTGCGAGAGAAAGCTCTTTCGACTGCAATCTGAGTAACTCGCATAGCATGCTCTCATTCAGGTAACATTCCTTGCTTTCAATTTCAGTAACAAATTCCCCTACACAAAGACTAAGCAGAAACCAAAAAAAGAGGTTTAATTTAAAAATGTACAATTAAACTGTGCAACCACCATTATGCTAGATAAGCTTTTGTAAAACTCATAGGATGGAGGGGAGGAATGGAGGCAAATCTGTGGATAAATACTCACCCAAGCAATGAAGCGTGGCAACTTCTGCTGTTAAACCAATGCAATCGTTTCCACGATATGTCAGTTGCACAGCTATACTGCAATACAACTGAACAGCAAACACTGGATCACTCAGATTTGTTCAGGTCTACAACACTCACAACATTATCTTAAAACTTGGTGTCAGTGCTTGAATGTAGCAAAACCGAGACCACTGCTTACCTATAGCAAAATCATTTGCAAATCAGCCAGTTACAATGTAATTATACAGGAAGAGGTGATAAAATAAATGCACTTTTGCATTTATCTGTGGAAAGGATATTATAGATGGTACTTAGAAATTGCCTAATTAACACTCTTAATAAATTCATATCCTTAATGAGGAATTAACAGAACAATTCTGATGAGAGGCACAGATGCAAACCCACTAAACCCAAGAGAGTTGCTCACACCACTGAGAACAGAGATTTTTGTTCTGAAAATAAGGACAACCTACTCCACTGGCTACTCAACTAGTTTCTATTTCTTACAGTATCCTCTCTAGGGAACATGGCAGTAGCTCAAAGCTATCCTACTCTTTCTTCAATCCCTTCTCCCATTTTAGCATGTAGGACAGGCTCAAAGCAACTCAGAATGGGGAAAACGTGTCAGCAGTACAGCTAGCAGTGCTCAAAACATACTATGCTCTTTCCAAATAAGACAGATTGTCTTAGAAAAAAACTGGCTTAGAAATTACTGTTAGGTCTTCTATCTTCGAGAACTTAAGGCCAGTGTTTTCAAGCTTGTCTCTATAACTGCGAGAGTTAGTAACCTTGGTTTAAAACACAGAAACTGCCTTACATAGTCAGATTATTGCAGAAGTAGAAGTTTTAGGGGAAAAAAAAAAAACATACAGATTAAAAGATTTGTTTCAGAACTGCAAGGGTTCGCGAGTTCAAAGTTTGCAAACTAAGAGTTTTGTCCTGAAGATAACAATCATTCCAGAAGGCCTTACAATGGAATTTACACCCCTGCACCTTATAAAATCTTACTACCTACTAGGGTCTAGCTACTCTGCAGGAGATTCTTTGTATATAAACACTTATGAGAGTTCACAAGTACTAACAGGGTTGCAATTAACACTGCAAGCTAAAAATTAAATAGGAGAATTTGATACAACATAAGGAAGTGGATGTTCACATGCTTTCCACCCTGCCATTATTTTGCCAGGAGATATAAAGAAGTCTAGGGTTGTCCTAGGCAGTCAGCTGTCACTACTGTGTGGGTAGGTTGGGTTTCTGGTTCCAAGAAAGCTGACTGACTTAAAGAAAAATCACATGACTTAAAAAATAATGCACTTTGGGTGACAGACAAACCATGCCATGCTTTCATGCAAAGCTACCTCAGGTTTAGTAGGATTTATTATTCCTCATGCAATTGCTCCAGTGTAAATATCTTAATTTCTCCCTAAGCCCCTATTCCACTATACCAGATGCTCTTACAAGGGAGCTTTGTGCTCCAAGTCACAGTCAAGCCCACTAACATTACAGGAAAAAAAAGAGCAGAGACTTAGAAGTAGCAATGTGTCTGTTTGGGGCAGTCAAAGCAAGATTTTTTTGAGAACACATGCACAGTCTAGAGTAACTCTCACCCAAAAAGCAGAACTGGGGGAGAGGGTATATTAAAAGAAACCTAGCTAAAACACATTAAGAAATCAAAGTTCTATATTGGACAGCATCAAAATAGTTCTACAAAGAGAAGCAGCTGCTCAACACTTACAACAGTGCTAAAACTTTGATAGTGTCTAAAAAACCCAGCTTATAACTATGTGCTGAATAACATCCTGACTCATGCAAATGTTTATACAGGTGCTTAAAGCTAAGCATATGAGTAGTCCCATTGATTTCAAGCAAAATTATTTCAACAGGCTGATAAAATTTAAAGCCAGGCAGAGTCATTAGATCATCTAGTCTGACTTCAAACACTAATTTTACCATTCCTCTTGTCCAAAACCCAAAAGCTTGCCTGCTTACTACGGAAGATATGGATATAGTATGTTCAAGATAAAAGTTTAAGGGGAAGATCATGATGTTCTACATGCACGAGTAGCGACTCAGCACAGTCAGAATTATTCAAGTTGACACAAATGCCTTAGCTCAAACAGGAAATAAATGTTGCACAGGCTTTGTACCAGCTTGCTGCACAAGGGTGAAAGTCAGTGTGTGTATGGAAGATGGACTGTTTCTCCCAGAAGCCTATGTACTATCAGAAGAAGCCATTAACATTACTTTGTTTGCTTTCCTAGTCTTCTAGTGGACTAGAGAAGTACTATGGCATAAGCACGGATGAATGAAAAAGCCGCTTTACAACTCAATCTTCATGTCAAAATGCAGCTATATTTTTTGCCTTCATTTCTCTCATTTCCCATAGACCACGTGCAAATTGTGGTACAAAATAAGGAGCCCCTGTTCAGAAGCAGATGAGACACAGAAGTGTTAACCAAATGGAGACATACAGCAAAAATGAAATTGTCAAATCTCTTTATCATCACCACAACACACACAGGCAGTTTAAAAAGACTTATTTGAACAAAAGACAAGAGAAAGTGGGAGACTTGACCTGGGGCCTCCTTTACAAAGATCAGTAACAGTGGGTTTGCATATAGTGCTGTGGAGGGTTACAACACACGGTCATAACAAAAAACAAAGGGAGGGGGAACAAGAAAGCCTGTCTTGGTGTACATGTCCACCTTGCCCACAATTCATATTCTATTCGCAGGATTCAAAGATCCTTTGACTACAAAGGATCTCCCACATTGCAGCAGAAGAGAGGAGTTGGACCATACAGCCTCCAGGGCTTCTTTGGAAACACAGCTAGGGGAAATGGGATGACCTGTGGTTTACGCAACTAAGAGCCTAAAAACACTGAACTTCATATACATCCCAAGTGACTGTATTCACAGAACACCTACAACAAAGTAAAACTCCACTATGTGACATAGTATTATCAATGCTTCTTCACAGCAAAATTTAATCAAAAATACAATAGAACACACTGGCTAAAGACTCCTCCAAAGAGCCTGCAAGTTCAGTAACCATGCAGGCATCTTCATGTTTGAGTTAGCACAAGAAAGACATACTGGCTTAGAGAAGTACTCTTGTCTTTATCTTCTTCCTGTTTCCACTGAGTTTCAATCAAAACTTGATTTTTGGTTGGCAATTTCCTTGTTACTTAGCACAATACTTCCTGGGAAGCAGAGAGGTACCCTAGGGGAAGGAGAAACCTGGCCCAGGTCCCCTCCTTGACAGCAGGAGAAAATGGCAAGCATGCTACCATGCTTCAGTCCTCAGCTCTTCTGTAAACTCATTTCAGAAATTCGCTCTCATTTCTGCACTGGATATCATCTCTGAAATGACCCTTCTCAGCCACCTGTTTAGTAATGGTTACAGACCAGTTTATCGCAGTGGTCCCCAAACAGACTGTGTGGACTCAAGCAACTGCACAATGCAAAACATAGCCCTGCTGTAACAGTTCTATAATGCAGGGCCATACACCTACAGGAATATGAAGATGCAAATTGGCCAGTCTGTTGCCAGTATTGCAAAGAAGTGATGCCACTTGGCCAAGATAGCACAAATCTAGTAAACAGCCAGAACAGTTATGATGTGGTACAAAGCATTGTGGGTAGTCTGCTCTACAAACATCAGCCATATGCACAATAACTCATTTGGGGGAGGGGGGGAATTTAATGTTCTGACAAGCTAACAGGTCTGGCATTGTCTCACTAATTAATTCATGATAGTTTACATTATAAAGCTGTAGGTCACTTTAGTTAGAGAGAACAAAAAGTAATGTGTACCAAGATCTCTGTTTAGATAGCTCAGCATTCTTGGAATCCTTTATATCCTAGCATACTTTATTTTTCCAGCATAGTGTTTCATTGTTATTTTGGATTATTACCGTACCACAATTACCTTTGGAGGCTGGAGTTAAACAGAAATCTTCAAAGATCAGCTGGCTCATTACTAAAGGGAAGAAGAAAACCAAAACAGCATTCAATCTCGACTGAACTACAAAGTATTCTTTAGAATTTCAGAAATGGGAAGAGGCAGGGGAGGGGAGCAGACTAATGCTGAGTTCTTCTGAGCTGCTTAGCCTTCCCCAAGTCTTAAAACAAGGAACCTCCACACTGCCTTCATATAATGCTGTGGTTTTACATTGCAATATAGCCTATATGGAATTCTGGACACAGCACATCATTCTATTATACTATCATTCTATTCATGCACATCTATTCTATTAGACTAGGAGGGCGAACAACTGTCTTAAGCAATAATTAAAAGCAGAAATAAGGTAAAAAAGCAGGATAGTATCCTCATACCTTTAAGAGACATGAAACTGGAACATTAGCAACAGAGGAAGGCCCACACTGCAACAAGTGTAATAAATCCAGTAGTTATATATATAGATACCTTGACCCCAAGGGGCTCTGGCACACAAAAAATATTGTGTTGAGACTATAACAAGCAAATCTCCTCACAACTAATGAGCATGGAAGCAATAGCCACTCCCTCGTCTTTGCATTGGGTACTTCATGGAGCACATAAAAGGCATAGATGGATCCAAATTCACTCATCTCACAGTAAGTTTGGACGCATGAACCCTAAGATGTTAGCATGCAATGCAGCAGATCTCAGACAGGTTGCTGGATAACATAGTCTGACTGGTAAACATGCTGTCTGTTGGACTCAGCGAAGACCCTGCCTGCCAGTTCTACCAGATTAGGTATTTGTGGTCCATGCCTCATTTTACAGTGCAAGCACAAGCTTAAAGTGCTGTTGTTTACAAGGGAGAAGTGCATTATTTTTTAATACTTTGATGGAAACTGTTTAAAAAAAAATGTTCCCTTTTTTCTAGGGAGAGGAAGGAAACAGGCTTGGGTTTTGCTCTTTTCTGGGTCTGTCCAACTCCATTGTTTCCACTCTTGTAAAGTCAATGCAAATGGACTATGTCAAGCTGCAAGGTAGGATGTATTGCTTCAGGCTGATACTCAGTTACTCAGTACCAGCTTGTGCTGCCTCACTGAGAAGAGACTGACTTACCAAACCAAGAACCACTGTGACATCAGTGGTGGCAACATGTACATCAAAATTAATAAAACAGAAAAAATATTTTTCACTACTTACATATAATGTAAAATTGGCATAATATCATTATTTCTGACGTACATTTTGAGTGAGAGGCATACTCAGAGGTGATTTATACAACACAAAGCTGAAAGTAGTTGAACTTACAACAGAAGAGACAAGTAAAATACAAAGTCCCAGAAAGCAAGGTACTTTCTGTAAGACAGAAATGAAGGCATTATAAAACATACAAACGAGGAGAGGTTGAGGGAACTGGGCTTGTTCAGCCTGAAGAAGAGAAGGCTGCAAGGGAACCTAATAAATGCTTACAAATATCTGAAGGGTGGGTGTCAGGAGGATGGGGCCAAACTCTTTTCAGTGGTGCCCAGCGACAGGACAAGGGGCA
>Ga0065711_1003872_pt1 | contig 26018 bp, 14 predicted proteins | sample Hoacrofraction12_FD_59098 | JGI IMG/M metagenome (GOLD analysis project Ga0065711, IMG submission 59098) | Hoatzin crop microbial communities from Cojedes, Venezuela - Epithelial fraction 12 v2 (version 2) | ecosystem: Host-associated > Birds > Digestive system > Esophagus > Crop | place... | reverse complement strand
GCCCCGCCCTGCCCCGCCCGCCGCCTGCGGGGTCGTGGCTGGGCGGAGGTGGGGGCTGCCTGCTCTTTCTCTCTCCCCCACAGGCAGACACATAGGTGCGTACATACACTGAGCGCGTGTGAACAGCGCTCTGAAATAGAACGGGCAGCATCCAGGCAGTCAGCTGGCCAGGTTCTGGCAGCAGCAGTGGTGTGTCTGACCTCCCGTGTAAGTCTGACGGCACTGTAATCAGTAACGCTAAATCTAAGAAGGGGAGGATTGTGAAGGAGTGACAAAAACCAGCGAGGTCAAATGGCTCAAACTCCTGTGCGTCTGGGTAAAGCTCCTCAGCGTTCCCTCAACTGGCTGAAAGGTCACTGCTTAAAAGTATGGATGTTTACAAAATGACAGCAGCTGTTTGTCAACAGTCAAGTAACTTTCTTTTGCCTTGAAGAACAATCAAAAGAACTCAAATTTCAGTATGCGTGTATTATATAGCTTAATAGAGATGTTTAAATTACTTCATGAGACACGTTACCAAGGCTGGATTTTCACTATCTCTGTGTTGAATGATGATGTTTTTTCATTGTTTGCATCTAATGTTACACATAAATTTTCTTCTTTTTAAATATCATTATTGCAGTTGGGTGTACAAATTCTAAGTACTTAAAAAACAAAAACCCGACTATCTCAGTGTTTGGCACACATAGGAATGCTTGCTTTTGCTGTTCAGCTAAAGAACACCAGAGAATTGTGACCTCTGTAACGCAATTTGAGCAGATTAACTAGCTGTCAAACAACCAAAATTTTTATTGAGTGCATTTCAGAAATAATTTGGAAATACGGCACTGTTTCAAGACACCTTTTTTTGTCATGCGATGATCGTTGACCATATCGGTCGTCTGTCGTGTAGCTTTGTTAACAGCCAGAAGGTAGGTCTCTAGCTTCCCTCCTCACTTACTAGAAATAACTTCAGAATGTGTTATGTTTAAGAACATTTTTAACATTGTACATCATTGGTCTGGGGCTTTTTTGATTGTTTTGGAAGTTAAAGAATTTTTAATGTTTCTGTTATAAGAGCAGCAGGGGAATTTCCATTTTGTGGTCTAGCAAGAAAAGAATTTGATGTGATGTACTTTACAGATGGCAAAAGTGGTAAAAGTAACACATTTGTTTATGGGAACAGTTTAGAGGCAGTGCCTAAATTCATAGCAGGTAGTAGTTAATGTGGCTGAAGTCAGTTTTTAGTCTATATTACATATAATATTTGTGAGGAGCCTCAGTTGGTGTTTTTGCAGACACCGCTGTTGCATTTCCTAAAACGCTATGAACTTACTAATTCAGATGGTATCATTCTCATTTAGTCTTATTAGAAATAATAAGACTTTTGGATTCTAGTGTTGTGGTTGTGCCATCACATTCTTTGAGATGAACGTGATAGCACCTGTTAATAACTGAAACTGATGTCCGTATTGTAGGTGAAACTCATAGCAGCTGTTTGACACTATCAGCCAGATTTGGCTGCTTAAAACATTGTCTGATGTTAACTGTTCACATTGGAATTTTACATGTTAGGTGTCTGCCTTGGAGGCCTGTTTATCTTTTTTTCACTCGAAAATAGCAACTGTGAAAACTGAAACACTTATGAAACTGAGCCTAGGAAGAATACTGTTTTGCCTCTAGTAATGTTTGTCATAGTCATTTTAGGAAGTACCCTTATTTCATATGCTTTGGAATAATAACCTGGAAGTCAGAGAGGTTGACTTTTGTCACAGTGCATCAAAGGATGTGACTTTGTCAAACGGTAGGCCTTTTGAGTATTTGGGTTTTGTGCATATTTGCCAAAGATTTGGTACATCTCTGCACCTGAATTCCAAAAATTTGCTGCTAAAATGAGTACATTGCAGTCCAGGAATGCACAGAACATTCCTTGCACGACTAGCTCTGAGTTAATACAGACTGGCTGCAGTTGGGTCAAAGAGCTGTGTCTTGGACCTCCCTTGGTTTCTGTGAATATCCTCCTTGCTTTACACCAGCAACTGTGGTGGAAGGAGGTAGTCCATAGGAATATAGATGGGAGTGTATATCATATATGTGTACTGATTATGTGGCCAGTACAGTGGTGTGGGAAGAGTTCCCTACTAATACAATGAATCTGAAGGGAACAAAGGGAATTTTGTCAGAAGAAGGTTGGAAAGCCAAGACTGGGATAGATTGTAATTAAATTCTGCCTGAGTAAGACAAAATGGAGCTCTGCAGAGGACAATTTAACTTTTTTTTTTCTCTGAATAGAGGGGTATGCCCCAGGCATTCATGGATGCAGGAATTTACAGATATTTATATTTAAAAAAGTTGTTCAGTCTTCCATATCCTAAAATTTGTCTTTATTTTGCGAGTACTTTGCTTATACAAATACATATGAATTACTTTCTTGTGTAATCTCTGTGCCTGATTTCTTGTTCTAAAAAGAACAACTCCCATGTTAAAACTCAGTGGGTACATATTTTTTTATATATATTTTAGAAATATTACCTTGTATGTACGTATGTATGCTGGGTCGAAGAGAAAACAGTGCATCAAAATTACTCCAGGAACTAAGCTTTTTTGTGCTTTGCTTTCTGTTCTGATGTTTCCTATAATTGTTTTTTTTCCTTACAAAAGCAATTGGAAAAAGTTGGTAAATCTTAGCCACCTGTCTGAATATTTCACAATGGTAAGGCCAAAACTTCAGCGGTTTCAGCTCGTAAAGAACAATTATAAGATGCTTGAAAATCTGCCTTAGATTTGGTACCTGTTACAGCCAATTGAATGAGTTAGTTCTTCCTCATAGATGTTGGATGCTCTTACACACAAAAATCAGCAGCTATACACTCTGTTAAATTTATCAGTTTTGTCGAACATATACTCATTTTGTGTGAAAAAGCAGTTTAAGAGATAAAATGCAGAAACTTTCTTTTTTTTTTTCTGAAATTGCTTATGCAAATTTCCTCTGGTTCGTCAGAACAAGAAAAGCTATGAGCTGCACTTTCTGCAGAGTACTTCCCTGAGAAAAGCTGAAAGCAATGGGGTTTGAGGAATAGCCCTGTTGGAATTTCACTGCTGCCAATATGCGTAGATAGATCATTGGCTTGGTTTTCCAGTATTAAAGCTATGCTGCTGTTTTGTGAGGTATGTATTGCCTTGGAAGAAAGGAGATGTCTTTTTGTTTAAGTAGGTTAATAGGTCCCGTGGTTTCCAGTGCTGAATTTGGGTTTGGGGAGTGAACTTGTAAGGGCTTACATGTTTCAACAACATAGCAGCCTGGACAGGTTTTCCCAATGGCAGTGACATTTACTATAACTTGTATGTGTGTATCTATCTTACAACTTTAGTGCTCTGTTCACCAGAGAGTTCAGCTCTGCTAAATGAGCCCTCTAGGTTGATTGGAAGGTTTGGAATATTGTGGATATACACTTGTTTGGCTGAAGGTGAAAATCTAGTGAGAGGCAGAGAGGGTGGTGTATGTGTGTATATGTAGAAAATTTATATCTGAAAGCTTTCCTGCCTTATCTGGGAAAACGTATTTTTCTTCAAAGCCCACATGAAAGCTGAAATTGTTTCATATGCATAGACTATTGACTATGTGATCTTGTTCTCTCACAATGAATGGGATACTAGGTTTTATTCTAAATTTTACAAATCATGCACAAGTTCTCATGTATACACAGGCAAAATCTGATGTTTGCTAAGCTTTTAAAAACAATAGGGAAAAATGCTCTGCCCGTTGCTTATTATGTACACTAGGTAGCCAGACAGCATGTATGTCATGGAAGACAAAATTCATATTTAGACACATGTATGTGTCTAAATGTGTTATTTGTGATCGGTTGCAGGTGTTTTGTTGCTACTATGTATCTTTATCTGATATATCAGTATCTGATATCTTTGCATTTAATGGTTATGAACAATTTATTTTCTTTTATGTACAAAAAGTTCAGTAGAGTTTGTTAGAGTTGTACATTGTTGAAACAGTAGTAGTATTCTCTGTGTGTACTTTCAGAAATAGAATCTTGGGAATGATTCGTACAAGTACTTGGGAGAGAAACTCAGTTTGTGTCTGCAGACTGCAAATTATGTCTGACTAGAGTTTTGATATAGTGAGATGCATTAATGTTCAGAGCAGATGCAATGCTAATACTAAGATACAGAAAAGCTTTATTGGGAAAACTTGGAATTTCTTATGCCATTTCAGATCATTGTAGGTCCCTTCCAACTGAAACATTCTATTCTGTTCTATTCACCTGCCAGACATTGTTTTGCTTGGTTTTACTACTATTGCAGAGGAATAAGCATGCTGTGTAACTTGAACATTAGACTAAATCAGCAACAACTTCAACATTTGACTTGCTGCAGAAAGATGTGTTTGTGTCATTGTGATAGTTATGCTGCTGCTTGTTGCAGTTTATCCCGTTAACAAACTATCGATGTTTCTCTGAGCAGAGCTACTTTCAGGTTCTAAAATTAAACGAGACACCTCTCCCTTGCTGGCCAAGCAATGAAAAACAGAATAAATTAAGACAATAATGAGTCCTTTATTTTTCTGAAAACAAAGCAACTTTTTTTTACTGGTCTGTAAAGAAGAGCGTCGTGATTGATTCCAAAATAAGAAAATTCACGTCTTTGACTGGTGTATTTGGGAGCAATTAGTTGAGAGCTCAGACGTCAAGTGCAAGGGGCTTTGGAGCTTAAAGAAGGAGGTTGTGTAATGGCCACAGCTTCGAAACACTGCCCTGCTGAACTTGTAAAACTTACAGGAGCCTAGTTCCGTGTGTCTCTTTGTTAAGGATCTCTGACAGCAACAGTGCTGTCACATGTTTTCAACTCTCCTTCTGTTCCATCCCTATCAGCATCATATTCAGAAAGCTATGAAGCAGGTTTAGATCTAAGTCTCCAGATTTCTTGTCAGCCTGTCTGGAAAGCAGCAAAGGTTGAGGGAGCATTTAAAATAATCCATCTCTGGATGACAGGTGAATAAAGAAGAGACTGAATGAGTAGAGAAAGGTGTAGACTAAATGAGAACAATAATATGGCACTTGGAAAGAGGAGGGGAAAGCACAGGCAGGATGAGAAAGCAAGCAAGGAGAGAATAAAAGCAAAACAGAAAAGAGTGTGTCGTATTTAAAAATAGAAAATATTGCAGGAGGACAAAAAATTATACAGAAGGAAATGTGTGTTGGAAAAACAAGTAGGAATTGTTACCGTTTTCCTTGTATCTCCCTGCTGAGAGGATGAAAATGACACAGCATTTCTGTACACACACAAAAAAAGCTGTATCTGCTGCAACTGGATTCTATCCCCAATGTTCTTTTTTGAATGAGCACTGGGAAGTGAAGAAAATGTAGAAAGAAGGAGAGCATTACTTCTCTAATGAGGGATAAAATGTTTTTTGGAAATCCTTATTTGTACCTCCACTTCATGTGTCAAACTTTGTATTTTTGCTATGCTCTGAGGACCTTCCGTGGAGTTTTGCTTATGTATAATAAATGTTCTGTTTATGAATTCCAAAAGTTGAATGGTGGAGATTGAAAATGAGATTATAGGAAGAGTATCTTTCTTAGTATGCATGTGTTCACTCTTACTATTCTTTAACTATTTCTGAAAGTAACGAGCAGTATTTTTAGAAGTATTGTCATTAGTGATCCTTGTGAATATGGGATATATGTTTACTAAATACTTGGATTTAATACTGTGCTTTGTAAAAGTCAAGTTTGGAATCAGATTGGGGAGTATATTTTCAGTTGTGCTGTAAATCTCAGACAAGTGGCTTTTTAGATCTCTATCATTTTGAGTAAGGCGATTGCTTTGTGTTGTTCTTTGCGGTTTTTGTAGAATGTTTTGAGGTTCTAAGATAAAAGAATAATACTTTGGAATTTTGATTTTTCTTTTCCCTGTAGCAGGAATCTATTTATTCATCTCTGTAATTCCTTGGAAAGATAACCTGAAAATACTTACCTCCAAATTTAACATTCATGTTAAAGGAAATCTCTACACTGTGACAGGATTAGTATTTTGCAGTAAATTACTTAACATTACTAGCAGCAAGCAAAAGGTGCTATTATACTAGCCACAACATAAATACAGAAGCATCAAAGATAATAACAGCTGTTTATCTGTTTGTGATGCTAATACGTACATGTGACTGGGGCCAGATAAACAAGACCAAGCATCAGTGCTTGTGCATCAGATTCTTCACACAAGAATTAAAAAAATCCGAGAGCAGAGAAGATGGAAAGATAACACTGCAGATGAAGTCAACTATAAGTATTGCTAAGATCTCATCACAAACCTTTCCTAAGTGGTAATCTGTCATCTCCTGATTAATACTACTGAGTATTGGAGATATTCAGGCATCTCTAAGATACTTAGGTTTGTATTCTTTATGTATGTCAAAATTCATTACTTTAAACAGAAAAAATCAGTTTGTCTCTTTGTGCTGGCAGCTTTATGATTTTGAGATTTATTTGCTAACTTTATTTTTTAACATAGTTGCTCAGAAAACTTAAAATCAAGCCTGCATATTTTCAGCTTGGTTTGTTAATATATTAAAAAATATGCAGTTGTTAAAATCGCCATTGTAAGTTTCCTGTGGTATAATTTCGATGTGCTTGTTTAAAATTGCAGGTATGCATTTTATACATGACAATACTTATGAAATGGCATGCTGGGATGTGCTTGGATTTGAAAGTCCATCCCAGCACAAATTTTGCTCTCTTAAAAGGCATTGACAATAAAATGAATAGTTTTGTGTTTGGTTAAGAAATGAAAATCTTACCATGCAAGGCCCAGTAGTACACGTTTTGGTTTAGAGTGGCTAAAGGACATTTTTCTTTCATAGTTTGAAAATTAAAATCCCTTGGAATATTTTAAGACATTAACTGTGGTTAAGGGATTAAGTGAAGCAAAATGGTTTGCTGTATGTTGAATCAATCAGAATTAAAGTTCATTTGTAAGTGACAGGTTTTCTATGCACAGCAACTTTCTTTAATACCTCTGGGGTAAATGACTCTTCTTTCTAATATGCCGCGTTACCTGTGTTTAATGAAGTGATTTAGGTATTCTGAGTGGGTTATTTGTGAATTTCAATTCTAAGTAAGATGAAAATTGCTTTTCAGGAGTAGAGTGTAGTAGGGCTAGCTTTCCCAAGATGAGCTAGGTGGCAGAATTGACTAAGAAAGTGGTGCTTAGTTATTCTATAAGCTCTGAATGCCAGTTTGTTCACTGAATCATGTAAAGTGCAGTCTGTTTTAACTTTATACCTTTTTATCTGTTTATATCAAATACATTTTGTAATATTTTATGCAGAATACCTTAAAGCAGATATATGGTAATTTCCAAAAAGCTACAGGCTCTCAGTGAGCTGGGAAAGTGCATCTTGTTTTGCAAATCCAATACAGTTATTTAGCAGTTCTAGTGATATAATTATTTTTCATGTGTATTGCACAATGCAAGGTCTACAGAAGGATTCTGCTGATAGCATATTTCCCTGAGGTTCTCTGCTCTGCCTGCCCAAGTTTGCCTGCTTTATACGCTCAATTTTTACTGAGGACAAAGGTGAAGAGTGGATAGGAAAACAAGGATGACAGATGTTTGTCATTACTGTTTAATGCTCTACTGGACAGTTCTTGGATATTAAGATGGAAACCATGGTGTGAAGACAGAGTAAGAACAGGTTTTTAACATAAGTATTGTTGAGTCAGTTTCTTTAAATCCGAGTATGTAGCTATTAAATACAAAGTGGTGATTTACTTTTAGTTTTGAAAGTCAGTGAAAGGAAGGTGTGTTTCCCAGGAAGCATTCCTGTTGGCAGTTGTTACGCTTTAATCTGGTGAAAAACATCACATCATAACTGCCTTCAGGTCCATCTTTTTCAAATAGGCTAGAGGGCTGTGGTTTTCTTATATTGGTGGAAGACTAGTCAAAAAACATATTCTGCTTTTTCTTTTCCTTTTTTTTTTTTTTTTCACCTGTTGCTTTAATGTCTGTCTGATGGAGTAACACAGCTCTGAAGGCACAGAGAGAGTATCGTCTGGAGGACTGAGTGTGCATAGCTGGGAGTCAGGAACTCCTGGAGTTTTACCTCTGCTGCTCAGTTGTTTCATTTTATTACATTTGTTGAATCACTCAAGTTCTAACTTTTTTTTTTATTCCCCAGAAAGTTGATGATAATAGGTGGTGATAATAGTCATTGTTACTGTACTGGCTTATTAATCTTTTTGTAAGACCCTGTGCTGTGAAGGACTGTTTTAGCACACGGACTACCTGATGTAGTCTCTTTATGTAGGAGGGTCCATACATCAAACGTGGTGTGATTCATTCTGGACTGCCAGTTTCAGTCCATGACAGCAAACAGGCTAAAGTAGAAATAAATACAATAATTAAAAGAAAATTATACTGATAGATGATGGTGGACCAGAATGTGTATTGTTCTTCATCCAGAACGCCTAGAAAGATGTACTAGGTAGAGCGACTGGGCATGGTTATGTTGAGTTTACTAACTTGGTTAATAAGAATATAAATAATAATTCATAGTCGTCTTTTGTAGTTAGCAATGGTAACCTATTATAATTTTCCTTGGCAGCACATATGGTGGGTGATAAACTAACTAATAAAAGTGCCACATGGAGCATAGGTCCGCTTTTATTTTTTTATGACTGTTTCTTTCATCTGATACATAATTAATGTGCAAGGTTCAAAATTGTTTTGTCTGTGATTCTGGCTTCTGCTGATGTATTCTGAGCTGTAAACGTTGTGTGAAAACCATGATTCTCTGACTTAATCAGCTGCGTTTGTTCAATGACCATTGTATAAAAACAGCAAATGAGGTTGTCACAACACTCTTTAAAGAATTTTTGTATTCACTCTTTAAGTCTTAATACTAGTTCATTTTACTGAAATTAAAAGTAACTGTAAATTCCACAATAGGTCTTAGAGCCAAGCAAATGCATTAACTTTTTTTTCTTTCATCTGCTGTTCAGAAGTTCATGCTCTTTATTTGGCTTTTTAGTCCTGTCTTCACAAAGTATGAGATGCATCTTGCAATCTTCTGCTTGTGAGCTGGCTTTTCCAGTGTCTGCCTGCTTTAGTAGAAGCAACTGCATCTCTTCTGCTAGTCTGAGAACTTCAGTGGAGCTCTAGGGTGACCTTGGACAAAGATGAGAAAAGGCACATCCGTTTTGTACGTCCCATTTATTCTCTCTCCTGTCATGGAAACAAATCTTTGTAGTGGTATTGCTTCACATTAAAGTGATATAACTTTTCTCCCCAACCCTTATCTTATGAATCTGATACTTTATGGTGTCTCGAGTGAAAATAGTTGACATAGTACATTCCAGTTTGCATTTGTAGAGTTTCAGCCGTTCATCTTAATCGGAAGATATCTGTATTATAATCAGTACGTTAATGCTAGTTTTCTGAGGCTGCTAGTCTATCAATTCTGTCCCCTTTCCTAATTAAGTAAATCTATATTTCTTGAGTCAAACTTCCCATGTATGAACCCTTCTGTTGTGTAGTTTCAAAATTCTGGTAGTACAGAGACAGCATATAGGTATGTAACCACCATATCAAAGAGAAATCTTCAGTTTCACTGTAAATACTCATCACATATTTGGTGCAGTATAGGGAGTCTTACTGAACAAACTCTGCTAGGCTCTAACCTACTGCTTGCTGTTGTATTCTCAATTACACCTGGCTGGATTTAGGTGAACCAGTTGTTGAGAGATAGATTCAATGATTTCTCAGCAAAATTTCTTCTGAAGGAGGAAATACATTTCCAGATTTACAAGGAAAGATTCTTGAACTTTGAATGTTTTCTGTTTTCTCCTTTTGCTTCCAGCTTGTTTGTCATCCTTAATTTTGGTGCTTGAGCGTTGGACCTTTGGCTTGGAAACTTCCATCCAGCTGAATAGATACCGCTGCTTAGAAAACCTCCATTTCCTGAATGTTCAGTACGAACAACCATTCAGGATACTTAGTGAGCAGGTATCTGTAGTGATGCAACAGGTTTAGAGAGTCATTACAGTACATTTTTTTTTTTCCCCTTCCTATGAGTAATTAGGGAATACGTGCTGGTTTCCAGTGAATGAGCTAAGCATGTGGATTGCCATTATTGACTGCCATTTACTTATTTGGAACATTTTCATTGTATGATTTAGATTTGAATTTTGGACTTAGAATTACAGGAGTGTTAAATAGGTATGTTAAATAGGTATGTTAAATATTCTCACTGACTTAAAGGTGTTAATTTTTTCTTTTATAGTCATGCTTCACATTACACCATTCTTGAACACTGAGGCCCAAAAAAAGCTTCCTGTAGAAAATAATCATCCTGTCTCATGAAGAGTAGCGAATGTTCAATACCTTGATTTTATCAAGGCTTTTAACACATTCTAGCCTAGTATTCTTACAGCCACGTTGGTGAGATATGGAATGGATAAATGGATGGATGATAAGTCAGCTGAAAAACTGGCTTGACTGCTGGATTTAAAGGGCTGTGATCAGTGGCTCAGAGTTCACTTCGTGGCTTATTAGTGGTCATGTTTTTCAGGGTTAATTCAGGGTTGATACAAGGCGCCATACTGTTTAATAACAATGTGGAAAGTAGGGTGAAGTGCACCATTGGGGAGTTTGTGGATGATGGCGAACTGGAGGAAGAAGTACATATAGTGGAAGATGGGGCTGCTCTTTGGAGGGACTTTGAGAAGTTGGAAAAATGAGTTCATAGAATCATGAAGTGGTTGTGGTTGGAAGACACCTCTGGAGGTTATCTGGTCCAAACCTGCTGCTCAAGCAGAGACGCCTTGAGGCAGTTGCCCAGGACCATGTCCAGATGGCTTTTGGATATCTCCATGGATGGAGACTCTGCAACCTCCCTGGGTGACTTTTGCCAGCCCTCAGTCACCCTCACAGTGAAAAAGGGTTTCCTGATGTTGAGAGGCAACCTCCTGTGTTTCAGTTTGTGCCAAATGACTCTGGTCCTGTCACTGGGCACCACTGAAAAGAGCCTGGCTCTGTCTTCTGTTCATCTTCCCTTCAGGTATTTATATAGATTGACAAGATCCCCCTGAGTTTTCGCTAGGTGGAACACGTCCAATGCTCTCAGCCTTTCCTCATATGAGAGATGAACCAGTCCCTTAATCATCTTAGTGGCCCTTTGTTAGTCTCTCACCAGTATGTCCATGTCTCTTGTACTGGTTATACTAATCACCATTAATAAATATTAATAATGTAATTCTTTCTCCCTTTGATTTCTTTAGAGTACATGGGGTATTTTCAAATAGAGTATTCTTCAGTGAAGGTTTTATCTTCAAAATTGTTTAGCTGTAGAGTTGCAGGTCAGGCTGGGTTTTTTGACTTTTGTTATGTTCCCTTCTTTGATACAGAGCCAGGATATTCACAGTTAATAGTGCATTTATGTTCAAATCGCACATATGTGTGATTGCTCTGTCCATTTTATAGAAAGATGCCTATGGAAAAGATCTAAGTTGTTGATGGAGAAGGAGATTGGACCTGAGTGACCTGAGATGTAGGACTGTGTTGCTAGCCAGGCAAACTTGTTATGAGTAATCCTTCAACGGTAAAATTTGCAGAGACAAAGCTTTATAAAGGGAAAAATTTTAGTATTCAGCTTGTGATTCTGAAGGTTTAGACATTTCAGTACTTCATCAGCAATAGCAATTTCCCTTCCTGGGAAAAAAATAAAAATTAAAAAAGAATCTGATGTGGTTTTTGGTTCTTCAGAGATCTTGAAAGATTATATTTATTTTTTAAGTGTTACTGTCTTAGTAATGAAAAGCAACTTCATGGAATTATAACAAATTTAAAAATCTGTTATGTTTTCTTTGGCAATGCAATACTTGGTTGATAAATTACTTGATTCTGTATGTTGTTCAAATTCTTGTGCACACAACGTTAACATAAGGAAAACTAAACTGAAAGCAATTTTATGCAGCTTTTTTTACTATACCCTTGAGCATTTTCTAAGTTTGCATTTAATCACAGAATCTTGGCCATGATATTTTTGACAGGTAATTTCCTTAATGCAGTTGACAGAGATGGATTACATGGAAGCCTATTGGATCCGATGCTTTTGTGTGCAAATGATAAGGCTAGATTAGGGTTATCTTGCTCTGAGTGCCTAGAAAGATATAGCCACCTAATAATTCCCCTGGTAATATGTGTGGTTTTGTGGGAGCAGAAATTCGTGGCTAGAGACAGGCCTGCAAAAGTATTTGAAGATTTTTATTGCACCCTGAGACTATCTGGGGTGATGTGTGTTTTTCTGTTACATGATATCAAAATTATATGTCAGAGAAAGACAAATGTATTAAATGTTTGGCAGATTGGGAAAGCGATAAGGCAAGAGGCAGGCACGTATCTTAAAAATATTACTGGCATTTAAAAACGAAATTATTTTTGTCACAACCATGAATATTATTGTTATTTTGCAGAGAAGTAACAAAATAAGTAGCATTTAGATTTTTAGCTGCTGTAAAGGTTCATGTAAGAAGTTGCTGTTGTCTTTCTGCCTTATTAAAAGACTGTAAACCTGAATGTTCGTAACTGGGATGCTTTTTGAAACGGTATTTAATTATAAATAGCAAAGTCTGAATAAATTTACATCTCAATAATATTCTTTTGCAGTCAAGACTTTTTGGACAGTAGAGTAGGAAGCGTATATAAAAGCATTGAATGAAGAGCCATTGATGTATATCTTAGTTTTATTTATTCATAGCAAGCATTCACTTCAGTTGAAACAGGATTTTTTCAGCAATCTCCAAGATCATGACAATTTTATAACTTCTTTAAACCTCAAGTAGACTAAGAAAATAAATTTGATCAGCTAGTAGCTAACAATATTGCAGTCAAAGCATCTGTTACTGGTCTCTCATTTGGAAATAGACCTATCGGAAAGATGAAGGTTGGAAAAAAGGGCGGGTAGTGTTCATAAAACATAGACTCCTGACACTCCCTCTATAGTCAGTAAAGAAGAGATGTGCCTTCAGGAGGCAATTCAGAGCAAGAGTCTAATTTAGATGGTGTGTGTCACGTCCTGTGGGATCCTCTTTGTATCTCTTGACTGATTCTCTGACTTCTCCTGAAGGCTAAAATAAGCAGCTTCCCTAAGCTTAAGTTTTTTTGTGAATATTTTCTGGAATACTGAATTGCATAGATTCTAAATAAAGAATGGTTTTCCAGGTTTTGCAGCTTTCTAGTCAATAGAGTTTTTCTATGCTGTCTATAAAATCTTCAGAGGCTTTTTTGTGGGGACTTAGAGGGAAGGGTACATATACTGTATTTCTTGGCATCATGGCTCTTAGCTTATTTCTAACTATTGGTGTAAAAACTGTTGTCATGTGGTATTTCTGGAAAACACACTAAGAAGAAAAGACCATCCCTAGATTGCAGTTAAAAAGAAAAAAGAAAGAAAAACCAAACCCCAGACTGCTGGTGATTATTTGGTTTTGGTGTGGTGGGGAAGCTTTGTGTCCTTCGTGTCCTGAAAGACTCTTTACCTTACATCTTGGCCTAATAAAATATATTACCTATCTTTTTCTTGTTTTATTTCCAAAGGGGAAAAAAAGGCATTTTATGCAGAAACTGTATCATGAAAAAGAATCATGTAGGTGTTTAATATATGCTGTGATGAGTAATTTTGGTCATGGTACATCAGAAAGCTACTTTCCCCCACCTTCTTTCTAATAAGAATTTTAATCCATTGATGACAAAACCTCTAAAGTATTTCTTTGCTGCATTGTAATACACTGTGACGAATTATGTCTCGGGAGTTGTAAAATTTTCTCATAGCTTGTAATACCTCATTTAATGAATTGATCACACTGAAATGTAAAGATGAAGCAGCATTTATTTTGTATGTTATATTGCATATAATTTTTAGACTTGACATTTATAGCCATGGAAGCTGTTATTTTACATATCATTTTCAAACCATATCAGCCTTAAACACATTTAAATTTAATAAGCAAGTAGATTAGATTTGCTTTTAAGCTAGGCATATCGTTATAGTTTGTGTTCCCTTCAGTAGGGTACGTGCTTACTATTAAAGGCAGTATTTAGTTGTCTTTTAAAACCTAAAAATAATAAAAGGGGGTGTATTTACAAAAGTAATTGAATATAGAGCTGCTTTCGCAGACAGTGCCCCAGTCATGATTTTTGCAGAATGTAGATATTAAAGTAGTTTTTGGTTTTTATTAAAAATTGCCCTTTTTTGAGGAAATACTAATGTAGGAGCTATATGTGTTTCAGTTATGAAATACCAAATCTGTCATAGTAACATATGGCCTGATCATCGTCCCCTGCAGAAAAAAATCCATGGGAGGGAAGAGCTTATTTGGAAACTCTGCATGATTTACCAGGCAGGTTTTCTGATGTCTCATCTTTCTCATCAGAAAGAATCTGTAGCTGCCAAGGAGGTGGATTCTTACAGCCTTCTAACTACTTAAATGCCTTATCATCCATAAAGAATATATTCTTAGTAGTGTGAAAAAAGGCAGCCCTTTGTTCTTCGATCCTGGCTTCTTTCACCACTAAAGAAACTATACAGAACATCACATAGAGAACCTCTGCTGTCATTGTGATCTGTTTCTGTCTCCCACCTCAGAATCTTGGTGGATGTAGAAGCAGCTGAGAGAAACTTAATGAAAATCTGGGCTTTATAAAATCCCAGTGGACTTTTCTTTGGAGATTATGTTGCTTTTCTTAGTGTATCTGCTAAGAGACAATTCTAGCACTGAACTTTTTGCTGTGACACAAAATTAGACAGAATGCAAATAAGAGGCTTTTCACCTTAACTCAGTCAGAGGGAAGAATTATTTTTCTTTGCATTTTTTTCATTCTTTCTAAAAATCAGTTTGGAAATACGGTACTGAGTTTTCCAGACTTTATGAAAGTATTTTTCACCTTTTTTATTCAAAATAAGGTTGATGCCTGTTTTGCAAATTCCTTTCACTAAAGTGGAAAACTTAAGCACAAGACCTTGTCTTAGAATCTGTCTTTGAAGAATGTAACTTTAAAATTACATTTTAAGGGTTTTGCGTGGTGTTTTTTGTTGTGGTTTCCCTCCCTTCTCTCCTTAAATTCATTGTTTCATGTTGTGTTCATATTCATAGAGTCGTTCCTTGGATTGTACGTAGTTTTTGGCTTTCTGGTCTATCTGTGTACATGGGCCTACTCAGCAAGTTAGTAGACCTGATAGAACTTTCCAAATCCAAACCTCTTCCTGTATATTTCTCTAGAGAATTGTTTTGTGTATGAGCAGTGCAAGCCAATATTTAATCAACAGACAAATGAGCTGAAACATAAAATCTTGTTCAAGTAACTTGTTGCAACTCTTGTTCAGCAACTTTGCTGTGTAGTAGCTTCATAGAAAAACAACCCAAAACCCCCTGCTGTTCTTTGTACAATTTGTTAATGAAAGGGAAATCACATGGATTGCACCAACACTAGTAAAAACAATTGAGACAGACCAAAGATTCCTGCACGTGGCATGCATTTGGCTTAAGCCAAAGACTAGTGTGTCTCAGGCCCTGGCATGCTCCTAGAGATGGCAGTTGACAGCAGCGGTTCCAAACAGGCAGACAGTAAGAACGTAGCTACCAGCTCTGGTGAGGTAGTGTTTTGTTCCTGGGGATATGGACTGCAGTGCCATAAAACAGGTGCCCGTTCTGATTTGTTGCATAGCCGTGAAGACCACCTTTCACAATGGGATGATGTTACAAAATCGACAGAATTCTTATAACCAAGGAAGAATGTCTTACAGAATCTAAGAGAACTGCAAAGTCTCTTGGCTGTTCCTCTTATCTTACTACACTTAAATATATATTGTGCCTCATCCATAAAGTTGATAAAAGGGTTAAAGGAAATATCACTGCATTGAACTGAAGCGTGTGGGGCAAAGGAGGAGAAAATGTGCCTCTTAACCTAAACCATCTCCCTCAGTTAACTATTATTTACTATTTATGTAATGCTGTTGGATATAAACATATGGCTATACACATTGTGAAATCTAAGCTGTGATGAAAGCAGACTTCACAGCCACATTAGAAGATGGATGAAGTGGCTGCAGAAGGCGAACGATTTGTTAGCTGATAAGCTCTCAAGGAAGTACAAGATTTAGTAATCAAGAGGGTAACATAGAAAAGGCATCAGAAGAATTAGTTCTTTGCCGTGGGGTTTACAAGAGCATTACTCAAAAATTAGGTGCATAGTTCCTGTTCACACTATCGCAGATAAATCACCATGAATTTCATTCTGTGCATTTCACTAGATTATGTGATCTTTGAACCTTTGTTGATATTTTTTTTTAAATAGAAGATTGGCAATGTACGGTGTCAGCAAAATATGTCACGTAGTCATGAGGCATAACTGAAGAACTGAATAATTTGTCTCATGTCTTGCTCACAAGGGTAATTAAATGGGATGGCATTTAAGTTGATGGAACTACAGAGGTGACCACTGGCAAAAGAACTGTCTCCCATTTTTTTTCGGTAAAGCGCTCATCAATGTTTTGTTAATTTCTCCCCTTGTGAGTGATTTAATATGCTTATTTTTCCTAGTACTTTCAGCAGGAATAACTTAATTACAGGGAATGGAAAATAATTCTAAGCCAAAATTATTTAAATAAGAAATCATATATTTGTGGAATCTAACGTGTACCTTTCATTTAAATACAACTTTTTCATTCTTTTGTTTAAAGAAAATGTGCTGCACAGTGAAATTACACTTAACATCAAAAAGTAGGTTTTTTAAAAAAAAACCTCATTTCTGAAGGTTTGTAGCAATGCATCTTTAGGTTTACCTCAGCATTGAAGGGGCCATTTAAAAAGATAAGAGCTTAATCCAGACATCAGCGGTGATGATTTCTTTCAATATGATAATAAATATGCCTAAGTACCCTTTTATCTTTAATAATTCAGGATTCATTGAGCATTTAAAGGTTTTCCTGTTCTGTCATTTAAGGAATCGGATAGCAATTTGTTAAAAATAACAGGAGACATGTCTCGACAATAGACAAAAAAATCACACAATATCTAAGGGATGCTATTTCAAAATGGAAGTTGGTGCTCTCTACAGAACTTGCATAAAGACTTTCACCTTACTTGCTTACCTTCTTGAAAACTGTGACCATTAGGATGACTTCCCCAAAATTACTTGGAGGACATCCCTGTAAATCAGTTATTTTATAAGAAACTCCTCAACCCTCCCCTTGAAATTATGTGTAAGAAGCCTACAAAGGAAGTTTTGTACAAAAGTAATATATCACTATGCTTTATCAGGAAAAAAAAAAATCATAATAACTGTTTTGGAACAATGAAGTACTTCTCAACTGAGATTTACAATTTGTACCACCATGATTTTCCGAAAGGTATGCATTTGTGTTTGTAGTACAGTTTACAGAATTGATAATGATGTTAAGCTAATTATAACATTTACATGTTGTTACTCAGTTTCCCCTTAAATGTGAAGTTCAGAGTATAATTCTTTATTATGGGAACATTTCTTGTTACTTTTGCCTTGAAGGATACATGTCAAAACATTCTCAAGTAAATTATTCTGTTACAGATTATTGTGTTAGTCTTGAGCATATTCACTTATTGTTAGAGACCAATGTGGATACGAACATGAGAGTAAAGATGTCTGCTGTAATCTGAGAGCAGCATCTGAATTGAGATTTCACACTTTGAGGAAAAAAAATTAATACAGGGCTGAAACTGAGTGAATTAAATATGCATATTCAGTAATTATGATGTTAATTAAAACTAGTTAGAGATTACACAGTAGACTTCTGTTAAGAACTCCAAAAATCCAGATCCAGTTGCTGACTAGTAGACAGTGTAATCTGTGCCTGCAAATCCAAATAACATTGACTGAAGCAGCAGGTCAAGGCACAGTAATTTCTGAGATTTCTTAGCATTAGCTTCAGTTTGAGGGGCTTGGTTAGAAATATTCTCAGACTTCTAGGATTTATGTTTGTGAAAAATGATTTTTTGCAGTAGATGAGCAGAGAGCTAAGCATTGGATCAGAGTTATGCATTGCACTACCCTAAGTTGCTACTGGTTGTCATGGTAACATTTTTAAACGGTGCTGGCTGTGGCTTGACACCAGAACATTTTCTGTTAAGTGAAGATTTTTCTGAGATTGTAATGGAGTGTTTTAAGTGAGTGGACCTTTTGTACTCCATAAAATACTTAGGAGATTGTAGCAAATATTAATTTGTCCTCCCTTCAAGATAATACACCATGCTGTGTATTTACAGTTCTGTGCTAATAGAATGATATTCCTGGAAAAGAGTTAATCCATTCTTAAGAGTCAAACTTGCTAAAAATAGATTTGCTAGTAATGCTTTAAATAGTAATTGTGGATGTTGTTTCACTTTATCCTTTCAAAATACTGTGTGGCAGATAAGTTAAATTTGCTTAAGCTTTTTTATGCATTTAGTGAAGTAATGATTTTAGTACTCATTTGTATTAGAAGCTGAACTTAAACATCTTTACTCTGGGACTTTCTTGTTTTGAGTGACTGAAAATAAATGCTTTTACAATAGTTTATGGGAGGGGGGAGGGGACACACACAACAGTGGTAGAAATGGCTTAACCAGAAAGCTGGGAATGGAACATCACTCTGTCAATCATGTTAACATACTTTGTTACTGACCATATTGTATCTGAGATGAAGCAATGCGAATGCTGTTTTATCCCTCACTTAGATAAGCTTTCAAAGGTGATCTCCAAATCATGTCTGTCACAGAGCAAGGATTTGCTGAGAGTGAGAAACACATGCCCACTACATTTCCCGTATGCTTTTCAATAGCTGAATTCCAAGGCTCCTGACAGAAAGCAAGTGCCTTAGAAAACTCTCGATAGTACACTTCAATACAGCAGGATACACTGAGTGAAAAGCAGAACTGTTTTTGCAAGTCAGGATTTATAAACTTTAATAATACCCTTATTGGGAAGAAATGGAAATTCATTTTAGAGTGTTTGGAAAAATCATCTTGACGGGTAATACTAATTCATTTCTTCTTGCTGTTGCACTGCTTCATTGATAGTTCACACGGTTTGATGGCCTTTTGGAGCCAATTTAGCCCTTTGTGGTTCATCATAATCTCATCCTTCATCCCTGTGATTTCAGAGGCTTTATGGAAATACCATGCAGATGTGTATGTGCTTTAGCACGGCTGATAACAGTGTCTTAGATAACCCCATCAATCTTAATGACATTTTCTACTAATCAGCAAGAGACTGTATTTCTCTTTTTAGTTTCTTCATTAGCTTTTCTTCTTACCTATCTATCTATCTATTCATCTATGTATAAAATAAAATCAAATGGTGCTTTAGCCATGCTGTGCTAAACTCAATTTTCTACATAACTACCAAGTATTTTTTAACTGTGTGCAGTTTTCCTTCTTAGTGGTCACTCAGCTATTTTTCTCACAGTTACTCTTTGCTGATTTAATTGCGTTATCCCTACTATTTCCCTACACAAAGGGTTGCTCTGTGGCAACCTCGTAGATCTAAAAGTTGAAAGACCTGCAGAAATTAAAGAAACCTACTTTAAACCACAACTTTCAACATCTCCTTTCTTAGAGTTAGATGGAGGATCCTCAGGAAACAAATATATGACATTAGAAAAAGAAAATTAAGTTTTTTATACGTGTAGGGAAATTCAGAATTTGTCTTAAGCTGTGACTGGTGTATAATAATGAACGACTGCTTTTTCTTTTTGTGTTACCAATAACAATATGAGTTTGGAGTTTTGCAACAATGACTGGCTTTCGCAACTTGAGCAACTGTACTGCATGTTTTTCTCACATTAACTTTTTAATTTCAAAAGGACACTGCAATGCATGCATACTTTTATTAAGCAATAAGAGTTAATATTTTCAATGGGGCATTAAGATTGGAGGTATTTATTTTTGTTTCTGCATTTTAAAAAATGTTATTTATGGGGAAGCACCCTGGGTTTTAGAAGGCAATTTTCATTGTATCAAAGTGAGCCATGGACTCACTATGGATTGGAAATTTGCCCAAAATGGGAAGAACATCGTATTTTTAAGTATATCATCTTCTAGAGTGGCTATGAAATGTTATGTGAAGTTAGAATAAAAGGAACAGAATAATAATAGAACATTACATTTCCTTATGTAGCAGGTGAAAATATATCAACAAGGTATGTTCAGCTGCTTTTTTGACATCTTACTTTTTAATGTCTGAAAAACCCACAAGGAATAAAACTCTTGATTTAGCCCCAAAGCACTGTACGTAAGAGTTCAAGATGTAAGTAAGAACCAGTTTTTACCATAACAATTGAGGAGGATCTGTGTGGGGAAGAGAAAGACAAAGTATCAGGAACAGTAATCTACAGATACAATGTATAAAAACTGCACCTTACTGATTTTTTTTTTTCTGATCAGATGTGATTATTTGTAGTCTTGCCTGATTGTTGTCAGAATACAAAATCTTTTGCTCTATCCTCTGTGAAAGCTGACCCCCAACCTGGCGAGCCAACTTCTGTGGTGGCATGGAAGCCTCCTTATATTCAGCTGTGTGTAGATTCTTTCTTATTACAATGTACCGTAGTTTTTGTTTTCTTACCTTCCTTGCATCTTGTGTTGTTCATCTCAGTGCCGATATGTTCTGGTGCAGCATACTAGCTTGCCTATACATTGTCTTGGAGTCCTTTGTGGGTTCGATCTTTCTTCAAAAAACTGCTGTCTGATTACTCAGGATATAGTTTTGATGCATCTACTGTTAAATAAAAGATTACTTCAGTTCTTTGAAGGCGTAGATGCCATTTCTTTTTTTTAAAAAAAAAAAAAAAATCCATGCCAGGGTATGTAGTTGGCCAAACATACCTACTATTGAGAGCTAAGAAGGGCTAATGCAGTTAGCTTGTTACTGTCTATTAATTGAGAAAAGCATTATACAACCATTCTGGAGTAAAAATCATAGAATCACAGAATGGTCGGGGTTGGAAGGGACCTCTGTGAGTCACCCAGTCCAACCCCCTGCCAAAGCAGGGTCACCCAGAGCAGGCTGCACAGGACCTCATCCAGGCGGGTCTTGAATATCTCCAGAGGAGACTCCACAACCTCCCTGGGCAGCCTGTTCCAGGGCTCCATCACCCTCAAGAGGGAAGAAGTTCTTCCTCGTGTTCAGGCGGAACTTCCTATGCTTCAGTTTGTAAAAAATGAGCTTGCACAGTGTGTGTCGTGTCCACCCGTGCCTCATGCTCCAAGTCTAGTTTTTAAGTATACTGTGAAAGATGTGTATAACTATTTTTTTGCAGTTCTTTCTCTCCATTCTGACAGGAGGACTTAATAGATCAAATATAGCACTATGCTCATCTGCTTTCCATTTTGGATCTGTTTTGGAGTCTGGCACAGTAAGCTTCGATCTGCCTTTGAAAGTCAGCGTAGAGGTATTTCAGTAGCAAGATTCTGCCTTGCAAGGTCCGATAAGCAAGTGTGGTGTTCCTTCTTCAGAAGTATATCTTAGATAAGTCTGTCATACATGGATATAAAACATTTTATTTAAAAAAAACCCCCAAAACGCAACAAAACACCATACTCCAAGCGCAGTTGTAAATAGCTTTCTGTCAAAGTGGATGAAGGTTTTGGGAACAGTTTTACAAAATGCTGTTTTAGGATTACTACTATGTATTTTCATTATTGACATGAATGATGGAATACAAAATATATTTTAAAAATTCCCTGAGAATGTCAATCTGAAAGGACCTGTAAGCGTACCTTTAGTATTAAAAATTACCCTGATGAGTTGGAGACTGCACAGAATGCAGCTAACAAAGGGCAAATTAAAAGGTCTACACTTAAAAATATTCAGCTGTGAAAATATAAATGCATAATGACTGCGTAAGTAATTTGCAGTACAGTGATTTTAGCTTCTAGCACAGAAGTTGAACATATTAAAGACATGCTATTGCAAAAAAGGCATACACATGCCATACTTTTTATATAAAAACAGGATAAACATCAGTGAGGCCTATGAAACCATGCTCTTGAAAAATTTAGCATTTGTAAAGCTTCAGCTGCAAGGCAGTATTATGGGAACAATGTTACAAGAAGAAAGTGGCTTAATCAGTGGAAGTACTGAGGAGAGCAGTATGAAGCATCAGAACTCTGGAAAGTGTAACGTACAGGGAAAAGCTGGGGAAGAGAAGCCTGAGCAAGGACTTGATAATAGTCCTCACATATAAAAAGCAGCTGCAAATAAGAAACTAATCATCTTTTTAGCTGTATTCACTGTGCAGTAGGCTTAATTAGCTGCAATGCCAGTTTAAGATCAGCAGGAGGAAAAATTTTCTAATGGGAGAGCAGCTGAAAAGTGGACAAAGTTGCTTAGAAAGGTGATGAAATCTTTAGTGCTAAAAGTTTACAGAAACAGGTTAGCCAGAAGTTGTAGGTATAGCTTATCCTGGGAGCTGGGGTAGAGAAGGGCATTGAGAAGTGAGAGGGGCAACCAAATGGTCAGTTGTATTTCGCTATTATTTGCTTACCTAGCTCACACATTGAGGACACTGATGATTTTTAAGTGCTCTTGAGAAAGTGTTCTTTTACACTTGTTTTATTTTGTCTATTGCTAATGCATTTTGGAATAAATAAAATAACTTGAAGCAATCTCTTTTCAAATAAAGTAGCAGTTATTTTATTACATATGTTTCTTTCAATTTAGGAACTGAAAACTAAAAAGCTTTTTTAGAGGTCTGGTTATTTGATAAAGTATATTAATTTATTAAGAACAGTTGAAGCAAGAAGATATGTGAGTTCTTGGAACCAGAATCAGAATCACAACTTGGAAAGCAGCGTGTCATAGGCATGAACTGTTTAGTCCCTAGGGCACACTTGCAAACGGTCTTTATTCATTTAGCACTTCCTGTTGGCTCATTCCCAAAATCCAGAGCACTTTGTTCTCTCTTCTTCCAAGTTGGAAATAAAATTTTATGATCACGGTTGAGGAGGTGATATGGCACAGTACAAATAGGCACAACTTATTGCACATATGTCCAAATACTGGGTATTGTTGTAAGCTTTTAGACCTGCGGGGGCTTAACAGACAGTGCCAGATGCATGCCAGTTATGTGCCATTGAAGGCACCGTTTGGAAGGAAGACAGGAGTGGATGTAAGAAGAGAGAGAGAGGTGATATGTCCAAATTAAAATGTGTCATCTTAGTACAATAATTCAAATACACTAGGAGTAATGTTCCTCTCATAGCGCTGATGCCCATGTAGCATTTTTCTTTCACATGTCTTGAACAGAATATATATCACTGTTTAAACCTTTTTATATCTGTAGGAACGAAAATTGCTTAGGCATGTTGTGCATGAGTGACATTAATCCAGATGACTGCATGTATAATACTGAGACTTTGCTTTCTCCTAGCGTTGGTGACCAGACACGTCTGCAGCTATATGCTAACTTTGATTCCAGTCCGCTGCTTGCTAATACAATGAATATAAACTAGCTTTGAGTCCTTTCCAGTGTGTACAGTACTGCAGCTAATACTAACTCTGACTGTTTTCTAGGACTGAGTGTAGTGTCCTACTGCCCACAGTCCAGTGTTGGACTGTGGAACTGGGTTAGTGTGTGCAATGTTTTTTATCACTGACCAAGATACAAACATAATATCACACACTAAAGTCTGTAGATGATAAAAAGAGCTGAGAAGGGGAAATACGGGACACGTGACTGAGTCATAACAAACTGAATCACTTGATAAACTGGCTGCAAGTAAGCTGTATTGAGTTCATTTTCTTTTAGGATGTTTTTGTTTGGTTTAGGTTGGGCTAGAAAGGAAACAAAGTCTAACCCTGTAGAACTGAAAAGTGTAGAAATGCAGTAACTGCATGAGAATACTTATGTGCCAGCTGCTGAACATAAAACATTCTTCACTGAAGTATAAAATCTGACAGAAAAGTGTAGCTGCTGACAAAGAACGTTTTGTCTGCGTGACAGAGAAAAAATTATCCATATGGAAGAGAAAAAATTATCCATCAGTTCCCTTTGGGATATAAGCTTTTGGTTTTGATGAATTCTGGCTAAAATGACCATAAATCTATTTTTTGAAGACTTTCCCTTCTCTCCCTCATGCACGTTTTCCGTTAGGTATGCAGTTCTCCTGAAACTTCCATGTAGTATTTTTTACAGTTTCTAATTAATAACAGCATAGTCAAATTTCCAAGAAATTGTACAGCCCCATTTCTTAATTCAAAGTCAGTATTTTATACACAAATAACAAATAAGAACTGCACAATAAATTCAAGGGGAATATCTAACACTGTACAATACACTTGATATGTCAGCTACTTCTAGGGAGAAATAGGAGCAAATGCCTCATTTTTAGACCTGTTTTCAAAACTTGTTTGTGAAGTGATATTGCTGCAGCCAGCTACCACAGTTCTGTAGAAGAAATGCGGTTAGGGTGCAAATTTTTCTGGAGTATTTCTTTTATTCCTAAGTCTTGTTTCAGTTGTAGAATAGTAGATGTGACTGTTCAAGTGTATTCTTATAGTCCAAGTTTAATTTCTGTGTGTCTTTGCAAAACTACTTCTTGATGAAGATAAGGAGTAATAATAGAGAATGTTTCATGATGCATCCTTGTCATAGCTTTTCCAAACTGACTGGAAGCAAGAAGTGTGAAGAGTTGAATAAACATAAATTTTCAGCGTAGGTTTTATGGCAGGAAGAGCAAAGAAACACGATGCTTATAAATGCCTTTGGGACTTAACAACCACACACGAAGGGAAGAAGAAATGCCTAGAGACAAGGTTGTTGGGAACAGAGGAGAACATAGATGTGCCCAGCAGTGAAGCAGCTGTCATATAACAGGAGGGATATAAGCAGATATGTAGCACTGAGCAGGAGTCTAAAAATGGTGCCTTGAGTCCAAATGAGTAGAGAAAGAGAATCGTGAGAGGACTGACCTGAAGAAGCCAGGAATGAATTTGAGTTCAAGAGAGTTTATGGGTATTGGAGAAGTCAGTTAAAACTTGACGGAAGGGGAGCAAAAGATGAAGAGAAACTGAGGGAGGAGAAGACAATGACAGCAGGAAGTTAGTGATGCTAGGAGGGTGCTGTTACAAGAAAGAAACATGGAGAGATCAAATATGTAAAGAAGGAGAAGATGGAGAGTAAGAAAGCATAGGTACAAGAAGACTTAATCTGTTCCAATAGGCTACACTGATTCATACAAGCAAACGTTGTTCTTGTTTCATGTTTTATGGTATTTCTGAGGAGACTTGAATATGGAAGGAGGTGTGTAAGGAAACATTTATTGAGGTGTGTAAGGAAACATATTTATTGAAAGTATGAATATATTGTGGTTTGGGAGTGTCCTGTTGGTCCAGTTGTTGGGCCGTGTAGGTGCACAGGAAGACGCAGTCTGTGTACTAGCAAACTTCTAGTCTAAGAGAAATAACATACTGATGTAATAGATATTGGGAAAGTAGAGGAGGAAAGTAGAAATAAAACTGGCAAAAGAGAGATGTTCTAAGGCTCAACAGGATGCCCGGATTCAGAGTTAAACTCGCAAGACAGTTTGGCACCTGCAGTTCTTCTGCACCTGTCTCAGTGGATGGTAGGTCTTCTGACAAGCAGTTAGGGTTTTTCATTGGTGGCGAGAGCATTTGACAGGGAAGAGGCAGATTTGTTTCAGTTTTGTGAACTCACCATAAGGTGTATGCTCCTGTCAAGTGAATGTCCCTCTCATCCCATCCTTGTTACTGCCCTGGCTAGAATAGTTTGAAGGATGAATGCTTTCAATGTGCCAAATAAATTTTTTTTTTTGTTTGCTGTTTTAGGTTTTAAGACTACTGTAGGAAATGTTTTTCAGTAGATTTTTACAGAATCACAGAATCACAGAATAGTAGGGGTTGGAAGGGACCTCTGTGGGTCATCTAGTCCAACCCTCCTGCCGAAGCAGGGTCACCTACAGCAGGCTGCACAGGACCTTGTCCAGGCGGGTCTT
>Ga0065711_1033147_pt1 | contig 26019 bp, 10 predicted proteins | sample Hoacrofraction12_FD_59098 | JGI IMG/M metagenome (GOLD analysis project Ga0065711, IMG submission 59098) | Hoatzin crop microbial communities from Cojedes, Venezuela - Epithelial fraction 12 v2 (version 2) | ecosystem: Host-associated > Birds > Digestive system > Esophagus > Crop | place... | reverse complement strand
TTCATAAAATTTATTATATTTTATATAATAATATATAATTAAATATATATTATATTTGAATAATTATTAATATATTAAATAAATATATAATATATTATTGTATATTATATAATTCATCCATTGCATTAATTACATAGATGTTTAATTAATTTATTAATTTATAAGATTATTATAAATAATAATTTATAAAATAAATTAGTGTTGAAAAATTGTGCAAGCACTTGGATACAGTGATCACACCGAGCTGCGTCTTTCCTTGTTTCACTTCAGTTTTTTGAAGGAATCCACTTCCATGTAAGAGGTTTAGAAAGGATATCTAACAATTATTCTATATTAATTGTTCATTGAAAAGTAGGAAGAAGAAATATTACAACAATGAGATCTTTCACCGACTATTTAATAATAAAAGATCATTTGCAGAAAGCTTATGAAAAAGTGAAGGACATAAAAGCACAAGCAAAACATATGTGTTAGTACATGCTTGAATGGTTCTGTGATAAGACAGAACACTGTTGAACAGCAGAGGTTTTTTGAAGAGTATTTGGGTAAATTTGCTTACTTGAGCATCCCTTTTTCCATAGAATTAGGATATGTTCCAGAAATAGAGAGCTGAAGGACAGTATCACCTTTCTGACGTTCATTTCAGCCCTTCCTATTGCCATTCTCACACTTGCTATATTTTCTATTACTGTTCCACTAAGAATGGGAGAAAGTCCTTGTTACTGTCACAATTCTTTCCGTCCTTCAAGCCTTCAATAACAAGCTCATGGTGCAAGAACAATAAGCCACAAAGAAAAAAAAAATGGGAAATGCTATGTGTGCTTCTACAAGCAAAGGTGGCCACTTAGATTCAGCAGGCAAAGACAGATCTGAAGTATTGCCGTATGAAGTATTGCCATATAATGCAGGTCAGAGTGATCTGAACTCCGTATGCATATGGATTATGCAATCCATAATCCAAAATCAGTATGCATTAATTTCTTGGGGGCTTCACTTAAAATGAAGATTGACAACTGCAGAAGTGAGGGAAATCCTGCCAATGAAGCTATTTGCATCCAGTTGTGGGACAAATTATGATTTCAGCTGAAATCAGAAACAAAGGTTTAGAAAGAGAGGGGAGAATGGCCTCTGGCATCCAGAAAGGGCACGGAGCAGGCCATGGTAAAAACATTTTTCCCATTCCAGGCATGGAGGTAACATCTTAAAGTGGGAGTTGCCAAGACTAATAAAGGAAGATTAAATTTAAAGTAAGAAAAAGATACTTGTTCAGAAAAAACTCCTGGTGCCCAGGCCCATCCTGTGTTTGTCGCAGAATGAGCTGGCATGTGCTCGTGGGCATGTTTAGCCTGGATGTGTCTCTTGTGCTTTTACCATTTGCTCTGCATGCTTCCACAGCACTCTGGGCCTGGTAGAAGAAGGGTTTATAAACAGCAGACCCATTTGAAGACACGAGGAATACATTTGTGTGATAATCCAGGCACTACAAAAATTCAGCCTAAGGAGCACAGGGGGACATGTGGCTGAGTCTGTAAAGGAGTGAAATAGCAAACCTGTCTGCAGAGGAGGGCAGCTGAAATCAAGATTTTGGGGACAGAGATCTAAATGGGGTCATCTGCAGCAGTGCAGCAGCTGTTCTGTAGAGCATTTTAGTAGACTGCTCATGAACTTGGTGATGGCTGAAGTCAGTCTGTTGCTTCCTTTTCGTTAAGATGTGAACTTTTTGTCAGTTAATATGTGCAGTGCAGGTATTATGTTTATTCACTGTTTGGTCAAATTTATCATATGTATTCATTTTCATTAATCAGCCTGTCAGGAGGGTTTGTGGTGGGTGTTTTTTTTTTCATGGTATGTAAGCATACTGTACCTTTTGTTTCCTGGGAACCCTTGACCCTCAGCAGAACTGTGGCTTCTCAGTGCTTGATTAGCTGAGTTAATTTCATTTTGCACAGCTATAACTAATGGCCATGTAAAACTGCCAGAAGCCTGCCGTGGGTTTCTCCTGGTGTCTGACTGTATTTGTGAGCAGCGCATTAATCAGCTCTCTCTGTCACGCTTTATTGCTTAATGATGAGGGTTAACTGACCACTTCCTAGTAATAATGAAAAACAGAGGTCAGCAATCACTGACTGAGCGAAGAGAGGATCTCTTCTGACTTGTACTTTTACTCCTTCGTCCTCAGGCAGTGACAAATGTGCTTGCTCCACCACTTAAACATGAACACTTATCTTTAAAGTTCATCTTAATTATAGATCAATCAGTGTCACGTGTTTACCCAATCGAAACAATCAGAACCACTGAGCCAGTTACCTAATTAAAGTCAATGTAATCATATGTGTGGGAAAACATTGTTAAATTTAGCAAAGTCTAAAGGACACACAAAGGAGTGTGTAGCTGCAGCCATAATGGAACATGTGGATGCGGCACTGGAGCTCCCCAGCCCAAACATTTTTATAATCATTCCGTAATCCATGTCACTTCCAAGTGCTGCAGTTGAATTTCTACGTGTGGATACAGAAACTACCATAGTTTGCTTTTGTTGCAGGTTTTGATGATACTGGTTCACAAATTTGCATTGAAGGATACTTTGAAATTTTTTTTCTCAAGTTTGTAGTTTTACTACTGCTTTTGGTTTGTGCAAGCTTCACATACATGGGACATCATGCTAGCTGCCGTGGCGGGTGGCCTTCCTGGCCAGGAGCACGCGTGCCGAGGTGGGCAGAAGCTCAGCCCTAGCTGAACGGGCTGGGCAGGCAGCGTGCACAGGCGGGCAGCCAGCTTTCGCCCGCTTCACATCAGCTCCAGGGCCTGCCTGTCACTGCTGCCAGCCAGAGAGGGGTCACCCGAGGCTGGGCTGTGTGGGCAGTGGGAGCACAGAGCCTGCTCCTCCAGAGCCGCTCTGCTTCGTGGTTAGGACCTTACAGCTCCACTTCCTCTTCCTACAAAGTTTTTGAAAAGCAGAGAACCGTAAATTAAAAGCCAATGTTGTCGTCATTTTCTAAGGTAAATACTTATTTGAACTCTTGAAGCTGAACTCTACCTTATGAGGGAGATTTTGCAGTCTCCTGTACCAGCATGGCACATCAGGTGCTGTGGAGCTGCTGTAACGTCCTCTGCTCTTGTTCTCAGGAGCATGCAGGCCAAAGGGGGAGAGGTGCAACGGGATGTGTGTGGGACACCCATCTCTTGGTGCAGCACGCATCCGCTACAGCAGCACCTGACAGGCCGCTGTCAGGCCATGTAGCTGCCTGGTAGAAGTAACCTGGGGACCAAAGACTGTTTCTTGGGGTCTTTCTTGTGTTCCTGATTTTCTGTGGCTGCCACCAGCTGTTTTCCCCATGCTCACAGAGAGCAGCAGAGGTGACACCAGGCCTGTTTTGGGCTCACCCTGAGATGGGCTTAGCAAATGAGGTCCTAGGAGCCGTGAAAGCTTGTGGGCAGAGCTAGAGTTGCATGCGGCAGAGCTGGGAGCACCGGCACCTGCCTCAAGCTGCCTTACCGACAGCTACTGCCTCACATGGAGACCAGTACCCCAACCAGGGGTTTGTCAGCCTCCTTGGAAAGCAATCTCTCAGAAACACTAGACACTCAAAAAAATCAGGTTGTGGGAGTGACAAGTCAGGCACAATGCATTAGCAGACATTTAATATTTCTGGCCTTACTCTTTTTTTGGCTTCAGTTTCCAATCTGTAAAGTAGAGATGGTTGCACCATCTGCTAGTGGAATTGAATCTTAGTTTTCTTGCGTTCAGCCCTAATGGTGTAGACAGAGATATTCTCTTCACTTTCTCTGCCCAAATAATTTTCTTCTCATGTGCTTCTGTTTATCCAACTACCACCCATCTGCATCCCCTGCCCCTTCTCCTTCTGGCCAACACTCATGTCTGGACCTTTTCTCTTCTCCTTTAGTCATCAGCTTTCACACTGTCAGGACTCTCCTGACCATTTGCTCTCTTCACCAGCTTCTCCAGTATCTCACTGCCTACATCTCCTTCCTTCCTCCACTGCTTTTTTGGGTGCCTTTCTCCTGCCAAGTCTACTACCTCCCCAAAGTCCTGTCCTCTCTCCGCATTGAGCCCCTGATGGTTCCCTTTGCTCTCGCAACCTGTGCCTTGTTCCTCTTCCCTCCAAGCTATTCCCTTGCCACGTCCTGAGAGCATGATGGGGATTTTCTGTGTGGAGTCCCCCTGCCAAAGCATCACCTGGCATGTGGAAGAGATGGCTGGAGCACAAGCTCGGCTCAGACCCTCTGCCCTGGTCCACGCTCTTTGCAGAAGGAAACTTTGGAGGTTGAGAGCCAACCTCTTCCAAAACCTTTGCAAATCATATCACGTACAAATTGCAACTTTTCAGTGTTTTATACTGTGATGCGTTATAATTTAAGTGATAATGTATGAGATGGCAAAAGGCACATCTGTGGTATCGGAGCAGTGATGCTCCAAAGGGTCTGTCTCAAAGTGTGAAGGCTCTTGAGCTTCTCAAATATGTCTGCGAAAAATGTAACACAGGGTAAAACCAACATGTTTCTCCCTACCCTTATTCACAAACTTACTTTGCACTATGCTTAGTACTTCTAGCTGATACATTCTTACACTTGCAAAATAAAATTCAGCCTGAGGCAGACATCCAGCATGGAAAATTTCAGCCCTAACTGCTAATGTGTGGTAAAGTTACAAGCAATAGGAAACGAGGTCTTAAAATGAGAATTGTCAGGCAACCTTAACTATATGTGGTCCTACAAGATCCACTGATGATAATCTGTTTTTTGACAGATTTCATCCAATTTGCAGATTCATTTTGACATATACTATACAAAGAAAGGAAAAAAAAAAGTCCCTGGAGTAGGACTCTCAGGCTTATAGGTGCCACCTCGTAAGTAGTGAAAGCGGTGATCAACCATGCATTCATTTTGCTTTCTGCCAAACCTTTAAAACTGCTGCGGAAAGTCCACAAAAAAATTGTAATATAAAATCAAGGCACTGATGCACTGAAGCTGAGACCACTTGACTTTGTGCCAGTTCTTATCTCATTCTCATAAATCTGAATGTAGGTTGCAGGTAAATGTTGAGTTATAAAAATATTGCAGAAATTGTAACATAAGGCTTGCATTACTTGCATAAACAAAAGCCTAGGCTAGCATGCTATTCATATATGCATATCCAATGCAATTTTAGTAATAATACTGTCTTTCCACTAAACACTGCAGACTTTGTCTTGTTCCAGGTCCCCCCCTCCCATAGGTTGGGGGGGTGGGGTATCCTATTTATGAGCTAAAAATCTGTCCAAGTTATTTCTCCAGAGTGGAACTATGAACTTTGCTTATTTGGAGCATCAAGAAGTGGCTTTAAGCACAAGCTAGGTGAAGGGGGTTGGGATGGCGTCACATGGTAACCTTTAAGATAACATTTCTGGGAGGCCTCGCCTATCGGTAGAGGGGCTTGGGAATCCGGTGTGCCCAAACACAACTATTGGCCTGGAATGTTGTTTGGGGGTTCTATAGCAAGCTGCATCCCGGCAGGCTTGTTCGCAGGCGGCCTGCAGCTGGACTTCCTTTGTTTGTGTGTGTGTGTGTTTGTTTTGTTGTGGGTTGGTTGTTTTTTTTTTTTTCCCATATTGCGTGCAAAACCTGTGTGAAAGGTAATCACCCATCGCCTAGATCAGACTCTGGCAGTATCTACATGACTTTTAAAGTGTCTTTCAGTAGAGCCCTGCTGACAGCTCTCAACGGTTATATAAAATGCTGCCTTCCTAAATATCACTTCCCCTCAATGTTGGTGTGTGAGGAGCTAGAAGAATCTAGTTACTTTCCTGCTGGGATATAATTTGTCATTTTGCAGAACTGTTCTAGCTGGCTCACAGTCCAGGGTAAGAACATTTGCTTAGTCAGGTCTGTGTACCTAGGCAGGATAACTTGGTGCTATATGTTTGAGGCAAAGACTGCGAATACTTGTGTACATGGGTAACACTGTTTATTCTGAATAGTCCTGTTGTCTCATGGAAAATAAACTTTAGATGTGAATAACTCTTTCCATTATTACCAGTAAAATGTGAAATTTCAAGCAATACAATCTTCATCTTTTGTGGAGCTCAGTCAGTCATAATTCATTCCTGGGAGGATTTCGCTGGTATGTAGCTTAAATTTTTTTTCCTGACTTAATCTTATTATCTTCATCAGGTCAAAATCTTTGTGTACTCTTTATTCTTAAAACCGGGCACATGCTTAAGTGCCCAGGGCAAAAGGGCTTAAGGCACGTGACTGGAGACTTGAACTAGGATGTTATCATTTCCCGTCACTAATTATCAGAGAAGTTACAGGCGGGTAAAGGTCTACTTTAAATTTTCTTGGTAAATCACTCCCTCCGGCTTCTAATCATTTCCGTTCCACTTCTCTGGACTTCCTCCAGTTTGTTTATATCTTCCAGTAATGAAGTGCCTGAACGGCATACAGTATTCCAGGTGTGGCTGTGAAAGAAATGCAGAAAGAGACCACTGCCATGCCAGCCTGCTCCGCTGTGTAATGCTCCTGCAGAAAGAGCCAGCGTTGCTTCTTACATCCAGATTATCCTCTTATTCCTAGGTGTCTTTCGATGTTGATGCTTTCCAAATTTTGCATTGTTGTTAGCTCTTTAGTTTAGATTACTCCCTTGGTACATACAGTAGCATTTTTTCAACTGCAATTTTATTGCTGGTTTCCTGTCTTTGCTTCTAATTTCTCTGCATCCTTCTGTATTATTTTTCTATCCACATTTATGCTGACAACTCCTCATCCTTTCTTCTTACTTCCAATGAAAAGATCAAAATAAGCAGCAGTCCCTCTGATACTCCACAGGATATCTTCCCAGTATGATAAACTGTCTGCATTTGGCAGTGGCTTATCCTCAGTAGGAATTTGCTGTAGAAATTCTTAGTGGCGGATTTGGTATAGGGTCTTCTCATCAAGTAATCTTGCCAAATAATAAAAATTAACTGGATTCTAGATTTCTTGCTTGCTGTGTAAACAGTTTTTTCAGGTGAGGAAAGGAGGAGAGAGAGGTTAGTGGATGAGAAATGTAGTGGATAAAATGAACTGGGCATTGTGCATCAGTGAATAAAGAAAATACATTTCCTGCATGAGTGCATCTCCAACAGTGTTTCCATATCTGTGTACTTCACTCTTGAAAGTAAGCGTTCCTGATCTGCTGGGTGGCTCAGCACCTTCAGAGACCATTAGCTTGTTGATACAAGGGGTAAGGACGCTCCTAGAGGCAGAAGGAGTACTCTGTGCCCCAGAGGGAACTGACAACCAGCACTTTTTTTTTCCTGCAAATAAATTGTGGATTTTTTTTTTAAACTTACGGCCTGATTTCCCCTTTTACTTAGTGTAAACATCTAAACCTGGCTAAAACAGAGGTAAAGCACTGTCATTCCTACCCTGCAGAGCCTTCTGCTTGCTTTGTGCAGGTATAAATGGCTTTGTACTCTTCGGCTAGTTTCAGCTTTGCCTTGCCAAAAACACTACTGCAGAAGAAAGTATGGACCCTCAAGCAGCCCAAGAAAGCCCCAGGGGACAATGGTCTGCCTCTTTCAGAGGCCAGAGAAGCTTTGCAGAGGTGTCATCTGGTCATACGCTCTCCCCACTGTGACCTGTGTGCTCCAATTTCCAGCTTCTCTTTGCTCTCCTGAAACTCATGCCTTCTGTGCTTCTACAATATCTGGAGGCTTATTCTCTTATCACTTTTTGCGAAGTTATGTTGCTGATGAATAAACTCAAGACCAAGGCATAGATGCCGTCTGGAAAAAATGGCATTCCCCAGTTGCATCAGCACTAGCATAAAGAGGTCTTCTGTACCAGCTTCTCCAGGCTTAGAGGGGCTGTAATGGCAGCGCAAGTCAGACTCCAGTTAGCTTTTTGAAGCCCTTTCAAAAATTAGTTCACTTCTGTGCTTCATTTTGTGTTACAACTACTTTAACTTTGGTCTTCTGGTTAACTGAAAGTCAGTCTGTCTCTTTGAAAAAAAAAACCCAAAACGCAGCAACGACCGATCTTCCCACGTAACTTCTTAATTATTTCTGCATGTGAGTTTTGGCTGTGCTCCAACTTTGAAATCATTATGCTGCTTCAGAGTGTAAATAAGTGGGACTGGATTAATAAATTGTATGAAGCATGGTGCCACACTTCGTTATAATCCACTTCTCAAAGTGGAAAAACCTTTTAGTACATAAAGTGCATCTGCTTTTAATTTTCATTTTGATCTTTTCTTTGTGTGTTTTCAGACATGAGTGTACCTTTGCACAGAGGCTTTTAATGCTGGTGCCTGGCAGTTTCAAAGTTACTTCTGAAGATGGCAAAACAGAGCTAGGAAATTTGGGATGCATTAGGAAAAGCGTAGGACAGGATTATGCTCTCATAATTATAAACTGGGGTTCACTACCTCACACCGAAATCTGCTATAAGTAGAAGGCAGATCAAGTTTTTGATGTTAGTGATCATTTTAAAATTTCTGTTTTCTGAATTCAAATCTTATCACTTTTTCTTCCAAAAATTGTTTCAGACAAGTGGAATTTTGCCTTTAGTCACTATCATATTTCAAAGATAAAACAATTGCTTTTGATGTCAGTAGTGAAACCCACCATTTACAGAACAAAAAAATACATTGTCAGCCACGTGAAACTGGGGTTAAGCTTGTACAATGGCTTGACACTAAATGACCCCCACCCTCAATCATCATGCATTTGCTTCACTGACCCCTCTTGCAAGCTTTAGATCTGATAGCTGTCGCTGGAGAGATTGGGCTTTGGCAATGGCTAGCTTCTGTCACTCTAATGAGAAAATTGCTATGTTTTGTGAAGGTTAACCCAAAGGACTTTCGTGCCGTTCATACACATCTTCTAAGAAATGACATTTCAGTTCATGTGAGTTTGTATTAAATAGCTACTTGCAGGAAACTAACATTAATTCAATCTGCTTAGTACTACCTGAATTTTAATTATGAAAATTGAATTAGAACTGTAAAAAAATCTGTATTTGAACATGCCCCTTGTGAAGTTAAATGTGAATAGACTGAGGAGTTTTTTACTTTGTTTTCCTTAAATGTACTGAATGCAAGGCGTGAGGATGCGTACCATGAAGGAGCAGATACGTTAATCTAGGGGTGAATTCTGGATATAAATTATATAGTAATTTGTCTTTAGTTTTCACTTAGCAAAACAAATTTTGAAACGGCAATTACATCAATTAGGCAGAATGATCTTTGAAATGTAATAATTCAGTTTATGCCTTGGTGATGTTGTATTTACACCCTGAGATGGCTTTTTTTCTGTTGTCCTTCATTTCTTTTTTCAGTTTTGTTTTCAGTGGCCACCATTGTTTGGGATGAAATTTGACATACTTGTTTTTACCTAAAATATCCATTCCCTTATAATGAAGGGAAAGCCTGATCCCCCTCCAGATCTCACTCTGGCACATGAGTTATGTGTCTGAAAAATAACTGTATAGATGTTGAAAATGCCAGATGCAGATTGAGTTATCCGTGGCTTTAGTTGTTCAAGACCTAGGGTGATTCCAGTGTGAAAGATCATCGCTTGATTTATTTCTGTGGCAAAGCAAATTGCAATTCCTAGCCATAAGGTGCGGTGATGAAGGTGTGGGTCCGGCAGCCACTGTGACGGCGGTCACCGAAAGGCAAGCTTTGTTCTCACTTTGAGGTCATCCTGGTGCCGGTGACGTGGCCAGAGGCATCGGATCCAGCACGCCTGGCAGAAGGGGGCCATGGGAGCGTCACTTGCAAGATGATCTCCAGTAAAATTTGGGATAATAAAGACAAAGCTTTGATTCATCGGTCATTTTGCTCCTACATGATACTTTGCTCAGCCTCTTGAGGTTGGACAAGTAAGCAAAGGGTGAAGTGGTTGTTTTCAGGGGCGCGGGAGGGTTGCCCTGTCCCATTCATGGGCTTGTGAAGGACGACTGTGGACAGAGCTACCGGGCAAGCCTGGCCTGAATTTGCAGGGTGGAGAGGGCTGGGATCCATGACTCTGCAGCCTGAAAATTCTGCACCCACTTCGAGGGGTGCTTGGAAAGACCTGCTGATCCCTTTAAAGATGAAAGTAGCAATTGTAATTAGTGTAATACCCTTTCTGCTACTTAATTTACACTTTTTGTTTCAAGTTGTTACAGTATTTTAACAGTAAATATACTGTGAAATTTCATTATCATCAAATCTTCTACTGTCTCCTCATCCTCTTTCTTCTGACTGTTTCTTCAGATTTACCTGGAATAACTGAGACCTGAGGTTCCTGATATAAATAAATAAATGGAGAGAAAAAGAAAATAAATAGGCAGACATGTACATATTTCAAAGGTAAAACAGACTCCTTTCTATAAAGCCAACAAACAAATCCAGAAAACTTTTATGCTCACTTTGGTGAGCGTCTAATATTGCTTTGGTCAACATTTCTGTATTTGGGATCTCAAGAGATTCTGCTAAAAGGCTCTGTTGTGATGGTATTGCTTACAGCCTTTAAAAGAAAATTATTACTGACCAGGTTTCCAGAGGAAAATATTTGCCAATGCATGTGCTGACAATATTTTTAATTTTACTATTATTCATAATAATATTCATTATTATGAATTTAGCATATTTCCAGTCTGAGCTGTAGTAAACTGTACATGAAAAATGCAAGAGAAAAATATGCTTTGAAGATAATGTGTCATTCACACAGAATAAAATTTATGATCTGCTGAGTGTGCTAAATGCAAGAACATAGCAGACTTGAACTTCCAAATGATTGCAAAAAACAAAGGATAGCTATTTAAAAAAAAAAGTTAACAGAACATTTTCACTGAGATCAGGAGTTGGGAAAAGTTTTACTTTGTGAAACAAACTGCCTATTTTGTAGTAATTTTGTAATAATATCTAATATAAGTAGCATGCATCTCATTGAAGGAGTCAGCCCAGAATTGCAAATCATTTTATAATTTTATAATGGAGTTGCAAAACAGAATTAATGCTGTATACCTTGATTTTTTTGCCTGTCCTATGAGAACAGAAATTCTCTCTCAGTGTGCATGTTCCATATGGTTACTACCAAGACAGTTTGATACATGCCTGAATGTATCAGTAGGATCATGGGGCAGACTAAGTGGTTTGAAATAGTGAATAGTGTAACTGGCTTCAGGCCCATATACGCTTACAAATATGAATATTTTTATGGAGGTGAATACTTTCAGTATTCACTGAACAAGCATGGCTTAGGGAGCGATACAATCAACTAGAAATCGTTACATTACCAATTAGTGCTCCATATTCCAGAATACACCCCCCCACACCCTCTCAGACATTCCCTTAAATGAACCTAATATTTCACACAAATCTTGTTTTACACTGTGTGCTTCCTGAAATCCAGTTGTAACCATAGGCTAATTGTAGAGCAGGATACTACATCACATATGTAAATGTAGCAGACCAGTTGACCACTTTATCAGGAAAATTGGAAGGGCAATTCTGTTGCAGTTTAAGATTTTTGCGTGATGCTTATTTAAAAAGTCTTTCCAGTCCTTCTAGGCCATTTCTTGTCCATCGAAATTTTCTACTAAAGTACATTGAAATTTGTAGTATTTCAAGAACGCCTTATCAGATTTTAGCAAGGGAAAGCAGAAGTATGTATCATGCATGTGACATAATCTCTTATAAATCTATCGTATGTACTGCTCTGCAGTTAACAGCATCTAGAGACTTCACAATTAGCCTTCAGTTAAAACTTAATCCAAAATGAAAATTTGGAAACTTGCTATGAAAGAAAATGCTGTAAAATATTAGATGTCTGATTTTGTCAAAGCAACATCCTCTAAAGCTCTGATTCTCACTTTGTGTTACTGCATCCAGTATATTCTAAAATCAAAAGCAACTGGGGTGAAAACTAATTTCAAAACATAAGCAAAATTACTTAGCTCGATAACAGGATTATTTTGGTGTTCGTAGATATTTTTTCCTTGGCTGTCTTCCTAAACAAATTTCCAGTGCTGTGATTTCACTGAATCTGAAATGCTTTGCAAAGACCAGATACTTTTGCTATTCCTTTTCTGTGCTATCTAGTACTACTCAGCATTTCTGCAACTACATGAAAAGAGAGTTACCGCATAGTCAGTCATGCAGCCGTGTTTAGATTTCGACATATTCAACCAAAAACTTTCTTAGCTTGTCTGGATTTTAGGAGGCCCTACCTGTCCTCCATGACTTACTATAGATGTGGCTGGTTGGTACAAACACTGCCTCTGTTGTGGAGATGGCAGTGGGAGCCCTGGAGACGGTTTCAGTACCAGTTTGGGGCATATCTCGTCTTGGTGGCTGAGTCCCTCTGCATAACGGGACAGCTGGAGCTTTCAAAATTCTGTAGCAGGTTTTAAGCATGGCAGAAGAAAATGTGCACATGTGCCTCAAATATGAGATACTTAGGTGTATTTTCTTGCTCGCTTGTCTCACTGTTGTTAACAGGTTTCATCCCTGCTGGGTGGTTTCTGCTACAGAAAATGTTAGCCTCTTTTGGGCTACATCCCATACTCCCTTGCCAAATTTCCTCTCTCTCCTTGAGCCCTCTTATCTGTGCCCTTTCAGTCCGCTTTAAATAGTGAGCGAGAACCATTTTTATAACTTCTAGTCTTCTTTGCCAGGATCACCAGACCATACCGATTGTTTTTGTTAACCTGGTCTCAGCCCAGTGTGGAAGCAAGTTTCCTGGGAAGGTGAAGGGGCAGGAGATGGTCTCCATGTTGAAACTGGCAGAGCACTGGAGTCTGTGCTCTCAGATGTGCATAGGGAGCAAATAACAATATGGCGATTTGAAAACTTTCGCGTATACAGCATCAGGTGACACAGCCCTCCCTGCTTCACTTGCAGAAAAAAGAGGAGTTGGCTTTTCATCTGTAGTCCCCATTGGAGGAAGCACTGGTAGTTTGTTTGCGCTTTTAAACTTTTGGCTTTCTGGAGGAAACAAATGCAGTAGTGAATGGGCAGAGCATGAAGTCCCTGTTCATGACGTAATCACCACCTAAGGACAACCTGCAGGTCTTTCTCCAGGATACTGCGTAAGAATCAGTAGCGTATTTCAGACTAGGCAGAGAAAGAACGTTGAGTGATTACAGGCCAACACACTGGATTTGAGAATGTTTTTGTCAACACTGTTCAATTATAACATGACAATTAAATACCAGTTAAACACAGGGTTTAAAGCACATAGAAAATTTAGAAAAATACTGTGTTGCAGAAGTTTATAGACTGTCCTTGCTATATGAGCACCAACTGATGTGCCTGGGCTTTTAAAAGAGCCCTAGCTGGGCTTCGTAGACCCTGCAGAAAATGATGCGGTTGAGCCTATGTTTTTATCCATGTCCCAGGTAATTTTAATATACTTTGCTTGGGTATATGAAATGAGCTGTACCCATACTTTTGACTGCAGTGTAAATGTGCCCTAGGAAATCACCAGTTACTGGCTGAGTGGAGGAAATAATACATTTAAAAGGTAAATGAGAACACTGAAGAAAGAGTTGTGGAATTAGGAGAGGGGTAAAAGTCTGAAGATGAGAGTAGGTAAAGGAGAAGGTTAGAGAATAAATTTTATTAAAGGAAGGAAAAAGGAGGGGGGAGTAGAAAGTAAGGAGACTTACAAAAATATAATAAAAATAGTAGATAAATTAATCCAGTAATATAAAAGGGTGAAGAAGCTGAAAGATGTCTTGGGATTTAGAAGTAGCAGAAGGTAATTGAGAATGAGAAGCAAGCAGGAAATATCCCAAATGTGTTGAATATTTTGCCAAAATCAAAAGAAATTTTAATTAAGTCTCTAACTTATCATAAAGGAGGGAAAGCTCTAAATTCTTGCTTCAGAGAAGGATTTAGACTATGCCTGTGCTATAAGGACATTCTGTAATAAAGTTAATAATAGATTGATATTGTCATCTTGAGCAATGGGCAGATACAGCCTTTGTCTGCACCTGAAAAGCACATCATCTGGGATGATACGGTCAGATGAGTAAAGATGTGGATTAATAAGGGACATACACCTGGAAGTCAGGCTGAATTTTGGGAAACCCTGAAATTCGATATCTAAAATACAAGCCCCGAGCATTCGCTATACAAAATGAAGGGGCAGAATTCGTATGTAAGTTCCGTACCTTGTCTGTGGCATTTATAAGCTTATTCTGCATTACTCATGAATCTCAGCATGAGGAATCAAGTTTATTAGTTTACCGTGGTCAGACTGGACTGGTTTAAACAGAGCTGAGGAAGTTAATTATCCATTGTCTCGGGTGGGTCTAGCAATAAGTAACTAGTTATGGAGAGAGGGCCTGGCGGTGGCTGCAGCCTTTGGCGCTGCGGCGGGGGGCCGGGTCCTGCCATTGCACACGGATGGCCGGCTGGGAGGGAGTGCCCTAATCTGTTTCCCAGGTTGTTCCAACCAGTTCAAGAGCAGTAAAACAAGGTTATGTAATTGACATGTGATGTAGCCTAAAATAGTGACTGCAAACATAGGCTGCTGTTGCTGGGCAGTTGTCAACTGCTAAAAAAAAAAAACGGCCCTCAACTGTGTAACAAACGAACCTTTTAAATGAAAATGCGATTCTCATTTCCACTGAATAGCAGCCCTTTTTCCTTTTTTTTAATTGCGAGAAAAAGAGGCTTTGTGAAAACTGAAATTTGGTAAGAAATTCATCATCATACTTACCATGCTGATTTATTTGAGAGGACCTGCCTACTGCACACGGTGAAATAAAAATCTCAGGTATATGCAGTTTGTTTTTTGATAGTGTGATACAGGTTCTGTCAAACAGAAAATCCCTTTCTGTACGTGGAAAATCATTGTGAGGAGTCTTAGCAGTAGTTTTATTTATATACTGGCCATTAAAAGGTAGAAATAGTTTATTTTTATTGATTAAAAGGGCTTATATGGATTACAGAGATAAAATCCATTTCACAAAATCTGTGACCGTTTCAGAGCTGGATGAAAGGAATGCATCACATAGCTCAGTGAGCACGAACGAGGGGTTAGGATGTGCAGATTATGCGATTTCTTGCTGTAGGATGCAAAGCTCTTCATCAGGGCTATACCAGAAAGCAGAAAAACTGGTGTAAAGTTCTGTTTGCTGACCAGATATTCTTGTAGAATAGAGGTGAGAGGACCTCCCTTAGAAAATCCTGATCGTTTTCTGCAGCATGTTTTCTTTGTCTTTCCTTCATCGGGGAAGGTCTGTAGCCCAGGTCAGAAGGGTTGCAGAGGCTGGACTCATGCAGTCTGACAGGCTGGAGGGTAAAGGGAACAGACAGAGCTGAGCAGTAAATAACATTTATGGAATTGAGGGAAACTTAGTGTAGAATTACAGCCATTCAACCCAGGGTTTTTTCTCCCCCTCTTTCACTAGTGTTATCAGGAGTAACTTCAGGTAGTTATGCTGACAAATAGTGATAGGAGCAGCAGGAGGATCTTCAGAGGACTTCCCTGGACTAAGGATGCCCAGGTAGTAGTGTTTAATACCTGTATATGCTTGCTTAAACAGGTGCTGATGGGTACTCTAAGTGGTAAGGCTTTTACATGTGTCATTGTTATTGTGGAGATAATTTTCCGACACGGGAAATATGGAGAAATCTAAGCCCTTATTCCAGCCCAGAAGCTGCAAAAGGGATCCTAGCTCTGACGTGCAGATCTTCAAGGCAGGGCTGGAGGTGGCTTCCAGCTCCTCTCTCCTCAAACCCTGGAAGAAGGCTTGACTGTTCTGGCAGCCTGCAGGGAGAAGACAACTTTGCCTGCAATTTTATGAAAGTTTGGGCATTTTATATGCATTTTGAAGTGCTTCAGTGAGACACTATTTTAAAAGTTGGTTTTTTTTCAAGCTATTTCTGCTTTGTTTGGTCCTTAGCTGCCACTCCTGTTTTCTCACTTTCCGGTCCTTTTGTGAGGCTTCTTCAATCATGTTTTTGACTTGGGACCCGAAGCACACTCCGGTTTCAAATGTCGTACCCAAAGTGGCTCTTGGACTTTTCCCTTAACTTTCCCAGGGGATGTTGCAGCAGGGGTGTAGCTCTAGTAGAGTAAAAAAGAGAGTTGGCTGCCCAGGTAAAAGCGGGAAAGAATGCGTGGAAGGCAGCAGTGCCGCAGGAGAGGAGCACACAAGCGAGCGTGAGTCAACAACCGAACGCCACTGCCAAAAGCCAAATCGGTCCAGGATTGGATTAGCAGGGCTGTTGTGTGCAAGGTGCAGGAAGTAACTGTTTTATTGGGCTTAGTGATGGCAAAACTCAGCAAGAAAAATGCACCCGGTTTTGGGCACTCTGTTTTATGAAAGAAATGGAAGGAGAATAAGAGGAGTGACGACAGATTTAAGAAACATGACCTATGAGGAAAGAATGAGAGCATTGGATTTGTTCAGTCTAACAAAGAGATGGGGAACATAAATCTTCCATTAGGCATGAAATTGTTGTAAGAAGGCGGTGATCTATTACTGCGTAGGACTTAGAGGGAGCGCTAACATCTCTTTCAGTTGCAAAAGATTCCTCTTAGGGTTAAATGTAAAGGGAAAAATCACGGCTTCAAGGCTAGCTAATCACTAGCCTAATCACATGGTTTGTAGGGAAGTTGCAGAATACCTTTCCTCAGAAGGTTTTAAGACAAATTTAGAGAAAGGAAAAAAACAAGCCTGTCTGAACTGCTAAGCTAGTCTTATCATGCTTCCATGAGTGGGCTTAAATGAAACAGTTTTTGGATCCTCTTCCAGCACTACGCTTTTTTTTTCCTTACAAAATTTAACATTTGATCATAGTAGTTGCTATTTTAGCAAGAGAGCAGAAATGTAGAAGACTCATTAATGATTTGCAGTTCCTGACTTAGAATTCAAAAAACTGGGGGGTGGGATTTTTAGGAGGAAGATAAAATATGGAATATTTCTGAAATTTCTGTATTTTTATGATTTTGCCTTAGTAACAAAAATATTGCTGACAAGAAATATGTATACCCCATTCCTGTTGCAGCCTTACATGTCTGGAAGTATCACGGCCCCTTGAAGAGTGCAGCAGTGCTCTGCACTCATACATGAGCTCATCTTACCAAGTCAGTTTTTGGGACCAGTGGCTCAATCATCGTGCTGGAGTTTTAAAATGGGGAAAGCCACAACTTCTGCTGCGGCCTCATTTTGGCAGTAATTCATAGGGCAAATAAGAACAGCATTTTTTCTCCCCTCCGTTACTGCTGAGTTTTGCTTGTTCAAGAAAATGCAGTAAGAGGGAAGGCCGAATTAATGAATGCTTCCTCTTTGTTTTCTTTTGTAAGTCGATACAATCAGGGAATTGAAGAGTCTTTGCTGGTGTGTTGCTGGAAATGTTATTTTTGTGCGTACATTTGGATGTGACATTCTGTGGTATGTAGCGACACAGTAACCTGGAAAGTGCAAACATGTGGCTCAGAGGCTTGTACCATCAGTGGAATTTTGGTTACTTTTATCATGGGGAGGTTTACGTGGCAATGGGCCTGCTGGTGACAGGTGAAGTTCAGCTATCTCAAAGGGGGAAAGGATTCTCACTCACGAGTTGGCGGGGTTCTTCGAGAGGGCTTTAAACTAGGTTCGAAGGGGGAAGGGAATATAACCAGGCTTCTCACTAGAGATGAGCATAGGCATGGAATGCCAGTGCTGGGGGTGAGATTGATAGCCCGGCTCAATCGCATCTACATCAATGCACGCAGCATGGGCAACAAACAGGAGGAGCTGGAAGCCATTGTGTAGCAGGACAGGTATGACTTGGTCACTGTCACGGAAACATGGTGGGACAACTGTCATGACTGGGGTGCTGCAATAGATGGCTACAAGCTCTTCAGAAAGGATAGGCAAGGAAGGCGAGGCAGTGGGGTGGCTGTCTATGTCAGGGAGTGTTTCGACTGTATAGAGCTCAACAATTGTGATGATAAGGGCAAGTGCGTATGGGTAAGGATGAGGGGGAAAGCCAAGAAGGCAGACATCCTGTTGGGAGTCTGTTATAGACCACCCAACCAGGATGAAGAGGTAGATGAAGCATTCTGCAAGTGACTGGCAGAAGTCTCACGATCACTAGTGCTTGTTCTCGTGGGGGACTTCAACTGGAAATACAACACAGCAGAGAGGAAACAGTCTAGGAGGTTCCTGGAGTGTGTGGAAAATAACTTCCTGACACAGTTGGTAAGTGAGCCTACCAGGGGAGGTGCCTTGCTTGACCTGCTGTTTACAAATGGAGAAGGACTGGTGGGAGATATCATGATTGGAGGCAGTCTTGGGCTTAGGGACCGTGAAATGATGGAGTTCTCGATTCTTGGTGAAGTAAAGAAGGGGATTGGTAAAACCACTACCATGGACTTCCATGCCATGGAGGGCAGACTTTGGCCTCTGCAGGACACTGGTTGAGAGAGTCCCTTGGGAGACAGTCCTGAAGGGAAAAGGGGTCTAGGAAGGACATTCTTCAAGAAGGAAGTCTTAAAGGCACAGGAGCAGGCTGTCCCCATGTGCCGCAAGACGAACTGGCAGGGAAGATGACTGGTCTGGCTGAACAGGGAGCCCTTGCTGGGACTCAGGAAAAAAAGGAGGATCTACCACTTATGGAGGAAAGGACAGGGGTCTTGCTGGCCGTGCAGAGAGGAAACTAGAAAGGCAAAAGCCCAGCTAAAACTCAGTCTGGCTGCTGTTGTAAGGGATAACAAAAATGCTTTTTAAAACACGTAAACAAGAAAAAGAGGGCCAAGGAGAATCTCCATCTCTTATTGGATGCAGGGGGGAACATTGCCACCAAGGATGAGGAAAAGGCTGAGGTACGTAGTGCCTTCTTTGCCTCAGTCTTTAATAGTCAGACTAGTTATTCCCAGGGTGTTCAGCCCCATGAGCTGGAAGACAGGGGTGGAGAGCAGAATAAACCTCCCATAATCCATGAGGAAGCAGTTAACAACCTGCTATGCCACCTGGACACTCACAAGTCTATGGGGCTGGAAGGATCAGAGGCTTGTACCATTGGTGGAATTTTGGTTACTTTGGGACTGGATGGGATCCACCTAAGAGTGCTGAGGGAACTGGCCAAGCCACTCTCCATCATCTGTCAGCAGTCCTGGCTAACAGGGGAGGTCCCAGACAACTGGAGGCTTGCCAGTGTGACACGCATCTACAAGAAGGACCAGAAGGAGGATCCAGGGAACTACAGGCCTGTCAGTCTGACCTCCGTGCCAGGGAAGGTTATGGAGCAGTTCATCTGGAGTACATCACTAGGACAACCAGGGGATCAGGCCCAATCAGCATGGGTTCATGAAAGGCAGGTCCTGCTTGACCAACCTGATCTTCTATGACCAGGTGACCTGCCTAGTGGATGAGGGAAAGGCTGTGGATGTTATCTACTTGGACTTTAGTAAAGCCTTTGATACTGTCTCCTACAGCATTCTTCTAGAGAAACTGGTTGGTCATAGCTTAGACAGGTGTGCTCTTCTCTGGGTAAAAAACTGGCTGAATGGCTGAGCCCAGAGAGTTGTGGTGAATGGAGTTAAATCCAGTTGACAGCTGGTCACAAGTGATGTTCCCCAGGGCTCAGTGTTGGGGCCAGTCTTGTTTAATATCTTCATCAATGATCTGGATGAGGGGATTGAGTGTTCCCTCAGTAAGTTTGCAGATGACACCAGGCTGGGTGGGAGTGTCGATCTGCTTGAGGGTAGGAAGGCTCTGCAGAGGGATCTGGACAGACTGGATCGATGGGCTGAGGCCAGTCATATGAGGTTCAACAAGGACAAGTGCCGGGTCCTGCACTTGGGTCACTACAGTCCCATGCAACGCTACAGGCTTGGGGAGGAGTGTCTGGAAAGCTGCCTGGCGGAAAAGGACCTTGTGGTGTTGGTCGACAGCCGGCTGAACATGAGCCAGCAGTGTGCCCAGGTGGCCAAGAAGGCCAACAGCATCCTGGCTTGTATGAGGAGTAGTGTGGCCAGCAGGAATAGGGAGGTGATCATCCCTGTGTTCTTGGCATTGGTGAGGCTGCACCTGGAGTACTGTGTTCAGTTTTAGGCTCCTCACTACAAGAAGGACATTGAGTTGCTGGAGCGTGTCCAGAGAAGGGCAATGAAGCTGGTGAAAGGTGTAGAGAACAAGTGCTATGAGGAGTGGCTGAGGCAACTGGGGTGGTTTAGTCTGGAGAAGAGGAGGCTGAGGGGGGACCTTACTGCTCTCTGCAGCTACCTGAAAGGAGGTTGTAGTGAGGCGGGTGTTGGTCTCCCAAGTAACTGCTGATAGGACAAGAGGCAATGGCCTCAAGTTGCGTCAGGGGGGGTTTAGATTAGATATTAAGAAAAATTTCTTTACTGAAAGAGTGGTCAAGCATTGGAACAGGCTGTCCGGGGAGATGGTTGAGTCACCGTCCCTGGAGGTGTTCAATAAACGTGTAGCTGTGATACTTCAAGACATGGTCTAGTAGGCATGGTGGTTTTGGGTTGACGGTTGGACTTGATGATCTTAGATGTCTTTTCCAACCTTTACAATTCTATGATTCTAACTCAAATTTTTCTCCGGCTCTGCTGTGAATAGGACAGATCTCTATTTCTTCTTAGTGTATAACTGTGTAGTACCTATTAATAATTTATTTTGTACAGGAAATTTTCCTGGCATCTTTTGTAACTCTGTATTTTAGAGGGAACAGGAATTAGCTTGTATAAGTGCACTTAATGGTGGCATATGTAAAAATTACTTTCATCTTAATGCATTAGCACATGGGAGGTGAGAATTCAATATCCACTCTGTCACTTTCCAGCGCACTTGTGGGTGATTAAACTGGATAAAAAGAAGAACTGGATTAAGCTAAACACAAACTACACAAGCAGATCAATACATGTCTTGAAAGAGTTGGAGATCTAGCACCGCAAAAACATTAGCCTCTGTGCAGGATGGTCTCCATCACCTCATTGAGATCCTGAGGAGCCCTGGAGGTCTTGGGCGCCCTGCATCAGTCTGAGATGTGTAGGTTTCTGTTTTGATTCTGAAGTTGAGGGGCATGAGTGAGGCTCATGCTACACAAATGGAAGATACTGATTCATTATGAGTGTCTTTGCTAACTTATTTTACAAACTTGGTTTTGTTTGAAACATACCGTATTTCATTGCACGGAAATCTTAAGGCCTTTTTTCATCATAGATGATAAACTTTTTAACTGAAAAACTGTTTATTATTATGTCATAGCTGTACTCTGTCTACATAGAGGGTTTGCCTGAATGCTGATCCGTTTTGTTTTTTAAGAGTTTTCAAGTTACTTCCATTAATTTAAGCTTTAAGACGGTGGTGGTTATTTAATCTTTTTTTAGAAGTTTAAAAACTGACAAGAAGACGTTTGCTTTTCGGAAAGACTTTTGCCTTGCTTACTACAAAAACTACTTACAGGTTTTGTGCCATACGTTAGTAATCAGAAATACATGGTTCAGAAATTGATGAACCTTTACTAAGTAAATTTTCCTGAAATTATTTGGTCTAGAGTAGATAGGCCAGAAAGTAACAATTTCAGGCTACCTAAACCCTTTGAAGGGTGACTAATGGAAGTATTCTGCTATTGTGGGAATATTTCTTATGAAGTCACAGTGTGACAGTGATTGCATCAAATAAACATTTCCACAGTATTTAAGAATGTGACCCAAGTAATTATCCTGGCGTACATAAATGTTAACCTCTTTTTATTAAACCCATTAGCTTTTTAAAGCAGTATTGAAAAATGTTGACTTAACAGGTGTACAGTTTCGTAAAACAAACTGCCTTCAAGGTAATTCTGCAGTGGGGTTCATTTTGAAGCATTAGAGCTCTCTTGTCATATTAATAGCCTGCACCTGCCTGTGGAAGCCTAAAAATGGTATCGCAGTACTCTGTGATGTACAAAGGACATTGTGTGAGCATGGAGCAATCGTACTTGCATTCCTAGCAAAAAAGAACCATTTTTCACCTCTCCCCAAAAACAGATAGTATACCAGTATTTGTAGGGGCATATAAGCTCTCTTTATCCTGTATATCATTATTTTAAACACTCTTGTTTTCTACTTTAATTTTACTTTCATGCCGTCTGCATGATATTTCTTTAGGAGATGTCCTCAAGTCAGTACAGAGCAAAAATGTAAAGAGCAATAAAGTTGGCTTTTCTGTATTTGGTTTTTGTATAGATGTCATCATAAGATACACATTGTATGATAAGCAGGTTTTCATTTTGTGATTAGCTCAGAATTTTGTATCTTTACTGTTTAGAGGCCTACTTAAAGACTAGCTGATAGATACTGGTGCCATCACTATATTGTACAACTTGATTTTATGCCTAACATAACTTTATGAGCTCATATTCGTGAATGATTTTGCCTAAGCTTTACAGTTTTTCATCGATGTCACAGTGCTAGGTAAGGTCCCTTCATAACAACCCTTATTTGCCCATCTACTTGTTTAAACATCTAAAGAGTCATCTACATGATGATACCTTTGTGATATTACAGTAACACTTCACTTACTCAAATAAAATTGGTTCTTTCTGTGTGAGATGGTCAGTGAAGAGATGCAAGAAGCAGCCCAAACTTCAGTTCACCGTCTGAATAGATAACATTGGGTAAGGGTGAAGGGGAGTCAGATGCAGAGATAGAAAAAGACTTATCTGAAATTTTGAGACAAATTCCTGAAAGAGCCCAAAACAGAAGCCAGGTCTCATGTGTCGCATGAATACTCTTTGTCTTTTCTCGAGGATGTGTGTGTGTGTTGTGGGAAATATCTTGGCAAACATATTTTATGTCTATTGTGCTACGGCTGCTCTGTCCCCTTATCTTTGCTCTGTCCCCCCTCCTGCATCTTTCCTCCCGCTCTTTGCACGCGTCAGCCTCCTGCACGTTTCGGTGCAGCTGTGCTTCGGAGTCTTGCCCGGGCTTCCTTTCCCCACCCACAACCGGTGCTTGCTTTGGTCATTGGCATCAACTTTAACGTTATTTATACAACTCTTAGGTCTCTGCAGATCTTGCCTGCTGCGTTCATGACCTGCTTAGGAGTGTCTGCTTAGTTGCCAGTTGATGTTACTGCATTTGCAATCCAAATTTTTTTTCCTCTACCTTGTATTTCAGACATCTTTGTTACAAACTTCTGTTTAGTTTATGGAGTAAGGAATTTCTTACCTTATGTCTAAAATGCCTGTACCTGACACTCAGTGGTTCTTACAGCGCCCACTATATAAGCCTGCAACACGCTGTTGTGTTTTACAGGAGATTGTTTTCTTGAACTTCACATGCTGGCAAATCCTGCAGCTTGCCTTACAGTCCACTGGACTTCTGTGTACTGTGTCCTTTTTTTTCATCCTTCCTCTGGAAACCCACTGCGTTGCTTTTTGTCACATCTGCTGCAGACTGTTTGTTTTTACCGCCTCAGGTCCCCACATGCCACATCTGGATCAAGGCAGCTAAAATAATCTCCTCTTGCTTCTGTCACCCTGCAACATCCGCTCATGGCTTGTTTTATTTTTCCACATCAATTTCAAGCACACTACTTTGAAAAGTCCACGTGGTAGTGCCCTTGTCTGATACACTGCATCGATTTGCTCTCCCTACATTCCTCCCACAAAGCAAAATGCCTTTTGAGTCTCCAGGTTGTTAAATGCCAGCATATTTCCCTGGTTGCCATGTATTTCCCTTCTGCTAAATGTTGTGTATTAAATACCTGCTGTCTCTTCAGGAGTGCTTCTGTGGGGATTTACAGAACTGAAATAATACGGTTGCGATATAAGCCTGTTGTGGTAAACCCTTCAGAAGCCTTGTGCTGTATAGAAGGTAACTGATTATATGTGACATCAAGTGCTCAGTGAACTGGTGGAAGAGAGTGGAGTATATTGGGAAAGTTAACCTCTACTTTGCATTTCTGCTTTAGGCTGTGAGCTGCATTAGCGTGAGAATGGCCCCCGGTTTTGTACCAAAACTAAGAGTTGTCAGGCTGCTCTGTGGTACTTGTAAGATTTGAAAAAGCTGAAATCAATTGTTTGTTTTTTGCAGAAAGAAAAATCCCAGTCCTGCTTAGAAAAAAAGTAATGAAATCTCTCTTGTGAGTGACAGATCAAAACTGTTTCCCAAATTAAGCAGAAGATATGCTCATCATAAGGCCCATGACAAGTCACCAAGATTATAGGGAAGGCTATAGAGTGGGATTGGGAATGTCTACATTAATAAGACGCTCAAAATGACTGCAAAACAACAGAGAAGAACAAATTGGAATTACATAAATCCATCCTCTAATAATGCGTTTTGGTTTTGGTTCATTCAGGACAGCACAATTACCTGTGTGCGGGAAGGAATGACTGCATAATTGATAAGATTCGGAGGAAGAACTGCCCAGCCTGTCGATTACAGAAATGTCTGCAAGCTGGAATGAATTTAGGAGGTAAGCAGAATATTAATAGTTTGGTCTCTTAATTTGATTAGGCAAAAACATTGAAATTGTGCAGCCTTTTTATAGTTCTGGCAGCTGCATAATCTCATAAGTTTAAGGTGGAATTATCCCAAAGAAGTGCTTAATAGCTAATAAACTCTATTGTCATTCTAAATCAGGTTTTGGAGATACATATTTTATGGCTCAGAAAAAAGAAAAGTGGGTGTTTTATGATGACAGTAATTTTAGTGGAATCTCATATAGCTAGAAGTGTTAAGGTTTGAAGTATTGCATACTTTTTTTTTCTGATGAGCATTCTGTAGAATACTGGAAAGCATTTTACCGCATCATGAAAGCAAATTCACACATAGTGAAACCTCTCAGCTTTTTTTGTTGCTTATTCAGCATTTGTATTGATTTATTTCTGTGCAGTAATTTTGATGATGTTACTCCATCGTTCATATACCAACAACAAAAAGGGCAAAACATTTTCTTAATAATTATTGAAAGTATTTTGAAAACAGTAGGATAGTTAAACTTATAATAGGCTTTTTCTGTTGTTTTAATTCTTCAGTTGCAATGTCTACACATTTCTGGCTGTGCTTCAGGGAGCGTCTTGTTTCAAGTCATCACCTGAGCAAATTGTATTACAAATCACTTTTTCCCACCACTTTTAGGTTGATTATGTTGTCTGTGAACGGGGTTTGGATGCTGCTGTGGGTCCTTTCCCTTATGCACAGAGTAACCCTTCCCTTAGAGTGTTTTCACTGTTCCAGAAAATTATAACATGGTCACATTAATTCCTCCAAATCATTTCCTGTCTCACAATTTGCTTTTTATCCTCATGGACCTATTCTCCTAGCAGCTTATTTTAGTTCTACAGACAGATTTAGCTACTTGTCTTTCATAGGTTACATGCAAAATGCTGGTTCCTGCCTGCTGCCTGATACCTTTTTCTACCTCACAGTCTTCTTTTTCTGTCTTGTCTCCTGGCAGAAATACCCAAGCAAGCTGCTCCGTTCTTTTTTGAGGAGAGTAGCCCTGCTAAGACCTTTTTCACCCTCTTTACCAATTTTGAGATGCTGCATTGCTTCCTAGGCCCCTTGTTCCTGCTTCCCAAAGGAAAATGGGGCCGGATTGTGGCATGCTGGGGGCTGATGGCTTTTCCTTGGTTTTGATCTGTGCTATTGTATCTAGCAGGGGAAGCAGAACGGCATCTTTGGTGAAACTGGAGCTACATGGTAGTAACTCCTTATTCCCCAAAAAATGGTGCTGAAAACACGTGTGGAGCAGGAAGCCCAGTTCCCTGGGGTGCTGGAAGTTCTGCTGCAGCGCAGCAGCAGCTGGTGCAGGGCATCCTCCATTGCCCGCGCCAGCAGAGCTCCGGCAGGCCTGCCTTCCTGGGCAGGCCTGTGCGCTTAGCACTCCAGCAAAACACAGCGCTGCCGTCCGACTTGATAACCTTTTGAAACAGCAGCACGGGACACTTCGTCTGCAATGTCATGAGTTCACCCATGCAATTTCCTGGTGCGTTTCAAAGGCCGTGTTCACTCAGCGTCCCACAGCGTCCTCTGCAAAAGTCCAAGGGAAGGAGTAAACGTTACTTGAGGGGGTGTTGCTTTTTTTTTTTTTTTTTTTTTTTTT
>Ga0065711_1033145_pt1 | contig 26019 bp, 12 predicted proteins | sample Hoacrofraction12_FD_59098 | JGI IMG/M metagenome (GOLD analysis project Ga0065711, IMG submission 59098) | Hoatzin crop microbial communities from Cojedes, Venezuela - Epithelial fraction 12 v2 (version 2) | ecosystem: Host-associated > Birds > Digestive system > Esophagus > Crop | place... | reverse complement strand
CATGAGGTTCACACAGGCCCACCTCTCCAGCTTGTCCAGGTCCCTCTGGATGGCATCCCATCCTTCCGGTGTCTCAACCGTACCACTCAGCTTGGTGTCATCTGCAAACTTACTGAGGGTACACTCGATGTCGCTGTCCATGTCATTGATGAATATATTGAACAGCACCGGTCCCAGTACGGACCCCTGAGGGACTCCACTCGCCACTGGTCTCTATCTGGACATTGAGCCGTTGACCACTACCCTTTGGCTACGACCATCCAACCAATTCCTTATTCACCGATAAGATGCGGAGTGGAAATTTCATGAGGAAACATCCAGCCTTCCTAAAGGAATCTGCTATAAAGTTGGAGAGAGAAGCAGCACTGCCTTACCGCATCACCTTCTGACTCTCAATAAAAAAGACAAACCACTGGGGAAGGGTGAGAGGAGGATTCTGGCACACGGACACAGAAAAGTCCGTTATGAGGAGGCAGCCTGCAGTCCAAAGTTCTTAGCATAGCTAATCAGAGGGTGCCTAGAGCATCTCAGAAAATACATACAACTCAAACTGCTCATGTTGTGAGGGGAAAAAAAAGGTTTGAAGGCAGCTGAATGTCAGTCTTTCCAGACAGCATGTAGTAGATTTAACTGAATACTCAAAAATGCCTAACTTTTATCCAATTCTGGTGTAAGACAATTGAATTCAAGATCGTTATTAATTTTCTAGTAATTTCCACCAATAAAAAACCACCACAGAATAAACTTACCATCCCACTTAGTTGACTTTCCAGTCTGATTTGTAACCAGAAAACTTCAACTGAAGATTTCTCTGAACTTGGAGAGCTGTGTATACTTTTTCCCATTACTGGAATGCAATTTCAACAGCATGTTGGCATAAATTGGATGAGATAGCAGTGAGATGAAGTGAGAGAGATTAAATAGCAGCACCAAACTGTTCATCTTCATTTTGATATTTAGGGGGTTTTGCTGTTTTGCAATTTTAAATGAGCAATTTCTTTTAAAACATGGCTTTTTTCATTTTCTAAAATATATTACAAAGGAACTCATGTCATTGACCAGTATTTACGTCTTATCTCTACCAATCTTGATCAATACCAACTCATTCCTTATCTTCTGAAAAGATAATTGAATCAATATTGAAAACCAGTAAATACTGTTTGCAGTCATTATTGATAACAATTTAGTTAATGTAAATGAGAACAGTAAAGTTTCCATTTAGTGACATACAGAGGCTGTGCGGATTTATTTTAAAAACTCATGGACGCTGACATAGCCCTAATTTAGGTATCTGCTACAAAACTTTCTTCAGTGACAGAGTTAATATTTCCATGTTTCATATGGAGATGGATGGAAAAAGCCAGCTGAAGTTGTACAAGAACTATGCCGATGCTACTTATAGCTTGGAGGAACAGCATCAGCTTTTAACTACGGAAAGGAAAAACGATGAGACCAACAGAGCTGACCGAATAAACTAAAGACCACATCGTACTGTTTAATACAAACAGTATGGAGTATGTATATGCTATCATTATTTACATGATGTAGCAGGTAAAATTAAACCTTTTTGTTGTTGTAAACCAGTGGAAGATGACATTGCACACATGCTAAATCATTCTCAAAAGCCAAACCTAGAACAGCATCTACGTGAAGTTGTCATTAGCGGCCCCCAGCTTTGGCAAGAAACTGACTGCTACACATATTTATTTTTTGCTAAACTGCAAGTGCTATTTATTAATATTGCTCTGATCGTGAATTAGCAGTTTCAACCATTTAGATTTAGCCAGCATAACACAGCATTATCATCAACTGTGACATAGCCGAGTGATCTGTAGAGCCAGAAACGCGTCAGACTGCTGAGAACCTCAAAGAATAAAAGCCTATAATAGACGCAAGACATTTTCTCCAACTACAACCAGTCCTGCTCTCAGGTTGCCTTGAGTGCGTACCCACTATGGACATATATGCCAACATTAATTAACGCACATCAAAACTAGATAATGAATCCAAATAAGCCTCCAGCAATTCAGGATAGTTAGGATCCAAAAATTATATAACTTCTGCAAGTTAAAGTTGCCAAGTGACATTGTTGGAGTTAACCATTTAAATAAAAATGTTAATAATCCATTACTAGCCTTGGTTTTAGAAGGAAAAATAAACCATATACAAAAAAAAAAAAGGAAAAATGGGTTTCAGTCCTTCTATGAGTATACTGCACACTGCAGTTCATGAAATTCTGCATTTTCTCAGCCATAGAACTTAGGATGTGAGAATAGTGACATGCAACACCCATAAAGTTTGTGGAACAAGTACGTGCAATAGAACAGAGTCACGTTACTGGGTATGAAATGCCACCATGCTGTACTGCAAACTATTTGTATACAAAATTGTTTCACTACACATAAAATAGATATATAAACATATATATGTGACTTAGGCAGTTCTTACCTGCAGCATATTATATTTTTCTGGTCATCTATGCCCAAAATGAAGCAACTGCTTAAAAGAATTACTCACATGACCAGAGAATGCAGAGCTTCTTTTAAGATATTTCAGGACCTTATCTTGTCTAATGAAAATAAGGCTGCGAAGAAACATAGCTGGTGTTTGTAAGTATCTATGATAGCATTAAATTGATATAAACTATCAAACAAATGTTGATAAAAATAAAATAGAAATGTATTACTCATAAATCATGTTAAAAGCTATTTTTAAAACCATCAGAGGACATTGCAAAACAAGGCCTTTCAGTAGGACTACCTGTGACAGAAGGGGACCAAGCTCCATTACCAAAACTCACTGATCTTCAGAGAGTATATCCGTACTATAACTATATTAATTATTCAGATTTTGGCTTCGGCACATGAAAAAAATCAACTAGTAAAACCATCCTCTGAAAGTCCATGCCGCAGCAATAAACTCACTTGGTACACTAACTTCAGTTTTGGAATTGTGACTTCATAGGGAACAGAAGGGGATCCTAGGGATTTCTATTCTATTACCTTTAAAATCTGTTTGTTGACATAGGAGGAAAATGAAAATACATGGTTTTCATGGATTCCTCTCAGAAGTGATTCTAGGTCCTTATTACACTTGGTCACAGCTTTTCTGGCAAGGGCTGCTTCTCACTGAACCCAGTTTAATATATAAAATACAAGCAGTTGAGACTTTTTTTGGAGCATGCCAGGGAGTATTTATTCCAGGAAATGCTATATGGTATTTCAGGAGCTGGTTGGGTGGGGATTTTAGTTTTTATTCATTATGTAGGGCAGCAGAGGTGTGTGTGTGAAGATGATAATTTGTCCTTGATAAAGCAATCAGGCATGACTAACAAGATTGTTGTATAGCTCCTCCCTTGGGTAAGCCAGTAATTCCAGGGGAACGAAACAAGCAGAGCACAGTTACACCTTCTAGACCCAAAGGGAGCAACAGTAGACCTCTACTTTCACTCTTTAAATAACAGAACAATTAATTGGAGAAGCCTGAAGGAAACAAATTGTGCCATCTAATAGTCCATTGCTGAGCAATTTGACAAACGAAGAGCTGAGATTCTGTACTCCATGATGAGATTAGTACTGCCATTTCCCCAGTTTGCATGCCAAACAGTAAGTAAATATATGAATATAGGAATATATGAATATATGAATCCTATAGGATTTGTTCAGTAAGTAATATAGTAAGAATTGTTAATGTCATGGGCAAAGGAGGACTAGCATTTACTGACTGCAAAAGGAAAATTTTCTCAGTATTTACAGTAGCATGTCCGTGTCCCGTATTTTTTAGGTCTAGCATATGAATTCAAGTGCACAGAATTCCACCCCGAGTCATAGCAAGCTTCACTGGTGGGGTAAAACCTATTCCACCGCCGAAGGATGTTAGCAGCGAGTCAGACTAGCACATAAGATGCACATGCTAGAAAGGAATGGAGTGCATTTAGTTATTTTACTGACTTCAATTCACAAGCTGTCGGTTGTCTAGTCACCTCCAGACCTTCTCAGCAGCTTCATCAACTATACAAACCAACAGAGGGGGCCAGGAGAACCTGTCAGCATGAGAGCTGCCACAGCCACCACAACTTGGAGCTCTCTTAAGTGGATCCCTATGGGACTGATACTGTTGAAGTCAGGGGAAGTGACTCTGGATCTGGCAGGGAGGGCTTTTCAAATGTAAGACTGACCAGATCTTCACAAACATGCCTCTGTTCTTCTCTGCAATTATCGGAGTATAGTGTCTTTCCCTTCCATTGTGCATTCCACTCTTTCTGCCATTGATACTACAGATACCATTCAGTCACGCACATGATTCTCTCAAACCCCTATCTCTGAAATACTTGCTACCAGATAATCCTGTCAGCTAGACACACAGGTCACCATCAAGTACGCAAGTGCCTAAAGCAGTGAAATAACAGTCTATCACAACAGGATGAAAGTCATGATTAACAAGCCTAGCACTTTTTAAAACGAGGCAGTTATCCATGAACACAGCAAAAGCCTTACTTACAAAGTCTATGTACTTCACTCCTTCAGGTCAGTAGCATCACAGATATACAGTTCCTAGAATCATACTTTAAGACTGCATCATCACATTAGTGAAACCACGCCACTAGGCAGTGGCAAAAGCATCTTAAGGGCTTCAAGATTTGGGGTGTTTTGTAGGACTAAAATATTTTTAAAGGCTCATGGGTTACAGGCTAAGAATAAAAAAAAGATACAAATTTGTTGAGGATCATATAGTCTGAAGTTAAAGGCCAAGGAAACTAAGGTTTGGAAACCACTACCATTCTCCCCTCTCAAAAACTAAATGCCAGCCAGTTCCACCCAGTACGTCTCAAAAAGCAACAAAAAATTAACACAAAGTGTGATTCATTAATACAGGAAGCTTAGTTTATGCAAGCATATGGCTAGTGGCACTTACCAAGAAGTAGAACTGATTTGGGGCCAAATACAACTCCCCTTCCAGGCTTCTGATTTATTTTGGAACCTGCCCGCCAAGGAAAAAAAAAAAAAAATCCACAACTAACAGCAGATTATCCAGTCAAGACAATGGTCTCGAGCCTCTAAGCAAAACTGTGCAAGGTCAAAAATTTCATGGCACGCTAATACGTGTGCACAGCTCAACAAGGGTCCTTAAAACCAACCCAGCTACCGACCTTTTCTGCATCCATGCCTGGGCTCTTTAGCACTGAAGGTACAGTTGGTCCAAGCGTTTGATTCATTTACTGCACTACTCATCAATCCGATGGATGCCTCCTCCCTGTGCTTAGATTTTTAAGAATCAGACATGGATACCGCTTTAAGCATTTACTAAAAATACTAGAACTATCACATCTGAGAATTAGAAAACTCAATCTCATTTGACTGATCATCACAATACATATTGCTTATCTTCAGTACTATTTGTGAGGTTTGGACTGAAGATCACATTGAAAATAGGGGTGAATACTAGAAAAGGACACACAAATGAAACGAAATCTTCCACCCTATGAAAGGCAAATGGCAGTGAGTACACACAAAGTTACAAGATTAAGGTGGTAAGAACAATGTGGGAGACCCAACCCCAGTTAGTCTGTTACCTCCTTAACAAAGTAAACAGGTCAGAACTCAAAACCACTTCTGTTCAACACACCACAAACAGGCTTCAACAAGTTTTCAGCATAGATAATACAAAAAAGGCTCAGTGGTAGAATGGAATACCAATATCCTCATGACATCAGAAAGTCTGCTCTGGAGCAATCACAGAATACCACTGCATGGCATAAAGCAGAAACAATTGTGATGTAGCTTGCCCTGCTCTTCCAACAGCTTGAAGTTATCCTGAAGGTTGATGTCACGAAGCTTAAAAACGGTTCTTTAGAAGTACAGGCTTTCATAGACTTGTTGAATGAAGTCCTCCAAAAAACAAAATGACTTTTACTTTCTATGGCACCTAATCAACCTTCAGGAGACTGAAATATCTTTCTTGTTCATACTTCATGAATGTCCAATTTATTTCCATGTATTTCAGCAGCCAGCGATATAGTATGTGACTGTTTGCCACCTCCTCCCAAGTAGCCTTTATTAAATAATCAAGCAGTTTTTAAAACATAGCTTTTAAGCACATTTTTTGATCAGAAAAATATTAATTTTTGTGAATCCTAGAGATTAGATAGATATTAATGTTCCCGCCCATATTTTGAAGTAATTCCACATACTATTTTCCAAAATATATACTTTGTTACTTTTCCATTTAAAAAAAAAAAATACAAGCACTTCATACCAGTCCTATAATTCTGTATTTTGAGCATGAAAACAGTTGGAAAAGTTTAGTTTGCTATACATATATATACCTCTAAATACACAAGATACTGCAATTCCTCAATTTAACACTACTCCTCTTACCTTAAGATGGTTACAAAAAATAGTCCTAGTTGCTGTAACTCTGTAACTTTTTTTTTAACAAATTGGACTATGGTTGCAAGATTGTGGATTACAAAATGCTAAATTCCATTAGTTTTTAAACTGACAAACAGATATTTTAGGATGATATGCTTTTAAAGTCCTGTGGCTTATAGCATTTGCCATCACAACAAAAGACAAAGTTAAAAAGCAACTTTACTTTTTTTTTTTACACTTAAAAACCACCTAAGAAATGTAATACTGAACATATTGAAATGGGAATTTTTTGAACAAACAATATATAGTGTTAACAATACGCATAAGCACTAAGTAGCAATTTTTTTTCCCTTTGTGATACTGCTCCAGCAATTGCTTAGTTCCTTGTAGATTTAGGACAACTAACACTGTATGAAGAGATCTGCAGTCGAAAAATTGTCGCAAACAGTATCTCCCAGAAGTTCTATTTCTTTAAGTAACAGAAATGGGATTCTTCTTGTGCTCATTAAAAAGTTATTGTAAATTTAATCCCAACTTCCATATGATTTACTTTCCTGCAGAAAATCACATATATATGAAGATAACACTGCTATTTCCTAAGCTACCTAACAGAGCAGGTAAGTACTAAATTTCCACAGCCAAAAGGCTGACAGCAAATCTTGCATATATTCTTATGAACGAAAAAAACACCAAACACAAAAAATACCTTTGAAAGTGTTGTTAAAGCACTGTATTGTGGTTTTAAACTCAAGTAATAAAGCACAGCTGCAAGGCATTTTCACGAAAATCATGCCACAATCAAGGGAACCAGCCCTATTACTGTATTATAAAACTAGACTATGACAGAGGGCTCTCCATTTCCCTATGCACCTTTTAACTCTAAAGACAAGTAACTCATATTTGTATTCAAAAAAGACTCAACTCAGGCATATGAAAGTTTATGGGCAACCCCTATCTCACTTTCTGTCTTAAGCAAACTTTCCTATATCTAGGACCTGGGCTTTTCCTTTTTCTTCATGGGAGTAAAGTTCAGTCTTTGAAAATAATGAATACTTGAGATCAGCATGATCTTTAAGTAGCTGCACTAGTCAAATACTTTGACAGTGTTCTTTGTGCATCTTTCCACTCACGCACAGACCTACTCCCTAGGGAATCAAGCTGTCACATCAGTACCACCCATCTTTGGGCTAAGCCTCATTTGCAGAACACAGCCCATAGCACGGTCTAGTGAAAAGCGGTAAGTCCAAGTTCACAGAATCATTTAGGCTGGAAGGAATCTCTTGAGATCATGTAGTCCAACACCTCTGATCAAGCATGGTCAGCCACAGCAGGCTGACCAGGACCGTGTCCGGTTGGGTTTTGAGTATCTCCAGAGATGGTGACTCCTCAGTCTCCCTGGGCAACCTGTTCAAGTGTTACCACCCTCACAGTAAAAAGGTGCTTCCTTGTGTTCAGACGGAATCACCTGTGTTTTAACTTGTACCCCCTACCTCTTAGTCCCGTCACTGAGAGCTACTGAAAAGAGCCTGGCTCTCCCGTCTTCATTCCCTCCCATCAGGTATTTAGACACAGTGATAAGATCCCCCCAAGCCTTTTCCTCCCCAGGCTGAAGAGCTCCAGCTCTCTGAGCCTCTCATACATGGCCCTGTGCTACACCAGCTCCAGTAAGTTTGTATCTTTCTTGTATTGGGGAGCCCAGAACCAGACACAGCACTCCGGATGCATCCTCATCACTGCTGAGAGTACAGAGGAAGGATCATTTCCCCCAGCCTGCTAGCAAAGCTTTGGCCTTTGCTGCCACATTGCTGGCTCACGGCCAGTTTGTTGTCCACGAGGACCCCAAGGTCTTTCTCAGAAAAGCTGCTTTCTAGCCAGTCAGCTCCCAGGGTGTACTAGTGCCTTGGGTTGTTCCTTGGGGAGCAACACTTTGCATTTCACCTTGTTGAACTTCATGAGAATCCTCTGTCCAGTTCTCTAGCCCGTCAAGGTCCCTTTGAAAGGTGGTACATCATCTGGTGTTACCAGACACTCTTTCGAGTTTTATATAATTCGCAAACTTTCTGAGGATGCACCCCATCCCATAATCCAGGTCATTAATCAAGATGCTGAATAGTACTGGCCCCAGTATTGAGCCCTAAGGTACACCACTACTGACTTGCCTCCAGCTGGAGTCTGTGCCACGGATTACACCCCGCTGTGCCTGCTCATTTGGTCAGTTTTTAATCCACCTCACTTTCCACTTATCTAACCTGTACTTTGTCAGTCTGTCTACTGAAAAGTCAAGGTGAACAACATAGACTGTTCTCCCATCATCCACAAAGCAGTCACCTCACTGTAGAAAGCAATGAGGTTGATCAAGCACTTACACCTTCGTAAATTTATGCTGACTACTCCTGATCACCTTCTTGTCCTTCATGTAGTTGGAAATGCTTTCCAGGAGGATTTTCTCTACCACTTTTCCAAAGACTGAGGTGAAGCTGACGGGCCTGTAGCTCCCCAAATCTTCCTTCTTGAAGACAGGAGTGATATTTGCTCTTTTCCAGTCTACCAGAACATCTCCCAGGCTCCATCATCATTCAAAGATAATTAAGAGTGGCCTTGCAATGGCATTAGCCAGCTCCCTCACTTAGGGATGCAACCTGTCAGGCTCACCGACTCACAGCTTAAGTGCACCCTAATCTGGTCCTCCACCACTGAGGTTCCAGACTTCTCCTCTGGTCTCAGGGGCCTGGAATTCCTGAAGGCTTGTTTTACTGGTAGAGACTGATGCAAAGTATGCATTGAGTACCTCAGCCTTCTCTATGTCATCTGTCAGCAGTTTCCCTGCCCCATCTGACAGCAGATCCACCATTTGCTGTTCATGTACTTGTAGAATCCCTTCTTGCTGTTCTCCCTGAAGGCTGAGGAACCATCCCATAGCAAATGGCTACTCTTGCTCCTCAAGCTGCATGCCCTTTGCTAGACTCGCAACGCGGTCCTCACACATTCTGGGGCAATAAAGAAAATGCTTTCTTTCCACTGGGAGGTGGTTCAGGAGTTCAGGCTGATTTTCCCAGGCTATGCTTTGTGCAGTGGAAGGCAACAAGGCAAAATGACCTTTCATGTTTTGCTCTTTAAAACATTTATACATTTGTGTATTTTTACCGCTATCTCCAAATTCTGTATAAATGGGTAATGTTACAGATACGATAGAGATATAAGAAAATAACTGGAGGCTCAAGTATTGTATCAGATATATGCACTGACTTTGTAAAAACTGACTACATTTTACATTAGGCAAAATAATTAATAAACTTTTCTGATTATGAAGATGTAAAATAAAATGAGTGGTTTTCCTTGTAAATTTTACTGCAGAAGTCACCTGTATGACTTGTACTTAACCCTTTCCTCCTCATGCAGCATTACAGTATTCCCCACCCACCCATCCCACAAAACAAAAAAAACAAATATTCCACTAGTTGTTACAGATTGCACTTTTAAAGCACAGACTTGCCAGTCTTCTGCATTTCCAGTGTCTTATTTAAAGAGCTGACACACGCAGTCTTCATTTTATGAAACTGGAAGATTTCGCCTAAGTACTTCTTTTGATGCTGGAGAAATGGTATCTGGAAAAATTACTTCAAACTCTATAATTAAGTCTCCACGTTGGTCAGGATTTTTGGGAAACGGCAAACCATATCCTATAATTCTTCTTCTCATGCCAGGCTTTACAACTTCATTTACTGTCATGGGTATGGTTCTTCCTTCTATCGTTGGCACATTGATAGAGCTGCCACATAAAGCCTAAAAAAAGATTGTATCATGAGAAAAAGAAATTGGTCAGAACTTCATTTGTACCTACAACTGAATTTGGATTATTTAGAAAAGACTAACATTCTAAACAGTATTTCCACTGTGCACTATTGAGATGTCAAAATTCAGATACATATTCCTCTCTTAAAAAGGGAAGGCTTCAATTTGTCATTGAATATCACAGAATTTACCAATCTTGGGCAATGGCCACTGGAAGGTAACTGAGCTTGTATATCCTTCAAGGACTTTATCAAATAACAAGGTAGTTGAGCACGGAGTGAACTCTTCACTCATACTTCTCTAGAGATGTCCAGCTTCTCAGTTTCCATTGGAAATTTACTCCTGTTCCATTTTTTCTTTGTTTACATTGCACAGGTGTTTAATACACTACCAACCTATATTATATCAAATTGCAGACCATTAAAGTGTCTACAAGCAGGGGCATATCGAATTTCACAGCCATCTTGGGTGAGCATTTGTGATGCTCAAAGAAAAGCAAACCAGCTATTTTGGTGCACCAAAATTAAAACATCACAGACTTTCTCCTGCTTTATCCAACAGTTTGTTTTCATTAGTAGCATCTCTGATGACAACATTTTGATTCCTCCAACTTCACCTGATTCAGCACACTTAGTCTATACTGATAAAGTCCAATTTATGCAACAATGTAACGAGTCTAAATAGGCCTTTATCTATGAAGGAACTATATTACCCACATCAACATCAAATATTGTCTTTTCTCTCTCCCTCATTTTAGGTGCTTCACCTCAAGTGAGATACACTTTTAGTTAAGAAACCTTTAAGAAGGGAGCTCATAATGTATACAAAAAGGTTGTAAGGCAAGCAAGAGTTTATTTCTCAATCTAATGCTAATTAAGAAAAAAACCACAATACACTCAGCTACATTATCTTATAACTAATGACCACGCTGAGGCATCAGACCCTTCAGAACTCTGCTCATTTGTCTTCCTCATTTTTCCTTTTGAAAGTCAATGTGTTTTGACATGGCAGAATTTTAAAAAGCTATATCATTTTTGTTGTTATATACATCGCTCCTATAACACCTGTTCACAATAATTTATCCTCATGAAATCAATCTCTATGTACTTTGAAATCATACTGAAATAACTTATGACATAAAAAGGCAGACTTAGAACTTGTCGGCAGTGAAAATATTTAAAATATTTCTACTTTGTCCTACAGAAGTAGCAATCATATCACAACAGTAAGGAGTATACTATATTGTATGTATTTTTTTAATTGTATTTGTCTGTTACTTCAGCCCAATATATATTTAGCTAAAAAGGTAAAATACGAAGATATAAGGCACATCAACCTTCACTCTTATCCTCCCATCCTCATTCTCTTCCACCTTTATAGTAAATGGCTTGAAATAATATTCCATTTTTATAAAAACAGTTAATGCTTCCACTATAAACAACTATGCTCTGCACTCACATGTTGACTTTACAAGAGTGAAACTCTATTTAACAAAAAATAAAAAACCCACCACCACCCACAAAAAATTACTGCTGCCATACAGCTTGGGCAGCATAGTCATTGTATCGTATTGTAACAGGTTTAAACATTTACAATACTACCAAAAGAGAAACTTACCTCCCGTAAGCTGATCTTAACAGGATAGATAATATTTGATCCATCTCTCTTGAAGTGAGAGTGAGGTTTATCTTTAATGATAAAAACAATATCAGCTGGAATTGTGGTGGGCGTTTCATCACCTTCTTTCGGAAAAGTGATTTTGGTGCCTTCTTTCCATCCTCTTTTTATCTCAATAGTAAGAATTTTGTCCTCTGTTCGGACACTCCTACCATCTGGGTTAAGCCTTTTACGTGAAATCCTCATCCTTTTTGTGCAACCATGATAGATCTCTTCCAATGACACTTTAAGTTCATGGATTACAGGGGGATCTTGTTTACGACGTAATTGACTACCAACTGTATTTCTTTCCCTTGGAAAACCATTCATACTAAAACTAGAGAAGGATCCAAATGGATCACCATCCACCTCCATGTCTTCAGTGTCTCTGCCACCAGGCATCCTTCTTCCAAAGAAGATCTCAAAAGGATTTGTGCCACCAAAGAAAGCTGCAAATGTAGCATGTGGGTCGCCATGGAAGGAATACCGGAAGGTACCACCCTGTCCATCAGGTCCTCCAGCTCCTCCTTTCAGACCTAAATAAATCAAGCAAAGTTAAAAACAAATGGAGTATTAGTATAAGCTTTCCTGTTGTAGAGTGTAATGATATCAGAACAGACAAGTCAAAAAGGTCTTTGCAGTAGAGTGAAAAGTCTCCTCTTCAATGAGGATTCATCATCAGGCTAAGCAGTACCAACCAGTAATTCATTATCTTGAACAGCAACAAGTTTCTGAAGCTCTAGAATGACTTCTACTTCAGAAGAACAAGTATTCTGACACTGCCATTTTTTTTTTCATATGACTGAAGCCAGTTATTCAAACAATTATTATCTTAAAACAGAAGACAGGTCTGCTTGGCTTGATCTCTTCTTGTTCTGCAGAGTCTGTTGGGAGTTGCACCTCTTCAGGACCACTTGTAGGGAAAATTATGCAGTATCATATGCAACATTTTCCATAGTCTCCACAGCTCAGCTTTAACCCTGCGTTAATTAGCTTTACCTCTGTTCTCCTGCAATTCAGGTTGAATAAAAGGTAACATGCCAATAGTCAAGCATCCGCATGTTTCCTTAATGTTCAATTCAGAATGCGAAATTTACCATAGCTTGCTTTCTAGAATATAAAATAGGTAAGAAACCTGGGAACTCTTTTCAATCCAGACACAAATGAAAATAGCTTGGAAGTTCCCAAGACCCATTTGGGTACAAAAATCTTGTATATACTGTCACTGTGCAAAAAATCAGAACATTCTCAAATAGCTTTGATCTTTCTCTTCTACCTTCCACAAAGGGAGATGTACATCTCATTTGCTGCTGATAAGATTTCCTTTACAATTCTCACTGGACATTCCCTTGTACTTCCTGCTCTCTCATTCCAAAACCAGCTAAAATGAATTTTCTTAAATGCCTCTTTCCCAACAGGTGATCTCAAAGTATTTCCTTGTAATAGTGCTGTCCCGCACTGACCATTTCAAGATACCTTCTCAAACCTTTAAGATGAAAGACTATGAGTCTTCTTAAAAAGCTTTTATTTTTGAACTTACAATGTTTGCTTTTTTTTTTTTTTCAATCTTTCAGCAGCTCAGCACTACAGCTGCTATCCTACTTCCATAGCTATAAAAATGTGAAGGCTTACATTAATGAAGCATGCATTCCCTAAATTTGAAAGAGGTTTTTCGTTTTTTTTTGACCCAGTGTTTTAGAACTTTTCTGTATAAGCTTAACACTGGTTATCAACAGTAACCAAGTAAGACACTATAAGAATGCTTTCTCCATCTCAATACCAGACCATACTAAAAGTACACAGCAACATGTAGTACATCCTTCTGTTACAGTACTGTTAATGTCCAAAAAGATCAGTGGATTCAATCTGTGATTGTAGAAGGACACTTCCTGGAAAAGCTAGCCAAAAGTTGTTATTGAAGGTACATCAAGTTCCTGGCTGTAAAAACACCAAAGTTTCCTCCTGCCTCCCACCTCACCTCCTGCCTTTCCCTCACAACTACCAATTACACTCTCAGATGCACCTGAAGAGCTTAGCAACTGAGGCATCAGGAGGCATTTCCATATTCACCATTCTAAAATTCATACTTTGGTTTAATATTACGCCCCATATAAACAGAAATCTATGGTTTGAACCTTGGTCTTCAAGTATGCAATACCAGGATGCCAAAGGCTGCATTGCTTCACATGCTTCAATTCAAGCTCTTTGGTAAAAATGACTAACATGGTATTTGGGGAAAGTAGTTAGGATGAGCTGCTGCACAAAAATCTAAAATGCAAATGAATTCACAGAGTAGATAGGTTTATAATTATATACAGAAAGGAGGCAGGGAGTGAGAAGGAACAAGTGCAAGAAGGCAAAAGACCCAGGAGGCAACAAAGCTCTCTGGTATCTACACAAACACTTTTTTCCTAGAATGTTGCAGTAACAGCACTAAAGCTTTGAATACATGTAATAGAACAAAAGACCAAAAACCCTGCACCCTCTGTAGAAGCTGAAGGTCTTCTACATGAATTTATGGATGTTAACAATTGCATCACGTCCTACAGATGACAGAAGACCAAATTTTATTATGCATTCATAAGAACTCACAATTTTCCCCAAAGTACTGCTATTTAAGTTTCCTCCTTTATATTAGTAAAAAACTTATCCCTGAGCGAATAGCAATGAGTGAGCGGATCTACAGGTCACAGTGGAAGTAATTATTTCATGGGGAATTTCTGATACCATACACCTAAGGGGATGGATGTCAATGACTTCCTCTGTTGCTCAATCATAAGACTGAAAGTCACACTGGTGAAAAAAAAAAAAGTCATCCTCTCCAGATAACCATTTTAGGAGAAATATGACATTTCTCAGACCTCATTCTCTTGGCGTGTTTTCACTGTTTACAATTAAAGCTAAAAAATTGTGCTGGTATTTCATGACATCAGCCAAATTCTTTCCTCTCCAGGCAAGAAGCCAAAGACAACTACAGACTGGACACCTGGGCTTCTGCTCAGGACTGCCCTGCCTAGACCAAGCAGACTGTCCTTTAGCAAAAATTTAAGAAAAGAATACATCTCTTTAACTGCACCTCAAAAAGTGCTAGGACAAGGGAAGTCAACAGTAGGAGATAGATAGTCATAGAAACTTTTTCAATTAAATAACTTTTTGCCTGTGAAGTATTTGGGATTTTTTAAAAAAACATAAACACACTAAAATAAGAAATGAAAACTAGATCAGCATTAAAATGGCAATATATTCTACATTAAAAAAGCTGATGAGTTGAACTTCCAAGCAGTACACATACATTGCCTAAAAATAAACACACACCACGTTTTCATGCATCATCTATGCTTATTTTGCTTCATTCAACTTAACAAAAAGTGACTGATTGGAGTATAACAGACATACATACCTTCCTCCCCAAACTGATCATAAATGTCTCTCTTTTTGGGATCACTCAGCACTTCATAGGCTTCTGCAACCTCTTTGAATTTCTCCTCTGCGTGGGGAGATTTGTTTTTATCTGGATGCCATTTAAGCGCTTGTTTTCTGTAAGCCTTTTTGATATCCTCTTCAGAAGCCCCTTTTTCAATTCCCAGGATAGAATAGTAATCTTTCCCCATCCCGAATGTTGTAGGAATTCAGATTTTCCTTGCTATAAACAAAGCAGCGTCCAGTGTCTTAGCAACGTAGAGATGCTAGAGAAGAAAAAATAAAAAATAAATTTGGAATTGAAGCAAACAGAACTGTTACAAATCAACAAACTCTCTGATACATTAAAGAAACACTAGACAGCTTCTCCGTATTTCATTCTTCCCCCATTACTCATTTATAAATCATTATAAACAGCGGACAGAACACAGACCTCTTTACAGTCCTCCCATCTACAGTACGTGTCTCTGCTCTTTCTAGAACAACAAATAATACAGGACGTCACTTCCCGACTGCCCCAGCTGAACAGTCAGCACAGCTTTCACTCTCTCTCACATGCACGCATGCGTGCATGCACGCACACACAGAGAAAATGCTGAACTTCTATTTCCTCCCTTCTCAAGCAACTAGAAAGTTTAAAATTTTAATACTGTGATACAGTGCCCTTCCCCACCAGGGCTGAATCCAGTCACCTCTAAAGACATAACTGCCCCAACAGAAATGTAGTAGCCCATATAAAGTAATTAGTGCCTTTTACTTCACAGTTTCTATAGAGACAGCTGTACATATAATTGTTTTCCAAATATATCAACATGGATTTGTACCCTTTCCAGAAAAGACTACGAAGTATTTTACACCCAAGTAAAGTTTCAGAAAGCATAACTTAATTTCTTTAAAAATAAACTTAAGCTACCCTCAACGGGAGTTGACTGCAGCCATGTGCTATTCAGCAGTAACAAATCAAATCTGAGCAAAAAATACCACCCAGTTTACCACAACTCAAGCTGCTCAATTAAAGCAGACCAAAACTGGGTTCCCACCTCCCTTCTACACAAGAGGCAATATCAAGACTATTACACAAGTATGACAATATATCTAACAAACAGCTTTCATCTGATGAGCTACTAATTACAGAAAAATACCTGGTTTATACACATTTGTTCTATAATATGTAGTGCAATTTTTACTTTTGAAGTATTTCTCATACTTTGCAGAAGGAATGGTATGAAGTTTCAGCCTGCGAGATTTCTTTTGGTTCTTAATTAGAGCTATAGGTCAAGAAATTATCCTTACTTGTCAGTATTGTAATAAACTTCAAGATTGATTAGCATAGCTCAAAAAATACTCCTCCCTGGAACAACATATTAAAATATGGCAGTTTTTATCCTGTCTAGGAGTTACCTGTATGAAGACATCTCTAGGCTCAGTTACCTGTACGAAGACAATTAGGCTCAACTGCTTTCCTTCTAATGATAAAAAAGTTTAAGCAAAGCAGTATTTAGCACCCAAGCGACCACCAAACTCAAGTGGAGAGCACTAACCCTCCGAGTCAGAGAGCATTATACTTGAAGGTGTTGTCCAGAACCTGCTCTGACTTTAAAGGGAACTGATCAGAAGAGACAGAAAATTTCTCCTTAGCCAGAGACTACTAGGCAAGAGATCTGGGACTTAAAAAAACAAACAAACAAACAAAAACCCAACACAAACACCCTCCTCCCAAAAATAACCAAACAAAATGTGTCATCTCCCTATTCCTCACATCATATCTACTCTCTTCCAATTTCTGCACTACAATTGACCAAATTTCCTTAATGTATCCAGGATTTGCTTAATTATTTCCTTTTTAAATTCCCCTTCGAATAGGGGTAGGAGAGATGAAGACAGAACAGTACGAAGATGAGATTTCACCACAGCATTTAAGAAAGCAAGAACTTTCGCACATCTGTAGTTATTACTTCAAATGTAACAGAGGCCAAAGGGTGTTGAAAGAAGCAATCACCTCCCCTTGCCACCAAGTCTCTCAGGTCTTACATCTTTGGAACACTGTGAGCCGCAAGGTTACAGAATCAATTATCTTTACAGCTGGAGCAGGAAGTTGTTGCTGAACTCCACACAGAATAAAGTTAGTCTTTTACTAATTACCCTTTTCATCTTTCTTTAAAAAGTGCTGCTTTTGTTAATTAACTATTAGTATTTCAGACAAATTCTTGTAGACCCATGTCCTACCTTCAGCATTTTCTCCACAACTGAATTCTGAACACAGTAGGTACAACAGCTTGAATTAAAGCAGGACTTCAGTTATTTCATGCAAAATATACCACCACTCCCTAAGAAGCAACTTCACTTACATAGGTCTTACTGGGCAGTTTTAAAGAAATGGTTGCAAATATCACAAATCACCATCCAAACCGAGCAGTTACGATAACTCTGAACTACAACAGCAAACTAACTTCATCACTATAGACAGAGGAAGATCTAAAGCAGCCGTAAATTGTCTTGCAAAACTAGCAGTACAAGGAGTTATTATGCTCAGTTGTGTTCCCATGGTACGGTTTCAGCCACCTCTGGTAGGGTTATAACTTACAGAATCACAGAATCACAGAATGGTAGGGGTTGGAAGGGACCTCTGTGGGTCATCTAGTCCAACCTTCCTGCCGAAGCAGGGTCACCTAACATCACTTGAAGTACTCCCATCAGTGAGTGTCTGAGAAATACCCCAAGATATTTGTGTCCCTGTTGTCAGAGACTAGAATTGTCAGAACAGCAATAGCTCAGACCAGTTTCAGGACTGTATTTTTCGTTATGTCTTTCAAAACCTCTGGTCACCGGAAGAGGCAGAGGCTACATATGCTAGTTTAAAAAACACAGTGTAACAAATTTTCCCCTTTGAGAATATTGTATCAAACACCTACCTCCCCCTTAAATGTCAAAAGAATACTCAAGGAGCTGCAATTAGAAAGACTCTGTGCTCCCCTCCTCCCGCCCCCCCATTTTTTAAAACATTGTAATTCACTTCCCAGGTTTCATTAAAAGACCCAACAGCTGACTTGTCTTAAATCAAAAGTTTCTTCCCCGCCAATGTCAAAACTTACAGAACAAATTCTGGTAACAACAAAAAAGCCACACTAGGACTTTGTGCTGACAATCACAGTGAGTAAGTGTTCAGGCATCCATTCTCTCCCTACAGTGGGGAACACGTTATTTTGGTGCAAGTGCCATATTATACCCTAATTAGGTAAATTATTCCCTAAAAATGAAATTACTTAAGATTCTGAGCGAGACATACAGCAATGACTTACATTACTTCTACTTCCTGCCCTGCATGAGATCTTCATGTCAGAATGAACTTCCAGTCTGGAATCTCATACCTAAGAATTCACAACTGGAGCACCTCCTTCCAGGAAGGATGTTCCCTTTTTTTTCCATGCTAAGACCCTCCTTTTAGCATATAATCAGAGATCTTTAGGAAATACAAGTAGGCTGCAGTTCCTCTCAGATACTTATTGAGTTCTTTAAACAATTTCTAATAGATTTAGAAATATGAGTCTCAGAATTAGTGAATATTTTTTCTTTTTAATCAAAAGACTAGCAGGCACAAGAGTCCTTGCATTTCAGTCACCCCTTACTTCAGAGACTGACAGCTTGTGTCCAAGTACCACGAGGCACCTGTACTGTACGCACATCTGCTCACACACAGTCCTAATTGCAGCATACTGGGGTTTGCGCTCACCCTCTGATTTGACTTTTACCTTTTACTGAAAGGAGGGGTGGTTGTTGTGATTTGGTTTGTTTAGGGAGCATTAACAGCACACGACCTGATAGAGCACATGTAGCCAAGACTGGCCTCAGCTGTGACAAGCCAGCAGTAGTGCATCCTGCAACTTTCTCAAGCCTTCCAGAAGCAAGCCACTAAACTACATACCTGTAAGATTAGTAAATCCACAATCTAGGACTTTGATTAAAAGTGCTCCTGAGTGAGTGCTAAGCAACTTCTCAAACATTTAAGCAAAACATACATGCACTTGGCTGTGACGCCACCTCAAAAACATTATAGATAAAAACCCCACCATCAATTATCTACCTTTCTTCCTCATTCTACCACATCAACATTTCTCTGACTGATATACCACATTACAAATCAATGAACCATCTCTTTGTTTAGGCAGCCTTCAAATATAACAACTGCATTTCAGGCATACAGAGAAAAAAAGTTTTTATCATCACTATAGTATCCAATGGTATCTATGAAGCTTTTGCTTATAGTCAACTCTGTAAAACAATTTTCTGCCAAACTATGCTCCATATTCACAATACTACACGAAAAAGAAAAGTTAATTGCAAAATTCAGACATTGGCAGAACCTCCCCTTCCTCTCAAATACCTCATTCAGGGGGTAGGGGCAGACATAAATAGCAGAATATTTCAGATGCCTGTGTAGTACATGAAATTTCACATATTACAGAGGCATCTGAAATACAAGACTTTTATCATGGAAGAATCCCAGCTGTTTGAACACATTACTCCAATTCAGTCCACTTCACATCCACAAACTTTCAGGGGGCCTGTCACTTTGTAGAAGCCAGTGAAAACAAACATGCTTCCGCAGGAAGTTTTTTAGCATTCATATGTATGTTGCTTCTTCACACAGCCTCTATCCAAATAATTTCAACCTTTATTGCAAGTACGTGTAGAGATCAGATACTAGCATCTTGTGAGTCTGACTGTACTAGCACTGAGCGATAAAACAGTGGAGATGTTCTAAGACACATAACCATATCCACAATCCATTTAAGTCAGCTTCCGATTCTGTGTGTACCATGCTAAAGAACTAAAATGTCAAGCAGAGCAAAGATTTGATCCAGCTGTTTATCTACAAGACATACCTAATAAAGACCACATCTCTGGGACAATGTATCACCCCAAATATTATGTTTAATTTTCAAATAAATTCTGTATATTTTTCTGGTATTTTCTGAATTGTGCTGGAATACAGATCTTCTTTTAGTGTGATATTCCTTAAGACTTGCTATCTGCCAACCAAGTATTTAAAACCAGTAGGTCTCAGACATGTTCTCCTATTCTTATAAGCTACATTAGGGTACTCTTATTATGCACTGAGAAAGTTAGCAGCCTGTATTTGTTCAGCATTTCCTTACATCAGTGTTGTTTGTTACAGTCCAAATTAAAAAACAAATACCTAAAATGGAAATCTCAGGTCAAGCTTTTTAAAGCTGACTGGGGAAAAAAATTCCCATGTGTCTTCAACTGTATGACATTACTAAAAAGCCGAATACACAATTTATGAAAATATTTTATTCATTCTCAGGAAGACCAAATAAAATTTTGAAACCATACAGAACTTGCCTAATATAAGCCCACTCTCATCTACAGGAGACTCTTTGATCAAAAACAAGAAAGCAACATTCACTTCTGTAATATAAGACTTAATTTTTTAATCTAAAAATGTTTATGAATTATACACTAGGAAACTGAAAATTGTTCCTTCAACAGTTCATCTTCAATTCCAAGACTAAGTCTGACTACTCATATTCAGCATTTCACCTGAGTTAGTATTTCAGTAAAATAATTACTGCTTTTAAATATCTTCCCCATTACTCTCTCTGAACAACCACAGTTTAACTCACATACCTATCAACAAGTGCTACATATCATAATTTCAGCAAAACAGTGGGAGCAAGCTCATACCACTTCCAGGTCTTAGAACAGTTGCATTGATAATATTAACTTTGACTTAATTGCTTTCTGTAAAGAAGCCTTCGTTAGAACAACTGAAATAAATTAAGATACAGCCAAGGAAATATTCACAGTAACAGACACACTGCACTCAAATTCTAGATTAATCATAAATTAGCACCAGTATAAGGTTATTTTAAGGAAAAGCTTCTAAACAGAACTGTCATTATTCCCTGAAGTATCTGAAGTTGAATAAAAATGCTCATTATTTCCTCTGAATGAAGCCATTTCTTCTGCATTCCTCACCTATCAAAGCTCAGAAACAAAACTGAAAGACAGGACTAGATCACACAACAAGTTAAAGAGCAAACAAAACCACAAAGGCAAATTCCAGACAGATCACAACTATAAATACACATGTGCACGTAAATGTCAAGGCAGAGTAGCCAAATCCCTCCCCAGAAAAAGCTGTTTCACAATTAAGTATCATAGTATTCACAAACCCACATTAATGAACAGAATAAATTGACATTTGTGTACAATGGTTTGAAGAAAGCACATCCATATACAATACTGACCTGTAAGCTCATCCATTATTTTCCCAGAGAAAAAAAATTGACAATGACTTTTCTCCCCACCATCCTTAACTGTATGTAGTTGTTGACTGAGCTACATCTATACTTTTGGACTGCGAAGAAGACCTTGTATGTGCAAACGCCATTCATGAATGCATTAAACAGAGTTTCACTACAGAAATATTCAGTAGCTGGTCTCATATACAGAAATAAATTTTAGAGCTTACAACAGAAGGAACAAAGATTATTTTTTTTAATATTTCTAACAGAAAATGCAAAGTGAAACCTGCAGAGCTTAACAGTTCTTTCTAGTGAGTCAATGGTCCAAAAAGAAAACCTCCATTTAGTCACGCACTTCACACCCAAGTAACTACTCCAATTCACCAAATTTTTTCTTCAGTTCTCTGCAGAAACATGCTGCTACTGTGATGGAAGTAAAAAGTTCATTGTACATAGAGGATTCTGGGGCTGATTTTACATCTAAATAAATAATCATACAAGAAAGTGAAATACCACATAAAAACTTCAAACAATTAATAAATTATAAAGTTACAACAGGCAGTGACATTAATTTTGTTAAACAGCATACTTGAGTAATTGGTCACACATTTTCATACGGCATACACTGTGTCTTAGAGGCACTCTACTTGTAAATGATTCAAATTGAAACACACCCCAAAGTATTTACCACTCTGCGTACTACATATATCATAATTTCTTTCCTGAGGCACTTGCAACAGTGTGATTTAATGCAACTCACTGACAATTGAAGCTTAAATTAACATGACTTGTTGACTTCTGATTTCCTCACAAATTAAAAAGGAAGAAATGTAGTGGGATAGGTATAGTCATGCTTTACAAAAACATCTGGCTTCCACTAGAGGTGTATCTAAGTCACTGTAAAACAGCACTTCACAGGACACATACCTACTACACCTATACTTTCTATATTTAAAAGTCAATAGTACTGTCCAGAAAGATTTGCTCTGATTATTTTTGGTTCAGGAAGAGATATTAAACTAACTGCAGGATACAATGTTATCCAAGACAATTAAATTCATTCTATTTAAGTTATACCAGATCTACCATCAGTAAAAATATTTTCTATTTTATATTAGCAGTATCTGCTTCAAAGTAATATTTATAATATTACTGAAATATACGTGCAATTATACTCCTGGCAACAGGTCAAAGCACATGTTTTTAAGATCTTCTGTGGGAAAGCTCACTTTAAATGTACATTCCAGAGTCAGCATGAACTTACAGCTCAAGTTCAAATGTTAAATCTCAAAACGCATACTGCTATCACCCAGAGATATACTGTTACCACTTCTGAACTTTCAAAATGAATTTTTAAGTCTGTGATTCATGCAGCCTTTAATTTTATTTTGAAAATCTACACAACAAGACAGCAGGCACTGTTAGCATTTTTTTTAAATTACTTTTGTAATAATAGACCAAAACCTACAAATGCACAACTGAAAATGTCCATTTTCACATTAAAAATTAGTATCATTTATTATATCTTAAATTCTAGGGTTGGGGTCTTCTCTTCAGAAGATCGTTATTCCCACTGTGTATGTATTATGACCTACGTACATACAATACTAGAAAAAGAAAAAAAGAAAACAAACTAATTTAAATCTCAAATAGATTTTACATTATACATGGTTACAACTATCTTCAAAAACATAAGTAGGACACTAGTCACACATGCACACTGATTCTTCATCACAACATAGCAAACTTGTATGTCATTAACATAAAGAATTGCTTTCTCATACCTGATTCCTGCCTACTCAGTCAGAATCTCTGCTATAGTTGAAGAACAAAAATACACTTGGAAGCATTTGAACATCTTGTGGCAAGCAGGCAAAGTTCTTAGGAGTCAGCTATGATGTACTGCATTGATGAAAACGCAACTAACTCACACTTACTTCACAAGCATGCGATTAACTACTTCAATCAAGTACCAGACTGCACTTAGAAAAACAAAAGGAAACATCTGAAGTATGGTCACAGAAAGCAACGCACATATAAAGTATTTTCATCTACAGATTAAGGCTTCCCTCTTCTGAAAGCATACAGATTCCACAAGTGCTTTTCAATTCTTCACTTGGATTCAGTGACCACTTCAATTCCCACCCACATAAATTTCTCTACAAGGACTCATCCTCAAAACGAGTTGACTGGTCAACCAGGAAAAATGCCATTCATGCAAAACATTTAACAGGTTCTCTTGTATTACTGTCTACACCTATTTACCACATTCACTATTACAAACTTCAAGTAGTTAATGACATTATTGCCATACATGCTTTTGTAAACATCTATATAGAAATGTGTACTGTATTGGTAAGGAGAAATATCTTCTCACTGTTATTAAAAAAAAAATTAAGTTCATAAGGAAGCCGAAGTTGTTTCCTCCAAGAAAATGTTCTGTTTTGACAAGCTCTGCACAAGTTATCAGTTTGGGGCAAAAAAAAGCAGAAAAATATAGTAGTCAAAACTCTTCCTTTCAATTTTACATATAATAAGCCTGGATTTTTGTCCTAACTACTTAGGGCTCTGACTGCTATCACTCAGGAATTTATCCAAGACTCAAGGAATTCTGCCCTGAAACAGCTCATACGTAAACGAAGAGTTAGACTTAATCATGCATTTACCACACCAGTCAGGTTTCTCCCATGGCACCAACCTTTCCATCTTGGTTACATAACGACATTTAACATTATGAACAGTTTAAGGCTTTGTAATTGTTCACTGTTTCCCTCCAACACTAGTTGCTTTTATTTGATTGTATTAACGTTTAAGTTCTATAGCCCTTCTGCTAATTGTTTTAAGAAACAACATACTGCTGCAATACAAGCCTTTCAGACTCTCAAGTACTAACATACTCAGACCCTCAATATGTTTTCAGTATTGTCACTTACAATTATTTTATTGGTTATACATACAATTTACACATCTGCCACAGGATTCCATGTTACACTTTTCTCAGCATGAATAGTATACCACATAACAAAATAGATACTGCTTAAAAAGTTAAAGTAAGTACTGATTAATTCTGATTAGCATAAAAAAGAATACAACATTGCTTGGCAGCCAGGAAAAAAAAATTAAGTGTTCGGAGTTACTAGGAAAGAAATAGAGAACAAAGCAGAAAACATTATTATAGTATCATGAACAGTACAGTACCGATGGTATATCTACACCATAACACTCTATTCCCCTCAACTCCCTAAAACCAAGTATAGTATTTTTTTTTACAAGTTCATAGAGGGACCATAAAAGACGGTCAAAGACATGAAAGTGCTTCCACATGAGAGACAACTGAGGAGGCTTGACTTCTGCAGCCTGTAAAAAAAGACAGAAGTCACAAAGGTCTACAAACAATGGAGAAAGGAGACATGAACTGTTCATAGTTTACTCCTATCTAAGCCAGAGCTACTACATGAAACCAGCAGCAGCCAGTTCCAACAATAAAATTCAGAAGTTCTAACAGTGACAGAATTCACTGCCAAAGAACACTGGAAACTCAAAAATGGTTTCAGTAGGGACACTGTGGTGATGCAGCCTCCCCTCACACCTGGCGATGCCAGAACCAGCCAACATTGTATTCTTGCTTGCACTGCAGGAATAGCTAGCTGGTGTGCAGTGAATTGGGATGACTTGGCACAGCACTTCCCTTGTCCTTGTACAAGAGCAGTGAGTTGGGTCGATCAGGCGCTCCCTGACTGCACATGGAACTCCTCCTGCCTGGAGTCACACCTACCTGGTAACTGTACATTCTGGGTAGCACTGGATTTGTATAGTTGCTGTCTGCATCATGTGGATTTTGACCAGGATGGAATGATGCCTAAAGTCAATCATCTTGAGACCCTATAAACAGCGGTACCAAGGAAGGCCCTTTAAGCTCCTCTGCTCCGCAGCGGGCTGTGCCCAGTAACTCCCTCTGAGTGGGACGCCTCTCAGAGTAGCTCGCAAACTATTTGGGCTGATCTCCTTGAGACTCAACCTTCACTCGTTGAGAAATCATTTGATTTGAATTGAGCATTTCACTGAGGGGAATTTTTATGATTGCCTGTGTGTGTGTATCGGTTCAAAACACAATATTCTACTACTTTGATTGTAATAGCAAATTCTTTTTACTCACTCAGCAAATGGCAAGTTAAACAGTGATTAATAACTGCTAAACTCCTGTGATCTCTTTAAGCTGTGAACACACCCTGAATTGCCGCTAAGCATATTCCTTAGTCATAAACCGTTGTGCTCTAAGGCCAGTTCTGGATCCAGCTGCAACTAGGGTCCTCTCTGAGAAGCAGTTTAGAAAGCAAGGGGGTCCAGTCCGAACCTGGTGACTCAACAGGAGGGCCTCCCTATGTAACCACGGTGATGGAATTAGTTAATCATAAAGCACGAACAATGCTGCTATGTCCCTTGTACAGCCCTACCCATCTGAACATTAGGTCTGGGAACAGAGGGTTTAGTCCCTAGGTAATCATTAATGT
>Ga0065711_1007429_pt1 | contig 26019 bp, 18 predicted proteins | sample Hoacrofraction12_FD_59098 | JGI IMG/M metagenome (GOLD analysis project Ga0065711, IMG submission 59098) | Hoatzin crop microbial communities from Cojedes, Venezuela - Epithelial fraction 12 v2 (version 2) | ecosystem: Host-associated > Birds > Digestive system > Esophagus > Crop | place... | reverse complement strand
GGAGCGCTGCCGTGGCGGGGGCGGCTGCCCCGCTCTGAGGAGGGGCCGGGGCCGGGGCCGGGCACGGCGGGTAGCGGTGGAGGTGCGTCGAGCGGAGAGAAGAGAATGCGAAACGAAAACCGGGGAGCTGGTCGGCTGTTTGAGGGGCTTTCTGCAAGAGGCTGCTCTTCCAAAAAGTTAAAACGCTGCCAAGTTTTAGGTGACTTCGTGTTGCCCGTTTTCCCGTTAACGCGGTGGAGCGCTGAAGGCAGGGTGAAATGCGAACGGTACCCGCCTGGCTCCGGGGAGCCCTGGTCTTCAGCAAGCTGAGGCAGAAATTTCAGGGCCAAACGCTTGCTTGAAGCCTGCTGGCTTCTGCCCGTGCTCTGGTGGGAAGAGCATCGCCGAGGTGCTCCAGTGTGGCATCTCCTGACAGAGCCGAAAGAGGAAAAGGCAGCATGTGTTCCGCAGCGGGAAAGCGTGTCCTGTCACGGCAATGGATGGTGTTTTAGTCTTGCATCTTCTGCCCTTTAAAAAAAACCACAAACAAAAAAAGTAAGTATGGACTTATCTTACACTGAAGAGTCCTGAGTGCGACCTGGGGCTTCGCTGTGCTGCATGCAGAGGTAGCGTTTGCAGACAGAAAGTAGTGGCAGGGTTTCACGGGTGCCGTGGTAGAGATCTCGGAAGAATGCGACGGACTTTGGAGAGTGAGATAAAGCATAGGAAAAAGAGAGTGAATGCCTTTTATTTTGAATCTTTTTTTTTTTTTTCTTTTCCTGTTTGTGGGATTAACTTTTTCTTCTTCGAAACCACACCCAAATAATACTTCACAGCTGAGGTTAGAGCGTAGGGTAGTGTGAAGACGCAATGAGTGGGTGTGGGTTGGCGGAAGATGAGGCAAATGCTTCTAGAGTAATTCAGAAGATTTTATTACAGCCTAAGTCACCCAGTGGCTCCAAGTGTGTGACGTTTCACCTTGTGACAGCATTAAGATGACAAAACTGTCCGGATTTTTGGCCCAAGGTTTATAGCGCTTGGGATGCTGTCTGCCGGCCAAAATGTCTCACAGCAACAAAGTGTTTCTGCTGTCGGATTTCAGGCAGGCACTCGTCAAGGGTTTTTCAGGTTGTGGTTTGTTTTCTTTTGTGAAATGTCTTTATTTAAAAAAAATGTTGGCTCACCAGACTGCACAGTTGACAATTGAAAAAATACCTGAGCTAGAATGCAGAAATGGATGTTGTAACGTGACTTCAGAAGTTTTCTCAAAACTTTGGTTATGACTTCAAGTTAATTAAGTGATTCGTGGCCCTTTTTGTAGAGTATTTGCCTTAGTAGCAGCGGGTCATATTGCATTGGAGTATTTTGTTACCTCAACTGAGCATAACGCTTATCTACTGTATTTCTGTGAGCAGTGGCTGGGGACAGTAGGAGCTAATGTTTTGGTTGAGGCTTATGTTGTTAAATCCCGTGAAATGAAAGATACAGCTTTTCATGTCAGCTTAAGCATGGGGAACTCCTGGGGTCTTTTCTTGGTGAAGGAGATGCTAGACTTTATTTGAAACTTGAGATTAAACTTGGGCAAATTGCTGTTCTTTCTCTTGGGTATCTGCATCTGATAAAGTTGAATGGTTTCAGATTGCCATCTGTTATTGGGCAGCTGTGTAAGTTTCTTACTGTAGCTGCCCGTCGCGTGTGCAGCAGTCGAAGGCATTGCTTTTGTAAATGTTATTTCCCTTTCTATGAGTTTTCCAGAGTTCTCAAAATGGGGCACTAGCTTTCTAACAGATCTGGAGCCCCCATGCCTACCTGCCTTGCTGAAATGGTTTTCTCCTGTGATGGGTCACGTAGTGTATCTGTCCTCAGAGCTGAAGGTGTTTAGAGAAGCTTGACCAATTCCTTCTAGACTTAATGTAGAGAGTAACCAAAGCAAGCATGTTCCATTTAAACTCACCCTTCTAAGCACAAATTTTAAGATGAAAGCTCTGCTTTTTTCGACTAGTGGGGAAGACTGTATTATAAAGATAATATATGGGAAGGAAAGGAAGGAAAACATGTTTTATGCTTTTGGGAGGGTAGCATTTAGCTTCCTAACATTGCTTTTCCAAGTTTCTAAACAAGAAATACAAACATCCTTAATACTGACGTTGGTGTTGGTCCTGTAATAGACTAGAAGATGATTCAGGTCGAGTGCACATATTGCGCAACTGTGGAAACTAGCATAATATGAAATAACAAAACTACATAAGGCATGGAACTATAGACAGGATATCTAGTCCTAAAATTGTTTAATGTTAGTATGTTGTGGCTCTATGTAAGTAGTCTTAACTTTTCAGTATACTTTTGAAACAAATACCAGGAGAAATATACCCTTAAAAATGGAATTGATTTACACACACTAGGTGCTTGTGTGTAGAGAATAATAAGCAGGATATTTCTGGTTTCCTTATTTACTGGAAGGTTAATAAACATAGCAATGTGCATGTAATTGTTGTTTGGGAATTATAACAATCACTTAAAGTTTACTTATTTGAGTTGACATTGAGTAATGTGGTAACCTTGAAATGGTGAAGCAAAATAAATTAAAGCAACGTCAGATTAAAATAATGTCAGTTCTGCTTCTGGGGCAAGCTGGACCAAATAAAGGGAGGAGAAGACAGGGCTCCCAGAATAATAATGTCCTCCTCACAACTCCAAAGTTCATTATCAAAAGCAGAAATAAATGTGTAAATGAAGTTAGCAAAAAAATTATATATATGGAGTCTGGGATTCTCTGATGACTAAGATGCTGCAATGCATCTTCTCTCCTACTTGAACTGTACAGAGAAAAGTGTGCTGCGAATTAAAACTGTGGGTCACCAAGATGAGTTAGGGACAGCATTTTCAACAGCATCAGATTGTTAAGGATTAGCTGGTTAATGTGAATGAGTTTGGTAGTTTCCATCATTATTTATCTGTATTTAGAAATTGCTAATGGATTTCTGGGTATTTATTTAAATAAAACTACAAGGCTGGTGTAACTTTTTTTTTCTCTCTCCCTTGTTCCCAGAGTTGGTTCCTTCGATTATGAGTAACATGCTGAATCCGGATGCTATTTTTTCAAACAACGAAATGAGCCTGTCAGACATTGAAATTTACGGGTTTGATTATGACTACACATTGGTCTTTTATTCTAAACATCTGCACACGCTGATCTTCAATGCCGCTCGAGATCTTCTTATAAATGAGCATCGGGTAAGTAAAACTAATAGAATAACAATAGACTTATGAATAAAGAGTATAATAAGTAATTTCTAACTGAGAGTGGCATAACTCATCTTTTCATGCCTTAGTCGTAGCTTGGGGCTCCCTTATGCATGTTGTACAACAGCTACATATGAACCACAGAAGTCCTGGTTTAGTCTCAGCTGCAGTTTTGAGCAGAGTGCAGTCTGACAACCATTAAGGAATAGTGTTTTATTTGTTTTACTTTTTAGTTTGGTGGTGGTGGGGTGGTTTTTCTTCTTTCCAGATTGTCAGTTGTTGGAGTCACCCTAATAGATAAGAAGACTAAAAGTTACCATTACTCTGTTGTATGCGTTGCTGTGAGTGCAGTGATTTAATTTCCATTTGGAATATTTTTAGCCTGACTTCTTATGAGGTGCTGGATTGCTCTGTGTGCTCGCGAGTTGCTCTGTACGCGCCCGGCGTTTCAGCTCAGTTAGGTGAAGGGGCAGCGTGTGCAGTGACCCTGTGGTCGGAGGCTGCAGAGAAGAGAGACCCAAGTGACTGTTCTGCTCAGTAGTCCCCTAAGAGGGAGCGCTGCCCTGTTGCCATGCAGGGTGTTTGCATCGGTGACCAGCTGACATCCAAGCATCTTGGAGCTGGTTGTTGTATGGTTCGGGGGTGAGAGAAGTTACTGTGTGTCGGAAAGCCGGGGGGAAACGGGTGACTTCGAAAACTGAAGGTATTGCAGGGAAAAAGAACGTGGACTGAAAGAGGTGAAGTTTATTGAACTGCAGGACTTGCAAGAAAATAAAAGACAAAAGGTCCATAGACTATTAATAAAACTGCTGTTTTGTTTTGTACAACCTAAATCTGAATGGGTGGTGTTATTCTGCTTTCGTATTTGAATCTAAAGGTTAGGAGCTATATATAAACATCTATAAATATCCCTGGAAGAACAAACAAAACTTCATGGGCACTACAAGCATACACAACTTGATCCCCCAAAGATTTTGTCATGTCTTGGTAGTAATTTCTGTAGAGTGTGTGAATACACTTTATTAAAGCTACCCAGTTCTTGCAAAAATCGACATGACCATAGGAGTTAAGACTAATTCTTGTAGACAGTAATTAAAATAGTGCTCTGTCTTTGCTGTTTGAATGAATTCGGTTTGTCTCGATTAAAATATCTTGAGTTCTAGGAGATGAACCTCTGATTACTTTTTGAGACAACTTACTGAAATATATCCTCTCCAGTTGGAATTTACTGGGGGACAATGGGTTTTATTAATGCTATCTCTGTAGCTGCTTATACTGTAAACGTTTTTCTCGACTTTGATGTTAGAAAAAACTTCTAGATAGTATTGCCCATTGTGACTGTCACAGCCAACCTAAAAGATGGCCAATTTTGGTCATGGCAATGTAAGGTAATTCATCAGAAATTGCAAAATACAGTGTAGAAAGCAAGGAATTTTGAAGTGTGTCCAAGACAATAAACATCAATGTAATGCTAATCTTGGAGGTGGCAGCAGGTGTTGAGCATAAACTCCCGCGCCTGGGTTGGTTTCTTTCCTAATGTATGGGCTTTGCGCCACCTTATCTGGACTGCTGTTTCAGTCCAGATATATCTATCCCTACCAAGAGCGGGATAAGCAAACAGTGCAATTTTTATCATTATTTTGTTTGACTGGTAAGGAGACTTTGATTTGTGTGCCAAGACAGGCTCAATGTTTTTCTCATATGTACTGGCATGCATGCAGAAAGACAGCCTTCTGGTAAAGTAAGTTAAATTAGGAAAATCAAGCATGCAGGAATTTGAAAAAGTCAGAAACAAATTTCCTTGTTCGTGCTTGATGTGGCTGCTTTGAGGCATGTGCAGTACACTGTCGGTTTTAATTAATCACATTTGGTATCATCCCCTGATGTTTTCCCATGTCTCTTGTAGTGCGTCATGTTCCCTGGCCAAATCTATACATCTTCCCAGCGCATCTGTAGGCATTTGATGCTGTGCTTCATTCGATGAGTAGCCTTCCCCGTTTTTTCCTGGAAGTGGTGGTAGGGAGGATAGTTCAGAAGTTAGGAGGAAGGACTATTTTCTGTAACTGTAGATGCCTGTGCTCAGTACAAGCACAATCTACAGTGGTTGTAGAGCAGGTCCTCTTCAGCATGGACTAAAAACTGTGTGGAGAAATTGCGACTTTTGTATTTTTTTTTTGTAAGAGTAGCTAAAGCCTCTCTTGAAGCTGTATAATCTACTTTTTTCCCCGAAAGGCCTGTAAATTAGCCATATATCCTTGTTGTTGAGAAAGTGGAGAATGTGCTTGAGTTGCATTTGTCAAGTTCTAAGACTGCTGTAGCCTGTGGGAGGAAAATGAAGGATCACCTTTCAGTTGGTTAATTCAAAGAAATGGTAGTTTTCTCAGGCCTTGTCAGAAATGACTGAGACATTTTACCTTTTGAAAACAAATGAACAAAACCCTTAGCCAAAGGCACACATCTGATGTAGTTTTTTGTCACGGCTGACCCATGCTTAAAGCAGGACAAAATTACAATTGACTGAAAGTGGGCTTGTGCTGAAAAAATGTAAGAAAACCCTCTAATGGGTGGTGTGAGCTACCTATGCTATCTATACACAACCTGAGGGAAGAATACGTGACACAGACATTTAATTCACATACATCTCTGAACAGCAAGGTGTTACAAATGGTGTCCAGGGTAAGTACAGTTGGGTCACTGTGGTGTTCTCCTGAAGTGAGTTACCCCTGTGGTGTTGAAAGCCTAACTTTGTTTCAGAATCTGATCTTTGTAACATGCTGTATCTTGGGGGAGACCCCTGTTAGGGGAGCCTGGCCCCTCCAGGTAACGTTAGCGGTTGTGAATTCTCTTCTTCTTTCCTTCCCATCGGTGTTTATTTGTGGTACACTGTATCTTTAAACACCTCTGGGGTCTACATTTGAAACATGACAATCAAAGATCAGGAGTATTATCCACACTTAGTAAGTCAAAACACATAGCTCTGCTTCTTTCTTGGAAATGCCAGAGACTTTTTTTGCTCCTGTTAATATAGATGATGTCGTATTGATTTTTCTTTCAATAGAAGTGAGCAGTAGACTTCAGGTATCTCTAAATCAGGGCATGTTCTTGGGTTTCTAGCTAGAAGGTTAAGATGGAAACTGCATCTGTTTCTTGACGACACTTCAAAATGCAAAGTAACTCAGCTATTACTTTTTAATAAGTTAATAAAATTTAGTTTGTTTTCAAAGGTGCATATATTGAAATAACTTTTTGAACAAGAGGCTAATGGTTAAAGGTGATTGCTACAGAGTACCTTGCTGTCCAGCTTTAGGTACCGTGCCTGGCTTAGATTTAAAACATTGATCTTGCATTTTGGAAGAATATTTGACTTGTCTTGCACTGTACGTATGTTCTTGCAAATCTCACCAACCTAGCAAAAGTCTTTTAATGACTGGTGAAAATGAGAAGGACAGAAAACTTGGGCTTTTAAAATTCTGTGGAAACTTTTAAAAATCTTTTTCTGTTACGGATTTAAAATAAAACAATTGCTCCCTCTTCTTAGTATCCTGCAGAAATAAGAAAATATGACTATGATCCAAATTTTGCAATCAGAGGACTTCATTATGATGTGCACCGGGTACGTATAAATAACTTTGTGATGAGTTATGCAGTGCTGAGAACCTAGCCAGAGAAAATAAAGAGGGCTTTTAAGTCTTCCAACTTTGTTCGCTCTGTGTTGATGTGTAAGGATTTTGTTTCATATTTTTCTGTTTCGTAGCAAGCTTGATTCTTTCTCTCTTTTTTTTTTAATAGCTCTGAAGTCTGAAATGTTTTGGGTGTTTTGCTCTTAATGGTGGGTGGGGAGAGGATGACAACTTAAGAGCGCAACTGAATGAACCTGAGCAGGCGTCTGGTAGTAGAAAAAGTTATTTTGTCATGACTTAGCTCAGGTCACTGGACAACGTTTCCTTGGAGATTTGGCAAGCCCTAGATAAAAGTCATTGATAAAAGTACTTTGGAAGCTATGAAGGCAGTTGAAGTGAAGGTACTCAGGGGTTCTTGAGACAGAAAGGTTATAGATAAAATTGTTTTGATTTTTATAATTTCATGTCAAATAGTTGATAATAACTGATATTTTTTTCCCTCCCTTTCAAGGCATTATTAATGAAGATTGATGCTTTTCATTATATTCAGCTGGGGACAGTTTACAGGTCGGTAAAATTATTTCCTATTTATAATAAAAATGTGTACTTTTGTTTTTTGAATCTTAGTTGCACTTGTTAGTGTACATCTTAGGTTCATATCGGGAACCGTGCCCTGACAAGCACAGATATGAATGAACGTTGCAGCCTTACTGGAAGGGGTTTTCTTTGCACCTCTGTGTGTACACGCAGGCTCGCGCACGCGTTTAGTGACTGATACAGTACAGCGGCTTGCCCGGGTCAGAGCTGGGGAAGTTGGCAAGCCGGTTGGTCACATAGTGCTGACTCACTTCGTTTCCGGCTGTTAAATTGTGCTGAAAGACAGCTAAAAATACACTGATGACTTCTCCGCTGTTGCTTTCTATGTGAAGGATTGTCACAGAGCCTGTTAGCGTGGCTTTGGTGTGCTTGTAGAGGCGCTTGAGAGGCCTTGCTGTGTTTGCACAGAGCTTTTAAGTTTGGACACGTGAGCTGCATCGGACTTGCAGAATGGAGAACAACTGCTTTGCGTCTGCACAGCCTGACACTGCTGGAGTTTACTGAACTGGAGTAGAACTGGCAGTATCTGTGCTGTGCTTCGTTACATGATACAGGCACACTGCGTGGGATCTTTTTGACGGCAGTTTTTAGTCCGGCTCAGTTTGCCGTAATGAAGCAGTACACGTTTGACTGATGTGAGCGCCATGCTTGGTACCAGATTTTAAATTAAAGAACAAGCCTGAGCACCTTTCTTAATGGCATTGGACAAAAAGTTTTCATTTGGGGCCAAAAGTGGAAGGTGTCCCTGCGTGTGGCAGGGGTTTTGAACTCTTGAAAGTCCTTTCTGACCCAAACCATTCCACAATTTTATGAAAAGATAACACGACCTTGAGGTGATTTACTATGGGGGACTGTATATGGTAGTACGCAATGATGTTAATGTGCTCGTTACTTCTTTTTGTTGGCTAATCGGGCAGCTAGGTAGATGATTCAGCCGTAGTCGTTGGTCTGTTCCTTTATGACTTAGTCCAAGGTGCCCTTTGGGAGAGGAAGGGAAGGAAAATGGAAGTGGAAACAAGGTGGCATGGTCCAGCCTTAGGCTCATACTGTCAACATAGTAGCTCTCTAAAGCTGCCAAACCAATGCATTCTGTGTGTATTATCGGAGTCTGAGTGAAACTTTGCACGATTTATTTGTGTGTTTTATACATGCTGATGTACAATAATTATTGTATGTTTCAGCTGACAAAACCCATTCCTGTGGTTTTTGGAGGAATTGTTTATGCAGGGCTAGGAGGGAACCAGAGAACTCAGTATGAAGGGTGCTGGTTGTAAGATTAATTTAAAAAGCCTGTCACATTTTCACATTTTTCACTGTGAAAAGTTTGCTAGATTAAAGGCTAGGTGAAATAATAAAAAAATACATATATCTGTAGAGATATGTTGTAGAAGTATTATGATTGGTATCACAGAATCACAGAATGTTCGGGGTTGGAAGGGACCTCTGTGGGTCATCGAGTCCAACCCCCCTGCCGAAGCAGGGTCACCTACAGCAGGCTGCACAGGACCGCGTCCAGGCGGATCTTGAATATCTCCAGAGAAGGAGACTCCACAGCCTCCCTGGGCAGCCTGTTCCAGTGCTCAGTTACCCTCAGAGGGAAGAAATTCTTCCTCGTGTTCAGACGGAACTTCCTGTGCTTCAGTTTGTGCCCATTGCCCCTTGTCCTGTCACTGGGCGCCACATGTGAGAGCACCAGAAAAAGTGTTGCTAGAACAGAAAAAAGGGTGGCTTGTGTTGGTGGTGCCTGGATCAGTTGGTCGTCAAGATATCAGCACATCTGCATGCTGTTTCTCCAAATACCCATGTGGGGGTGGGGGGAGCAAAAAAGAGGCTGAGGGCTTTGAAAGATGTCAGGAAGAACAGTGGTATGACTGGAACTGCATAGTGACCTGGGCGAGATAATGAATGGGTGGTGGGTCCATGAGCAGTGTTGCCCTATGATACAGAGTGGGACAAAATGAAGAGGCAGAAGATTACAGTTGCTGTCAACTCCTGGTACAAAAGGCACATCCAAAGCCAGCGGACCATGACCGGGCAAGAAAGCTCTAAAGAGGTGTTGAGATTTGGTGAAGAGCTGGTGTCCCTTGTTCTCCATGTCACCCAAAGTAATACTGGACAGACTGCTAGGTACTTGTGAGTGTGTGTGAGGGAGACAGTGGACGCTACCATTTCACTCAATACTTTCTCATAATTTTGTTTAAAATAAGGTTACCTTTCTCTTCTGTACCAACGCTGAGCTTTGCTGTCAGTTGCTGCATATCTGTAGTTCTTGGTTTTAATCTTCTGTGTGTTCTGTACGTGTGTAAGTCAGTTACACCTCTGAAAGTAGCAGGACTTGTCCAAGCACACAGCCTCACTTGCACTGAGAGGTGTCAGCGGTTCCGGTATCCCTCTGACGATGCACATGTCTGAGAGCACCAACGGGAGCCCTGCTGTAGGTGAACGGTGATGCTTTTGGTGCCGTCTGTCCGTGCCGTCAGTGGAATAAAATAAATGCTGTAGGTATACAGCTGGACTGAGAACTGTGTCAAGACTCTAGGTCATCTGGTAAAGCTGTTCTACAGCTTTGCCTACAGTCGTCTTTCCTCTGTGGATTGCTTGTGTGTCTGTTGTCCTCTCGATTTGTGCTTAAGTAGCTTCTGATCCACAAGCGCTTTCTTTAGCAGTACTTGAGTACCATTTGCCATAGCTGCCTGCAGACTAGAAGAGGAGTCAGTCCTCAGTTCTGGTTGTATGACTTGGTACATGTTGAACATTTTGGTTGCGTTTCTTTGTGTTTAAGCTACTGCTGTGGAGCGGGTGACGCCGAACTCTGTGTGTTACAAATCCAAGTTATTATCTGCCCTGTCTGTGCACAACATGAACTTGAATGCTGGAGTCCTACCAGCAGTAGCACAGAGCTGTGTACGAGTTGCTGTAGCACTCAGAGGTGCAGTAAAGGACCCAGTTAACATGGGACTCTGCTACCATAGCAGCCCTGAGGAAGTTCATGTATCATGCCCTGCTGCGGCAAAGCTGGCGTGGATGCTAAACACCGAAAATACTAGGCTTATTAATTAATTTATTTTTTAATGCCTCACTTCTGGATAAGACCAAGAAAAGGAGGCACTGAAATCAACAGTCTTACAAGGCTGCAAAAAACCTGAAGGGACCAGATGATCTGCTTTTCATTTGTGTTCTTTAATCTGAAGTAAAACCTCAACACTTCTGTGTCCTCTGGTGAGGATGTTTGCATGCCTGCAGCAGTGTTTCAGATGCTTTAGTGCAAGATGCTTAATACTGTAAACATTCAAAACTGAAAAAACCAAAGCATTTAATCTCTTATTAGTTGATATAGAAACTCTGGCGAGAGATGTCTCCTCCTTTCCAGTTTGTTTAATTACTTGTCAACAATCCTTGAAGTAATCTTAAATTTTGGGAATCTGAACTGTTGATACAGTTTAAAATAAATTCTCATTTAGTTAAAAGTTGTGTGTGTTTTCCTTGAATCTTCAAGGTCATGCTGCAGAATAATCTGTTTTAAACACTATCACATCATCAGTGCTGTATGAAACGGAGTGAAGAATTACTTTGTGTTAAGAAACTGGAAGCTCTAACTATTTCTTAAAACCCTTGAGGCATAGTTTCAGTGGAGGCTAATTAGCTGTTTTCCCGTAAGAAAGCAAAAAGGACTTAAAATTGGAATGTGTGCGTCAGCCTGTTAAAGTGTTACTTGTTCTGTAAGGAAAGATGCTGTTTTAACTTACAGACCAAAGAGTTCCTATGACTTTATTAGTATTTTAATAAGCTGCGGATCTAAGTGTTAATCTTTCATTTGGTAGTGACTTGAAAATTTTAATCTGACTTTTGAACTAAAGCTAATGTTGTTTTCCAGAGGCCTCAGTGTTGTCCCAGATGAAGAAGTCATTGCAATGTATGATGGTTCCCATGTCCCTTTAGAACAAATGAGTGACTTTTATGGAAAGGTAAAACCACAAACTGCTCTTTAAAAATGATTATTTTTTTTTTTCTCAGGGTGGGGGTAGTGGTGTTTGCATTTTGTTCCTATTCTTGCTACCAGTTATATTTTCTCGATACGTGATTGACTTACAGTGCCAGATGTGAAGTTTGCCCTCTAAAGTGACAAAAATATTTCCTTTCTCCCACTCACTGTAGTTTCTTCTTTCACTGTTCCCTTGCCCAGTCATACAGACAGAGAAGCAGAACATAAAAAAAAAAAAAAGTGACTTGCTCAGTGTTGCACAGCAGATCTGATAAAGGCTGGGGAGTGAACCATACCTGGTGCCTTACCCCAGCTGTGTACTTCTTCCCGGTGGTGTGATGGCTTGGCTGAGGTAGCAGCAAGTAAATACATGGAGGCATCCCTTGCATACAAGCGAGCATAGTGACAGGAACAGGGCTTGACAAAAGATGAATGATAAAAGGTAAAGCTTTTAAGTTCAGGGTTTGACTCTGTGGGGAAAGTTGATCTGCTTGCTGGTTGGTTCCTTCCTCTTTTGCAAATGAAGAATGATGCTGTCTTCTTAGTAAAAAACAGGTTTATTTTACCCCTCCTATTTATGGGTGTTAATTCCATGTTGGCATGAAAGGCTATTCTTTTTGCTGTGGAGCAATTCGTTGTTCTCACACTTGTTCTTATTTTAAGGAGCTGAACTTAGAATTCCCAAATCTGGTCTCTGCGGCAGTTCTGAACATTGGCCTAGCATTCCCTGTGGGATATCTTGGTCTCTGCAGGTCTATGCTTTCTTTGATCTTGGAAAGGACAGTGGCAGAACAAGAGGCCATGGACACAAACAGAAACACAGATTTCCTCTGAACTACAGGAAACACTTTACTGTGGGGGTGACTGAGCACTAGCGCAGGTTGGTTGCCCGCAGAGGTTATGGAGTCTCCATCCTTTGAGACATTTGAAAGCCATCTGGACATGGTCCTGGGCAAGTGGCACAAGGTGGCCATGGTTGAGCAGGGGGTTGGACAAGATGACCTCCAGAGGTCCCTGCCAACCTCAAGTATTCTGTGTTTCTGGGATCTTGACCAGTTTTTTGTCTTGAGCAAAGAAGTCTGGTTGCTTTACCCCTCCTCTTCTTGAGAAGTATTTGGTTTGTATTTGCCCTTGTATAATGAGTTTCTCTGCTTTCGTGAAACTTAACTGTAGTTACAGCTTTTGCAGACTAGAAATATTTTCTTCTGTTCCTGCATGAGTTATTGTAGATTCTTACAACTTTTTATTATCTCTTTTCAAGGAGGTAAATTGTTTTGCAGTCCTAATCCACTTATTAAAAAGCAGCCCCTCCCCTAAAAAAACAGAAAAAAAAAATCAAAAAACAAACCAAACAAAACCTCCAGCCCCCATCACAATACCCAGTGCTTCTTATTTACAGAAGTGCAGAGTTCCAGTGAAGGCCTCTTAAGTCCTTCTCTTAACTTTAAGCGGACCACTGTCTTTTGTGTGTTTACGAGTTAAAATACCTCTCTTAAGAGTAATGAATTATGATTAATTCTTAAAGCCAACGCTATTGTTGGAGTTACTTCATTGAAAGTCTTTTAGTTCAAAAAGAATCTAAAGCAATGTGAACAGTGATGGCAAAAGCTGATTATCTGCAGGTAAGCTGAAGTGTTTATACTGAATGAATTAAAATATTCTAATTTGAGAAATGCCTAACCTCTTTTTCTTCTTTTTTCTTCCCACTCCTGTAGAGCTCACAAGGAAATACAATGAAGCAATTCATGGATATATTTTCCTTGCCAGAGATGACACTCCTATCTTGTGTGAATGAGTATTTTCTGAAAAACAACATAGACTATGAACCTGTTCATCTGTACAAAGATGTCAAGGTACTAGCTTTGAAGATTTAGGCAAACCTCTACATTTGTGTGTCTCTTCTGTGAGTGCTTCAGGAAGCTTCAACCTGTTGTGTCAGCTGCAGTGAAATACCTCAACTTTAGGTTTTGTACAGAGTAATTATTGCTATACAACCGTAAAAACATAAGTAAAATGATGGTAGACCTTTGAAAAGAAACATAGAATAATGTGAAATTTGTTTTAAATCTGACGTTCTTGGGCTGTTGTTCTTTTTGTAGGTTTGAGGGGTGGATAATAAATAAAGCTTCAATAAAGCTTCTTCTGATTGTTATTGTACCACAGATTGTATATCTGTGGTATTTGTTTCTCACTAGCAGCAATTGTAAGAGACTATATGGAATACCAGTTTGGAGCTTTCAGTCGTACGGCCTCTGTATCTTTGCTAGTATATGATCATTTGCTGCCTCTTGCTTTTGGCATATCTATTTTGCCTGTTTTCCTCACTTCCTCCTCCAGAGAAATCTAGTAATAGGGAATAGAGTAATTTGACCCTCTGGATTCCTCAGGATGTATCCTGCAGAGGACATAAAATTATGTCATGGTTATTTAAGAACAGAAGAGGTCATACCCAAGTTGATGGTATTTGTCTGCACAAGCTTTCCATCCAAAACCTTTTCCTGGCCCCTTGTTGATACGTATTAAGCTTGTCTAGTTGTTCAGCATATGTGGTGCACCTGAATGTTGAACTTCTCACTTTCTGAAGTAGATCAGATAGGTTTCAATAAACTTTTGACCTCAAGAGTATTTTTCCCTTCTGCCTATGGTTACATAGAGCCAGAAGGCTAGTTTTTATGGTTTCTGCTGAAATATTCATAGAAACTTCTGTACTGCTTAGCATTACCAACATTTTGGAAGCCCCATAGTGGAATTTTTTTGAGGATTTTTAGGGCATACCCTATGTAAGTACCAAAATCACAGTACCACTGAACTGAAAAAGCGGTTTGGTGCAGAGCTGGCTCAGGAGAGCTGCGAAATGCCTTCGGAGCAGCTTACGGGTACTTTGCTTAAGCATTTAGCTCCTTTCATCTGTTTGTAAATTTATTTTTTAAATAACCAGGCATTTGGGAATGATCATAATCTAAAATCTGTCTGACTTAATGCTTTTGGGGTTTCTTTTGCAAGGGGAAAGGAATGTGTTCTGCTTCAAAGGTTGTTGGAAATCTGTGGTGACTCTGCTTCTGCAGAGAGCTTTCACCCCACTTCACCCTGCTGAGCTCCCTTTCAGAGCTGTTATGTGACAGAGCCCCTGTGCTACACAGTTTTATACTTCCCAAAAATATGAAGCTAGCTTCTTAGAGGGCAGGCTTACTCTTTGTCTGGTGGTGACATATGCATGATGAACATCACATGGCATTTCTGTAAAGTTGAAAATGTAATTCAGAGAAAGGAATTGTTTTAAAAACAAATTACTCCTGCTATGCAGTGAGCATGGTTTTTACAGTTGAAANTATTTTTNAGTTCTTTAGTGCTCTGTTGTTTTCCTGACAGGATTCAATCAGGGATGTCCACATCAAAGGAATCATGTACAGAGCAATTGAAGCAGATATTGGTAAGTACTAATGAGGTTATCTATCAAAGCTTTTCTCACTGATAGTGTAATGATAGTGTAATGATTTTGGCTTCCTTATTTAAGATTACAAATTCTAAATTTTAAAGCTTGAAAGAGTTATTTCCACTTGTCTAAGGTGCCTTTGTTAAGTATAACCTATCATGTTCTGAACCCTTTGTTGAATGCAGAGAAAATTCTGGTGAAAAACTTTTTCAATTAATACNGTATTTTCCCCCAATCCTCACAGAAAAATACATCTGCTATGCTGAACAAACTCGTGCGGTGTTAGCAAAGCTGGCTGATCATGGCAAGAAGATGTTTCTCATCACAAACAGTCCCAGCAGCTTCGTGTAAGGGAATAGTTGTTTGCTGTTCAACTGTACATTTTTGAAGGATGGGGGAGAGTGAGATTCTTGCACATGATTCATTATATTGCACAGATACCTGAACTTCTGTTACACTTCACTGTTAATATCCCTCTGTCCTTTTTAGGGACAAAGGCATGAAGTTCATAGTTGGCAAGGACTGGAGGGATCTCTTTGACGTGGTCATTGTACAGGCTGAAAAGCCAAACTTTTTCAATGATAAGCGAAGGTGGGTATTTGGTCAGTAAAGAACGATTCAAGCAGCTTATTCCATAGAAGGCTGTAGAGTGTGCTATGAAATATTTTAATTGCATGTAAGGTAAAATGAAATCACATTTGATGAAATCCTTGTTAAGGTCATTACAGAATGCAGCAATGCTCCGTTCTGAATTCCAAATATTTACCATTTCTTACCTAAGAAAGTTCCAGAGCTATTACAGTTCTGCTGGACTGAATTAGGGTCACAGAAGCTGTTTTTAATACTTTAGCTTGTATGTTGAAGTGTGTTCCTTTCCTAACAAACATGAGAAATTTTGATGCCTTTCAGAATCAGCCCCTCATCTGGAAATGTCTTTCATTGCTGCTGTTTTTTTTAGCCATACATGATATGTAAAGGGCAGACTGGCTGACAGGCTGGAGTATTTGGACTAGTTGTTCAATTAAGTAAAAACATTTGTAATGCATGTGCACTACTGTTGCACTTGGAAAAGACCTGTTCCTTTATGCTTACGTATGATTTGAAAGTGAGATAGAGAGGTGGGATTTCTTTTTTCCTTTACTTTTTTTCATGCAAGTTTAAAAAACTTTGCTGTACATCTTGCCTTCTGTCTTCCACCTTCTATTTCAGTTATTGAGTTGTAGAAAATAATGTAATGGGCAAGATTTTTACACATCTTCTTTTGTATTCTTTTCTCTCCTTCTTAATGGCAGACAGTTCACACTGTTGCTTCCCCTCTGTCCAGGATCCCTGCTTTAGTTCTCCAACTCTGGGAAAAATGTCATAGATGTGCTGGACAGATGCATTGCATTTCACTGGCTAAAGCTGAAGCTTTGAAGCTTTGCTCTTTGTCTGCTACAAAATGTTCAGATGCTAGACAGCATGTTTTCACTTTGAAAGATGAATATTTTTAATATTAACGTTTTATTTTCCTCTGAAAAAGTGACAGATTTTGTACAGCAAGGTAATAATTGTCTGTAATTCTATTCTAGACCATTTCGGAAGGTAAATGAAAGGGGAGTGTTGCTCTGGGACAAAATTCACAAGCTGCAGAAAGGTCAGATTTACAAACAGGTATGCTTTCAGTAAACTCAGTTAAAATTCAGTACCTATTTCCTAGAATCCCAAGCTGCTTTAGATATCATAAACGCTTCTAAAAAGTACATATTTTTTTAAGTGGTACAAATTCATTGTTGGTATTGTCTGTCTGCAGTTTACTTGCCTCTTGAAGTGATAGTATTACTGAAGTTGCCTGTAAAATTTGGAATTTGTAATGTATTAAACTGAGGACAAGATTCTTGATATGAAAATATTTTTAGGGGTGTACTAAATTCCTTTTTCGTGTCTGTGAAGGTGCCAGTTGTGCGCTGCTACAGTGTATGTGTCATTGTTTCCGCAGGGTAACTTATACGAATTTCTGAAGCTTACTGGCTGGAGGGGGTCTAAGGTTCTCTACTTTGGTGATCACATCTACAGCGACTTGGCAGTAAGTAGTTTACTTTCAGAAAGTAGGATAAAAGATGAGGCTTTTTGTCAGTTTTCCTTCCCAGTGATTCAAGGTAACACACACTCATTTGAGATTCCTAAATACAACAAAATTTGAGTTGATAATTAAGCCATGCTACTTTTCTGGTTTGTAGCATTTAACTTGTTTACAAACTGTGCTCAGGAATGTGTGAGTTTGTATTCCTGATCCAGATACTGATTGCATCAGATGTAACAGAGTAAACGCAGATATCCAAACGTGCAGGATGTGGCTGATCTGGATGACATTTACTACCAAGTGTAAGAAGAGCTGAATGAACTTGTGTTTTGAATGGCAGGAGGCAATCTTCCTGTCGCTAATAGTAAACTAACTTTCTTCCTGAGATCTTGCTATGGTTTGTAGCCCCACTATCCAGGCGTTTTCTTACTATTTGAGGAACAAATGTGCTGTTAACTGTTACTTTAGAGTAAGCGAGCACCACTGAACTCTTGTGTAACTGATTGTGTGTGAATGGCTGGATGTGACTTTCCACTGCCAAGTTGTGGTGACATGTTTCAGCAGCAGCAGATATTAATGTTTTTGCCCCAGTTTGCTTTTAAGGAGGTAAGTAAGTTTGGATGCTTCAGAAGGCTGAGGGCCAACGGAAGGAGGTGACAGCTCCGTTCTTCTCTGGCGCAAGGGAGGAGAGAGCACAGGTGGCAGCTGCCTCATCCTGTACTTGTCAGGAGGAGCTGCAATAGCTGGGGGTCCTGGTACGACCCTGCTGTCAGCTGAGTGTGTGGGTAAATACCACGAACCCATCACATGGCTTCCTCCAGATACTTCTCAGAGCAGCAGAGTTCTCATCTACGGCAGGAAATTTCCTACTGTTTGTTTTAAACCTAATGAATTGCTGCTTATTTGCAAGTGCTTATGTGTTCTTTGTCTTTAAAAATGTGGGATTTGAAGCTTACTTTGAAATTAAAATCTGTTGCCTGTTGGCACAGTTAAATCCCACTATTTAAGATTTCTGCTTATACTTAAGAAGCAATTCAGTTAGTGCCCCTTTGGGATAAACAATGGTCATATTCTTCAGTTCTTTTAAGTCGCTCTTTTTAAGACTAATACTTTTATTTTGTAATTCTTTTTGGTAAATAGGATTTGACCCTGAAGCATGGCTGGCGCACTGGTGCAATTATTCCAGAGTTACGATCAGAGATTAAAATCATGAACACAGAGAAGTACATTCAAACCATGACCTGGCTGCAAACCTTGACAGGATTACTGGAACACATGCAGGTTTGTTCTGTATGTGTGTAATCAGCTCTGTGTAGCAGAAGGGATCCAGGCAAGTTTCTAAATGCTGGACATTTATGTTGCAAGTACTTTCTGTCTCATTAGAGTTCACCAGTTTGTAGATAAATAAATGCAGTTATTTGTGTGGCTAGTTAGTAAGAGTTTTACCAGAATTTTGGTACCAAAAATCCCTTCCTGCCATTGTCAGCCTGGATTGATTCCTGCTTTCAGTTGTTCAAAATGCGTGTGGGTAACTTCTGTATGCTGATCTCTGAAGCGTTGCTCTTGTCTTGTTGGCTGACAAGGGTTTTTTAATGGAAAGGCTCATTTATGAGGGCATCCTTAGTTACCTGTCATCCATACTTTACATTCCAGGTCCACCGTGATCCTGATTCACAAATGATTTTAGAAGAATGGAAGAAGGAAAGAAAGGAGATGAGGTGAGTCATGGGAGATGAAGAATTTGCAATATGCTTCCTGGTAGCCAAGTGTTCTGTGTGATATCTTCTACAGGTTTCTTCAGAATTTCTATCCGTTGCTGATTTATATTTCCTGGTAGTTACAGACCTTCTAAAATTGTCTGTGTAAAGCAGTATTCTACCTGTGGAGCTCTTCTCCCTTCTGACCCTTTGAGCACATGAATGCCTTTTCCCTGTTCCCCTCATTTGGAACAGATGTTAGTTTTCTGCATGAAAGGGTAACATCAGATGGAATACTTTTCCTTCTCATCTTAGTTCTCCTGTCCCTCTGTGTTCAGCTATGACTATTGCCGTTGATTACACAGCTTAGCTTCTGCATGATTTAAAAATGTGTTTCTGTATCAAAACTTAGTCATTTCTTCATTTTCTTTTTTTTAGATTATTTCTTCAGATTACATACCATAAATCTTAGAATATGCAGACATTGGGCTCTGCACTAGATTGGATTTAGCAGTGGACTCATCAGAGATAGGTAATAGGGCTAAAACTCCTCAAATCTATTGTCGTGAAGGAGCAATCCCTAACTGCAGGGTGTGTGAAGTGCACAGTTGGCAAGGCCAGCAGCTGTACCACCAGCAGCCTTCCCCAGACAAGTGGAAGTAAATGAAGTGGGAATGATACTTGGCAGTGACTAGTAACAGAAGTGTTTTTTTTTGTTTTTTTTTTTTTAAAGTCCAAGTGAATGTCATTAGGATTTGGAGGAAGGCAAAAGTTGTCTTTCACAGTCTCTAGAAGCAAAAGCTTGAGATGTCATGTTTCTGAAGTCAGAAGCAACTTATCACTGGTTTTAGTGGAAGAAGTGTGAAGCTCTTCTGTTTGTTTACTACTGTGATTGATATAATAATGATAATGCACAGAACAGATTTTAGGAACTGCTTGCTTCAGATTCTGGATGCTAGCTGGTGCAGGTATGTTCACCTCGTTCTCTTTGTTTTCTTCTTTTTGTGGGGACAGGGAGATGAACAGGAATCTCTTCAACGCACAGTTTGGAAGCTTATTCAGAACTGATGAGAATCCAACTTATTTCCTAAGACGTCTCTCTAGATTTGCAGATATCTACATGGCATCATTAAGTTGTCTCTTGAACTATGAGCCTGATTACACGTTTTATCCAAGAAGGACTCCTTTGCAGCATGAACTTCCTGGCTGGTCAGACCAGCTGTGCACTGGTACATTCAGAATACCTTTTCTGCAAGAGACGGTTCAGATCAAATAAGCTTGTTCTCTCTAAAACCAGCAAATACGCTGAGTTTCTTTTTTTAATGTACATGTGCTTTATTTAAGTCACTTGGAATCTGTTATCTTGATTTTGACATAACTGATACTTGTTCTCGTGAGCATTGTGCCCATTTTCTCCGGTCCTGCCCAGAGATGTGTAAACTCCTTTTACACACAGAAGAGATGATGGCCTGCCAAAATAGTAGTGGGCTGGGAGGGAGGGAAAGGGCTGGTGGTGTTCTGGGGTGGCTGTTTTTGTTTATCTGTTCATTGAAAGTTTTGATCTGCAGCCTTGTGGTTTACAAAGAAATACCTATACTCTCTCTGCTCTGGCCCTGATCAGAACTCCAGCTGGAGCCTGTAATGGGTCTTGGCACTGGAACGCCTAAATCCAGTATTAGTAAATCAGCGATAGGCAGTTAGAAACCAATGCGTGGTGAGACTGAGAGGGATGGTGCATGCATTTTTAACTTTCCTTGCTGCCATAGCCAGAGCCTTATCTGTAAGGGGACTGACTGCTGCGTGGTGTTGGCGTGCCTCTGCGGAGATTGCAGCGCTGACGGGCTCAGGCTGGTGGGCTTTTGCTTCTGTCTGTACTGTTTCTATTCTGGTAACGTCTGTGCTTGGCTCTAAGTGGACCTGAGCCTAAAACAGAAAGTGCCAGTAACTTGGGCTGCTTCAGCTTCCTTTTGTTAGCTTTCAGGTACCTTTCTGTTTAAGCTTCAAAACACTTCGAACATCTGCTCTCTGAAAATAAAGCTGTTTGAAGAGGTCTTGCATTTTGCATTTCAAAGTGGAGACAGATCTCTGTCAGGCTTTAGATTAATCCTGAATGCTGCTTTTTAAAATTTTAACAGTGTCTTACAGTGGCATGCGATGTGGTTTTGCTGTTTCCTAGGAGAAGAATGTATTTCATATAGCCTTCAGTAACGGACTTTTACAGTCAAAAGTAAACACGCACAGTGGGCAAAGGAGTTGAAAGACAAATGAAGAAATGAGAAGACCAGTGTTTTCTGATGACATTCTTTTTAGCTCAGGCCCTCAAAGCTGAATTGGGGGTGGTGGACAGTTTGCATCTATCAAAATAATTTTGACGGTGCAGATTAGAAGTTTTACTGAAACGGACGTTTTCAGTAATTTATACTGAAATGACAGCCAATGCACGAATATAAACTCTGGGTAGCATATACGTTCCAAAGATTAGAGCTGAAAAATGTCTATTTTGCACAAGGAGAACATCTGTTGATGTGTTTCCTCAAACAGGCACTTTATGGAACTGCTATATAGTTGTTTTTAAAGAAGGATGCTTTCCTTTCTCTGCATCCAGAGGAAACTTTTTTTTTTAACTGGTGTTTCCCACCCCAGCCATTTTAGAAGGCATAATATGATGAATGTTTTTCAAATTTTAGTTATTAAAGGCTCTGGTTTTAAAAGCATATAATTACTAAAATATATAGCATTTGGTATTCTTCACTTCATTTTGGGATATCACTTGCTTCCTACCATGATTGTCAGGTAAACAGACTTTTGGTGACCAAAAGGTTTCTTGTTTGTTTGGTTTTTTTAACCTGTCTGTATTATGTGCAAGTACCTAGATTGACTTTCATGTGCAGTATCTTTCATATTTTTAAAAGCACATTTGCAAAGTAAAGAATGTATTGTAATCTAGCCTGCACATTTTCATAAGTAATTTTCCTGTATGCTTGAAATCAGTCTGAAGTCCTCTATAACAGAGGCAGTTACAGATTTTATGTTGGTGGTTTTCTTGTGCTTCTGTTTCACACCTGGCATGTGACACTCCTGGAGCGTGCGTGTGTATGCTTGAAACGAGCAAGTTCACGTGACAGTCCTGCTGTTTTGCTGGAAGAAGATAATAAAGTTTTGCAGGAAGTTGGTTTGGTTTTGTCAGGAGACTTGGTGGTGGGGCTGTGCGAGGAATATTTAGCACAACTTGATAATGACGTGTGGGGATGCAAATATCCCCGGTTTGCCTTCAGTTCTTTATCCTGATGCTCGGTGAGAACCGAGCTTGGTGGTACATGTGTGTAGCACCTCTCATGCTCCAGAGATTTAATGTGCTATTTAAAAAAAACAACAAACAACCAAACCAAAAAACCACTGTACGTTCTCCATCTTACTACCAGCAAGTAATAATATTGTGTTACTCAGTTCTGCATTACTGAATTTGTTAACGTTTTGTTGGTTATAGCTCTGTGACGTTTATTCCTTTAAAGCTGGCTAGGAGTCAGTTTGCTTAATTTTCCTGTGTTAAGCAGGAACGGTTTGATTGGTTTGGATGATGTTATCCACATAACACATTTTATTTCAAGATGACTTTCTCCTCTCCCCCTTCCTTTCTCTTAACTTACAAATCAAACTTCTGTACGAAGCTATGTTATAACAGCCAGCTGAAATGAAATCTTGTTTATATTGCATGATTTCTTGAAATAAACAACATTGCATGAAAAAAAAATATGGGAGGGTTAAGTTCCTTTAAAACAACCCAACTATGTATAATATGAATTGAAGTGAGAATTTTAGTGTCCTATTTATTTTTCAGTGCTAGAATGCTCTTCTTTAACTTTTAAAAATTTCTTGCATTTTTGTAATGATTTCACCTTGGCACACTCTGCATTACTGCTTTTAACCTGGTTATGCTACCGACTTCAAAGAGATTTTCTGAGCATGTTTAAAGGGCAGTGTCTCTTTGTACTCATTTTCGGAGTATAGTTCATTTGAACACCAAAGCAAGAAGAAATTTTCAATCTGTTCTATCGAAAATACGGAAGAGAATAGTCTGTCAGTAGAAGAAGAGTTTAATGAACTGTGGGACTTTTTCGGTGATAAAAATATTCAATGATTATTAGAAAAATAAATGCTTGGACTTTACCTTCTGGTCCCTACGAGCCTTTATATTTCGGGTGACTGGGGAGAAGGAAAGAACATGAGTTGTACTAATTGCAGAGCTCTGTGGGGAAAACTCCCCTAAATGTGTATGTGTGTTTGTGTTTTAATTTTTTTTTATGATTTCTTACAGGTAAAAACAAGCAGGCAAGTGGGGGGGGGGCAGGGGAAGGAGTCAGGGAAGTGAGTCCAGTTTGTCTCTTTCACCCAGGCATATTTGTGCATGAGAGTCCCTTGGTTGTGCTTGATTGCTGTGTCAACAACCCTGGATTTGCCTGTGCATCTTGTTTGGATGGGAGGCAGCCGGGGGTTGCTCTCAGAGGTGACCGATGCTTTGCTGCAGTGACGCTTCCCTCCTGCCCCCCACGCCTGGCAGACACCCGGAGGCATATCGTAGGGGAACGTTACTGCTGCCAGCAAGAAAATCTTCCTTTTCTTGCTCTTTTGTGGTTTCTATAGCGTTCTCGCCATTTGCTATGATATTAAGGTTTTGAGGAAGGGAAAAGAAAGAGAATCAAACTTCACCATGCTAATAGTATGGTGAATATTGCAGCTGTTATTGCTGTGTGTCAATTGAAAGGCAACATTAACGTGCTTGGTAAAGATACGTCTGTGGACAAGCAGCTTCTGCTCCCAGCAGACCCCAAAATCTGAATGTGGACATGAGCTGGCAAGTGCTTCATCGTCATTGTCTGCTTTTCACAAAAATGGCTCAAAACTGATTGCTATTTTAATACCCTCATATAATTTATATTTCTTGCTAAAGCTGCTATAATTCCTATTTCCCTTTGCACAGTGAGGTGAAATGTAAACAAACCACAGTGAAGTTGGAGGAAAGGCAGAAAAGCTAGAGTGGGCAAGCAGGGCAGACAGGATGGTTGCATTCCAGCTGCTGAAATTCTTACAAGAAGAGGTATTCTAGCAGAAAATCCCCTCAGTTTAAAAATACAGGGTTAACACGTGTTCTGTTTCATGGTGGCCAGTTTTAGCTGTAACTGAGCCAACATGAATGCGTAGAGCTGGAGTACTAGCAAATTTAGGATGCTTGCCAAGTCAGCAGTGTGTTTGAGGCCATTGTAAAGTCTGTGAAGAGGAATAAAAGCAGTTAAATAGCAGGCTAGTGAAAGTCTTATACTTTTCACCAAAGTTCACTGTTTGCTTCTGAGTAGGTTAGTTGAGACAGCTTTGCATTTGGTGCTCTCAGTTGATACAGCTCAGATACAGCCGCTGCTTCTGAGGTTGGTAACTCTGTGACCTCTACAGACGGCATCTTAAACAAAGCTGTGCTCTTTTTAATTTGTAACAAGATTTTATTCTCTGAAATGCGTAGATGCTGTTTTTTCACAGTAAGGGTAAGTAGAAATGTGTTTTATACTTGACTAAGGCCAAATTCAGTCTTTAATTCTGATCGTGAGGACCACTTATCACAAGCTGCTGGTCATCCGAATCCTGTAAAAAAGAAGAAAAAGAAAATCAGACTTGAACATTGCATTAAGAAGTGAAAGTCTCTTTTTGGCAAATTTGTCCATACAGATGGCAGTTTGCACCAAACTAGTCTCTTTACTGTATGCAAAAAGGTTTATTTGGATTTTAGACTCTGCATGTACATGAGGGTCTTGCTGAATTGGACCATTGAGGCTATTCAGATACTCTGACTTGACTCAATCTTTCCTCCCCTTGTTTCCCAGCCCCCCTCCCGTAGCATTTCGGATTCTCTGCAGAGTGCTGGCACGGCACTCAGCTGCGTTTGCAGCAGAGAGAAGGGAAGACAAAACTGGAAGGCTTTTGAAGTTTGTATAGACCTGTCACTGGCATCCAGCAGCATTTGAAATCCGATTTAATTCAGCTCCCTTTGAAGGTTGGCTGCAGCCTAGTCATTACTTGAGTCACAGCTGTAGACCACAGTTTTGCTACAAGTGAGGCTACCCAATTTGTAGCAGTGGTGAGACGGGAAAGTGTTGGTGTTTTCCTGAATTAATTGTTCTGTCTTTTCCAGCTAGTCATTTTCCTTTCATAAAGTCATTCCCTCTTGCCCTGATTTTAGTTGTGTCTTGAATCAAAATGAACACTTACTGAGAAGAGATCGTAAGCAGGTTCTGGTGGAGTCAGTGCAGAAGAACTTTCGTATGAGGGGTTGGCGATATTTGAAGGCTGTGACTTGTCCAGTGGTGTTACGTCAGTGTCATCTTTTGACTACACAAAATTATACAAACCTGCTTAAAATCCGTCCTCCTCCTAACAGTGCATTAAGTGGGGCACTTAAACTTTGCTACCGAGGGTTGCAGTGTTGTGACTGAACTGGCTGTATCGGCTACATCGGTGTCTCTGGGCATGAACCGCGTTCTGGGTTGTCGTGTTAGCTCAGGTCACTTAACACTGGTGTCTTTTTTTTCTCTCCCTTATTATTTTGAAGCCTCAGCAAAGATTGGGAGAGGAAGCGTAGCCCTGACATTGTGCCTGGGGTCAAAGGTACCTGGTTAGTCCTGAGCGCTCTCATTGCAGCTATGTGAAAATACAAGCGTGTCTCCTGGCTGATGGTTCCTGGTTTTGTCTCTAGAAGACAGCTCACGTTATGGAGGGGCTAGGATGGGAAGGGATTTCTGGTTACTTGTAGGCAGCCTTGCTTTTGGATTGATTCTCGTGCATTTTGGAGTACTTTTTTTGTCATCCCTCAGAGATCTCCGAGTAGCTTGGCTGTTGCTGGCTGGTTTCACGTTATGATACTATGCAAGACTGGCAAAGTTAGTTGAGGGGAAGCAAGCATGAGAGTGCATCAGTATAAAAAATTGCACTTTTCAGTCCTGACAACCATTTCAATTTGCTTGTTTTTTGAATCTGGCCTTTTTCCTGTCAAACATTTCGACCTCCAGAGCAGCAAAGTTGTTAGCAGTGCCATGGAGGAGGGGCTGCCCTTTCAAGTGGTTGTAACTACTTGCTGCCCTAAGGTGAGGCAAAGGCTGCTGCGCTGGTGCTGTGCAGTTAAAGAAGCTTTTGGCCAGCCCTTGGTGTTGGGAGCGTCTGTGGGAGCAGGAGCCCGGCGGACATCCTCGAGGGAGAGGTCTGGGGGAGCAGTAGGCACATGTAAGCTTGTGCCCGGGACAAGCGTGGGAGCCTTCCCCGCTTTCTCCATGTCTTAGCCTGAACAGTTCAGGTGGGAAGCGATCGGGAATGTTTCTAGCTCAATAAAATGCAAGGAGGGACTGGAGGCTGTGGGTCTGGGGGTG
>Ga0065711_1033141_pt1 | contig 26021 bp, 10 predicted proteins | sample Hoacrofraction12_FD_59098 | JGI IMG/M metagenome (GOLD analysis project Ga0065711, IMG submission 59098) | Hoatzin crop microbial communities from Cojedes, Venezuela - Epithelial fraction 12 v2 (version 2) | ecosystem: Host-associated > Birds > Digestive system > Esophagus > Crop | place... | reverse complement strand
ATCCACTTCCCCGACCACTCATCCAGCCCACACTTCCTGAGCTTCCCTAGGAGGATGTTATGGGAGACTGTGTCGAAAGCCTTGCTGAAGTCGAGGTAGACAACATCCATGGCTCTCCCTTCGTCTACCCAGCCAGTCATGCCATCGTGGAAAGCTATTAGATTGGTCAAGCATGATTTCCCCTTTGTGAATCCATGCTGACTACTCCTGATAACCTTCTTTTCCTCCACTTGCTTGAAGATGACAATTGAGGTAAGAGAGAACAGCAAGTGAAGAAGGGAGCAGGCACTCTCCATGGATAGTAGTTGTTTGTCCATTTCCAGCTGTCTCTTCCAACTCATCACTTCACTTAGCTGTCTGGATGTAGTAGTGTGTAAATATTTACATTATCTCAGTTTGCTTTCCTGTTCCACCCTCAACTAGCAGTGTATGTTTCACCACATGCTCCTTGGGTGCTCCCTGTTGAATGGGCTCTGTGGTGTAGGATCACTTGGCCGTCCATTTGGCTTGCTCTTCTGGTCTTGATTTGGCTTGTAGATTGCTAGCTGAAGAGTCCTGGCGCTGGAGGATACTGCCTTCAGGAGATCTTGACTTTATTCTTCTCACCAGGTGTAGTATCTTAGCTATTTCTGCTGCTTGGTGATGCTGTAAGATTAATGTCAGGTTATCAGTTCTTTCAGCGAAGTGTTTGCCCTCTCCTTTGTCCCTCGTGAAAGGCCAAACTTGGACCCATCTGAACTGTAGTCTTACATTAAGTATGAAATTTCCAGTCTTCACTATTTTTGTATGACTTCTTAGGATTAATTAGGACATAATTACTAAGAAAAGTTACAATAAATGTATATTTTTGGTGAAAGCAGAAACAGTTAGAAATTTCAGATTCAGTGGTGCCATCTTACTGGCACATCTTAGTTGCAAATGAGAAGTGTTTCAAAAAGAGTAAACAACAATATAAGCACCCATGGAGAAGTATTAGCTTAGTACTTGCCTGTCTAAGATTTGCGTGCTTAAGCTGTGGTGCAGTTTAGGATTTTCTTATTGCTGTTTTTAGTGCAGGTGTATATCCAATTTGACACACAAAAGCACTGGGAAGCTCTGCTACGTTCCACCATAACTGAGACCTAAAACACTTGCTGTATTGGTAAAGGCTACCAGAACAAATAAGAGAGAATTAGATCTTAGTGTGAAAGCTGTATATACTTGAAGAAATAGACCTGAATATTAACAGATTAAAAATAAAGCAAATGGATTATGGATTAAAATGATAATATGAGTTCAGAACCTCTTTAGTTACATGGTTGTTTTCTTCAGATCTGATAGAAGAAACAGTGTTAGGCATTGTTTTCTTCAGATGTGATAGAAGAAACGGTGTTAGGCATAGATCAGAAAATACTTCCTTTGGGGAATTTTTATTTTCTTTTTTTACCTTCTGTTTGAGAAACCTGTTACCTTTTTTCCTCCAAACAGAATTTAGTGCGGTTTACCCTCATTTGGATAAACACATACCATTTTTTATGATTCCAGTCCAAAATGCAGGGAGAAAATGTTTAGTGATAAGGGATTCCAAAGACCAATAATGTGCTCAATTAAAATAAAATTTATTTTCAGTGAAAAAGCTGTTTTCAGTTTAATTCATGTACAATTTGTGTATGCATCATCTAAAGCTATTAAATTCTTGAAATCTTCACTAGTGTTGGTTAATACGATGCACTGATTTTTCTCCGCACTTTTGGGAATGTGGTACTAGAGAATACTTAACAATCATTTAGTCACTGGATTTCACTGGAATCTGATGACCAGGGAATAAATTTTTAGTCCACAAAGATGCACAAGTTGGCTTATAATGCCTCTTGTAATATGAACTGGTAGCCACTGTACACATGCAGCAAATATAAGATTTGATAATGGAAATGCTAAGGCCACAGAGAGACAGAAAACTGGTCCATATTCTTCATAACTTCTCAGTTTTGTTCACATTCACAGTATATACAACATACTAAATCTGTATTTCTCTACTTTTTACTAGTGAAAAATAGTGTTTAACACAAATCAAAAGTCTTTGAGAAAACTTGGCATGTTAGTTTGGGGTTTTGTTTGTTTTTAATAGACCAGCAACCCATGAAGCTGCTAAGAGAGAAGTGTATCACAGTTAGTCAATCCTGCGATTTTTAAAAGCAAAGGAGAAGAATATTTCTGATCTCTAAGATGAATCAAATGTTGAAAAAGCATGGTGGGAGTGTGTGTGTTTAGATAAAAAAAAAAGGTTTTCATACGAGTTTTTTATTAAATTGTGGATGAATCTGTCATACTTCAAGCTAACAAACCTGTGGACAAATTCTAGAAAATGCATTACTTCACTGTTGCCAGATTTTAGTGAAGCTGGATCTGTATGTCAGCCGAGTAGGCTGTTTTTTCCTCTCATTGAGCAGTTGTGTTATTTTCTCTTGTACCAAGACCACACACAGTTCTTGGCACGTTTCCCTGGAGCTTTGGCAGTTTGTCTGCATAATAACACTTAATCTCTATTTTACCTGCTTTGGTGTGGAGTATATTATCTGAGGACTAGAAAAATAGATTGTGATAAATTTGTTAGTATATCATAAGGTTTTGAGGGACTCCTGCTTGTTTCTTCCAAGCACACCTAGCCTCCCATTTTTCTGTTTCTGCAGGCTGCCTTATATCGGCTGAGTGGGGATTGGAATCCTTTACATGTTGATCCAAATTTTGCTGCCCTTGGAGGTGAGCTGAGGGGTACCATTGTATTAGTATTTGGACAAAGGATGATGTAAATGTATTTTTAATCTTTTTTTTCACTTAGTCTGTATGTCTTTAACAATCTGGAGAAAGCAGTGCTTTTTTATAGCTATTCATAGAGTCACATTAGATGTCTTCAAAGTTCTATGTGACACTTCACTTTAAAGTATTGCTTCTTGTAGCTAGGAATGTGAAATGATGCTTGGACTCTACCTACGATGCAAACCTGTGTCCTACCCTATTTTCCTTTTAGAGCTGATTTCTTGCCACTGTCCCATCTTTACAATCTCTGGTTCATAAGCAGAAATAATTGACTATAAGAAGCTTCAGAAGTAATTCCATAAATTCTTTGATAGGTAATTCCTTACATCTAAATAATTTTGAGGTTATATTGTTCTCTGTGGAACTTCTTGTGCTTCTGTGTAGTCTTCTCAATGCCAGTAAATCCCAGGAGGGTGGGAAAGAGGGAGTTTGTTAGCACTTCTTTCCTGTGAAAGTGCTTAACTGCACCTCATGGTGGCACAGTAGCTTGTGCATTTATGCAATGCTGTATGCCAAAACAACAGACTGTAGGCTACATTAACTGATTCTTGCAGAGGTGTAATTACTGAAGAACGGTCTGTTTTCTTAAATTTCTGTTGTATTTTTTGGAGTGTTTTTCAGGCCTTCCTAGTACTATAGTGTGATCCCTCAAGGGAGACAGGAATTTGATTTACTTAGGAAATTTTCCTGAATATGTATGCTGTCATCATAAAATTTACAGGAAAATACTGGTCTGTAATAATCTGCAGTTTTCCAATTGCATCTTTTTAATATAGGTATACCATTGTATGATGTTCTTACCAAGATAATAAAGCAGAGCTATGCTTCCTTGTTCAGATCATGGTTAACATACTTCCACAAATCGTCTCCTTTTATAAATACATACTAATTGTTGGTTAACTGTAGTTTGTATAATTCTATGTAAATTTGTGTTGATGAATAATGGTAATCAAATACCAGAGTCCATAAAGAAATTTCACTGATTTATTAAACTGTTCTGTTTGCTTGCTTAGCTGATGATTTTGGATGAATATTTAGATGGAATCACCCAATTACTCGTGAAGATGCTGGAGGAGAAAAATACATGTTTAAAATTGAAACCTCAGTGTTTAAAATAATGATGATAATCCCATAAAAACCTTACAAAATTAGAGGAGTAGAAATCTTCTGCCTGCTCACACAAAGAGCTCAGGCACTTAGACACAATGAAAAATGAAATTAACTCTGTAAATGAGGTAGTCTCTTTGTCCAAACAGAAAACTGCCGCACAGGATTTTGGAACTGTGGCAGTCTACTACTCAAATACCTGTACTAAATGTGGGTTCAAAGAAAGAAGAAAATTACTGTAGAGATGTTCCACAAATATTTTTTCTAGTTGTACAAACACTTTTTTCTCTGGGCATATTCACACACCTTCTTGTCTTTGATCTCTATAAAGTGTTGTCTGTAACTGGCTCTCACCAGCATGCACTGGAAGTAGGCATTCAGTGTAATGCGCTCAGGTCATTCCAGGACTGTTGTTAAGCCTTCCTGTGGGGAGATATACTACATGAAAACACCTGTTTATGTTCATGTGCCTTTATTCCTGTAGCTTGTGAGCATTTCCAAGATACTAGAAAGTGAAAGCGGCATTTACTTTGTTTTCATTTTAGTTTAGATAAAAAGTGACTTGATTGCCTTATGGATTTTTCTTTGAGTATGCATTAGTTTTATAAAGAAAATACTGAGGAGAATAGGACCATATATACATGTCTGAGTTCTGAAAATAGTGGTGGGTTTTGGTTCTTGCATGGTGGATTGAGCTAAGCTTTTAAAGAGTGAAGTGTCACTGTAACATTCTGTTTGAGAGATGCTGAATATTGATATTGTTACAATAATGCCGTAAGTCTCTTTTAAAATTGACTGCATAGTATCTTTGTGCTTTCAGAAATACTCTGTGCACAGTGTAAAAAAAAAAAAAAAAAGTGTGCTCATAAAAGTGTGCATGTTCAAATATTTTACAGGAAAGTAATGGCAGAATGATCAGAGTGGGATACTTACAGCAAGAAAACAGACTAGTGTTCCTTTTAGCCTGCCCTTCTGTCACATCTCCGCTCCTAACCTAACCACTCAAAATTTCTGTTTCTCATCCTTACTCCTGCTTAGTCTTGCCTTCCCTTTGGCCTGAGTCTTAGAATTGCTGTCTTGCCTTCCCTTTGGGCTGAGTCTCAGAATTGCTGTCTTTCCCAGCATTGAGTGCTAATGGCTTTTTTTGTCCATGTCTTGAAGGTGGCGGCTGCTTCTACATCTGATTCGCTGCAGGCTAGAGTTTCTTCTGTCTCCTCTTTTTTGTTTGTTTGGTTTTGGTTTTGTTTGTGCTTTTTTCTCCCAGCTGTTGTCTCTTGGGACAACTTTTCATGCTGCGTAGGTGCTATGAGGAGTTGTTTAGAGCTCAGGAAAAACAAGCTCTGGCAGCTGAGTGGCAGATGAGTACCAGGCAAAGCACCTGGTTTCAGAGCCAAAGGTGGACAGACCTGACTCAAATCCATGGGCTTTTGCAAGTGTGAGCAGTTACTGTTCACATGCCCTGCCAGGTCAGAGCAACCCGTTACAGGATAAGAACATACTCGTTACAAGTAATGCAATGCAGCATCTTTAAAACTTAGCAAATCGCTGGCCAGTTTTCAAAGGTTTATTTTGTCACACTGACAGGACTGGAATAAGGTTCAGCGCTAATGTAAAGATATCCGCTGCCAATGTTCAGCTCCTGCTCCAAAACATAGAAATGAATGGAAACCTGACGAAAAGTGTCAGTAGAAACAAAACACTGTAGATATTTTTTTTCCTTGTTAGATGTGTTCAAAATGCCTTTTCAGCGTTTTTCCACTTTTAAGTATAGAAAAGTTAATCCTGAAATGTGTACTATATTTGAAGACTTTTTGCAACCTTAAATAAAAATTAAAAATGGGGAGAATCAAATAATCTTAGTATCACCACTTTTTAATCGTTACAGTACCTCTTAATCTTAATATGCATACTTCCATGTGACTGTGTGTCTGGTGTGCCTGTGCACGTATACTAAAGCAGCCAATCTCATTATTTTTCATTTTGTCACTTCTACAGACAGGGGCTAATTCTACTTGTCAGTGTTGCATGGCCTGTGCAGTGCAATGTTGGAGTGCCAGTTCTGAGTGAGCACTTTCCTTTGCCTCAAAGTAGAGGAAACAATAAATGGTAACGGATGCTTTTTCAGTGAGATAAATTAGGTTAAAAAGAAAAAGGATTAAGAACGTTATTGGAGGAAAATACTATGAATAATATATAGACACTTGCTGAGGCAAAATGCAAACTCCTAACATTAAAAAATGCTAAAATGTTACTTTTTGAAATAGGATTTAAGAAGCCAATACTTCATGGACTATGCTCCTTTGGGTTTGCTGCTAGACATGTTTTGAAGCACTTTGCAAATAATGATGTGAACAGATTCAAGGCGATCAAGGTCTGTGTGTTCATTCTTTGCAGTTAATTTTCTTGATTTTTCTGGTTTTAGTGAAAAAAAAAATTGTGTAGGGTGGGAAAATGCTTTTGTGCTGTCGTAACTGCCACAATTGCTTTTACTTACTGCTGCATGCATTTTAAGGCCTCTACCTAGTAGGCTTACTTGAATATTTAGGCTTTCTATATTGCTAGTTGACTGATTTTCCTCTTTGCTTTTTCTCTTTTCCGTAGAGCCTATGCGTTTAGGCTTTGCATGTACGTATGACAGATCTGTTCACACCCCCACTTTTTTTTTTCTCTAGGTTCGCTTTGCGAAACCAGTCTTTCCGGGGCAGACTTTACAAACAGAAATGTGGAAAGAAGGAAATAGAATCCATTTTCAGACCAAGGTCAGAACATGCTCACCGTTGTGGGCTTTAGAGAAAGATGTGTTGGTTAAAAGACTGGTGGTATGAGGGGAAGCAAAAAAAGTGGCTCATCAAGCACACCGTTGAAGAAGGTTTTGAAAAACATTAAGTGAATAGAATGAAATATTCATACTTATGTTGTCACTAAGATTCCAATAAAAATACCATTTATGCTCATAGGACTTAATGCAATGCTTTAAATAATATGAGAACTCATTTCATTGTATTGCTTTTTCTGTGTTTGTCCACTGTGGAAGAGCAAAATGCAGTCATTCTCAGGTCTGCATACTTTGTACTTGGTTTCTGCAGTTAATCATAACCTTGTGTATGCATCTTTTTTTGACATTTGTTTGTCTTAAAACAATTCCTGACAGTTAGTTAATGCAGGCAAAGTTCTACAAATTTAGCTTAAACGAAGTTAGGCTTAAGCTGCATCTACACGGAACAACTTGCTTAAAAATGGACATTTCATAGCAGTTGGACATAGTAACTACGATGAAACAGAGTTTATGCTTTTATAAATTCAGTTTTTGCATTATTCTGTTTTTTTTGCATTGGTGTTAGCATTTTGTTTGGGTATCCTGTAATCCTCTCCTGCACTTGGTAGGATACTTACTAGAAGCTGAGGGTAGAATACTCCATGTAGAGGCAAAAAGTAAGTTCTCATCGCTTCTCTTGTAGCATGCTGTGACACTGTCACTTTCTTAAACTGTGATTTGCTACTGGTATTTGTCAATATATGTTGGTTTATGCAGATGCAATTTACATTGCTTTGGCTGGCCAAAGTTTTGCAACCCTGTCTATATAAAAATGTGGCCAGCTGTTGATTGGTGAGTACAGTGGCAGGGATAGTGATAGTCGCAGCTACAGAGAGGATTGGGCAGGCAAAATCAGGTGAGGAGAGCCATCATAAGGACATAGGATTGCTGTTTCCACAGGAGTACAGCTTTGTGGAATAAATGTTGGCTGAAGGAGATAAATTTTGTTTGCAGACCTGATGAGTATTAGCAGCTATAGAATTTCAGAATGCTAACAATATCGAGACTACTATGTACAAATTCTCCATCTCTGGTTACTAGTAGTAAATAAGATGGTTTGGTGCCTCACAATAATTTTCAAAGCTCATTTATCAGGGATGGTGTAGCTATATTTAAAAGGTGTTACCACCCAGTCTTGACAGAATTTCTAAACTTCAGGTATTTATTCTTGAGGGTTTGCATGTGCAATGTAAATTAACAGAATTCATGATATGCTTCCAAGCCCTTTGGAATTCATAAACAGTCAGAAGTTTTGTTGTGTTTAAAGGCTGGATTTGTTATTAGGTTTGATTTAGTTATTGCTAATAGGTAGATTTGGAAGGGGCTTTGGTACAGGGTTTTTTTTTTTTCCACGAGCGTGGAGTAACTTATCTTGGAAAGAAATGACAATGTTTAACAGAATTATAGAAAACCACCTGTTTCAACAGTTATGAATTGTGCAGAATTCTGTTACTCAGTGCATGTTGGATTAGTCTGAAGTAAAGCAGTCTTTGTACTTGTAATAAATGCTGGTTAAATCAAACTAAAAGTAAGCATAAAACTGCAATATGCTGGTTTAAATCTATTTTCAACATTGTCTGAAGTGCCTTGGCAGTGGGTGACAAGCTGTTAGGCATGATTTAAGTAGTCATTATTATGTGATCTTTCTGTATTAATTTCACCTGTGCAATAAGCTAAACTGTGATACTGGATATTTGTCCACTTTGGCTATATATCATATAACTCTCTGTATGCATTGTCAGTAAATCATTTTGTCATTTTCTGTATGCTGCCAGAAGTCAAAACGGTTTGTCAGACCCCTTAAAGAGACAATGCCAAAATGAAACCCATTTTCTTCTCTTACTTAACTATTGAAAAAAACTTAAAATGGAAGGGTTTTCAGGTATTTTTGTTCTTTTTTGTAATCTTTCTGGTTTTATAACGCTTACTAAACTGTTTCTAGTGGAAGTTGCAGTGTAAGGCATCTGGAGATAGTGAAACTGTCTAGATAAACTCGACAACTGCATATCTACCTCAAGGAAAAACATTCTAGAACTATGTCTTTCTCAGAACTATTTATGAAGTAACATTAACAGTATCTTGTAACACCGGAGGTAAATTTTCAAATAAAGAAGTTTTTGCTACCATTGTGTGAGCAGAGAAACAGCAATATATTTTGGTGTAATTTCTCAAGAAGCAAATAATTATTTTGTTTAAAGAGCTGTTTGCAAAGCATAGTATACTAATTTGCCTCAAGACTACACACATTCAATGAGGTGGGGTTTTTTCACTCTGGAACTTTTATGTTTTCTCTTCATCTCTGATTTTAAAATTTAAGGAAGACTCCTAGATTGCCCTTCTGTTACAACTTTATGCAAATATATTACCTCTTTAATGTAATGTTTTTTCCCTCTTTGCAGATCAAAGAGACTGGAGAAGTTGCTGTTGCAGGGGGCTATGTGGATTTAGTACCAGCCTTGGACAAGTCTTCTACTCGGGAGCCTCTGAAGGTAGGGGGAAGCAATAGAAATCTTAACTTGCATAGCATCATAGTTAGGATTTATTTTTGTGAAGAACACGGGAAAAATACTTAATCACTTGCCAGGCTTATTTGCAGTACTTAGAGTACAGGAGTTCAAAAGTGTCAGTGCACACAGTGTGTAAGATACAGAGGTTCATGGATCTATCTGAGGGGAAAAACACAGACGTTTTAAGATACACAGGATGACTGATGAAGTTTGAAGTGTCTAATGCCAGTTGAACTGTTAGGATAAGCATTGCGCTGTATCTTACAAAAAAAGTGAGACATGCACCTGTGAGGGCCGCAAGTTTTGAGCACTTGCATAATTTAAGGTTGAAATTTGTGTAATTTGGGGCTGTACCTGTGAAACAAGCAATTTAGTTTTGTTTTGTAGATGTTGAAGATGGAACTCAGTGCAAGTTGTGAAGGCGCACGACCTTTCTCAATTTTTTCGGAGGGACATGGAGAGAGTGGCAGGAAGGCATTAGAAGAACAGAACAAACGAAAATGAGATAGTGTACTTGTAGAAAAGATTAGTTCTGTCATTGAATCATTTTGAAAGAAGGTTCTGATGGTTGTTTGTGCATGTGGTTAGGCCTAACACAATAATGCAGTTTATACTATGTGTATTTTAAAAAATCTGCTGCATGCATGCATTAAGCCTTGAGTACTGGACTTGCTGCAAAAGACAGAGTTGTATCTGCAATGCTGAGGATGTCCTGGTTTCTTCATGTGGTCTAAAAGATGCAAGTGCACAGTGCATTGCTTTAATAAACTATATCTTTTTTTCCCCATTGATTCCTGTCTGCAAAGGATGAAACTTTAATGCATTGAGGTTTAGGGGATACTGAGACAGTGGCATTCATATAAAGCTTGTGCTATTTTCCTGGAACCTGTTTCTTTTTGCTGGTTGTGTTTAGTCCTCTGACAATCTGAACTGTTACCAAATCTGCGTTTGAAGTTCAAACATATAAGCATTAGAACTTTTCAATGAAATAACTGTATAGATTTTTTTTTTTAACATGGTCAGAACAGTGTTTTTTTCTTTAAGCTTACTCTGAGAAATTAAGGCACTTTGGTAGAAGTTTGCTGACAGGGGCAGACATCCACCAGTGGAAACTAGCCTGAGAGAAGACTGGCAAATTTAGGTGTCATTGGGAGTTCTGTTATATAATGGAAAATGTTAGGCTTAACCAAAGAGGTGACAAGATATCAGTGTGAGGAGTGTTGCATTCTGGTGTGCATGTAGGTACAGCAGAGCAGCTAAAGCTATGAAGAGCTTGTTTGCTCCAGTTCCATTTAGATGAAAAAGGTCACTGGAGCAGCTTCTGAAAGTGAAGCTTTTCATCCAGTACAAATATTTACTGAAGAAAGACAATGAAAGGCTTGCAAAATAACGTGTGTTTGGAAAAGCTGAAAATGTAAATGTAGCTAGTCCCACTCCTAAAGGATAAACTTATGCTGTCTACATTAGAGTTCTGATGGTGTTCATTGTGCGGTATGTTTTGAACGTCTTCCGTGTCCAGTTAGAGTAATGTGCTGATGAAAACATTTGTATGTTCTAAAATCTAACATGCCATTCACCATGGAAAAAGTGGCAATGGTTATCCTCCAAAGAGAATAAAGGGCAGTTTCGAAGCCATTAGAGCCCAAGTTATAAAACATACCTTAAATTGTAGTGATAAATGACAAAAATTGCAAAAGCAAGATTTGAAATAATACTCAAAGAAGAGTCTGTGAAGCATTTTCTAATCAAATCTACTCTTTAAAGCTTACAGTTGCTAAAGGTGATTATTTGTGGTGGAAGAAATCTCAATTGCATTTAATAATTCCTGGACACAGTGCTTGAAGTAATAGATATATTTAGTACTTGTTTAATGGAATTTCAATTTTAAATTCTTCATACTCTTTTTTTAAGACTACAGGGCTGCAGAGTGACCTTGTGTTTGAAGAAATCGGTCGTCGTGTAAAAGAGATTGGAAATGAGTTGGTAAAGAAAGTAAATGCCGTATTCCAATGGGACATCACTAAAGATGGAAAAACAGCAGTGCAGTGGAGTAAGTTGTAGCTTTTGTAGAATGCCCTGATGCATTTTTTTAATGAAGTGAGATTAATTATTCTAATTAAACTGATATCTTGAAAATAACTGAAAGATAGTAGATGAATATTCACTGGGACCTAAGAATCTGAACACATACTGAATGCACAAGAGACAAGAAGGTAGCATAAAGTTCCATAATGGTAATTACTAGCCTTTCTAGGAATATACTTCTGTAACTTGTCTCTTTAGGTGTAGGCACAGGCAAACCATCCTCTAGAACTTGCAGTGCATTTCTGTTTACATTTTCCAGAATGGATTGCCACTGCACTTAGAAAAGCAGGTGGAATTAACCCACTAGGAGTTCTGTGTTACAGTAATTAGTCTACTGGTGATGTACACATTAATCTAAAACAAAGAAATATTTATTTGTACTGCATTATTCTTATCACTTCAGTAAAAATATAGCTCAATTTGTTTCCATTCAGATTGTCTGAGATCAATATTTAAAGAAGGTATAATGATGCTTACCCATCCTTTAAGTGTGGGACTGAGTTCATGAAGAAAGACTAAAGCTTGTGCTAGCAGTAGGTCGGAAGGGAAGTGTTTCCTGGTAGAATGGATTGTAAAGTATTTGAAATGGTCTGAAGGGGGCAAAATTACTTCATAAAAAAACTTCTCTTCTTAAATTCTCTAGTGCTCAGTTTCTAAGGACAAGTGTTTTTGCAAAAAGCAGTCTAATTTTAGTAATTGGATATATTTCATTGTCTTTGGAATTATTCAGGTTTTTTTTGCTGAGGTGTCCTAAATGGCCTATTAGTAGAATGTGAAGTTTTTCCAAAGGGGTCAACTGCAGTCGGGTTGTAACTTCCAGGCCTTTGCTTTTTTGTGGAGAAATGCAAGTCTTTGGGTCAAGTCTGTCACTTAGACTGCTTCATTTTGATTGGTCTCAATAGTTGGATCCAGTCAGTACAGTTCAGATAGGTCTGTGTTGTGCTGTGTCCCACAGCCTGTGACTTTTTTTAACTATTGTTTAGTCTTTGCAGTGTCTGTTCTCAATAAACAGTGGTTGTGTTTAAGAAACTGCTCTTCCTTTTAAAGTGGTTTATAGAGTTTCACTTTATCTTTTGCTGATGTTAACCAGCAGAGATTCTGAGTAGCAAGACTGCTGTTAAGTTTCAGGAAATATACCATATGAAGATTGATCAAGATAGGTCTGTTCTACCTGTATGGCCTTTTAAGCACTTTTTGAGGGATAAGGGGTGGTTTCCACTTGGATCGGAGTTAATCAATATATTGAATATACCTGTGTAAATTATGCAGGCTGAGTACCATAGATCAAAATGAGAGGAGGGTAAATACTACATAATTCAACTCAGAAGATCTGTCTTAAAACTCATTACTGGCTCTTAATTATTCCTACCATCAGCAGTTTACCAGTTTTACACTCAGTAACTTTAAATGATGGTGTCCTGGATTCAGCTGGGATAGTTGGTTTTCCCCTCAGTAGCTGCTGTGTTTTGGATTTAATAAGAGAAGAATGCTGATAACACTGATGTTTTCAGTTGTTCCTATGAAATCAAGGACTTCTTCCAAATCCTCCCTTGGTGAGGAGTTCAAACTTTTCCGGAAGTTTGGTCTGATTCTGGAGTTTCGCGAAATCCAGGATTTTCTGGGTTCCGTGATCGCTCTTCAGGGACTATGCGAATTGGTCATTGGGTGGTGAGAAAAGTTGTATTGTATGTAGTTTGGTTTGCATATTCATTATTATCATTATTGTTTTCATTATTATTGGTTGTATTAGTAGTTACTTTGTTGTCTTATTGAACTGTCTTTGTCTCAACCCTCAAGTTTTCCCCTTTTGTCCTTTTCTCCTCCCTGTTCTGCTGGAGGGAAAGGGGAGGGGTGAACAAGCAGCTGTCTGGTGCTTAGCTGGTGGCTGCTGGATTAAACTATGACAATTGGGCATGCTTAGAACCTGGACAGTAGGCTTATGAAGTCTTTCCTGTGTTCTTGTGTACATGTTTAGAGGATATGTTAGAGGTGCATAGGTTAAACTCCAGAACACTTAAAGAGGATGCTTGTGTTTGTTAGAGAATCACTCTGTGCACTACCTCAGTCTATTGTTTCATGTGTAACTAAGTGTAGTATAAGTGATGGTCAAGTTTATAATCACAACCAGAAGACTATCTTCCTGATGATTTATCAGTGTCTTTAATTTTGGAACTGCTTTGTTTGTCACCCTTACTTGGTATTACATATGTTCCAAGAACGGAGGGACAAATCAATGGAAGAAAAATCTGATGAGGATTGTTCAAGACATGAATAAAATTTCTCTTTCAGAAAGAGCTTAAGCTGCAAACTGCTCAATGCAGAACAGGCACACTTAAAAGATTTAGCCCTGAGCAGTGGCCTTACCTGCTTTATGAGACCAGGTTTTATTAGAGGGGGGAAAAAGATGGATGTTTTTGCCAGTGTATCCAGAGAGAGAGTACTCCTGCTTTGACTAAATGAAGAGTTAGCCTTTTCTGGTTTTCAAGCAAACAAAGCTTGTCGTCTCTTCTGATTCTTACTGAAGCAGTGGGAGGGAAGTAGTGCCTTCTTCCAATGCTTGTTTCCCTAGCTAAAAGGATTAAGTAGACATAACTTTTCATTGCTCTGTTCTCTCTGCTTCTGTTGCAGTGAGCAATATCTATACTTTTATATGAATTTGGAACTACTTAAAGCTCGCTGTGGGATGGAGGGTGGAGGAGGTAATCTTGTATTTTAAACATTTCCTATTGGTGACTACTATTAGGAGCTGAAATGAAACATTTCCAAAATCTTGGAAAAGTTACTGCCAATTTTTGTGTAGTATGGTCAGTTCCTTGAAGCTTAGGTGTCAAAGCAGTGGCCAGTGTTTATAAATCACTGTAATCTCTATGGTGTAGTAAATATGTAAGTCTGAATATAAATATCTAGGCAACAAGAAGGGTGTCTGTAGAAAATGTTGCTTGCTTTTCTCGTCAAGAATATTGATATGCAAGCACTCCCTTTGCATATCACTTTTTCAAAGAACTTTCCGTGTTACATGATGGTTTTCTGAATATTTTTGTGTGTCTGAAATTTCAAGCAGTTAAAGGATGAAGAAAGCAAGAGTTTGTTAATATTAAAATCATTAAAATTATATTTTGATTAATACTTTAAATATTAGATTGTAGTATTAAAATATTAAAATAGTTATGTAAACTCACTGGCAGAGTATTAGCGGTTGTGACAACTGTAGCATCAACTCTTGTAGTTGGTCCTTATGTGGATTACTGCTGTCAGTTTAATGTCAGATTTCTGATGGCAAGGTATATATATCTGCATGATGGAATTTTTATTTTGGGGATTTTTTAAACACTATTATGGTCATTAAAAAAAAGACAGACAAACACGAAAGAAAAAAAGACATTCCAGAGGCAAGCATTCAAGATTTGTAAGCAATTGCCAGCTTGATTCTTTTTTACTTGTTTGCATACATTATTATTCAGTATTCAAAAGCATCATCATGTATTGTCTCTTCTACCAGATGCTAGCATAATTCATTTTGCATGGTGAATGTGGGAGAAGAGAGTAGTTTGTGGCTTTGCAGTAGTTTGTGGCTTTGCATTCAAAGGAAGATAGTTTTCTTGCAGTTAAGATATTGGCGATTACCGGAAGGATTTCTTACAGATCTTTATATGGTCATCACCAAGACATTTGAAGGATGACAGCCAAATTAGATTATGTAACATTGACAATACCCTTTACTCACTGGAATGCTTGACTTTTTCTGTTGTTAATGGAATGGAAGCTTCGGTGCCTAACAAGAAATTTTAGTCTTGACAAATTATTTTTAAGTTTAAAAATTGAAGATGATAGTAAGATGTTATCTTTGCTATAGCTTGAATTTAATTATGCATCACTGGTTTGACTGGTTTCAAACCTGCTTCAGATTTTAATGTTAGTCAACTGTCAGTAGAATTGTAGTTCTTTACATTTAAATTTGGCCCACTGATTATTAGTTGGTCTTCTGTGTACAATAATATTAAATCAGTTTTGTAATGTTATGCTAAGTTAGATTGTAACAGTTTTGAATTATCTTTCTCTCTTAAAGTAAAATTCCTCTTATGAGAGCTAGATGCAATAATATACATAGTTATAATAAAACAAAGAGGACAATATGACCTTAAAATTAATTCAGAATTCAGTTCCTGTGGATAAATAGTGCATACTCCTTCAATGTATTGTCAGAATTCTTGACACGTTATCACTGAAACAACTGCAATGTGAAGAGGTAGATTATTTTGGGGCAGTTTTTTGTTTTGTTTTAAGCCTGGAGTTGATGCTAATTATTTCATTACCCATCTTCTTTTTAGGCCTCTCTTTCTAAGGGCCTCCCAGGCCTTTACAGACAATATTTGCGGTTCTCTTGGGCTACTGGTAGGCCTCTTTGCCTTATTAAATTTGTCATGTAGTTCTGCTGGCTTGTCCTTTAAGTTGAAAAACTTGTCACTTTTGCACAGCTTTGTGCTGTTGTGAAAACTGCAGCAATTGACAGCACAAGAAACACTCTGGGCCCTGCAGCTCATTGCTGTCTTACTCAATGTTTGTAGCTCCAGCATCTTCTGCTAATGTCCTTGAGCGTTTTAAGATCGGGGAGGAGGCTGGGAGGGAAGCAAATGAGAGAAAGCAGCAGTATTAAGGACTGCTGTGAGATTTGTTCTCATGTATGCAGTCGTTCTAGTGTTTTCCAACTTTCAGGAACCAAAAGGTTTTTTAAAATTTATATTATTTTTAGTGTTTTGTTTTAATTGCCATGGTAAACTTTTGATCTCTGTTCTCTGCAGTAAAGTAAGATTTTATTGTTTGTTACTTTAAGTGAAGTGGGATTTGTGAATTGGATTTAGCTTTTGTTGTTACAGAGGCACTTCTTGATGGTAACACTAATATTTGTAACACTAGTGTGTTTAATTAGTGATGATCTTTACTTTCGTATAGTTGTCTGTGGATGGTGTGAAGCCTTGGGGAGGTGCAGAACCGTTGATCTTGCACTCAGGTTGGGAAATTTTGGACAGCCCATTCACTGTCTAAACAGTGTTGAACTGTAGTCAGTGACAAATGGTCTTGATTAGTGGTATTTCTTTATAGAAGTGAACTGTTCTAATTTGAAAGGATACTGAAAATCCTCTTAAGAAGGTAACGCAATACAGATTTTGGCAATATCAAAACCTAAGGAATAAGCTTTAGCAGTACTGGAGCTATCTTTCCTTATTTTTTAACAAAATTCTTAATTGAGACTCCCCCAGCTTTGACTGCTCCAATTGGCTTCGCTACCTAAAGCATGGTTTGCTCTCTCCTGCGTGTTTATTACTGTACAACAGTTGTCTTTGTTTTCAGTGGCTATAAAATATTTATCTTTTTTTTTAGAATTAAGGTACTTCATTTAAACTTCTCGTTCCATACAGAAAAGACACTGTCATTGGGATTTGTTAGCTGATAATTAATGGCTCTCTAGAACAGTACTTAGAGGAGTTTACCCATCTGTTGCTTTTCATCATGCTTCTGAAGGCAGAAGATGTTTCTGCTCCTTTCCAGTTCTCAGAACAATCAAAATTTGTCAGGAGAGTGGGAGAAATTGTTATGTGCAGTTGATTGTGAACATCTGACAAACTGTGGCAAAACTGCTTAGTAATTTATGATGCGATATGACTTCAGGCAGTGAAGAATGGGTGGCAGTTTGTTCCGTTTGCTTTGAGGATGAGTCGTGTATTGCAGTTACTTACGCTCTGTAAGACAGAATAAAAACCAAACCAAAACAGACAAAAAATAGTCTGAACCCCTAATACTTCTTTCCTAGAAATGGTAAGGCACTCTTGGAAAGCAAAGCAAAACCTGTGCCCCAGATCTTAGATTTTTAGGCTGTTTGGCTACCTGCTGTAGAATGTTGCTGTCTAGTGTTTTGGCCTGTATGTATGTGATTTTTTTGACCTCTTTATTATGTCTTTGACAACACCATCTTATGGATTACAATGTCATAGATATTTAATTATTGTAATATAATGCATATGTATACAAGTAAAAACAAAAATTTGAAGGATAACCACTGTTTCATGCACTGGAACTGCATGATTCTGCTTTTCTGCCAGGTGTGTAATACTAAAGTTTTGCACATTAAGAAGCAAGCTGATTTTTAAAAGGGACTTCAGCTTTAAGTTTAGTTTGTGTTGCCACACACAGTATTGAAGAGTACCACACCCATGTTTCAGACTCCTCTCTTTGTATGAAGTGGATCAGCTGTCTGAAGGGCTAAAAGGAGAGCTGTCTCTGTAGCAGCCGCGGAGGGCTACATGTTCTCAGGTGCAAAGAACGCCGGAGATGCCTTTAGGCTGCTCGTCTGTTACTACTGACAGTGGAGCCATGCTAGCAGTGAGCCGGGCGCTCACCCAGCAGCTGCCCAGGTCACCAGCCACCTAAACACAGACATATCTACACCAGTACTGAGTCATTGTCAGCCTGGCTGCTGCAGTTGTGCAGCGTGCAAATTGCAGTGACAAGAAGGTAGCTATAACCATAGAGATGTGTATCCAGGAGGTATGTGTAGAAGACATGTATAGAAGACTTGAATTGAGACCATTTCCTGCTGCAGCAGACAGCTGTGTTAATAGAGCTTTATCTCGTAAAGCTGCATTTTAGAAGAAGGCATCCTCTCCAGTCATTTTAGAAAGCAAGGATTTTTCTGCTTTGATGGTTTGAATCTGTTCTGGTATTCGGCTCGTTTCTTTCATCGCTAGTTTATACCTGTTTATCCGTGTGCCAATGCTGCAGTTCAGCCTCAGCTGTCATCTGAATACTTTAGGCAAGGTGTGTGTCAGGAGGCGAGAAAAATGGTTGTATGTGTTTCTACTGCTGCTTTTTTTTTTTTTTTTGACTGCTTGCATTAGAGATGTTGTAACTCATTTATGATAAAGCTTAAAAAAGGGGGTGGGTCAAGTAACAGTAGAAGATTTTTGTGAAAAATACAGTATTTGTTGTCACAGAGCCCTTCTCTTTTGTGGGTGCTCTATTTTTTCTTTTTTTCTTCCTCAGCAAAAATCTTAATGCTCTTTAAAAATAATAAAGAGGAAATGGAATTGATATTTTCATATTTTTTGAAAAAGGACATACTGTTAGATTGATCCTCCTTTTTTTTAGAATTTATAATAAATTTTGATTTGTCATGGGTGACGGTTTTGATGTGACTAAGCATAACAGTTTTGCCCATGTTACCATGATTATGCATGTTTACAGGCATATTTGTGCTTTGAGAGCACAATTTATTATAGGCATGGATGGATAAGCAATGCTCTCGAGGCTTGGATTGGAAATGGAGAAGGAGAACAGGGACTGTAATAATGTTAAATGTGTGCTATAGTCAGATTGAAATCTAGGATTTGTTAGAACATGCCTGAGTCACTACAGCTTTTTTATTTCTAAATTTTTGTCATCTAAACTTTACACTGCTGAGACTGGTGGATGAATGTTATCAATGAGATGTATCAAAACTGCCTTTCTAGCCAGTCCTTAGTAGAGAAGGAGAAGAGGGTCTGTTGTGTCTTAGGAGATGTTATGTCAGGCTTTCAGCAGCTGTGTTCCCTTCTGGAACAGTCTCGGTAAGTTCGAGACACCCAAAACAATTAACGCATGCAAGATGAAGCCCAAGAAGGGATTCATGCTCTTCTGATTTCTAAGGTCCAGTAATAATTAAAAGTAACAATGAACTGTAAGGATCTTAGTAACCCATGTGTGTCTTTCGTAAATTTCTGTGTGGGGCCTGGTGGCCAAATGCTGTTTGGCTGGAAGGGAGCTCCGTATGGCAACATTATTGTGGTTTGTAACATTGCTAGCATTTCAGTAGAAGTACATTTTAAAAGCGAATGGACAGTTAAGCTTGGTTAACTTAATCTGAGGAGCTGATGTCTGTGAAACTTGCATTTGTGATTCAATAGATGATTTTTTTTTTTTTCTTGAGTAGTAGTCTGTGCTTGCATAACCTAAAGCAACAACTTTTAAAGGCTCACGATGTTAGACTACATAGTAGCTGTTTTGGATCAAAAGAATGTTACACAGCTCCTAGCCACAAACATAAAAATAGATTGTGCATCTGGTGCTCAGTAATTTTGTTCTCTTTCTTTTATTGCATGAGGTTAGTGACATCTATTAAACTTGTTCCTGAAATTGTAATTTACCTTAAAATCAAGTGGAGAATAATCCAGTATGTCACTTCTCACTGAGCATCATTCTACACTGAATTATTTTGTTATAACTGGATAAATATTACTTAGAACAGATTTCAGAAAATGAAAGACTTAAACAGACAAAAGCTATTTCCAGTCTGTATAGTTCACCTTACGCTTTCAGAAAAATTATTTGGAAAAAAGTCCATATGAGATAGTTTATGCAGAAATAAGCCTCTGAAATTAGGTCAGTGTCTTAAAATTTGTCAACTAAGAGAAACCATCTGACAGTATTAGTATTGGCTAGGCAGCCATGATTCTGTGATTATAGATGTCGTGTCCTTTTGGTAACATCTATTTGAATAATGATTTTGTTTTGTGCTTAAAAACTGGAGTGGGGGAGCAGGGGGCGAGCCAAGAAGAAGAGGTGTGAAAGGAAAGACTGAGAATTTGTAAAATCTGAGAATGGTTTGGCAGAGCACATCCTGTCAAAATATTCTTCTAATTCTTCTAAACAAAGGACACAAGACCTGATAGCGTTAGCCTTGTAGTAGATTATTTTGGCAGGTCATTTGGTGTGGGAAAGGAACACTCTGAAGCTCCAGACACTTTGAGGAATTTTTGGCTTTCCAGAAGAGAAAGGCAGATATTTAGCAAGGCTTTAAATACTCTTTGCATGAAGCAGAACAGGCTATATTGCCTGTGGGGCAGAGTAGGGAAAATGCAGCAGCGTGTTTGAACACCACCACATTTGCCTTCTCTGAATATAGGATGCTGTTTTAAAGCATTAGAGCTTTATTACTAACTTCAACATTTTTGCAGTAGTTGCAGTAATTAATATCTTGTGAATCTGAAGTGTTGTTTAAAAACAGGTTTTGCCATCTGTGCAAAGATTTTCAAATGGCGGTCCTTGCTGTGGACCCCCTCCCTCTTAGTACAAGAATAATTTATTTTTCTATTCTAATCTCAATTATTTTCTTGCATGAAAGAAGAAGAACGAAAACTCTCATTTTCTAAGTGACTGTTAGCTCAAGATTTATGTTTAGACTGGATGCTTCGTAATAATAAGTAATGAGAGTAGTGTTGTTTAGATTTAAAATGTTATCTTTATTTTGAAATACAACTATCTTTGCCGCTTTTTTTCAGCAATTGACTTAAAGAATGGGTCTGGAGCAGTGTATCAAGGACCTGCAAGAAGTTCTGCTGATACCACCTTCACTCTCTCGGATGAGGATTTCATGGATGTGGTACAACAAAAGACCAACCCCCAAAAGGTAAAACCCATGTGTCACAGATATACTCACCTGCATGGGGACGTATAATTTGCCTTAAACCAAGCTCTGGTTTATGACTGTTTACATTCTGAAATCTGCAACACTGGACGTTTTGACCATGCAGACCAGAGTCAGATGAGATATAAGCACATCATTACCTTACACTGGATTAGTCTGAAGGCATGATGAGGAAATCATGCTATCTTTATCATCTTGAGAAAAAACCCTCAAATGACAGAAAGCCTGGCAGTAGAAAGTTAGTTGTTTGTTTGTTTTCTGGCACTTCACAATATATGACTTGCAAGGTTATGGTTTCTCAGACTGATCACTCAGGCTGCTTTGATTGGTCATGTTGCAGGAAGTTGGTATTTGTTGCAATATTCTGATTTACTGCTACTACTGCAGCAAAGAGAAATCTCAGATAGCGCATGCATGTAGCTCCATTGAAATTGATCAAAATTTACCCAAACTAGGTAGATTTTTAAGGGAAAGAAAGATTTAAGAAAGGTATGTAATCTGGGTTTGCACTTCTAGCTTCTTGGAGTAATCAACTGCTTAAAGCTACTAATTTTGCTAATAAAAATGCCCTGTGTAAAAGTAAATTGAAATGTCACAAATTTAATACGTCAGCTTACAGATTAAAGCTTGAGCAAATGAAAACTTTAATTAAGCTCTTCATATATCAAAGAATTCCTTTTCTTAGCTCCAAAGCAGAAGTTTTTTGAGACTTTGATTGTAAAGCTGGAGACTAATGAGGATGGCAAATGTTTATTGTAAGTCCTACATAGCATATGAGTAAAATCCTTTGTGACCCTCTGTATATAATAAGCATAAAGCATAAACAAACAAGATGTTGACATGTAATCTTCAGAATGCTAAAAGAACAGTGATTGCAATTCAGGAGCATTATCTATTCTTAGGCATTAGTATTTCCTTTGAGTTTCTGTGAAGTTTTTCATCTAAAGAAGCTCAAAGAATCATTCAAATTCTATTCTGCTGGCTCTCTCTATTCCTTATTTGAATGTATTTCAAGTTAATGGAACTATGCAAAAGCACATTGTTTCAGAACTTTCAAAGAGCTTTCAAATTGCGAAGCCGCAGCTAAGCAAAACTAGGTTTGAGCTAGACTGAAACAGGGTATGCACCTCTTTGAAGTAGGGACAATAAAAAAGTAATATACCAGCATTTCAGTGAAAATATGGGTTGATCTTGTTTAGTTCCTGATTGTTGTAATAGGCTGTGTATAAAGCCAGTGCATTTCTTTGGAATACATGTGTACATATGTCGTGCAAGTACTTGTTTGGATTTGTTAAGAATTTGAGTGAGTAGCTGACCTCTTTGTTAGGCCTTTAATTTTCATTAAATGGCCTTTTCATTCAATTTTCTGATGTTGTATAAGAATATATGGATGTCTACAGCATGGGGGGGGGACGACTGGGAGCTTTATTTTTGCGCGCTGGTGAAGTTCTGCCATCAACTTCTGTGAAGAAGTTTGTCTTACACCACGAGAAGTCTTCTGTGCTATACACAGAAAAGAAGTGGAGGCCACTGAAGTTGCTTTGTATTTATTTTTTTTTTCCCCTGAGTGATAGACTTGACCTTTCCTGTACTCTAGGTAGAAAACTGTGATTCCGGATGCTAAAATTGGTCTTGGTTGGTTTTCTGTTAATAGCCATTAACCAATGGACATTGAACACTGAAGGCTTTCTCCTGAGCCCTAAACAATCACAGTTGCCTTTGGCTTCCTGTTTGGTTCTAGCAGCTCTTTGGATTGTGGGTGAACAGTTGAACACATTTTTTTTTCTCTTCTCTGCTCTTTGTAGGCATTCTTTTCTGGTAAACTAAAAGTGAAGGGAAATATCATGCTGAGCCAGAAGCTGGAAATGATCCTGAAAGATTATGCCAAACTCTGAACTGCTTGATCGTCTACTATAGCAGTGAAGAAATTCAGAAGACAGAAACTTCAATTAATTCAGAACCAATGATTGAAACATTTGCAGGCTACTTAACATCAATGTACTGATTCATTATACTGCTAATATACAAGCTGTTTTAATTACTGCAGACAAGAAAATTACGAAATGAAAGTAACTGTTAATATTGTCTCTTTTGTTTCTCAGCAATGGTAGAGAATCATACTTTTCTCATTGCACACCTTTATCTAAACAAAATTTATGTAGTTCTTACAAAGATGCATATATTTCCGTATTAATTCTGAAGCAAATTAAACAAATACACCTCTTTGATATGTCCTTCCATGTGTCTGTCAGTCTTCCTTTAGATGGCCTCAGCTAGACTGTCTAATTTCCATGAATCTACCTGGCTTATTATTAAAATTAACATTATTTTTTGTCTCAAGTTCTCATGATCCTATTAAAACAACTGGAAAGTGGAAGTCAGTTCCATTTGTTTACATCATGTCATTAGGGGGTTTCTTTCTGTACAGGAAAAGACGCTTGAACTTTAGCTCTGCCCACCTTATTTAGACAGTCATTTTTATAGAATTTGCTCTTACGGTTTACATGGAAAGTGGTAAGCATTAATTCTTTAGGGGAAACTTTTTCATGTGAGAGATATTACACTGCACTGTCATTGTAGCCAAATTATGCTTCATGTAGATCATCCTCATGAGGGCCAGCATCATGGCAGCAGGGGAAGATACAAGAGTGAATTCCACATTTTGGGGCCAGAGTTGAGATAGCATCTGTGGCTGTATGTTTTCCTGAAGAAAGTATGCTCTTAATTGCTGATCGTCACATGAACACCTGGAAATTTGATCTCACCAATGTGACTGAGATCTTGTGCACTCGATATCTTTTTTTCTCATTCAAACTTGTTCTGTGTTGATAAATTTTGAAGAATTCAGGCCATCTAAGGCTTGTCTCCATGGTCAGAATGACAAAATAATTTTTCTTTATCTTAGAAGATGGAATTCTTTTTTTTTTTTTTTTGGTCCCAAAACTAGGAGGTACATCACTGCCCTGACTCCATGAGTAGACCATAGCCATTAAAGAGTCTTGTGGGGATGCAGATGAGTTTGACAGTTTGAGGATAAATTTGCATGTTGTAATACTGAGTCTAATTCTCCACAATTTTGTTTCTTCACAGTGATACTATCAGCTATGCTTTGATTCAGGCAGAGAAATATGAATCTGAAGTATGTCAACAAGTATCTCACATAAATTATATCATGAATAGATGGGAAACAGAACAAGCATGACGTTCACCACCTCAGAGAGGCCATCCCATACAAATGATTGAAGAAATGTCCTTTAACCACGTAACATTTAACACTTAGCAATAGCAAGAGAATTTTTCACCACATTCTTTTTCTCAGGGTAGCTGCTGCTTTGAATGTTTTTTCTTTGCTAGGGATAAGTGCCATTACTGTGGATTGCAAAGCCCCACTTGTTGTCCAGACATCTCAGATAGCTTTTTACTAATATTCCTAAATTCTCTGGCACATAAGGAGGGTTTTACAAGCGTCTTAGCAGTAAAATTCTTCACAGTGCATATACTTTATTGAATGTAGAGGAGAGCAAGACTGGCTGCTGTTTATTGCAGAGTGTTTTATAGTGTTTTGATTAATTCTGTATACATGTAAATAAGGTGCTGTCTGGACATCAGTGTGAAGTCTGGACACTAGACTTCGTAGCAGTTGGAGGTAAGAATTCAGTTGTTTCTGGAATAGTTGAGTTAGTGCTAACGCTGGTCATGTAAAATGGTGTGATTTTTTAATCGTGGCACAGCATTATTTCATTTATTTTTTCCTTCTCCTTACATTCATTACAGTCTTCCTGTTGGCTTGCAATTACATCCATCCTCCAAAAAGTAAATTGCGGTTACACTGATGTATGTCCTCTTCAGTCGTTTGTGGGTCCTCTAATTAAAGCAGAAGGGCAGTAGTAATGGATAGGGAAAGTTAGATAAGCTTTCTGTCTATTAGTATTGGCTTCAGAGAAGCCTGTGCTGATTTTTATGCTTTCTAGTCACTGGAATTGTTCTTAATTAGTTTATTTCAGAGGAGTTCAATATACCTTCCAGCTATCATCAATAATTACAGATAACAGCTCTTTAAAAGTTGACAAGTGTATTCGTAATCAGAGAATCTTAAAATGAGTAAAACTGGGGAGGAGTGGAGGCGTGAGAGAGCAGTAAACTTGAGCAATTGCAGACAGAAACTCACATGCTGTCTTCTCTAAGGCTTATTCCCACCTTCCTACAAGCACAACACTCCTAAGGGTTATTTGTATTCTAGTCTGTTGGGCTATACTACTTCTAAAAACAACTGTCCTTCATTGCTCAGGAGCCACCCTGATAAAATGCTTTGTAAAATGGAAGAATTCAGTGCTATAACGAAGTATTCTAAGCTGGGTAAATGAGCATTTTTAAATAGTTTAATGTACTACTTTTTTAAAAAATAAGGCTCTCTAGTATAATGTACTGTACCCTGACAGAGGTCAGCGTCACCAACATTATGTCTTCTGTTGCCCTCCACAAGCCTTAGGGGCAGAGCAGCATTCAGAAGGCGGTGACTTTGTCTTTACATAACATTGCCTTCTTCTGGAATGAATGAAGATCTGTGTAAAGAAAGGATGAGTCTCACTGCAGTGTTTCTGATCATAATCTTTGAAAGGGTAAAGGGAGAAAGGAAATACAAATATATCCCAATTCCTGCAACGTTTTTTTTTCTTCTGCTGCAGTTGATGCTGATATCTTCTCATGTGAGAATGAGTTCTCCATGGTAATTCATCGGCAGTAAGAAATTCTGTTGTTTAGGCCATCGGCTGTCTCTAGCACACTGACTGAGACGGCATTGGGCATCAGCAGATCCCACGTCAATTAGGAAAAATGCAGTAGACGATGAATATGCTCGCATGTATATGACTTCTAGATTACCCTCATAATTCAAATGTTTCATCTGTCTAAAAATCAGTGCGTTGAACTGGAGTGATAGGATCTTGGATCAGTGGATAAGCTGAGCTCTGTGAGAAGTGGATCTCTGTGTCTCACTGAGTACTATCAAAGTTCCCATAGTCTTCTGAATTAAACTACATGTTCTAAGGTCACAGTGTCTCAAAGACAGAATCGAGCAAGGTACAATCGTATGTAAAGTTGTCCAAATTATATTGGTGTAAGGTCTACACATCTTGCCAAGAGCCATGTTAGAACATTATTCCTCATCACAGAATCACAGAATGGTAGGGGTTGGAAGGGACCTCTGTGGGTCATCTAGTCCAACCCCCCTGCCGAAGCAGGATCACCTACAGCA